>JACKQG010001032.1_pt1 | contig 39261 bp, 31 predicted proteins | sample 8237621 | NCBI WGS metagenome assembly JACKQG01 (sample SAMN15677084, study PRJNA649215) | marine metagenome | biome: marine; feature: Black Sea; material: saline water; isolation source: suspended particulate matter (SPM) from the Black Sea western gyre | collected 2013-06-09/2013-06-10 | depth... | reverse complement strand
GCTCGTTTAAGACCAGCCTCAATAGCTTTTGCATCGGTAGAGTCAAGCATGAGGGGCGCATCCACTTGCTGGCAAAGGCGACCAACAATTTCTTCCATATCGTTGACTCCATCTCGACCTACGTAATCAACACAAACATCAAGCACATGCGCGCCACCTGAAAGTTCCTCACGTGCCATCTCCACCAATCCATCCCATTGTTCTTCTTCTAGTAATCGTTTAAATTTACGTGAGCCATTTGCATTGGTTCTTTCTGCAATAATCAGAATTGATGTATCTTGCTTAAACTCAACTGGAGAATATAAACTCGTAGCACAAGGTAACAGCGCATCACAAGCACGTGTTTTTTTGTCAGGTTTTTGCTTGATAAAAGAGGCAAGGTGTTCGGGGGTTGTTCCGCAACATCCACCGACAATATCTACTCCATAATGCTCTACAAACCTTTTCATTGAGACGCCATACGCATGTGGCGAAAGTGGAAAGTGTGCAATCCCTTCCACCATTTCTGGCAAACCAGCGTTTGGAACAACGGAAATAAAACCATCCCAATGTTTTGCAAGCCATGCAATGTGAGGTTCCATCAGGTCTGGTCCAGTAGCACAATTCAAACCAAGTGACAAAATAGGGTATGGCTTAAGAGTGTGGACAACAGTTTGTAAATCACTACCAACAAGCATCGAACCTGTAGTCTCGATGGTGATGCTTACCAAAATTGGAATGTCATCGGTTGTCTTCCCCGCGATTGCAAGTGCATCCATGCACGCATTTATTGCGCATTTCACTTGAAGAATATCTTGACATGTCTCAATCAAAAACGCGTCCACACCACCTTCGATTAAACCTCGTGCTTGCTCGGAGTATGAATCATACATTTCGTTCCACGTGGTTTGCCCAAGCGAAATGAGTTTCGTACCTGGACCCATCGAACCAAGCACAAACCTATCACCTTGAACGCCATCGCACGCTTCCCGAGCAATGTTGGCGGATTGAACATTTAGTTCATAAGCCCAAGACGCTACTTCGTCATCAAACTCTGAAAGAACCAAACGGTTCGCACCAAATGTATTTGTTTCGATAGCATCGACACCAACCGCTAAAAATGATTCGTGGATGGACCGGACGATATCTGGTCGACTTCGAGTTAAAATATCAATACAGTTTTCTCTACCTAGATAATCGCTCTGGATGTCAATATTTAAAGCCTGGATCGCTGTCCCCATTGCACCATCTAGAACAAACAGACCCGATTGAATTGATTGTGCAATAGAACTTTTCATTTGATTGGTGAAGCGTACTGTGCCTCTGGGATTCTTTCAACTGTTAATCCGGATAAATGGATATAGGGTTTTTTTGGTTAGTATCGCTGAAAACGACTAGGATAACAAACTGTGAAACGATTCCTCCCATTTGCTATAGCAACTTGCATCCTCACCGGCTTTGCCCAAGCAACCCAAAGTACTCCCTTGCAGACACCACGCGACGAGGCAACTCAAACACCAGAAGCATTGCTCTCTTTAGCCATTCAATCAATTGGAGGGCGTAAACAACTAAACGCTCTATCTTCTTTCCAACTTCATGGAGTCATGCGATTACCTGATAATCGCCCAGTGGTAGAGATCGAACTAGCAACCCAAACCGGTGGAAAGGTGCTTGGAGTTATGACCTATCTCGGAATAGGACAATCACGATTTGGTTCGGACGGTGTAATCGCGTGGGAGCAGAACCTTGGGAAGGACGGGAAGATTACTTGGAACATCATAGACTCTAAGTCACTGTCGCAAAAAGTTCAGCAAATGAACTGGCTTGAGTGGTTCACCATGTTGCCAACGCAGTTGAGCGATATGAAAGTTGTTGGTAGTGAAGAATTTGATGGAGAACAGTGTTGGATAATACAAATAGAAAAAAAGGGAGAGAAAGAACAACTCGCATTCTTCTCTAAGAAAACACATCGCCCAAAAGGCAGACGTACTGTAGAGAAAACAAACAAGGGCGATGTAACGGTAGATATCTATTTTAGAGACTGGGAAAGAATAGAAGATCTCCTTCTTTTTCATACTGTTGTCTTTAGTAGAGGTAACACCACAATTACTTTGAAGCTTGATCGAATCGCTTTAAATAAAGCAAGTGATTCTTTGTTCGCTCTGCCGACAGAGGTCATTAACCTCCGAGAAAAAGAATGAACTGTGCAATTCATCTTCAAGGCATCTCCAAATCATTCGGAGACACAAAAGCAGTACAACACCTCGAATTAGACATTGCTCAGGGGTCTATGTGCGGATTCCTCGGACCGAATGGTGCTGGAAAAAGCACAACTATTCGAATGATTATGTCCATCATTCATGCCGATTCTGGGTCGATTGATGTACTTGGAACAACTGCACTCAAAGCAAAAGATCGAATTGGTTACCTTCCTGAAGAACGTGGCGTCTATCGAAAAATGAAAGTCGCTAAATTTATCGAGTACATCGCGAACCTAAAGGGTATGTATGGCTCTTCATTAAAAAAAACAATCGCCGAGTGGCTTGAACGAATCGATTTGCCAGATGTACAGCATAAGAAATGTGAAGAGCTAAGCAAGGGAATGCAACAAAAAGTTCAATTTCTTGCTGCGATAATCCACGAGCCGGAACTCATTATTCTTGACGAACCGTTTTCTGGACTTGACCCGGTTAATGCAAAGGTGATTGGCTCTGTTATCAATGACCTTCACAAAGAAGGTCGCACAATTTTGTTTTCAACGCATGTACTACACCAAGCAGAACAAATATGCGACCGAATAGTAATGATTGATCAAGGAGTTAAGGTCCTAGATGGTTCATTAGGCTCAATCCAAGAACAATTCGACCCAAGAATTGTACAAGTGGAAACTGTAGATCCTTCCGTATGTTTTGACTCCATTGCAGGCATTGCCAACATATCTATGTCAGAAAAAAACAAGAGAGTGAATCTGCGGATTCATGAAGACGCCAATCCGATTGATGTTCTGCAAAAGGTCGTTGCATTCACACCAGTACGATCTGCTCAAATTTCGAAACCATCTCTCGATGAAATTTTTATTGAACAAGTCGCACGCAGTAGAGGAACTGAAGCAGCCGAAGCAATTCGCATGGAGCTAGACCATGCATAAAATTCTTACCGTTGCTTGGAGAGAATTTCGACACACTGCAATGACAAAAGCTTTTGTGCTTGGCGCAATTGTTATGCCCATTCTAATGATGGCACTTTTTATTCTCGTTATACCTCTAATGATGGACTCAAATACAACCCCTCTTCAAGGAACTATCGTTCTTGTTGCGCCTAATGATGTTGTGGTCGAGCTTGAAACCCAAATCTCAAAAGGCATTACCTCAATTGAAGAGGTTGCAGACCAACTCCCAGATGTAATTACAAATGACCCCATCGCAAGCGCAATGCTCGGGAACAACTCTCAGACAGACATCTCTATTCTTGTTGCTCCGAATGAAAATCTCGATTCATTAAAAGACCAAGTTCGAAACGGAGATTATGTTGGACTTATTGTCGTACCAGATTCAATTATTCAAGATGATGAATCGGATGAACAGTTATCACTGTTTATACCAAGCAGTTTTTCGCCAAACCACATGGACATATTAACTAGGGCAACATCACAATCTGTTGTAAATGTCCGATTACGCCGTCTTGGTCACGAACCAAAAGACATCCATGATTTAGTTAGGCGCCCTCGTACAATTGCAACTAGACTTTCTGACGATGGAGGTGAAGAAAGAGACAACGAATTTGCACGGCGTATTATCCCGATGGCTTTCATGATGCTACTTTGGATTGCAACATTTACCAGTGGCAATTGTTTGTTAACAACAACAATCGAAGAAAAAAGCAACAAGGTTATGGAAGTATTGTTAAGTGCAATTAGCCCAATGCAATTACTTGCAGGAAAAATTCTCGGACAAGCTGGTGTGAGCGCTGTAATCCTTTGCATGTATGGTTCTGCTGCTCTGGCAGGCCTTGTCACCTTTGCTCTACTTGATCTAATTCCATTTGCACACTTGCTCATGTTCGTAATATTTTTTGTTATCGCGTATTTCATGATTGCAACAATTATGGCTGCCGTTGGAAGTGCCGTCAGCGAATTACGAGATGCGCAATCCTTGATGGGGCCAGTAATGCTTATTCTAATTATCCCCTTGGCACTTTGGCCAGTCTTAGCAGAGCACCCAAATGGAATGATTGCAACCATCTCAAGTTTTACTCCACCTCTTTTGCCATTTGTCATGATTCTCCGTGTGACTGCATCAACTGAACCCGTTGCCCTCTGGCAAGTCATTCTGTCTATTGGAATTGGTTTGGGTTCTGTAATAGCAATGCTCTGGATGTGTGCTCGCATATTCAGAATTGGAATCCTAATACAAGGAAAACCTCCAAATATTCTCCAATTAGTGAAGTGGATTCGGCAAGGGTAGCCACTGAAAGGTGGGGCAATGTCGTATGATGCAACTATGGCAAACAAAATATATAAAACAGCGGCAGAAGCACTCGATGGTTTAGTTACGGATGGCATGATGGTTGCTGTTGGCGGATTCGGATTGTGTGGAATTCCCGAGCAACTCATCATTGCACTTCGTGATAGTGGCGTGCAGAATTTGACATGCGTTTCGAATAATGCTGGAGTAGATGATTGGGGATTGGGTCTCCTTCTTCAAACAAAGCAAATTAAAAAAATGCTCAGTTCCTATGTAGGTGAAAATGCTGAGTTTGAACGTCAATTCATGGCAAAAGAACTTGATATTGAATTTTGCCCGCAAGGAACACTTGCGGAGCGTCTACGAGCAGGAGGCGCGGGTATCCCAGGGTTCTATACAAAAACTGGCGTAGGCACAGTTATCGCTGAGGGAAAAGAAACCATGGATTTTGATGGAGAAACGTATTTATTAGAACGTGGAATCGTTTCAGATATATCGCTTGTAAAAGCGTGGAAAGCAGATGAAGACGGCAATTTGATTTATCGCAAAACAGCACGAAACTTCAATCCAATGGTCGCAACTTCTGGAAAAACAACTATCGCTGAAGTAGAAGAAATCGTTCCTACCGGCACATTTGACCCAGACGAAGTGCACACCCCTTCAATTTTTGTTGACCGTATTGTTGTTACTACCTCAGAAAAGCGTATTGAACAACGCACAATCTCTACCTCTTAATCATGTCGTCCGATAGCAAATCTACTAAAAAAGCCCGTCATATTTATTTGTCAGATGCGTTGAACTGGCTCGTAAGAACGGTCGAAAGTGTAATTCAACCTAATTTCGTATTAGAGAAGGAACCCCAATGTCTGTAAAAAAAACGCATAAAACGCCCTTTATAGCTCTATTTGCTGTCTTTTCACTCCACTTCATTACAAACACGGCTCTGAGCCAATTTGAATATATGGTTGAAGCAACCCAGCCGGAGTATATGGCACGAGATCTCGTTGTATTTGCTGAAGGTCTCAACCTTGACGATACACAAGAAGTCATCGTGGAAGCAATGTTCGATTCTTACGAAGACGATTTTCAAGCAGGATGGGCTGCAACCCAAGAGCGAATGGACAAAGTTGCAGAAGAGCTTCGAAACAAACCACCTGCGACAACTGTTGAGACACTTGAGCCAATTCTTAATGCACTGAGCGACTGGCTCATCGAAAAGCGACATCTCGATGATGGTTTACTCGAAAATGTACAAGTCATTCTTGTGGGCAATCAACGAAAACTTTGGCCTTCATTTGCCCAAAGGCTCTACCGTGAAAAACATATAAGCAAAGGTCGACTCAGCGGGGAATCTGTAGACCTCTTCCAAATTGTGAGAGATACAAAACTGTCTCCATCCTCAGAAGAATTAATCCAAGGTCAACTAGAAGAATATGCGGTTGCTCTCGATATTGCTATGCGAAATCGGGACGCAATCCTTCGAGGTAATCCAAAAAAGTTGTTTGACAAAATCCTAGAAGGGAATGATAGGCGTTCACCCAATCTTGTAAACAATAGTATTAAGGCAAGAGTAGAAGTTAGAAATTTGAATGATCGATACATTGAAATTATCTCTGGAAATCTTGGTAGAAATGACAGTGAAGATTTTAGATTGCGAGCGCTTAAACGTGGGTATACACGAATCTATCGGCGAACACCGGCAGAAAGAATCCTTAGCCAAGCGGCAGAAAAAGAATCTTACTCTGAGGGAATCAGAGCGCAAATTCTTCAACTCCAAGCAAGTTATCTTCAAGAGCTTGAAATCATCAATTTTGATCTTCTAGAAAAAACAAGGCAGTATGAACCAGAAATGCACCGAAACAGGGAATTGGCTGGACAAGTACGCCGAAATGGTGGCACACCTCAAAAAATTGTAGATCCAACTCGAGAAGTCTTTAAGAAACGTGAAGAACTTGGCAAAAGATATATCGAAATGCTACGTGCAATTCTTTCCCCAGAACAATTTCTCGAACTTGATGGGTCAAGACGTTGGGTTCCACAATCAGAGCATGAATCATACTTCCCAGACTCTTCTAACTCTTCTAAGGCAAACAAGGGTGGGATATCACTTGAAGGCGCTTCTTCACCTAAAGGGGAAAAAGATAAAGATAAAGGAAAAGGTCAAAAATACAATCCTACACCTAGAGGTTCCCGTGGAGGCATTGACAATTCAGATAGCCAAAATCTTGGGAACCCAAGAAATTAATCGCATACTCCAATGAGCCAAAACTCCGAAACATTTGCTGAAGAAATTGAGATGGGCGTAGAACTTGATGCAAAACAAGTTTGCCTCAATATGAAATTGCATTGGTTTGAGGTCATTCCAGAAGTTGAACAAAGGGTAGTTGATTTAGTTGGTGCAGAACTTGCCGTGCGACTTCGAATCCTTCCAATCCGAATTGAAAATGGAAGACTCCACGTTGCAATGCTTTCTCCAGAAGATGTCGAAGCCGCTGATGAAGTTTCTACCATCACAAATTTACCAATCACTCGCTGTGGTATGGAGCCAGATATTTTCTCTGAGCTCATGCAGAAACATTATGGCACCACAGCTGCACGAATGGCTGAAAGTTTGGGTGGACAGTCCTCCTCTGCTGAGCAAACTGACCACAATATTGATGCGATTGAGGCTGACAATATTTTAGTAATGGCTGAACAGCCAACGCTGATTAACTTAGTAAACCTACTTCTTCTTGAAGCAATTCAACAACGATCGAGTGATGTTCATATTGAACCCTTTGAGACCGAACTTAAGGTGAAATATCGAATTGATGGCGTACTTATTGAACAACCCCCTCCTCCAAAACATTTGCAACCAGCACTCATTGGCCGTATTAAAATTATGGCATCGATGAATATTGCTGAACGGTATGTCCCACAAGATGGACACATTGGACTTCGATTCGAAGGAAGGAAAGTTGACATACGTGTGTCAACTGTTCCAACTCTATATGGTGAATCTGTGGTCATGCGGATTCTGGATAAAAGTTCGATGCCATTAGATTTAATTTCTCTTGGCATGACAGAGGATATGCAAGTTCAAGTAGATCATCTAATTGAAAAACCACATGGTTTAGTTTTGGTCACTGGACCAACAGGTTCTGGTAAAACGACTTCGCTCTATGCTGCTCTTAATAAGCTGTATGACCCCAGAAAAAAAATCATTACGATTGAAGATCCAGTTGAATATGAACTAAATGGCATTAACCAAATTCCTGTGAATCCGAAACGAGGGCTCACTTTTGCTTCTGGCTTACGATCAATTTTACGACAAGACCCAGACATTATCTTTGTTGGTGAAATTCGAGATGGCGAAACTGCAGATATTGCAATTCGATCCGCATTAACTGGCCACTTAATCTTTTCCACAATCCACACAAACGACGCAGTTAGTTCGATAGGAAGACTTATTGACATGGGCGTAGAGCCATATCTTGTAGCATCTGTTCTTGAAGGCGTCCTTGCACAGCGGCTCGGGAGAAGAATTTGCACTGACTGCAAAGAATTAGTACCACTCTCTGATAATCTCTCCCATCGATTGACGGAGGCTGAAATACCGCTATTTAGCGATGGTATGTGGATTGGAAATGGTTGTAAAAAATGCAGCAACTCAGGATTCAAAGGTCGTGTTGGGTTCTTTGAACTCGTCACTATTAACCGTGAACTACGAGCTGCCATTTCAGAAAATAAAACTTCCACAATGCTCTCAAACTCTTTGCCGAGTTCCCATATCACTATGAGACAAGACGCCTTTTCAAAAGCTGCAAAAGGCATCACAACTATCGGTGAAGTTCTTCGTTCAACACAAGATACTGATGGTGATTTTTAATACACGGTGCACCTAATGCCTGATTTTACTTTCCAAAGTATTACCAATACCGGCGAGGTCAGAAGTGGCGTTTTAACGGGAAACGACCAGGCTGATATCGTTGAACAGTTGAGTAATCGTGGAGAAACTGCAACCCAAGTCAATCTCATAAAGCAAACTCGGGCAAAAGCAAGTGGCACTGCTAAACGAAATCGAAAAATGACAAAAGTTGAAATGTCTACGATGATTCGGGAACTTGCTACTGCACAAGAGGCGGGGCTTCCACTCATGCAGGCACTGCGAACGATTAGAAAGCAAGCATCCCCTGCCTCTGGAGAAGTCCTTGACCACTTCATCCAAGGAGTAGAAGCTGGAGATCCACTTTATAAAGTAGCTGCTGAATGGGGAGACCCCTTTGATGATTTAATTGTCGGGATGCTTCGCGCTGCAGACGCATCAGGTCAAATGAGTACTATTCTTCATCAACTTGCGGATCTTATGGATCGATCACTTGAATTAAAACGAGAGTTGCTCGGAGCAATACTGTATCCAGCAATCATTGCTGGACTCATTGCCATTAGTGGCATTGTTCTAGTAACTGTTCTGGTACCTCGTTTGATTGAGCCATTCGTCGGGAAAATTGTATTGCCTTGGCCGACAGTTGTCGTTATGGGCTTTGCTGATTTTCTATTCAACTGGTGGTTTTGGGTTGTAGCTGCGATTGGAATTATCGTGGTTGCTTGGCGAAGTTGGATTTCTGTAAAAGAAAACCGTTTATGGTTTGACCGTTTCAAATTACAAATGCCACTGCTTGGCAGGTTGTTACGTGATGTTGCAGTTGCGCGTTTTACAAGAACTCTTGGAACATTAACCTCTGCTGGACTTCCGATTCTTGAGGGACTGCGCATTACACGAGACACTCTGGGAAATACTGCTTTAGCTGAAGCTATTGATGCTGTCCAAGACCAAGTAAGTAGCGGGAAACCAATTGCAGATCCACTTGAAAAATCTGGTCTTTTCCCACCTCTTCTTGTGCAAGTAGTCAACTTGGGTGAACGTTCTGGCAAACTTGAAGAAATGCTTTTGCATTCGGCTACTGCATTTGATCGGCATGTAAATGCTTCTCTAAAACTCTTTACGAAAGCGCTTCCTCCACTTCTTTTAATTGTGATGGCATGCCTCGCTTGCTTTGTGCTTGCTGCCATCCTTCTTCCACTTCTTGAATTGCAATCCCTCGTTCAATAACTCGTTATAGGAATACTTATGTCTACATCTACAAAAAATACTAAAACCATACGACGAGGATTCACACTCATTGAAATCATCGTTGTTGTCATGATTATTACTGTTCTTGCTACCTTAATCCTGCCCAAAATTATTGGACGAGTTGGCTCAGCCAAACAAGCAGCTGCGAAATCGAAAGCAGCTACCATTGCAAAACTTGTCAACCTTTACATACTTGACATGGGACTTTCAGCACCAAGGGATGATTTTGACCTTGAAGTACTTCTTCTCACTCCTGATGACGGTGGCGGTCCATCGGGTCCATATCTAGAACGAGCAGATGATCTTATTGACCCATGGGGAAATTCCTTTGTAATTGAACTTCCTCCTGGAACAATCAATGCAAGTTTCGACATTATTTGCTGGGGAGAAGATGGCGAGCCCGGCGGAGAGGGTGTGAACGAGGACATCACTCAGTAAACATGCATCATTATCCGCGCCAATCTCGTACTGCTTTTACACTCCTTGAAATCATTGTCGTTATTATGATTATGGGAGTGCTTGCATCTATGGTTATACCTAGACTTTCTGGGAACCAACAGAGAGAGTTTAAATTGACTGTTGAAAAAGTACACGATGTCGTGCTCATGTTTGCTCACCGAGTTTCAACAAGTAATCAAGCCGCGGCCCTACGGTATGATTCGCAGAGCAAACAATTTGAGTTACTTTCAAAAGTAAAAGACCTCGAAACAGAAGGTGATTTCTATTGGGGCATTGATCCTCTTGCACAACCAATCTCAATACCAGAATGGCTCGGCGACAACCCTGTCGTTATTTCTGTTGATGGCGAAGTAACTGACACAAGTCAATGGCCTGTAACCACAACTCCAGGTGAAACACGACCGTTTATTGAAGTTTCATTGCATTGGGACGAACACGAAGCACTTATCTCGTTACCTTCACATGCTATGGGTCCCTCAATTTGGCTTGATGGTGTCGGAACTGAGCCACTCATGCCCATTGACCTTGATGCTGAGGGAAGGGGGAGAGAAGAATGGTAAATAAACACCGAAAAGGTCTTGCACTCATCGATGTTATCATCGGTTCAGTCATGCTCGCTGTGGGATTAGCAGTAGTTATCTCTATGAGTAGTCGCTCACTATTACGACAATCAAACGCAGAACGGCAAATTACTGCAAGTTGGCTCGCAGATGAATTGCTTACGATGGTTCTAGTAGTAGGACCTGATGATTATGTAAAAATATACCCAGATAGCGGAAAATTCGATCCCCCGTATGAAGAGTATTCGTATGAAATCCAACTAGGTGACGATTCCTTCTATGAACCAGTGCAAACAACGGCAACGATTTTCTGGGACATATATGGCACTACACATTCCATATCTGTTGAGACCTTAATTGCAAGACGACATGGAGAATCCGTTGACCGCCTTCCTGTTGAAGCTATTGATCGAGATGCTCGTTATTGGGAAGAGATTGAAAAAAGGGAGAACCAATGAACCGCCGAGGATTTACACTCATTGAATTGATTGTTGCAGGAGTAATGGCGGCAATTGTATTGGGAGGTATCACAACTGCCCTTTCACAACTTGGTTCTGCAAAGTCTATTAGTCGCCAACGACTCGAAGCGTATTCTCGTTGTGACACCGCACTTCGGATACTGCGAAGAGACATCATCACAACGCTACGACGAGGCGATTTATTTGAAACTCGATTACACATCTCTGACTCCACACACAGGTTCCAAGGCAACATCCTAGATGAAGATGAGTTGCTCGTTTTCGATGGAGCGTTGAGAGCTAATAAAGAAATTGATTTTAATGGCGAGGGTATGGAATACGAAACACAATTCCGTATTGAACCAAATGATGTTAGTAGTGCGCTTTGGAAACGCCGCGATGCAATCCTCGATGACAATCCAATTGGCGGAGGAATGGCGACGCCAATCGCAGATGGCATCATTGCTTTGCAATTTGAAGCATTTGATGGCGACTCTTGGTTTTCACAATGGGATTCTGATGTATCGGGAATCCCAGAAGCATTACGAGTTACAGTGACATCTACTGGCATGAATTCTTCCGATGAAAAAAATGCCCCAGAAATTACGTTGCGGACGATTGTCCCGCTCGATCGATTCCGATCTCCCGACGATAAATTACTTCTCATCGCCCAAGAAGAAGAGCAAGCTCGGCTTGCTGTGTTGGGAATTAGCTCAGGAGATGCCGGAATTGAATTGAATTCCGATGGGAGCGGCTCTGGATCGAACTCAGGTTCGAACTCTAGTGGTGGCAAGGGAGATGGCGGAACAAGTTCTGGCGGCAAAGGCACAACGATTATTGACCCAGATGGCAATGAGCACGAGATACCACCCTCACCATGACAAAGCAAGTCCACCATCGCGGATCTGTCATTATCATCGCTCTCTGGGCGATTGGTATCGCTGCAATCGTGACAACCTCCATTCAGGTCTTTGCACAAAGGCAATCTCTACTAGGTATTGAAGTTCGTGACCGAATACAAGCTCGGTGGGCAGCTCGCGGTGGTGTTGAATCCTCTATTGCAATCATGGCAGATCACACTGCGATACCAGTTCCGCAAGATGCTTTTGCGATGCTTAGACATCTTGAAATTGCATCAGAAGGTGAGCTTGGTACAGCAAATTGGAATATTCTGCATCATGTAGATGGCAGAGATTGGGCAGGACCAATGGATGAACACAGTAAGTTCAACATTAACTCAGAAAACAACTCTATTTTCGTTTTAGTCATTGATGACATGGCATTTGGTATACACGACGCAATTTTAGACTGGATTGATGATGATGATGAACCTCGCCTACTCGGAGTTGAACGTAATTATTACCTAAGTCTAGAAACTGCGTATGAGCCTAGGAACGGATTGCTCCGTTCAATCGCTGAGCTTGAACTCATTGCAGGTGTCATGCCAGATGATGTTCGTGGTGAAGATTGGAATTTGAATTTTCGACTTGATCCAAATGAGGATGATGGTGGAGAAAGTTTGCCTTGGGACGAGCCAGACAATTGGCTTGAGGGTGGTTGGGCTTCTCTCTTAACGACATATTCTGTCGATGGCGGCGCGACTGAAAGCGGTGAAAAAAGAATCAACCTAAATAAAATAGATGCTCAAACCCTACAACTTCGGCTAGTTTTAGAACCTGCACAGGCAGATGCTCTCATAAATTTCGCAAAGAACTCTGAAGCTGACCTTTCAACACTCTTAACACAGACACTGCGATCCATTTCAGGAGATGCCGAGGGTGTGACGAATCTCACTGATGACCAACTTCGATTGATTTTTGCTGAAACGTGCCTCTTTGATGCCCATGAGGCCCCGCCTGGACGGATAAATATAAATACTATTTCACCGGAATTACTATACCGGCTTCTTCCAGAAAACGAGCGTCTTGTTGAAGAATTGATATATCTTCGAACAAATAATGCTGGAGGAATCACGAGCCCACTGGATTATCGAGATATTCCTGGAATAAAACAGTCCATGATTACGGACATATACAACCTTTTTACTACCCAGAGCAATGTTTATACAATATCTTGCATCGGGCGAGCCACGGGAAGCGGTGTTGAGCAAGAAATTATTGCAATCGTCGATCGTTCTACCCTCCCTGTGACGATATTGGAATACCGAGAACAATGAGCAAACACCCAACACAATCTAACCTCCTCGCAACAGAGAGCTCACTTGTTGCTGTAGTTCAACGAGTTGGGACAACATGGAGATGCTTAATCGTATCTACGAAGGAAGGCGAGCGTCCCGAAATTGCTGAAACCATGGTGGTTGAGAGCGAGAAGGGCCTTGAATCACTCATCAAGTCCGTTGATCCTACTGACGTCTACTGCATACTCCCAGGATCTGCAACTGTCTGCAGAACAACAACTCTCCCAGATGTCGACCATAATCAGATGGTCCAAGCTCTTCGACTCCAAGCCGAATCAAAATTTCTCGGTGGTACTCCCGAACACCGTAGAGCAGTATCTGCCTTAGACAACTCAAATGGCGAAACGAATCGTGTTGGGCTTATCGTTGCTTGGCCAGATACTTCTCACGTAGAGGTTCCTGATTGTATGCAGAACGCATCTTTTATCCCAGATGCCGCGTCCATCGCAGCCCTGCTAGATGGGCTTCGACCAATCGAACCACTACTCTATGCTGATCCAACTGATGGAACAATTACCATTGCCCTCACTCATGCAAACGGGGCTGCACTACGTGCGACTCGTGAAGACGCAACATCAAATTCAACATTTATCGATGGTATCGCTCGAATAGTCCAAGAGACGGCTTCCGCACACAGCCACACTCCTGCGTTCACGAATTCTCTACTAGATTCCTTGCAAGACAAACTTGCTGTCCAATCTTGCAACTCCCCAATACTCCTTCTTCCTGAGGAAGTTCGTGCAGATGTCGCCAATCGAATTCAAGGGACAGCGCCAAGTGATCATGCGTGGTGGTCGATGTGGGGTATCACCGTGGGTGGCTTCCTTGCTGCAACTGGCTCACTTCAGTCCCTAACTACAATGAAGATGAGTGCACCCATACTTCACCCTTCCCTCTCAGAACGTTTCATTAATCGTTGCAACAGAAAGACAGTCGCGATGAAACTTGCATGCGTTGCTCTCATTCTTCTAGCAGTTGGTCCAGCACTCGTTTCAGGATTGAAACTTGGCGTACTCAATTTGATGAACCCAGAACTTGATGTGGAGTATGCCAAAGTTCTTGAGGAACGAAAACAGCAGATTATGTATAAGGAACTTGGAAATTCTGCATGGCCAATCACAAAAATCGCATCAGATGTCATTAACAATATTCCTCTAGGAATCGAAATCGATACGTTACGAATTAATACAGGAGAACCAGTTTCTGTCAGAGGTTCGGCTCAAGATCAAGATGGATATTCTGCAGCAGAACTTATTGCGAAGATGCAGGAAAAACTTTCCTCAACTGGAATGTTCAAAGACATTCTATTCTCTTATGAACCAGCAGGAACGTTTGGGAAACGTGAGTTTGATTTACGAGCGACTGTAACTGACCCTTTAAAACGCCCACGATATTCTGTTGAAAATGATTTTGGAGTTTGGACAAGTGCCATGAGAAAAGCTGGCATCCAACCAGAAGATCATGTAGATTATTCTCCAGAAGAATCATCTGGCTCGCATGAAAACAGTGCCTCAATGACCCCAGGCAGTTCTGAATCATATAACTCTGATATTCAACCTCCTGCTCACATTGGAGATGACAGGGAAGTGGCCGACCGCCCAAATCGCCCTTCAGGCAATCTCAATTCACGAACAAGCAGCGAAGTGGGGTCTCATACATCCGAACGAAATCCTGGCGGACGCAATTCGAGCCGAATTCCAGAGCCACTTTCTGCTGCACAAATTAGCGTCATGGGTGAAGACGAGGCGCAAATCGCCCTCGCTGAAGTTGCAGAAGGTATCGACCGTCTGAGCGCAGGAGATGAAGAAACAAAGAAGCGTCTTAAGGGTGAAATGAGACTATTGTTCGACCGACTCAAGGAGATTAAGAAATAATGTTTGGCATACAAAATGCTCTTAATCAAGTTTCTACATGGTCTCGTGCCATGCAGTGGGCGTTCTGGGCAGGCACACTTACAATCGCGTTTCTCATTTGGGACGCCACCATTGCTGAAATGGGAGTTGATTGGTCTACACAAGTCGCAACAAAAGAACGACAGATAAAAGAAATTCAACTTCCAACCACATTTACTTCAAAAGTTAAAAATGCAATTTCATCTTTTGGCGAAGTGGAACTCCCTCGTAGTAAAAGTGAAGGAGCGGCTGCGCTCACTGAAGCAGTTCACAACATACTAAGTAATCATGATGTTGAAAATGACGAGTATACTCGTACGAAAACAAGTCGCATGAAATCTGGTTCACTCCCTGGGATTGTTTCTGCAAACGAACATATCGAACAAGTTATTGGTGATATTCGATTCGAAGCATCACAGGAAGAAGTATTGAATGTTATCTCTGAACTAGAAAGCAGCCCTTGGATTGATGTCGTTTCTGATGTTCGATTCACAAGGCAAGGTGGCCGGTTCATTCGTGTTGACCTTTCGGTTGAGGCGTGGGTAGTTTCCACTGCAAATCGGAGAGGAAAATAATGAAAGAAATACAAACACTTCGTGGTCCTCTGGGATGGAGCATTGCTTCGATTATTGTCATCATTCTATTTTGTGCATATGCAGTAACAACCGTCGCATCACCGCTATTGAATCAAAGTGAAGTTTCCACTCCAACTACTTCTAAGAGTGAGCAACTTGTAACAAAATATAATGAGCAAATTTTAGTTGACATTGCTCGGTTCAACGGAAGATCAGCTTTTTTTACTCCAATTCAAATTGCTGTACACCGAGAACCTCCTCCACCTCCACCAAAAAGAGATCCCGTACCAGAACCAGCGGAACCAATTGTCTTGGGACCACCACCACCTCCGCCTATGTATATGGGTCCTCCTCTTATCGCAATTATTGGCGAAGAAGCATGGTTCCGTGGTGCTGGGAACGATTCTGTTATTAGACTTAAAGTTGGCGAAGAACAAGATGGGCTCAAAGTCATAAAAACCACCCCACCTTCAATCGTAACTGTTGAGCACCGAGGCGGCGAATATCCAATCGATCTATTTACGAATGAAGAACCTTTTTTTCGACAAGACGCTCCACCAGTAGTGTCTGATAACTTCTTAGAAGAAGTTGAAAGTTAACCTCCTTCCCCCAATTTACGGTCCACTTCATTGAAGAGAGGGCAATCCCTCTTTTCTATCTTAATTCAACGCATTTTGCCGATGGAAGTCCGATAGGTTTATATTCATCCCATGCCAATTATCTGCGTAATATTTTCACCCTCGTCGCGTTACTCTCTGACTGAGTAAATCAGCATTCCCCTGATGAAAAAGCAGAGAAGGATTCTAGAGTGAGTTTTAAAAAATTACTACATTTCAACCTTGCCATCATCATTCTTGCATTGAGTACGGAGGCAATCGCACAAGAACGACCTGCGCCAGAAGCTGCACCAATTATTGATTATTCTGATACCGACCAAGAATCAGACGAGGCATCTACAGATGGCACTGGTGAGTCCACAGAACTCGAAGTAGATTCAGCCATTATTACTGACAACGAATCCCCATTAACTCGTTCACCTCTACGCCGTGAAATTCCAGGTGGTTCAGTTATTCTTGCATTTGATGATGTTTCTATAGACGAAACACTTGGTTTCATTGCACAGACAACTGGAAAAGTTGTGATACCTGTTAATACAAGTTCACTCCGCGCAAAAAAAATCACCCTTCGTAATGATGAGCCAATCGATCGTGGCATGGCCCTTGACTTACTCTTTCAAGCGTTTCGCCTGAACCAAGTTGGAGTTATCGAACGAGAAGACATGATCATCATTGGACCATTAGATTCGATGCTCAGTGATATAGGTGACATCCCAGTGCTTGGTGTTGATGACGACGTAATGGTTCGACAAGATCGAGGAACCATTGTCATTAAAGTTTTTACAGTTGAACGAACTGAAGCTCAAGTTATCGGTGATCGAATAAACGAACTATTCCCTGACTACGGTTCACTTACCGTATATCCAGATTCTAACCAACTTGTATTACTTGGAGATATTGGTCTTTGCCAACAAATTCAAGACTTAATAGATCAACTCGATCGCATCTGGCGATCGGGAAAATTAAAAACGTTTCGTCTGAAATACGCAGATGCTTCTGAAATTTCTAATAATATTTTAGACTTATTCGAAGAATCAGGAGCAAGTTCCTCCCAATCTAGAGTTAGTGGAAACAGAAATCAACAACAAAGTCGTACCACACCTTCTTCAACTGATAACCAAGTGGAACTTCGGCTCACAGTAAATATGCAACAAAACTCCGTTACTGTGCAAGCGGAGCCAGATGTAATGGAAGAAGTCCAAACTTTGATTCAAAGTGAATGGGATTTACCAAGACCAACTGAAACTAGCAAAATGTATGTGTTGGAATATAGCGATCCAATAAAAATTCGGAACTTGCTCCAAGAAATTTTAGGAGATGGGTCTTCTTCTGGTGGCGGAGGGTCTTCCCGTGCCGGGCAAAACCAACGTGCCGACGTTGGGCAGGCAATTAGTGGAGTCTATCGTTTTGAAGCATATCCAGATAAAAACGCACTGTTAGTTTTATCAAAGACCGAAGAAAGTTTTGGGTTTTTAGATTCAATTATCGAATCACTTGATCAACCATCAGACGTAGGCCTACCACAAATTATAGAACTCAAACACGCTAATGCCGTTTCATTGAGTCAAGAATTGAACGCCCTTCTTTCTCCCTCTGGTGTAACCGCAACCATTAATGAACCAGACACGGGATTATCCGGCGAGGGCTTTACCGATTCCGCTGCGGGAGTTGATAACGAAACTGGTGGACAAATGACATTCCCTTGGCAACAAGGTGGCGCAAATTCCGACGACCAATCTCCAGAATCTTCTCTCATTTCAAAGATACGTCTCGTACCAATCGTGAGACAAAATGCAATTGCAATTCTTGCCCCTCCTGCCTACATACAATCAATCGTGGATGTCATTAGCAAGTTTGACCAACCAACACGACAAGTGATGATTTCTGCGACCATCGCAGCAGTGACCCTAACTGATGATTTAGAGCTCGGGCTACGATGGGGCTCAAGGGTTTCGGGAAGTGGCGAAAATTCTATTGGCATCAATGGTGACTTGACTGGAAGAGTTACAGATATCTTCAGTGGACTATTTGAAGGTGGTGGAGTCTTTACTCTTGGCGCGCTGAACAACAATGTTGGCGTTGCGCTTGATGCACTAAACCAACTTACTAATGTTCGAATTATTCAGCAACCAAAAACATTTACTTCTGACAACCAAGAATCAATCTTTTTCAATGGATCAGAAGTTCCTGTACAAACTACATCTACCGCAACAAATGTTGGTGTTGAGGGAGGTTTTGAATACAGGGATGTCGGCGTCATGCTCAATGTCCGGCCTCGTATCACTTCTCACGGTGATATCGACTTGACCATTAACGTAGAACTCTCTGATGTACTTAGCGATAGTGGTGGAGCAGGACAAAACCCAATTTTCTCACGACGACAAGTTCGTAGCCAAGTTCAATTGCATAATGGTGAAACAGTTCTCATTGGTGGCATATTGAAAGAAAGCGAATCAAAAGTAAAACGCAAGGTTCCACTTCTTGGAGATATCCCACTCATCGGAGAGCTATTTTCTTCTGTTGATGACGCCACTCTTCGAGAAGAACTACTTGTTTTCATTACACCTGTAATTGTTGATAGAACAATTCCAAATTCTGCAGAATACAACAGAGAATATCTCGAACGATTGCAAGAGATTTCTCTTCCTATTGACAATCAACGACAGCATATGAGTACTGATGATGATTTCTTGTCAAAACGATTACGTCATCCTGCTTCGGATTTCACTCCAGGCCAGTAACATATAAAATCATGCCGTTACATTGGAAGCATCTTGTGATTGGACTCGTTGCACTTGCTCTATACGCTTGCGGAAACACTCAAAAAACAGATCATCCTAAAGTAAGCATAAAAAGTAAAACTGCTGCACTCAAGACTCTACAAAACACCGTAAAGCCTATTAATGCTACGATTTCTACCTCAACAGAAATTGATTGGTCTGCTGGCCTGTTACCATGGGATAGGTTTAGTCTTCCTGTATTTTCGCCAAATGGATTGCACGCCGCGGTCCAGCTTGGCAATGCTCCAACGATTAAAACTCTTTGTGGTGACAACAACGCAGCACAAAACTCAACAACCCTTGAACTTCATTCTATTGATCCGCTTGAAGGCAAGCACATCTCGCCAATTCACATTAGCCAAAAAGGTCTGATTCTCACACGATCCGCAAATAGCCGACACTGTTTGGTTGAGGCGCCAAAGGGTGAGCTGGGTAGATGGATTGGAAAATTAGATTGGGCAACCGGAAATCTACGTTGGATTGTTTCAGATGAACATATCAACGCTTTCCCAACGATTAATGCAATTGATGATATTGCGTGGTCACGTAGGGGACTCGATGAGCAACGCTTTCATCTTGTTGTAAAAACTCTCAGAGGTCAACGTGTCATTGACGATGGAAAAAGTGACTGGCTTATGCCAATATTCATAGGCATAGATCGCCTTCGCGTATTTCGTATTCAAAATGGAAAACTTAGCCTAATCGAGTTGGATCTGAACGCAAGAGACCCCCTACTCACCGCACTTTCTCTACCTATTCTCGAAACCGGTGCGACCCGTGAATTGGTCTGGCAAATTGCAACAACAAATTCAACCGCACCATGGCATGAATCCCATGCCTTTTATCATCCCATGAAGCAACGAATGATTGTATGGCAACCAAGTAAGGCCATGGAAACCGTAGCCCTCCTCAATCAAAGCGTTGCCGCAACTCCGGTTTTTGATGGCTCGTGGCTCGTTGCAACAGATAATCGAATCGTTCGCCAAACTTTAGGGGAAGAAGAAGGTGTCCACATTCGAAACCGACTTGCAATTCCTATCGCAACAACATCGAATCAGTGGACACATTACATGCTTATTCCAGAAGGCAATCGTCTTCAAATTCGTGCAATTAACTTAGGACAATAAAAGCACTACTCTAGAGTCGCTGCTGCTGCAATCATACCTTCGTCTTGGATATACGTTTTGGGTACGTAGAAGTATCCAACGATGACAAAGATGATCGCAGTTCCAAGCATCAACCATGTGAAAAACTCAAAGTATGCTGCACCAGCGAGAGTTGTTGCTCCTCCAACTTGCCAAACAATATTGAAGTCGTGGTTCTGTTTTGCTATAACTGTTTTCTCTTCTGAGGATGCTTCAGAAACAAAGCTTTCCCAATTTGATGGGCTGCTTCCTGCTTTTTCAGCATCAATTTCTGCTTGTCGAACAACCAGCCATGAATATTTTGGATGAAAGAAGGAAGATTCTGAGGAACCAACATACTCTTCAGCCATTTCATTTTGTTGCTCAACTGTGTGTGACTCAACAGAAACTTCAGCACGAACATCATTCTCAGTCATAAACAAACTGTCTGGTCCCTCGCTTGTAATCTCAAAATTACTACGATTAACCAAGCGGTAATGCAGTGGCTTGCCCCACGGGTCTAGCTCATTTCGAATCGCATTTGCGCCTTCATCTGCAAATGGAAGTCGATCATTTTCATCCCAAAACTCTCCTATTTTCGCAACGGCACCTTCAATCACGGCTACTTCAGAAGTTACAAGTGAAATCCGTTCAAAATCAGGAGCAAACCCAACACGAATATCATCATCTCCTATTGATTCTTCCCATCCTTTTAGAATCAACTCAAATCCTCCGTCTTCGTGATGTTTGTACGAAATACCTTTTTCAGATGCTTGAATTTCTCGATCTTCACTCGAGGTCTCTTTATTGCTCCATTTAGAAACTAGAGATTTTGCATCGCTAAGACCATCAGGAACCATAATAAAGTGATTAACACCAGCAGTGAACAAGTTGCCAAGTGAGATGCTCATTAAAAAGAGCGCCATGATGACAGATTTCATTCTCTTTGGGGCTTGTGTGTAAGCGAACTCTAACCCAGTAATGGATACCATTACTTCAGATGCCGTCAGTATCGCATACGCGAGAACTTGCCACCCGATAGATGGGCGTTCACCAGCATCTACCCAACTTTGCACCATACCAACCATCGCAAAACCTGCGACCATGACAAACAAGCCAAGCGAAATTTTTCGAATAGGTGTCAACTTCCAAACTTTATTAATCAGCGGGTACACAACAAATTGGAATACTGGAATGTAAATCAAAATCATAATTGGATTTACTGCTTGAATTTGAGAAGATAGCCAGTGCATACCAAGCCAATTCCGGTTTAAATCTTCTGCCTGCAAAACCCAAGATGAACCCGTTTGATCAAAGAGCGCCCAAAAGACTGCAATGAATATAAAGATGATTGCAAGTTTTAAAATCGATTTTAAGCCAACACCCGAAAAAGTTTCCTTAAACCAATCCATGCCTCCAGCTGGAATATGAATAAAAACATTACGACCCATCCAGAACGCGATAGTCGCGATTGCCATTAATACTCCAGGAACTCCAAAAGCCAAGTGTGGACCGTACCATTCGAGAAGCCACGGAGTAAGCATTGTCGACAAGAATGCTCCAGTGTTAATTGAAAAGTAAAACCAGCCAAAAACTTTTTCCAGTAAGCGAGCGTTTTGCTTTCCAAACTGATCACCAACATGTGCTGAAACGCATGGCTTAATGCCACCTGAGCCAACCGAAATCAAAACCAATCCAATAGCCAGAACAATTCCGGGTGACATTTCGAGCCAAGCTGTCGAGCCCATCATTGCAAGTACACCGTGCCCCAAACAGTAGACAACACTCAAAATCATAATCGTCAAATATTTCCCAAGGACGATATCCGCAAGAAGTGCACCCAGAATTGGGAAGAAATATACTGCAGTAGTAAACAAATGGTAATTAGCCATTGCTTCTGGTTTAGACATCGCCTCTGTTCCAGATCCTGGCAACATAAACAAATACTGAGTCATGAAGATAACGAGAATCCCCTTCATTCCATAAAAACTAAACCGTTCTGCCGCTTCGTTTCCAATAATGTACGGAATACCCTTTGGCATTTTCTTACTTGGAACGGGTGAAGTTAAATATTTATTAGACATATTAGTTAGCTTTCTTTCTTAACAAAACACATTTGCTCTGTATCTTTCACAACATTCGGGAATTGCAATACACGATTTTGCATTGCAACATAGACGCCAGGGTCCACTAGCTTTACAACTGAAAATGATTCGACAAGATTCTGTAATGCATCGGTATTTCTCATAATCCAAGGTCTCATTGCCCCAGTAATAACGCATGGTTTTTCTAGGTCTGGATATTGTTCGAGAATTCGTTCGCCTGTGAGTGCAAGAGAGTCTGTTCCATGAATAACAATAATGCCATCATGTGATTGCGCTTGCTCATTAACGCAATTTGCAATTGCGTCATGATCCGCTTGCGACATCTCCCTACTATCCTTGTTCATTAACTCAATTCTATCAATTGAAACACCATCAAGTTGTAGCGTTCCTAGCATAGTTTCAAGAACAGGAAGACCGTTTGCAAGAATGCCTTCATGAGCATCGTATGTTTTTTCGATTGTGCCACCAGTCGAAATAAGTGCAACTGAAAAAAGATTGTTCAACTTCATTACTCCACAACAATTTTGCATGGTATTTGTATGGTTTCGGGCGCCAAGCAAGAATCTTCATCACACGCTTGCCATGTTACAGAAATGGCAACAGGACCTTTTGCTCTTTCGCTTGCAGTAATATTTACTGGGATGCTCACTTCAGGTCCGCTGTACACAACAACTCGTTCGCCAGCGGAAAGCATTCTTTTTCCTTTTGGCCACATCATAGAAAGAGAAACTGTTTCGTCGAGAGATGTAATTGAAAGTGGGACTGCATAATCGTTGCCAGGACTATGCGAATTCACATGCCATCCATCGATTATTTTTATTTTTACTTGTACAGTTGCGTTTCCCCCAGCAGGAACTGTCAATGTGTTTGGTTGACAGTGCATCGTTACAGGTGAAGAATCTACGTTTACCACTTCAATGTCTTCTGCGAATGTTTCGGGATAACGTTGGAGTAAAGTGTGCAAACCCCTTGTTGCTACAACTGCCGAAAGCGGCGAAGTCGTGAGCAACTTGCTCTCAGATTCAATAGTACGAATAGCATCGTCCAAAAATCTTGAATCACCTGACAACTTTGCGAGATCAATTTGGTCTAACAAGATAAGAGACGTTGCAGAAGGCATAGCCCCGTCGGATTGTGCACGGGTTCTCACAAATAAATCAGATTGTTCATCCTCGGTGTCATACCACCCTTCGCCTTGCACATAGAACAATGATCTTGCAATGTCATACAACTCTATTGCTTGCTGCAAAGCTTGTTGTGATTGATTTGCACGATGAATAGCAAGAAGCCCATGGATTAAAGCGCTGTAGTCGATTAAGAATGCTTCAGCCCCGCCCTTCCCATTTCTCCATGTTCGCAGCAACTTGCCTGTACCACTTCGCATTTCATCCAGAATAAAAGATGCTGCGTGTTCTGCACGAGAAACCCATTCAGGATTACTTAATATCCGCCCAGCATCTGCGTAGCCAGTAATCATCATGCCATTCCATGCTGTAATTATTTTGTCATCCGTCGAGGGTTGATCGCGAGTGTCTCTAACCTTGAGTAGCACGGCATCAATTGCATCAATTCTTTGTTGAAGTTCAGGATACGTCATCCCATATCTAGAAGCAAGTTCTTCTAGTGAGGAAGTTAAAAACAACACGTTTGCAGGTGGAACTTCTGGATGGTGCGGATCTTGGAAATTCGGTTCCTGATCGACGCCATAGATAGCAAGCGTAAATTCAATTTCATTTTCCATGCCAGCATCTGATAGCGCCTTTTCAATTTCATTTTGACGCCAAAGGTACGTTTCACCTTCAAGATGGTTGGACTCAGCATCCTGTGCAGATAAAAACCCTCCATTTGGATCGCTGAGTTCCCTATTGACATAGTCCAATGTTTCTTCAATTACCTTTGCATAGATTGGGTTGCCAGTTCTCTTATACGCTTCAGCGTATGTTGAAACAAGTTGTCCATTGTCGTACAACATCTTTTCAAAATGAGGGACGAGCCATTTATCATCCGTGCTGTATCGATGAAACCCTCCACCAACTTGGTCGTACATACCACCCATGCTCATTTGAATCAATGTGTTAGCTACGGATGTTTGAACTTGTGGCGTCTCCCAACTTGTTTCCATAAGAAAATCAAGATACGAAGGCATTGGGAACTTAGGTGCATTTGAAAAACCACCCCGTTTCGAATCATAGCGAGAGAGTAGTGAAACAACCCCGCGTTCTATAACATCTGCATCAAGTGGAACTGAATCATGTTTTGTTGTCAAACTGTTTGAAACAGCTTCCCCAACCAATGTTGCTTGTTTCATCACAGATTCATTTTCATCTTGCCATTTTTGTGTAATAAGATTCATGGTTGAAATAAATCCTCTTCGACCAGAACTGTCATTTTTTGGGAAATATGTTCCACCAAAAAATGGTTGAAGGTGCTCTGGTTCAAGAAACAACGAAATAGGCCAACCACCTCTTCCGCGAGTGATAATTTGTACCGCTGTCATATAAATATCGTCGACATCGGGTCGTTCTTCTCGGTCCACTTTTATTGCGATGAAGTCTTTATTCAAAATATCTGCAACTTCTTGATCTTCAAAACACTCACGTTCCATCACGTGGCACCAGTAACATGTCGAATACCCAATGCTGAGAAAAATTGGTTTATTCTGGGACCGAGCTGCTTCAAATGCTTCCTCTCCCCACGGGTACCAATGTACAGGGTTGTGCTGATGTTGAAGGAGGTATGGACTCGTCGTTTCTCCGAGGCGATTTGTTCCATCTGATGGCAACGCAGGGGTTTGGTCCTGCCCTGTTTGTTCATTTGTAGCACTCGAACTCATACATACTCCCATTACTACAGCGATACACACAGTCGCTTGCCAACAATTCATAGATTTCATCTCTACATGCTATCACAGGGTGGTCTGGCACGGGGTCTGTCCCATTCTCAGTCCACTGGTCTGATCTGGGGACAAAGCCCATAATGAATATGATGAAAATGAGTGGTGGGTATCTCCCAATGACGATAGATAGGAATACCATGGAAACGCTTGTCCCATTTATTATCCCAGCCATCTGTCTTGTTACAGGAGCAATTCTCCTGTGCTCAGGTGCACTACTTCTCAAATCAGCTGTGGGACTTAGTTTTGGGCTTCTTGGCGCCGGTACTGGGCTCCTCCTAGCCCCACACCTTTCCCTGAGCATGTCACCTCTTATCATTGCTCTAGTTTTTGGCGTTATAGCTGCAATCCTCGCTGTATACCTTTCCAAATTAGCTATTCTCCTCTCGCTAGCTTTTTCATTCGCCATTATTGCCCCAGTCATAACATGGCATGTCGCTGATTTAGGAAATGGCGAACAAGTCGTCGGGGATGTTATTGAAGCAGCAACCACTCCAGCTGAGCAATCTGAAGCAAGCGATGACCACTCAGCGACCACTCTTCAATCGTCAGAAGATATCCTACTCTCGATGTTAACTATGGTGACCCATGATGTTGCAGCAGCAACGAGGTCTGGAATGCATCGAGCAAATGCAGCATGGAATGCTATCCCAGCAGCTCCAAGACTCATGCTTGTTGGTTCTTCGATTGCTGGGTTACTTCTGGGGTTGCTCGTAGCAACATTCATGCCCTACTTCTCTGCCGCCCTAGTAACATCAATGGGAGGCAGTTTCTTGCTCTTAGAAGGAATTCGCACGATCGCTGCCATGTATTGGAATTCCAACGAACTCTCTTCGATTACACCTACAGTCCTACTCAGTATTACCATTGGGCTCTCGCTAGCGGGTCTTGGTTTTCAACTCACGCGAGCTCGCAAATCAGCATCTGTAAAACGAGCCGCAGAGTGATTACTCGGGCTGATTAATTGCTTGCCGTGCTTCAGATGACAAAGACTTCAGAACTAGCGGTCCGCCAATTGCAATAATTGCTGAAATGATCGCCGCGATGAGAGGCCATCGCAACGAGATCGTAACCGACTCGCTTCTTGGAGTATTGGGAGATAACAAACTCAAGCCGATGAGTCGCAGGTAATACCACGCGCTGATTGCACTTGATACTGCAGCAATAATTACAAGAGACAATTGTCCTGCTGCAATACCTGCAGCGAAAAGCATCAACTTACCCCAAAAACCAAAAAGTGGTGGAATACCAAGCAGTGAACCGCATGAAATTGAGAATGCTGTCGCTGCTAAAGGGCTTCGATTATGTAAACCAGCGATGTCATCAAGAGAATCAATTGATCTCCCATCTCGTGACAAACTTGCAAGAGTTGCAAATGCGGCGGTATTTGTCGCACCGTAAATAACAAGGTACACCATCACCGCAACAAGACCAAGAGGAGGACCAGCAATGATTCCAATCAACATATATCCACTGTGAGCTATGGAACTATACCCAAGCATTCTCTTTGTAGAAGTCTGAAGTAACGCTCCAATATTTCCAAGCAACATGGTAAGAACCGCAACAACCCACAACGTCATTTCCACGATTGAAGGCAATCCATTTTCCCAACCAACAATCGAGAGAATAATAATAATCGCTATCATGCCCGCCGCTTTTGGAACAAAAGCTAAAAATGCGGTTACTGCAGAAGCTGCACCCTGGTACACATCTGGAGCGTACATGTGCATCGGCGCAGCGGCAATCTTGTAACAAAGACCTACAAGTGCAAGGAGCAACCCTATCTGACCAAAGATTGCAATACCTCCGTCGACTCTTTGTTCTGCGAAAGCAGTCATCATGTCGCTCAAGACAAACGTGCCAGTTGCACCATACATCAAAGCGAAACCATAAAGCATCAATGCAGCGGAAACAGCACCAAGGAAGAAGTACTTCATCGCTGCTTCTTGTCCTACTCTTGACCAACGACTCATCGCAACCATTACGTATGTTGGCAACGAAACAAGTTCAAGTGCGAGAAAAAGCCAGATGAGGTCGTTCGCTTCGCAAAGCAACATTACTCCTGTAATACTTAGTAAGAGTAATGCATGGTACTCACCCGCACTTGTTCGCAATGCATTGAATCGGTCCTTACCAGATGCAATTGCATGTTCATATTTGCGATCCATCAACCCCCCTGATGTCATCACTAAAAGAATACCAATAATTCCCACAGTAAATTTGACATACTTCCCAAGCCATGGGTACAACGAGGAAGAATCAACGACATGAATTTGTGAATATACAAATGGAATCGAGACGCACGCTGCTATAAGGAAAATACTCGCAATAAATCCAACTCGTCTTCTGATAGCCGCAGCGTTCGACAAACCACCAATCGCACAAACAACTGCTCCCGAAAGCAAAATAAGTTCTGGGATGAGGAACCAAAGTCGGTCAACCATGTTGTTCATCCTTTATATCAATCAGTTTCGCTGGGGCCTGTTCCTGTTGTTGAACAATTCTTGGAAATGGAGAAAGAACTTCTTCCACAGAATCTTGCATGGCATCTGTTAAGACAATTGGTTTTACACCAATCCAAACGCAGAGCAATGCCAATGGAATTAGAACGCCAATCTCTCGCAAGGATAAGTCTGTTGGTAATGTTTGATGTGGCTCGTGTTGCTCTGGTTCTTTAAGAGAACCAAACACAACTTTTCCAACCATAATGAGCAAGTACATCGCTGCTAAGACCATTCCAATTGCAGCAATCGCAGCATATTCAGGTCCTAGGACACCAGGCCATGTTGGATTTGAGCTTGATGAAATAAACGTTCCAATCAAGCACATGAATTCACTTACAAAGCCATTGAGTCCTGGCAAACCAACACTTGCAAGAACAAAGAAAACCATAAAGAATGACCACACAGGCATCTTCTTCGCCAATCCACCTATAGCATTCATGTCTCGAGTGTGATACCGCTCATACATCATTCCAATCAGAAAGAATAATGCTCCGGTAGAAAGACCATGGTTAATCATGTATAGCACTGCACCTTCAAGTGCGATTGGATTCAAAGCAATTAACCCAAGCACACAGAATCCCAAGTGGCTAACCGAAGAATAAGCAATCAGTTTCTTAACATCATCTTGCACCCAGCAAATGAGCGCAGCATACAAAATACCAATAATTGCAAGCACCGCTATAGCTGGAGCATATACAACCAATGCTTCAGGAACCATTGGAAGGACAAAACGATAGACACCAAACGTTCCTAGTTTTAACAAAACACCCGCAAGGATAACTGAGCCAGCTGTAGGCGCTTCAGTGTGTGCAAGTGGCAACCATGTATGCACAGGGAAAACTGGAATTTTTACGGCGAACCCTGCAAGTAACGCAAGTAATATCCAACCTTGCTCTGTAGGAGAAAGTGTCGCTGCAAAAGTTGTCAAATCATGAATAGCAAACGACCATCCCCCGTTAGAAGCAACTTTGTATTTCCATGCAACATAAACAAAACCTGCGAGAGTAAAGAGTGACCCTGTAAACGTATAGATAAAGAACTTGATGCTTGCGTGTGCTCTATTCTTACCACCATAAATTGCAATTAAAAAGAACATTGGTACCAATGTCAATTCAAAACTTACATAAAACAGAATGAGGTCTTGAGCAGTAAATACTCCGAGCATTGCCGTTTCAAGAATAAGGAGCCATGCGTAGTACTCTCGCTTGCGGCTTGTTATTGCCGAGAATGACCCCAATACACAAAGCGGAGTTAAAAGAGTTGTTAGTAACACCAACATCATCGCCACCGAATCTGCGCCGAGATCAAGGGTAATTCCTAATGTATTTAACCAAGAATAATGTGAAACAAGTCCAGTCGCAGATGTACCCCACTGACTAAATTGAATCGCCATCACGATACTCAACACGAATACTAGGCTAGAGGTAGCTATCGCAATCCATTTAGCCGCCTTTGCTCTAAGAACAAAGATGCTCCCTGCACCAATCAATGGAAGTAAAAGTAGGTACCACAACGTCATTGCGCACCCCCGAGAGAAGCAATAGTATGTTCACCGCCCTGCTGAGAAATCGATTGTAAAAATTCGACTATCTCAGGCATAAACAACATCAGTAACACTATGAGAATCGCCCCACCTATCATTGAAACTGCATAACTTTGAACTGCTCCATTGTGTAATGGCGAAAACCATTTCGCTGCAGCACGCGGAAGAGAAGAGATGCCATTGACAAGAGCACCGTCAATGATGTACCGATCGATCATTGAGAATAATTTTCCGAGAATCCAAAGAGGCGAGCGTATAAGTGCTATATAGATTTCATCGACGTACCACTTGTGCTCCATTGCCGTTGGTAGCCATCTTGTAGTTCTGCGTGACAACAACTTGCTTCGCAATGTATCCGCAGCTTTACGACGGAACAAATGAAAATACAAGGCAAATGCAATGCCTATGAACCCGACAACTGCAGAAATGAAATACATCGCTTTATGTGGATCCATCCCCAAAATGTCACCGTGATGTGTTTCATCTCCCGAATCCCCAGTGTGCCCAGAGTCATGAACTGCATGAGAATCAACAACTGCTCCAGGAACTCCTGCTGAAGCTGGAGAGTCGTTGACCATCTCAGCAATCCAACCACCATGTAATCCATCCGTTTCATTTGGCATAAAGTATGGCAGTGCCGCAAGTATGGCACCAAGGGCAATAACAACTAGAACAAAATTAATTGCAAACCGAGGAGCATGTGGGTGGAATGAAGTTTCATCTCCTCCATGCAACTCGTCGCCAGGTTCATATTGCACAGGACCACAGCACACCCTGAACCAAACGCGGAATGTGTAATAAGCTGTTAAACCTGCGGTGAAGATTGCAAGCCATCCTAAAAATTTAAACCCTGCCCCTTGCGTCACAAATGCTTCGGCAAGAATAACGTCTTTTGAGAAAAAACCACTGGTAAGAGGGAATCCAGCTAATGCAAGGCATCCAACCAACATCGTGTAACTCACGATTTTCCACCCCTTCATTTTACGTAACCCTGACAAACGTCTTAGATCAAGTTGACCTGCAAAACCGTGCATAATTGCACCGCAAGTTAAGAACAAAACTGCTTTGAAGAACGCATGCGTAAAGACGTGGTATGCAGCACCGAAGGAACTTAACACACCAAGCCCGAGGAACATGTAACCCAATTGGGAAATAGTTGAGTATGCCATAATTCTTTTGATGTCATACTGAGCCATGCCAATTGTTGCTGCAAAAAATGCGGTCAATCCACCAACCCATGCGACAGTTTCAAGGGCATGGCTATCCAACATAAAGAGTGGATACGTTCGAATGATGAGATACACACCGGCAGTTACCATTGTTGCAGCATGTATCAAGGCAGAAACAGGAGTTGGACCTTCCATTGCATCTGGCAACCAAACATACAATGGAAGTTGTGCTGATTTTCCAAACGCTGCAATCATTAATAAGTAAGGAATCGCATGGACTGTCCAATCACCAAACGACGTTTCGTATTGATGACTAGCAAGTGCCGTTGCAATTCCATCATATTGCACTGTTCCAAATGTAGACCAAATCAAGTAAATCGCGAGAGCTAATCCAACATCGCCAATTCTGTTCACGATAAATGCTTTTTTTGCAGCTGCTACCGCAGATGGTTTTTGATAAAAATACCCAATCAACCAATACGAAGCAAATCCAACGCCTTCCCATCCGAGATAGAGCAAGAGCAAGTTGTCGCCCATCACAAGGCACGTCATAGCAAAGAGGAACACGCTCACACCTGCAAAGAAGCGGGTGTATCCCTTCCCTACATCGTGTTCCATATATTCAGAGGCATACAACGAAATAAGTGTGCCAAGCCCCGTAACAAATAACATCCAGAGTAATGTCAATGAGTCTATGTACAGAGCAAAGTTTGCTACAAATGAACCCTCTGCCCAATGCACTTGTAACCAGTCGAAGAGGTGAATAATCACTGGTTGTTCGTACCCCTGCCATAAAAGCACCGTAAGTACAAACGACGTCCCTAGACAAATAGTAGTGATGATTGCCGGTGCTTTAGTCTTAACCTTACAAACTGCGCAAAGTCCACACAATGCAAGTGAGATTAAAGGTAACCATAAAATAAAACTTGCCCAACCAAGCGTTTCACTTTGAACAACTTGTGAAACTGGGACTGCAGGCATTGCAAGGATGTTTGGAATAAATTGAAGCAATGACGTCATTCGTTTAACTCTCCAAATGCGTCAGCATCTAACGTGTCTTGTTGCCGATGGAGTAGCACCACCAAAGCTAATGCCAATGCTGCCTCGGCAGCTGCAACTGTGAGGATAAAGATGACCATAACCTGGCCAGAGTAATCGAATAAAAAGCGTCCAATTGCAACGAATGCAACTGCAGCTCCTTGGAACATAAGTTCGGTGCAAAGGAACATCACAATTAAATTTCGTCTAACTAAAAAACCAACCACGCCGATTGCAAGAAGCAACCCACTTACAATGAGATATCCAGAAAGTACTGCGGATGTCATCATGATTGATCCTCAGCTTTATCGCTCTCAACAAATAGCTTTCTTTTTTGTTGATTGCCAAGTTCAATAGCTCTGCGAGCAAGCACTGCTGCACCAAACATTGCCATGAGCAAAATAACTCCTGCAAGTTCAAGACTTACAGGAAAATCGTTTACAAGTGACCATCCAACCTGTTGGGTGTTGCGTGGTAATATTGATACTGGAAGTTGCAACTTCGTTCCTTCTGAGGAAACTACATAGGATTCATCGCCATCATGACGAATCATTTTTCCTTGAGATGATGCTATGGGTGGCCACGCAAATGTAGCGTCAATTTCCATCACACTTGATTCAAATTGCTTGGGCAAATTTTCCAGGGTAGACCATTGTGACTGCTGGTCACCTTGAGTAGGTAAGGAAGACGTTCCACTCACAACAGTTCCTGTGATAAGGCAGAGCAATAAAAATCCAACCCCTACTGCAGCTGCTGGTTCACGCGGGACACGATCATACAATGCTTGAGTTTCTGGATGTTCCGGATTGTCAGCTTGATTCGAAAGCATCAACACAAACATATACGTAATTAAAATTGCACCTGCGTACACAATGATGAGTGCAAATGCCATGAACTCTGCTTCAAGAAGTAAAAACAATCCCGCTGTCGCAACTACCACCAAGATAAAATACAAGGCGCTATAGACTGGGCGACTGTGTGTCACCATTCGAAGCGCTGCGGCAATTGCGCACAAACTAAAAATGCTAAAAAAGATACCCTGACTCATATCAACAAATTCTGAAATAGAGCCCACTACTAACCCCATAAGCCATCCTGCAGCAGCTACACCAAGTGCTATCATCGCAACCTGCACGACCACTCTTGAAGATGTTGAGGAGGGGCGAAGAGCAACATATATAGCCAAGGCTAATGTCAAGCAAGCAATGTAGGGTAGGAACAAGTCCATTCGTAGGGGTAGACCTTCTATCTATGGGAAGGATAATTAACTCAAAACGGGCAAGATATGTCCATTAGTGCTGATTCGCAACCTCTTTGAAGGTTAAAGGTAGAATGGATTTAATGGAGCAATCACTCAAGCGCAGAATCCCAAATGCAATCACAATGTTGAGGATTCTTATCGCTGCTGCGTTCTTTGCAGTACTCAGTGGCTATCGGTATCCAGACCAAGGAATTCTCTGGGGAAATGTCGCAATTGCCCTTTTTGTCATCGCAGCGATAACCGACTTTCTTGACGGGTATCTCGCGCGTAAATGGGACGTTGTTTCGATGTTTGGGCGCTTGATGGATCCATTTTGCGACAAAGTATTGGTTCTTGGTACGTTTATTTATTTTGCAGGCCCTCGCTTTAGCGTTGAATCTTGGGTGGAAAGTGAGCGACTCCTCACAATGGCCACAGGAATCTATCCATGGATGGTCGTCGTCATCATTGCAAGGGAACTATTGGTAACCTCGATTCGTGGCGTCTTGGAATCAATGGGGCACAAAAGTGGTGCAAAATGGTCTGGAAAAATCAAAATGATTTTTCAATCGTTTGCATTGCCATTAATTCTTCTTCTTGTTGTGAACTTCAAACCAGACCAACACGAAGGAGTCATGCTGGCTATTAACATTCTCGCTTGGCTCCTGCTCATCATAACTGTCTGGTCTGGATTACCTTATATGACTGGCTTACTTTCTATGATTCGAAATAAATCATGAATAACTGGCTAAAATTGATGTGGTGTACAGCTGGAGGCCTTGGGTTGCTTCCAAAAGCACCGGGAACGTGGGGTTCACTTAAGCCACTTATTGTTGTCTTGGTCTGTGGGCATTTCGGAATCCTTCAAGGTTGGTTAATCGGAATCCTTGTAGCAATTATTATCGCATCGTCTATTACAACCATTTACTTGTTCCCTTGGTATTCAAAATATTTCGAATCTTCTGATCCTCCACAAGTTGTTTCCGATGAGGCTGCTGGTCAATCGATCGCCCTACTTGGTATGGCTTGGCTTGAACCAGGGAATCATATTTCTCCTGCAATTTGGATTGGGCTTGCTTTTTACGCTTTTGCCCTTTTTCGTCTCTTCGACATCTGGAAGCCGGAGATAATCGACAAATCACAACATCTATCCAAAGGCTGGGGCGTGTTGATGGACGACATCCTCGCTGGTTTTTTCGCAGGCATCCTCGTCCTCATCGCGGCAATTCTCCTCGGATAGTTTTCTGTGGAGAAGAAACGCCACGGAGACACGGAGACACGGAGGGATACATTTGGTTTAGGAACTGAGAACGCCAATCTTGTTTCTGTGTCTTCGTGTCTCAGTGGCTAAAAAATATTGGAAGAGTCACAACAAAGCAATAAACGACCCGCGGGATAGTTTATTTTGGGTAAGCAATTATTGGTTTTCGAGCAGCGGATACTTCGTCTGCTCTTGCTATGTCGGACTCTTGTGGGGATTGTAGTACCAGCTCGATGTCTGAGTCTATCTCATCAGCAATTTGAAGCATCACATCGATAAAACTATCAAGCGCTGCCTTAGATTCTGTTTCAGTCGGCTCTACCATAAAACAATCGTGAATTGGCCAATGCATCGTTGGCGGGTGCACGCCGTAATCAATCATGCGTTTCGCGATGTCTATCAATGTCACTCCTTTGTCGAGCAACTGTTGCGGAACTGTTACAAATTCATGTGCGCAATAATTACCATTTTGTGGGTCAAAGAATGGCATGGCATACCGTTCGCGTAATTTTGCTGCAATGTAATTTGCATTGAGCACTGCTGTCTCCGAAACATTTCTCAAACCATTGGGGCCGCATGCTGAAATATACGCCCAGCAGCGAACGAGTACACCAAACTGACAGATGAAAGAACGCACTTTTCCAATTGACTTCTCGCGATCTCGGTCCAAGTAAAAACTTCCATCATCTGCCATCATGACTTGAGGCACTGGTAAATACGGAGCAAGTTCTTCAGTCACGGCAATCGGACCGCTTCCCGGTCCACCCCCACCATGAGGGGTACTAAATGTTTTGTGGGTGTTGTAATGCATCGCATCCGCACCAAAATCGCCCGGACGAACTCGACCTAACATCGCATTCATGTTCGCTCCATCAAGATAAAGTTTGGCGCCTGCTGAATGAACAATGTCAGCTATTTTCTTGATATTTGAGTCAAATAATCCTGCAGTACTTGGATTTGTAATCATAAATGCTGCGATGTTTTCAGCTCCAACATCTGCAATCACTTCTTGTAAATGATCCAAATCCGTTTGACCATTAGATGTTCTGACAGTTTGTACTGAAGCGCCACACATCGTGCAGGAGGCTGGGTTTGTTCCGTGTGCAGTATCAGCTGCAAGCACAACTGTTCTCTCTGGTTGTCCATGATCTGCAAAGTATGCACGAATTACTTTTAACGCGGTGAATTCACCATGGGCACCTGCAGCTGGTTGCAGGGATACTTCGTGCATTCCAGAAATTTCTTCAAGCATCGTTCGAGTTTCATACAACAATCGAAGCGCACCTTGAATAGTGTCATCATCTTGCAAAGGATGCAAACAAGCAAAGCCAGGAAGCGAAGCACCCCACTCATTAATTCTAGGGTTATGCTTCATCGTGCAAGAGCCAAGTGGATAAAAGTTTCCGTCTACCGAAAAGTTTCGGTCTGACAAGTGTGTGTAATGTGCCATCACATCATGTTGACCGAATGTTGGTAAGGTCTTGCTGCCACCCTGCATGATGGTCGGTATCTTGGTCTCGGGTACATCCAGTGGAGGTAAATCAACACCTACAACATCATCAACTTGTTTCTCAAAAATCAAAGGCTCAGTTGCACGGTCACCTCGAGAATGCTTTTTCGTAACATCAAACGTCGTCACGGTGCAACCTCCCCGAACAAATCTACGAGCGTATCAATTTCATGTTTTGTTCGTTTTTCGGTCACCGCGATAATCAATTCGTTTCCTTGTGATAACCCATGCATTCGCCTTCCAGCAGCAGCAACTCCACAGAGCACGCCCCTCGATTTACAAAAGTCAACTACTTTCGTGACATCGCAAGGACACTTCACGGTAAATTCATTAAAGAAATCTCCATCAAATATCAGCTCCCAACCATCGAGTTTTGTAATTTCTTGGGCGAGATAGTGTGCCTTATTCCAACACTGCGTTGCAATCTCTCTGATGCCATCACTCCCAAGCGCTGTCATAAATATGGACGCACGCAATGCCATAAGCCCTTGGTTTGTGCAAACATTACTTGTTGCTTTTGCGCCACGAATGTGCTGTTCCCTCGTTTGCAAGGTCAAACAAAAAACACGCCGTCCATCTTCATCGTTCGTCATTCCAACAAGTCGTCCGGGCATTTTTCTAATGTAGGATTCTTTTGCAGCAAGCAATCCCAAATATGGACCACCAAGATTGAGTGGGTTACCAAGGGGTTGCCCCTCGCCAGCAGCAATATCAGCACTGCACTCGCCTGGAGTTTTCAATACACCGCATGCAATCGGGTTGAATACAGCGATTGCTGCGGTTTTTAGTGTCTTATGCGCTTCTGAAAAACAACCATCCCAATCCTCAATTACTCCCCAAATGTTAGGTGATTGCACAATGACTCCAGCAACTTCATCTGACATATTTGCTTCCACTGTAGATGGTGCAATTTTGCCATCTGTTGACTCTAGAACTGTAATTGTGATATCTAAATCGGAAAGTACTGTACGCAACACTGCTATATATTCAGGTTGCAAGGTTGAGGCAACAAGTACTTCTTTTCTTCGAGTTGAATTGATAGCAAGCAATGCTGCTTCAGCAACCGCAGTTGCCCCATCGTACAAACTTGCATTTGCAATATCTAAACCTGTTAGCCGAGCAATTTGTGTTTGAAATTCAAAGAACGCCTGCAATGAACCTTGCGACGCCTCCGCTTGGTAAGGAGTGTACGAAGTCAAAAACTCCGCACGGTTTGTGAGTTGGTCAATCAATGCTGGATAAAAATGGTCGTATGCGCCACACCCCATAAAGCATGTCATATCGTGCGCGCCATGATTGTGGGATGCCATCTCTGACAATGCTCTTTGCAATTCTAATTCGCTCAGCGCAGGCATCAAATCTAGTCCTTCAACGCACTGAATTTCCGAAGGAATCACATCAAAAAGTTCATCGATTGATGCAATACCAATCTCAGCATACATTTCTTCTCTTTGGTTTGTATTTAATTGGGTGTAATCCATTTTTGCGCTCGCTGTTTGAGAGCTGTAAGTATAAACTCTTATGCATGGTACGACTCATTATTACTGCTCTTCTTTTTTCAATTCCTAGTCACTCACCACCTAGCGGTTCGGTAGAAGACGGCCCATTTTCCGTTCGCCAATTCCAACCAGAAAGTACACTTGAAGATGACGCTCTCGAGTCCTATTTCAAGAGCGCGGGTCCACTTGCCATTGAGTTTTTCGAGCATCTCACGCTTCTTTCAAATCCCTGGTTAGGTGGTCGTGAACCCGGAACAGAAGGTAGCAAACTAGCAGGTGATTACATTACGTGGAATCTCGAAAAAACAGCTCTCATTCCTGCTTTTGACCACAACACTTCGTGGTTCCAACCCTTTGATTTTAATATCGATGGTACAGCTCCAAATGTAAAAAAAGCTTTTTTCGGTATTGATGATATGGCACTGCTAGAGGAACGAGATTATGTCGTCCTTGGAAACAGTGGATCTGGAACAATCACTGCTCCAATTACTTTTGTCGGGTATGCAATTGAGTCAGGCGATAACGGGTATTCAAGTTTTGATGATGATAGTGATTTGACAGGTCAAATTGCGCTGATGCTTCGTTACGAACCACTCGATGAAAATGGCGCAAGCCAATGGTCTAATAGACGATTCAGCCCTCACTCAAATATCAAGAATAAAATGCAAGCGGTAATCGACCGGGGTGCGGTGGGCGTCATCTTAGTAAACCCACCTAATTGTCGCGATGGTAGACGTGGGCTCGAAACAACACGATCGAGCCGATTTGGTTCAACCAACATACCTATTGTGCAATGTACTGAGCAGATTGCAAACATTGCATTGCCATCTGAGCAATCTATTGCACAGTTGAAACAGTTAGCAGACGATGGTGAAATCACAACCACACCTATCAATCAAAAAGCCTCGCTCAATATCGAAGTCGAAACCTCATCCTTACTAGCGAAAAACATCGGGGGAATCTTGCAAGGTCGAGGCGAACTCGCAGACGAATGGCTCGTGATTGGTTCACATTATGATCATGTAGGATTCGGGTACACAGGCACTTCGACACCTGGAGTTCTGCACCGTGGTGCAGATGACAATGCGTCAGGTATTTCTGCTAACCTTATCCTTGCTCGACTTTTCTCTGAATTTTATGAATCATCAGAAGACGAGTCATTGCGTTCCATACTTTTCATTTTCTTCGACGCCGAAGAAGCAGGACTTCGCGGATCTGCACACTTTGTTAAGGAACCAACAATGGATCTTGAATCCATCAACGCCATGATTAACCTTGATATGGTTGGGAATTTAAGCAATGACAACCTCTCTATCTCTGGAACAGGAACTGCGATTGAATTTGAGGAATTTGTTCCAGAAATTATCGAAGCATCAACAATTACCGCTAGTTTGACTCCCGGAGGAACCGGACCATCAGACCACACCAATTTTTATGCAAAAGATATTCCAGTATTATTCTTTTTCACAGGAATGACGCCAGAATACCACACACCTCAAGACGAAGCTTTTACAACAAACCCAGCGGGAGGTGCAATTGTGACCGAACTCACCTACGACTTCGCCAAAGGACTCGTCAACGACAACAAACTTACGTTCACATCAAACACAAAAGGTGGAGCAGGACGAACAACCCGCATGCCATCCCCTGTCAGGCTTGGAATACATCCGTCCTATTCTGAAATTTTGGAAACTGGCATTTTGCTTACCGGAGTGAGTGAAGGCACAAGTGCTGCAGACGCTGGGCTACAAGCAAACGATATCTTGCTTGCTTGGAATGATGTTGAACTCACAGGTGGGCGCAAACTTATGGAGTTACTCAAGGATTCCGCACCTGGAGATGAAATTAGTTTCACCGTGCAACGCGAAGGTAAAAATATCATCGTGAAAGTAACTTTGAAAGCGCCATAATAGGACAAGCCCCCGAACTTTCGTTCGAGGGCCTGTTAGGGTGATTGCTTGTGGACGATAAGCCGGATTCTGTCAAGGACGGCCATTCATCTACGTCTGTTGTTGCCAACAAACTTTTGCACGCGACCCGTTCTCATTCCTCGGACAAGGACGTTTGTCGAAACAAACCGAGAACTGCTTGCGCTTGCACGCGGTGGGGTTTACCTTGCCATGTTTGTCACCAAACACGCGGTGCGCTCTTACCGCACCCTTTCAGCCTTACCTGTGAACACTAGGGTATTCCATCGGCGGTCTACTCTCTGTGGCACTAAGCCCTAACCTGCAATCAAAGGTCGGTGGACGTTATCCACCACCGTGTCCTGTCGTGTCCGG
>JACKQG010001031.1_pt1 | contig 39266 bp, 26 predicted proteins | sample 8237621 | NCBI WGS metagenome assembly JACKQG01 (sample SAMN15677084, study PRJNA649215) | marine metagenome | biome: marine; feature: Black Sea; material: saline water; isolation source: suspended particulate matter (SPM) from the Black Sea western gyre | collected 2013-06-09/2013-06-10 | depth... | reverse complement strand
GTGATTCGCCGTGGAGCATTTGCTGCAGTTGACGATCCATGACACGTTTTGCGAAAACGGCAATCTCGGACGCACCCGGATTGAATTGCGAAGTGTACGAATCAAGGAAGTTCAGCTTCAGGCTGCGTGCGCGCACTTTGGCAAGAGTGATCCGTTGCGGTCCATCCACTTTTTGCAGCGTGCCGGTCGCGACGGGTTCCGGCGCATCATCGACGTAGACCTCGTAATTCCTGAAGCACTCCTCGATCAGTTGCGCGGTACGCCCGAAGTAGACGATTTCAGCCACGTCCATGGGCTTCTCCCACTCGAACCGAAACCAACCCTTGAACCCATTTTCGACGCCCCGCGTGGCCCACGCCGTGCCGAGGTCTTCTTTGCATAGCCCAATGGGGACGATTCCATCAATCGCGTTTTCGGCCCGGTACCGGTCGTCGTGTTCGCTACTGGCCGAGACCTTTGCCGTCAGCGCGATGTTCGGCACGATCGTGGCGGAATTTGACACGTCCTGGCCGACGGCGCGACGGGCGGCAAGAGAGACAATGGTCAAGGCCAGGAAAAAGGAGAGCCGCGTGAACAAATCAATTGCGGCCCAACGGTGCTTGAACTGTTCATAAACGAGCATCACCAAACTCCTCGCGTTATTGGCCCCACTGACGGTTCGTCCATTGTATCGCCTCACGACTAGTTATTAAACGCTGTTGCTAGAATTCGTTGTGGATGTTCGGCCCGTGAAGGGCCAGGCGACGGCCCCAACTGCATCGTCCGTTGCCGAAGAGTTGCTCACGCTGACGGGAAGCTCCGGAGGTGGGCAACCAGCGGCGGGAGTGATACAATGTCGTTTGGTTTAGCATCGTTTCTCCGACACCGGAGGGGATGAAGTGCCAATTCACGACTGGACTCGGGTGGATGCAGGACTGTTTCATGACTTCCATCAGTCCTGGGCGGTTGCCTTGCGCAATAGTCTTAACGCCGGAACTCTGCCTTCGGACTACTTCGCGCTGGTCGAACAGAACATTCGCGGTCCGATTCCCGATGTGTTGACGCTCCGATTGTCGCCCGGTCCCGATCGCGTCGCGGACCGTGGCCCGGAAAGCGGCGGTGGAATCGCGGTCGCTACACGCGTCCCTCGGACTCGCTTGACGCAGCGGACCGAAATCGCCTCGTACCTCCGCAAGGCCAGCCGCATCACCGTACGTCATCGTCATGGCGACGTGGTAGCCGTGATCGAGATCATCTCCTTAGGCAACAAGGCGAGCCGCGCCGAATTTCGGGCATTGATTGAGAAGTCCGCCGACCTGATTCGGCAGGGGATTCATCTGCTGGTGATCGACCTGTTTCCGCCGGGCCAACGCGATCCGCAAGGGCTGCACAAGGCGATCTGGGATGAGTTTCAGGAAGAAGATTTGGAGCTACCGCCCCAGAAGCCGTTGACGCTGGCATCGTACGACGCGGGGCCCGAGTGTGTGGCCTACGTCGAGTTCATCGGTGTGGGCGACTGTCTGCCGGAGATGCCCCTGTTCTTGAGGCCGGGCTCTTACGTGCTTGCTCCACTTGAAGAGACTTACCAGACTGCCTGGTCCACGTTTCCCGCTGCGCTGAAGGGACTGCTAGAAAACCCAGCTTGAATGCGATGCAAAGGACAACGCAGTTCCTCACCATGTGTTTTGTGATGGTTGCTGCAGGCAGTTTTTCCCAAGAGAACCGGGGACTGTTTGCATTCTTAATCATCGATCGTCTTTCCCAGGATCGTCTTGAATTGCAGAGTCACTATTCTCCCTCCCGGCGCTGATGATGGAAGCGGGGCGATACCCGTGCTCCAGGAAGGATCGCTCGGCGTAGCAGGTGATGCGGGACGAGGTGTGATAGACGAGGTCGGTATCGCCATCGCCGTTCAGGTCCACGGGCGATACGCCGTAGAAGCCGCCGATGGTCGGCGGCAACTTGAGTGCCTCTGGTGCATCGAACTCGCAGTGGCCTGGGATCACTCGATTGTGCAGGACGGAAACGCGTTGTCCCGTGATGACGAATACATCGGCTGCGCGGTCGGCGTCCCAGTCGGCTGCGTGGACACTGAGACGTGACCTACTTTGGTGAATCATCAACGGTTCGGCAAAACGGTGGCGGCCGTCATCGCCGCGGCCTTCGTTTCGGAAGTAACGCACGCGGCCGTAGGTATCGCCAATGACCAGGTCCGCGCGGCCATCTCCATCAAAATCGGCAGGCGCGGGTTTGGGGCGAGCACCCTGCAGGTCGGTAAAGTTGAAACCGGGTTTCTTTTCCGCGGGAGGTTCGCCCACCCGGATCAGACCGCCGCCGACAAGCGGCAAGCAGTAGCCGGTCGTGTCCAACGCCGGGGCCGTGTCGCTGCCTCGGTTTTCGTGGAACCAGATGTGGCCGCTGTGCGCGCCGTAGATGCAATCGTGATCGCCGTCACCATCCAGGTCATGGAGAGTCACGAAGGAGTTTTCATCACCGTGCGGCACAGGATGCCGAATCGGTTTCTGACCGGCGAGGAGGCTGAAGCGGCGGGCAAACGAATGCGGAAATCCCACGCCGTCGTTCAGTGTGACGTAGAAGCGGTTGATCAGATCGGGATGTCCGTCCCCGTTCCAGTCCACGAATGTACCGGAGGGCAACTGTTGATGGTTCCAGGTGGCTGGAATGGCACGGCTCTTCATGTCGAACATCGGAGCCGTCTGAGTTCCGATGTTGGGTACGGCAAAGACCTGCATCGAGGATCGAGTGACCAGCAGCAGGTCCGGTAGCGAATCGCCGTTCCAGTCACAGACGGGTGCCATCAGGGTCGTTCCGGTCGGCGGCGGCCCGTTCGCGGGGAAGGGCCGCTTCTTCAGTTCGGCACGGGTCCGGTCGCCAACGTTTTCGAAGTACAGCAGGTTGGCGTTCGGATCACTCGCATCGCCGCCCTGGGGCGTCATCGGTTTCGCGCCGCAGATCAAGTCCAGATCGCTGTCATGATCCAGATCTACCGCCGTCGGAGCGGCCGCCCAGCCGGCGTCGAGCGTTTGGCCATCGACCTTCAGCGGACCTCGCGCCCGAAGATTGGGAGTCCCGTCAGACAGCTTGCCGACATTCTCGAAGAAGAAGATCCAGCCAGTGACGAATCCGCCGGCCAGCAGGTCGGTGTCGTCATCGCCGTCCCAATCGCAGACGCATGGAATCGCCAGATAGTCAGCGGGATACACCTCGCCAGGCTTGCCGTTCGGCAATTCCGCAATGGGCCAGTTCGGGGTGAGCAGCATCTGGCCATCCGCCTGAACAAAGCCTCCATACTTGAACGAGGGATCGGCGTTGTCGCCACGGTTCTCGAAGTAAAGGATGCAACCTTTTTCAGCGCCGATCAGGAGATCACGCGCGCCGTCGCCGTTCCAGTCAACCGCCAGAGGACTTGCGTCATACCCCACATCCATCGGTTTGCCGGATGCGTCACGAAGAATCCGCCGACGATTGAAACTGGGTTGTTCGGAACTGCCAGTGTTTTCGGCGATGATGACATAGCCGGATGAGACACCGTGCAGCAGGTCGGCGAGGCCGTCGCCATTCCAATCGACGACGCTGGCAGAGTTATTGCCCGGCGGGCAACTCATCGGGCTCTTGGGCACAATTCGATTGCCGCCGTCGCCGATCCATCCAGCCGGTGGGGACGTGGCCTTTTTGGCCTTCGAAGCCAAATCGAAGTAGATTCCGTAAGTGGACGGTTCGTTCCCGGTTTGCGTGTGCGGCCAAACCAGCGTCCCACTGACGTGTTCACCGGCAGAAGCGAACACGCGATGGCCGAACGGCAGTCGCTCGGTCATCCGAAACATCGGACGATTGGCCAGTGACTCGAGGGACGCGTAGCGACGCCAAGTAGGAAACTCGTCCAAAAGGCCATGATCGTAGAAACGGAAAGGCCGGTCGTCGGCCGATTGCTGTTGGACGTGCTTCGGATACGGCGCGGCATGGGACTCCTGTCGAATGACCTGGAGCGAATGCAGGGCGATCCTGTGATCGGCCGGCGCGTCAGGAAACAGCCGGTACAGATCGAGTTCGGCCTTCCCGACCATCTCGTCCTCGCAACGACCGAGATCCGGCACCGGCGGAACTTCGACCAAAATGCGGTACCGGCCCTTGCCCGCCCACCGCGGTTCCTCTGCAACGAGGAATCCGTTGGAGACAACAAATAAAAGGCTGCTCACGATGAAAGGGGCCAGGGGATGAAAGTTCAGTATCATGGCTTTGAGTTACCATCCTGTGCGACGGCCTCCGTCCACACTACATCGAGACGTGCCGAATTCGGCCAACCTTGATCCAGTCCGAGGCCACTCGCACCTGGAAGTGGCCTTTGTCCATGCCACGCGGCAAACGGTTCAGCATGACCCACTCGTCGCCAACGGAGAGTGCGCACACGTTGTCGATCACGGCCAGGCGAACGAGGCTGCCGGGGTCGAGCCGCGTGGACGCCTTGTGATACATGTCTCCGGCACCTGTGTCGTCGATGCCGGCGGGGGCGATGAAGCGGCTGTTGTCGTCGAAGATTCGGGCGCACAGGCAAGCGTCGGGCTGCACGCGGGCGAACAAGTCGATACGGCCGCGGCCGTCCGGTTGCTCTACAGTCACCTCGACCAATCCGTTTCCTTGGCCGAAAGGCTTGTCGAGTTCGACCGTTCGGCCTCCGCGCGCCTTGGCGAACGGATCTTGCCGCGACAAGATGAACCGCGTGTTCATTCGCCGTGCCACGTCGTTCAATGCGGCCGCGAGTTTCATGTTGCGGGTAACCATAGGACACGACCACTCGGCAGGCACGGACCTCTCGCTGTCGATGCGCACACCCGTTACGGCGGATAGCACGGGCAGCAGTTCGGCAAACGGCGTTTTGCCATCATGGTCATCCGTCCAGAGAAGACTGCGGAGCCGCCCTCGCACAAATGCCATTTCGTCGACATCCGCACCTTCGCGAATCGAGAGCCAGTGGCTGATCGTGTGTGCGCCCGGCGGCAGTCCTCGGCACTCGTCCGGCTGCCGCAGGACGAGCTTGACGCAGTGTTTCTCAGCCAACTGGGTTAGTAACTCTCGCAACACGAACCGCCCCGATAGGTTCAAGAAGTCGGCCTTCCTCGGACCTTGGACTTCGATTTGAAGGGGCAGTTCCTCGGGCAGCAGTTTGCCGAAGCCCCAGAGCATGCCGTGCCACTCGAATTCGTACTCGTTCGCCAGAACCGATTCGATCGCGTGCCGGTCCTGGCCGTCGGCAATTTCGACACCCGGCTTTGAATAGGGCCCGGCTGGGTCATCGTACGCCCCTTCGTAACAGCCCAAAGAACATGAGCCCGAAGCCGGCCGCGGACGCCCGACCAGATCCGCTTGAACGTCCGATGACGCCATGCCAGCTTTCAAGGCAGGACTGTCGGGCCGCAGGCGGAAGTCCAGGTTTTCCATGTCGACGAAGCCCGGATCTACGCCGAGCGTGTCGCCGGCCCAATGTGGCATCGCCTCCCGCAGTTCCGCAAGGTCGAGCAGTTTCCGACGGTTGCCGGCGACTACGACGCAAGCCTCGTGTTGCGGGTTGAAGAACAGGTTGTGATCGCAGCGAATGCTCTTCGGGTCGATGTCCACTCTGCCCGTTGGTCCGCCGTAGGTCAACAAGACTTGCATGCCGACGCCGTCCGGCAGTGTGTTGACGGCGACGTTGTTGCGCACGACGTTGTCGGCCCCGCGCACGGACAGTTCGTGGGCCTTGGCCTGCTGATTGGATTGCCAGCAGTTGGCCACGCACGTGTTGTTCAGGAAGATGCAGTTGTGACTGCGCGTCGAGCAGATCCCCTTGCCGCCGTTCATGTAGCAGAGGTTGTTCGCCAGCAGTGCACCGCCTTCGTGATAGGCATTGTCTATAATGATGCCGTTGCCGTCGCTCCGGTAGGACGAGTTGTCGTAATTGCCGTAGCAGACGCAATTCCGCACGACGTTGTCCTTCGTCTTCGGCTCCAGCAGCGAGATGCCGCTGGACCACGCGCCGCCGCCACCGTTGAAGAAGGCCTCGACACCGTCGATGGTGACGTGGTCGCAGTGATTCGCATCGACCCCGCCCTGGCCGCCGCCGGTGGCAACGCAATTGATGATCTCAATGAATTGACTCTTCCCTGCGCCGATGGCCGACCCGCGTCCGCGATAAGGGGCCACACAGTAGAACCCTCGCAGCCGAACGTACTGAACCTCGCGCAGCGAAAAGGCCGATGATTGTGAGCCGTAGGCATCCACGCGGGGCGTTTCCGTGCCTACGACGACCTTCCGCTCGTCGCCCGCGGCCGCGCAGATCGACAGCCACTTGCCCGGTGCTCCCGACTTCTCCGCGGTGACCGACACGTTTTCTTCATATCGCCCGGCTCGTACGAAAAGGGTATCCCCAGGCTGCATCGCCTGGACACCGTGCTGGATCGACCGGAACGGCTTCTGCCGGTTGCCGAGCGAAGCGTTATCGCCGCCGGCCGAAACCCAGTACTCGGCCGCCGGGCAGGCGGCAGCCGCCAGAGCGCTCCATAGAACCGCCCAAGACAGGCACTTGCCAAACCGCCGCAAGCCGTCGATGTAGGAATACGTCATCGTAGATCGCTCCTTGTTCTTCCAGAGCCGCCAACCGTCGCTGGTTCCGGTCTTCATCTTCGAATTCAATCTGCGTATTGTAGCAGACTCCTGTCGACGCCGTCGCGATTTGGCACGGCGCTATGCCTGTGTGGGTGTCGTGGCGAGCCGACGAACAGAACGAGTTTCGTGCGACACGGCGGGAAGGGCTCGGACGTACAGAATTCAGAATCGGCTGTTGAAGAGGTTGGCGTGGCCTTCGGACGCAACCCAAGCATGCGGATTCTAAACAGGAGGAAACAGAGCCAGCAGAGGCTGAAGCGATTCTCTGTTCTCTCCGTTGCCTTCTGTTCAAGAATTGCCAGCAGACTGCGCGCAGTAAAATGTCGAAACGGCCGACGCGACGATTCGTCCGTCGATCTCGAGAATCACGCCATAACGACCTGAACTTCAGGCTTTGACTAGGATCTGGATCTCCGTCAGGTACTTTTGGGGATTTCCGCGGAAGATCATCCCTGGGCTCTTCAGGTACACTTCACGTGACGGAAGAAGCGTCTCTTAGCCTTTGTGCTTGATCTGGCTCAGCGAGAAATGCATCTCGCGCAGACGAGCCACGACGTAGCCTCTCTCGGCGGTCCGTTCGTCGTGGTTTCGGTGCCCCGTTTCGTCGTCGATGCACGGTGGCACCAGGAATGCCTTTCTCGTGGTAGAAACGGAGCGTCTTCACGGAGAGCCCTGTGATTCTCGAAAACTCACCGATGCTGTACATGCTTGGGACTCCCTGGATACGCACATCGGAGCCGCACGCGGGGAGACCTCTCGATGCGCCTCCCTGGCCGGTCCAATATCACGAGCATACGGCCTCCAGTAAGGGGAGAGTCAATGGCTGACTCACTGGAAATCTTCAGAAAATCGCTCGCGATCAGGATGGAGGCATGGCATTGTCCTGGCACCGCCGAACTGGACCGTTCGCGTCCTCGATGAGCACCGATTCCGGCTCGGCCGATTCGTACTGCGCATCCCCGACGGTGAACTCCGGGCAATCGACCGCCAGGGCCGCCTTGCCGTCGGCACGTTGGATCAATAAGGACGCGTCAAGCGTGGGGTCCAACGCGGCGGTGATTTGCCAATTCGACGTGCGGATGACGCCATCGGCCTGGCGGATTGGCGTCTCCAGCGAGGCAGCTTCGTTGTTGTTGGCCACTTGTATTACCGCCAGGAAGCGCGCGGACGTCAAACGCTCGGTCGGCTCGGCCGTCACATGCCACTGGTTCGGGTATTGGATGACCTTTCCGCCACTGGTTTTGTCTCGCCAGTTGACAGCAGGCGGGTCGAACTGGTCGCTGATTCTCACCTGCAACTCGGAGGAAGCGAATAGATCCACCTGAGCCCGTCCCGTATCGGCAACGGCAAACAGACGCCGGCCATCGGTGCTTGTGGAAATCAGTTGGATGCTGTGCAACAGCCAACTCCACTTGGCCGCGTGGTCCGCCAACAAATCGTCGTAGATGACGATCGTATCAGGCCGCAGGAAAACCAAATGTCGCCTGAATCGCGTCAGTCCCGCATCGCCGTAGGCATTCGAAGCATCCCCGGCACAGTAACTGATCTGCCGCCCATTAATGTACCGCGCGATCCTGCCATAGCCATCGGCCCCGCGAATTTGGCCGCGGTCGTCGATCAACACGGAATTGTGCCCGCGAGTGTGCGTGTACCATCCCTTGAAATGCTCGTCGCCGTAGCCGATGTAGTACCCCGATCCAGAAAACAGACGGCGACCGCCGAACAGCAGATTGAAACTGTTCTGATCCGAATGCATGTGGTTGTACGAGCCGTAGGGGCTGGCGCGGAAAGCGACCATTAGATTATCGGCAGGCGATGCCAAATCGGTGTGCATCGAAACAATGCCAGTATCCCGAAACGCCCGCGCCTGCGGCAGATCGTCCGGCAGAACCGGTTTGGGCAAGGTCGTCAGTTCATCGCGAAGCGTCCGCTCGATCCAGAGCATCGGCGTCAGAAACGATTCGGGAGCCTGGTTCCCAGCGATTTGGCGGGCATACCACAGTGCCGCGGGATCCTGGAATCGTTCGCCCAAGAAGTACAGGAACATCGCTCGGCTGGTGGAAGGCGTCCCTTGCCTTTCTGCGCCATCGCCGAAACCGTCCGAGGCGGAACCGGACGGCCAGGCATAGATCTGATAGTAGATCGTATTTCGATACCACGGATGACTGAAGAAGTCGGCTTTCGATGTATAACGCTCGAGCAGAGTCGGCATTTCCAGCAGCGTTTTGAAATTCGTCGCAAAGTAATTGACGCCGTTGGCCCAGCCACCGTCTTCTCCGCCCAGCAACGGCACCCGTGCCTGCCAAAGCTCGTACACATAGGCCAACCACATTTCCGCTTCGGGTACCTCGCCGTGCAATGCCAGAGCAACCTCGGTTGCCTGCTGCAGGATGTGCTGCCAGATGTGGGCGCTGAACACGCGGGATTCCAGGTTGTTCATTTGCCCGGTGAACCAGGGCGCTGCTCGCGCGATCATGGCGTGACGCATTTGAGTTCGCTCGTCCGCATCCAGTTGGTCGTAGCAGCAGTCGTACACCAAGGCCATGGCCTCCATGCACGAGCCGTCGGCAAAGTCGCTGACTTTGCGGGACGTGGGACCGCTTGGATCTAGCCTGGCGGTTGCCAAACCGCGCTCGACCGCTGCATCGCCATACCGCCGGTCGCCCGTCAGCAGATACGCCAACGTCAGCGACTTGACTTCGGCCAGCAGCTTGGCCGCGTATCCCTTGCTGGCCCACTTGGCAAAGTTCTTGGCCTCAAACGCGTTTGTGCCTTGTTTGTTGGGTCGCGCTGCTTCGACACCCCGAACCGGTCGACGGACCAATCGATCGGCAGAGCGAGTAGAGGCGGTCAACCTATCTGTGTTTTTCACACGCTCGCGCAACAGGGCCAGCTTGTCGGCAGAGACGAGAATCCGTGGGTGCTTGCTCGGGATCGCAGCGATCATCTCCGATGCCGACGGAGTCACGGACAGCCGAGCAGCGTCGTCCACTTCGAATCGGCGGACCGGCGACCATTTCGGCTGCGGCTTCGATCGTCGGATCATTCCGTACTGCCAATACCAGGTGCCTGTAGCGAGTTTCCGATGTGGATTAAACATGGCCCAACGCAGATCTTCCGTCCGGATCGTTGTCGCATCGGAAAAGTCTTCAGCTTGCGACAATCGGACCTCGTATCGTACATCCGCGCCCGATACAACGGGCCAGAGCAACGGTGGCGGGTTCACCGTCACAACCTCTCCGTCTGCGGGACTTGCCGCCGTGCGCCGCGCAGGATGGATGGCGGCGATTACAGGCAACGGTGATTCCGCACAGGGGGTAGACATCGTGGCGAAGATGGCCAGATAGGCGATTGCAGCAGATACGAATCCTGCTAAACGATGACGCTTACGAATATTCATTTCTCTCTTTTTCCTTTGGTCAAATTGGCGGAGTGGGCGCGAACAGCGTCGAGGTCTTTCCGCCGTCGCGACTCACTGCCGGACCCTGCATTCCGACGAACTTCATCGGTTTCACGGGAAAAACAAACCGTAGCCGCCGCGCCGTATCGGTGCGAACCTCGAAGCACCAGTAGGATCAATCGCGTCCGCCCCTCAGGTCCGGCTCGACATGGACGACGTCGCCCTCGATACTTTCGACGAGGACGTTCCCGCCCGGAAAGTCTGTTCGGATCGACACTGCATCTTCCTGCGGGCTTCCGGCGGCAGTCGCACCGATGGCTGCTGCGAACCAGGAGACGACGGACACCGCAGACCTTCTTGCGTTGATGTTCATAAGGCTCTCTATTCTCTTCGTGTATCTGCACTGGCCAGAGTGCGGAAATCCCCGCGTTCTGGCGAACGCAGCTACGGTGGATTATGAGTTCTCTATCTCTCTTCGGGCTTTTGATGGTGACCTTCTTCTTGCCGGTGATTCACCCGAACTACAACGCGAAAGCACCCGCATCCGGCGTCTGGCCGCTGTAGGGCAACGATACGCTCATTCCCGGTTCTGCGCGAAGCTGCCGTTCAACACGGATTTCGTGCCGTTCGTAGTCGATAGCCTCGACTTGGACGGTCTCGTCACCCACGCGAATCGCGTCGGGCTCGAGTAGCCCGTTCCATCCGTCCTGGAAGAACCAGGCATTGCCCAGTCGAAGCAGTTTCGGATCGGGTTGTGAAACGACGAAGGTAAGCGGACCGCCTGCATCAATCGCGGCGCTGCCAGACTTCAGGCGGAAGTCCCTTGAATCCGGATCGGCGAACATCTCCTCACGCGTCTGTGTGACGACTCGGCCGTTCTGCTCTTGCCCAGTGCGCTCACGAAACTGCGCCAGACCGGCGTCGGTCGGTGGAAATGTGGCGTCGAATGACGCCGCGTTCACGTTGATTCCTCGGAAATTGTCTTCGCGGAATCGGTAAAGGTTGTAGTCCATCGAGATCGACTCCGTCGTCGGCACAGCCTTGTTGCCGATGTTGACCGTGTAGCTTGTAGAATCGACAAACAGGTTGTTCCGAACTTGAGTCCCGCCAAAATCCGCCGACCGGCCGTCGCCCCAGAATTGCAGCGCGTGAGGACCGTTGACCACCGTGTTCTGGCAAATCGCGATCTTCGTGGGACCCTCGTAGAAAACCAAAGCCGTGTCGAGGATGACGTTCCGCCGAATGATGCAGTGTAACGGTTCGTTATTCATCTTCACGCCACCGCCACGGCCGTAGACGAGGTTTCCCTCGTAGATGACATGGTGCGAGGGCGAGGTAAGCGAGTTGGTTCCCCCCGCGTCGATCTGATCTCCCTCGGGTCGTCCTTGCTCGGGCGCGTTGTCGTAGACCGTATTGCCCAACACGGCCACGTATGGCGTGTCGATGATTTCAATGCCGTCCCAGTTGGATACGCCGAGATTGCCATGGACGCGGTTGCCGCGAAGGGTGAAGTAGCCGCCCGAGTTCTCCCAGATCGCGATCCCCGCCAATTGGTTGTCGTGTACGTCACATTCGATCACGCGCGAATCGCTGCGTTTCGGTTGGTGGGTCAGCATCATTCCCGATCGGCCGCAGTGGTGAACATTCACCTGGCGGATTGTCAGATAGTCTGGTTCCAGAGCCCTGATCCCGTCCTGCGTGGTATTGCGAATCTCAAGATTCTCGACGATCACATGTGCCACTCGATCGAGTTCCAGAAGACCGTACTGCTTTGGAACATCAACACCTTCGCCATCTATCACGGCCTGCTGATCGACAGCTCCTCGTAGAGTTATGGGCCGATCCGGTGCGCCGGACCGCTTCAGCACCACACGTTCCCGATAAATGCCTTGATGGACGACGATCGTGTCGCCGGGTTCGACCACTTGGCACGCCCGCATGATCGTTTTGAATGGCCGGTCACCGCTTCCGGTGTTTTCGTCAGATGCCCGGACATCTTGTCCGGCGACATGGTACACGGCGTCGGCCGTGCCAACACGCGCAGACAGCACAATCGCAGATGCTATGACCGTCAATAAAACCACGGGCCGCCGAGAATCTCTACGCATGTCTGGTCCCTCTAAGGCTGGCACCCGACTAGAGTTTGAAGGCAGATCGTGCGTGCACGACGTGCGAGTTGGGAAGATGTGAATCATACCACATCGGTTGGAATGACGAATACCAGAGGCATCTTGGGAAGCACCCGAAGCTATCTTACTTTGCCTTCCATGACGGGGGAAATCAATTCCCCACTCCGACCAAGCGGGTCCGTTTGCCTTTCATCGTCTCGAACAGGTCTCGCTGCATCGCCTGCTGGTCGATTTCACGGATGACTCGCACGGCCTGTGGATCTTCGTTGCGGGTCCAGGCGTATCCTTCCGTGGGGCCGGCGACGGTGACACGTTCCACTTCCTTGATCCAGCCCAGATCGAGGTGCAGGCTGATGATGGACGACAGGGCACTGGCATCGTACAACGCCTTGCGTTTGGCAGGGACAATCTTCTTCAGGTATTGGCCCAGCGGATGATCTGCGTAGAGATGGCCTTCGGTGCGTTTGTCGATCGCCACGCGAGCGCCCACCGGCGCGGGCACGATCCAGGTCTCCACACCGCTCTGCGCAACAACATACATCGACCAAGGGTCGTTGTTGCCGTTAAATTCGCGGACGATCGCGTTGTTGGAACCGCCCAGCCAGATCACACGCAGCCGGTCTTTCAGATCGAGCCCCTCCGCGCGGGCTTGCAGGATGGTCGAGGCGACGTTGGTCCCCGGACCGACGGGAACTACCCAGACGGGATTCGTCGGCGACGCGCCGCGGGCCGAGGCCAGGATCGCGTCGCTGGCATCGGATATTTCCGTCACCGTGTCGTACCATTTGCCGCTGGCTGGCGGCGACAGGCGGAAGTTGGCGCCGCGGAAAACGAAGGGCACGCGATGGTCCGGCAAACCGCTTTGTTGTGCCAGATCCAGAACGTGCAGGATCTCGCGGTAGTTGACCGGCTCCTGGCCACCGCCGTGATGCACACTGTTCACGCCCAGCACATCCAACTCGCTGAACAAGGCGTAGCCGAAGTAGTGCTGATCGTCCTGCTCGTTCTTCTGGTCCGTGTCCAGATGCACCTGGGGAACTTGCAGCGTTTGGAGCGCATGCACACGAACGAGGGCCATACCGACGTGCTTATGTTTGCCGTCGGATACGGTCAAAGTGACCTTGCGAATTCCCGGCTCCCGGAAAACGTGCTCGACGCGTTTGCCCTGCGCCAGCGAACCATCACCGAACTCCCAAGAAAAATCTCCCTCGGCGATCGTCGAACCGCTCCCGTCGAACGTCACAGGTTGACCGGCCATGACCGGTGCGGTCAGCGGTGTGATCCGAGCCTGAAAAGGGGCGGGCGTAATCACGTCGTCTTGCGTGACGTGGGCCACCACCCAGGATCGCCCCGATTCGCCGCGGAAATGAATGCTCTTGATCGGCGTAGCGTCATCCTTGCTGAAGACGCTAACGCGGATGGCGTCCAGCGAAATTGGTTCTGTGGCAGGTCCGCCCCAATCATAACGGCCGCAGTTGTACCAGCCGCCGACGCCCGAATCGTGCGTTTCCCATTTCCCACTCTGACGAATCTCGATCTTCCAGGCCGTATCGGGCTGAGGCTGATTGTTGTATGTGCCGGTCAGCAGGATCAAGTTGGCCCGGATCGGCTCGGCCCATTCCGCCAGCCACCAGGCAGGACGTTGTTCCGGAACCACGCCCAAATCCTGCCCGAAACCCACACCGTATTCATTGTACCGGCTTGGTTTCACGAACTCGGCTCGCTGCAAGTCGTAAACCATGTGGTCTGCTGCGCCGCGCAATCCCTTGTCGAACGACTCCAGGTTGCCGGAGGCTTTGGCCTGCACGAGCAGGTTCGCGACGCCGCCGGACAGTCGTACGGGACGGCCCGCTGCAAGACCATCGGAGCCGACTACCGCAACCCCGGCCAAACCAATCACCAGACATCGCATTACGCTTCTCATCATTGTCTCCCCTTCTCCGGTAGTCGATCACTTTGTCGAGCGACACGGCCGTTCACTCCGTACTCAGACATGAGCATCGTACACCTTCGACCTGGGCAATCACAGAGCCGCATTATGGGCGGAGGACGATCGTTGTTGATTGTCGTCGAGTTTTCGAAGACAATCGCGAAACAGTAGCTCAGAGTTATCGAAGTGTGATGGCGAGATTACCATAGTCGAGATGGAGCCGGTCGAGTACGGTGCTTCTTGACGAAGGAGACGAATGATGTTGAAGGTGTTGACAAGAGGGTTTTTGAACACAGCGGCGATGTCGGCGCTGGTGGTCGTGTCAGGAGTGGTTGCCACTGATTCGACGGTCTTGTCGGCGGAGATCGGGAAGACGGCGCGGGAGTACCTTGATCGAGCCGGAGTGGAGCGAGGTATCTGTGTGTTGATTGCGGCAGAGCCTGCCGATCTGGCAATAGAAATGGCACGCCAAGGCGAGCTGATCCTCTACGTGCAACTCTCCGATGATGCTCAAATCACGAAGACGCGGCGTGCGGCCGACGCGGCGGGCTGGCTGGGGACGCGGATCTACATCGAAAAAGGTGAATGGTCGCGGATCCACTTGGCCAACAATCTGGCGGACGCAGTCGTGGCCGCAAACGAAGTCGTCGCGGAGGTGAAGGCGACGAAAGCGGAACTGTTGCGCGTCGTGCGACCGTTAGGCAAAGTGGTGCTCGGCGACCGAACGCTGACAAAGCCGTATCCGGACAAGGCGGACGATTGGACGCATGCCTATCACGGCCCCGACAACAATCCGCAATCCACGGACGAACTAGCACGGGCCCCGTACATCACCCAGTTCTTGGCCGAGCCGTATTACGTGCCCTTTCCCGTGGTGACGGTCACGTCTAAGGGACGAATCTTCAAGGCGTTTGGGCATGTGGGTTATAAGGAACGCGATTGGCCTTGGGTCAACAAGCTCGTGGCGTTCAACGGTTACAACGGTACGGTGCTGTGGAAGCGGTCCTTGGAAGAAGGATTCAACATCCATCGCAATACCATGGTCGCCACGCCGGAAGTGTTGTATCTGGCTGACACCAAGGTCTGTAAGGCTCTCGATCCCGCCACTGGCGAAATCATGGAAGAGATTCTTGCGCCGCCGGACGCCACCGGGTCCGTGTGGAAGTGGATGGCGATTGTCGATGGCATCCTGTACGCGCTGGTCGGCGAAGAGGAGTTCCGGGACCAGACGGTGCGCGGCAATCGGACGGCCGGGGGTTGGCCGTGGCGTCCGATGACGGCGGGCTACGATCGGGACGATTATGCCTGGGGATTTGGCCGCACCCTCTTTGCGATGGACCTGGATACAAAACGCGTGCTTTGGAAGCGCATCGAAGGGCAGAAGATCGATGGCCGCGCGATTGCGATGAAGGGGGGGCGAATCTACTACTACTGCCATCCGAACTTCCTGGCGTGCCTTGACTCGCAAGGCGGAAAGGTCGTTTGGAGGAACAATGACTCGAAGCTCATCGAAGCCATCGGACCACACGAGAAGGCCCAGACCGCTCGGCTCGGCTTCGCTTCAACCGCCTACATGAAGTGCAGCGACGAGGCGATCTATTTCGCAGGCCCACAACGGCCGCGACTGGTGGCAGCCTCGACCAAGGATGGACGGTTCCTCTGGCAGTTGCCGCACGGGAACTACCAGCTTGTGTTGCGCGACGAAGGTCTTTATGCCATGGGACGCACCGGACCGAGCCGACTGGTTCACCCGTTGACCGGAGAAATCCAGACCTATCTCAATTGTGTACGAGGCAATTGCACGCGAGTGACGGGGACGGTGGATAGCGTTTTCTGCCGTGGCCACGATCACGCCGGGACGTTGCGACTGACCGTGCCCGATCACCAGCCACGACGGATCGCGATGATGCGGCCCGATTGCCACGATGGCGTGATTGCCGCGGGAGGGTTGGTGCACTGGGGACCCTGGATGTGTGACTGTAGCCTGTCCCTGGTAGGCAACATCTGTCTCGCGCCGGCTGGCGATTTCGAGTTCGGCGCAAAGGCGATCGAAGGGGAGAGACTCGAAACGGCAGCCGACGCGCCGAAGTCACTGAAAACGCTGTCCGTCGCGCCCGGCGACTGGCCGACATACCGAGCCGACAACACGCGGGGCGCCGCCAGCGGGAGCAGGATTCCGGCCAAGGTCCAAGTCGCCTGGGAGTATCAGCCGCCCAAGGGCGTTGACTCGACGGCTCCTGTCACTGCCGGCGGCATGGTGTTCCTCGGGGGCTCCGACGGTGCCGTCCGCGCCATCGCAGACAGCGGCAAGTGCCTCTGGACAGCATATACGGCGGGCCCCATCCTTTACCCACCCGCCATCGATCAAAACCGGCTGTTCGTGGGCAGTGGCGACGGCTGGATCTATGCGTTCGAGGCAGCCACGGGTAAGCGTCTGTGGCGATTTCGCGCGGCACCGGTAGACCGCAAGATCAACACCTACGGTCGATTGACTTCCACTTGGCCAGTGGCCTCCGGAGTACTGGTCGACGACGGCGTTGTCTATGCCGCGGCTGGAATCGCCAGTTACGACGGAACACACGTGTACGCTTTGGATGCCCACACCGGGCGGATTCGATGGCAGAACAACACCTCTGGTCACTTTTTCGGTGGTGATCGTGTAACCGGAGTGAGCGTACAAGGGCACTTGCTGCTTCACCAAAACCGCCTCTACATGGCCGGCGGCAACGTGATCTCGCCCGCCGTGTACGACACGCGGGACGGTCGCTGCCTGAATGAGTTGGTCGACGAGTGGGGCGGGCAGAAGCCGCCTGCCGATCCAAACTGGGAGTACACCAAGGAGGTTCGCGAGGAAGAGGTGCGACAGAAGCGATGGGGCAAGGCCCCGCGAGGCTGTGAGCTGTACCTTGTCGACGATGATGTCGTCGCCTTCAACCGGTTGCTCTATTCGCCCAAGGAGTTCTGGGCGGGCCGGTACTTCGCTGGACAATTCCTACAGGCAGGATCGCAGGAGACGCTGATCCGCGCCGTCGACAGCCGCGTCGATCGGCGGGCGCCGGGCGTCACGGAGGCTGAGACCAAGCCAGTATGGAGCTTCACGGGAATCGAACAGCCCAGAGCAATGGCCGTTGGCATCAATGCCGTGGTTGTCACCGGTAAATCGGTTCAGTCTGCAGAGACTGCCACCGGATCCATGCTGACGGCGCTCTCGCTGGAAGATGGAAGCGAGCTGTGGAGCCAGTCGTTGCCGACCGTGCCAGCATGGTGGGGATTGGCCACAGATCGAGTCGGACGGATCGTGGTCACACTGCAAGATGGATCTGTGATCTGTCTGAGTCCCGGTGACTGACTGTTGGCCCGCAATGTCGCGGGCATAATCGTCGCGGAAGGGACCACTGACTGGCGAATAAGATGGCCTACTGCTCGATGGTGACCCGGCCTATCCGGTCGCAGAGAATGGCTCCATAGCGGCCGTTCCGCTGTCCTGACGTGGTTGCCTCTGTCCAACGACGGCCATTGATCGCCGTCTAACACGGCGACCCAAAGCCTGAGATAGGCTACAAACAAGTTCGAGCTTTTTTGAACACAGTCAAAAGCGCTCAGGGTATTGACAAGATCGATCTGCGCTGTAAGCTCCTGTTACAGATGGACTTACGCGGGGTGTAGCGCAGCCTGGTTAGCGCGTTTGACTGGGGGTCAAAAGGTCGCTGGTTCGAATCCAGTCACCCCGACTAGACTTACGGCGATTCGACAATCAGCGATGCAACGAAAATGCAACGGACGGGACAGAAAGCGTTGCATTGATGGCATTTAGCGACATCCAAGGAAACCATCGCCGTGGCCGTCGGGCTCGGGTGTGGGGATGTGTCAAACTGCTGCTTGACACATAAGGCCCCAGCGGTTGGGGCCTTATCGGCCGATGCTGCACACGACGATGTGCAGCATAAGGGTCCACCGCCGGGCCTCTTATCCGCGATGGTAGTCACTGCTCGTGACTAGCATGATGGGGTACGTCTGCCCCATCATCATCTTGGCGAGGATATGCGGGGCCCAGGGCGGGCCCAGCATCGGCTTGACCATGCTGGTCCAGTAGCATGACCAGCATCCGCCCGGTAGGCACGACAAAAATCGAACGCTGGGAAAAGTTTGCCCAGCGTTAATCGCGACGAATCCAAACGCACCGCAGCCGTCGCCCTCTGTGCGTCCCTCTCCCGCGTCCAACCTCGGGACGTGTCAATCAGCGGGGTCGGTGGCGATCGTCGCTTGGCGTCAGTACAATGCCAGGAGAGAAAAGGCAGAGGAGTTAGCCGTGATCTACTTCATCCGGGACGAGGAAACTGGGGACATCAAGATCGGTTTGACGGCAAGCCACCCAGAAGGCAGACGCCGTGCGTGCCAGACGGGCAACCCTCGAGAGTTGGTATTGCTCTTCCAGATGGAGGGCTCAAAACAAGACGAAGACGCGTTGCATGAGCGTTTCGCAGACGCCAACGTGCGCGGGGAATGGTTCAAGGCCGTCCCGGAGTTGCTGCTGTTTATCGCGGAAGCGAAGGTGTCCCAGTTGGAGGCGGAAAACGCGCGACTGCAGGCGACGTTGGACGAAGTCCGCAGTGGACTCGGTACCCTGTCGATTCGTTTGTGGGGGGACGACGTGACGATGCCGCTGATGGAGGCGCAGAATGAGTTGTCGCCGTTAGAGGCGGAAAACGCCGTGCTGCGGGCAAGATTGCAGTCGGAAAGGGACGAACGGACGGCCGTGAAAGTCGATGTCGAGGAGATGTGCCGTATGCTGGAGGAACGGTAGACGGCGGAAGCTATCGCAGACGCAATCATCGTGTTCGGTGTCGATCGTGCGTTGCTGCCCGCCGCTGGCATCCTTGGGCGACGTGGCTGGTTTTGTTTGGGGCCGTCCGTGGCGGTTCCTGTCGTCAAACTGTTGATTCCTCACTTCCGCGCGGTTATACCATCTCTCAGGCCGACAGTTCACATCGTGACGCAGGGCGGAAGAATGAGCCAGAACGAACTTGAATCTTCGCTTGTCGAAACGATTGCCAGTTCCGACCTTTCTGAGTTGAAGGCCGAACTGCTCGAAGCGGCAGCCGATACGGCCGGTCTGCCCGTACTGAAAACACTTCACGAGTTCTTCAAAGGCGTTGACGGCTATTTCTACACCAAAAAGGTTCTCCGCTTCCTCTCCGAAGTTCGAGCAGTGCCAAAGGAAACTCGCCAGAAGCAGGTTAGTAAGATGCTCGTAGTCCCAGGGGAACGCGAAAGGTTTGGAGAACACCTGGCTCTTCTCTTGGATCGCATGAACGACATCGAGAAAGCGAGGATGATGGGGCGAGTGGCTACTGCGTTCCTGCAGGAGAAAATCAGCATTGACGATCTCAAGTCTCTCAACTTTGCTCTGGACGCATTTGATCTGCGAATGGCAGATTCCTTGGAGCATATCTACGAGAATGACGGACGCGAGACTAGGCCCGAAGCGAGTCTTCTGGCTAATTGCGGACTCTTGGATACCGGCCTGGCAGTGGACGGCAGCACAGAATCGGTGAAAACACATAGCCGCACGAAGCGTGCACAATCGATTCGGATCGCCTATTCGCCAAACCGTCTGGGACGTCTCTTTGTTGACATTTGTCTGCGTTGACAACATCACATTACTCCGCTGCATCCCTCTCCCGCGTCCAACCTCGGGGCGTGTCAATCATCGTGGGCGGTGTCGAGCGTGCGTCGTGTGGTGTGCTGTGCGTCCTGCAGCAAAACGGCCAAGCGGGCCTTTGCTGTGGCCCGTTGTGCATGGATCGACGCGGAGAAAAGATGCGGCGTTGACCGCGATTACATGGCCTGAAACGGCGAGCGGTAAACTCGGCGAATCTGTTTGAACGGTCCGCCTTTCATCCATGGCTGACTCTTGTCGAAATTCCTAATCTGGAACTTGGCTCCGTCAGTCTTCTCGATAACGCAACCTTGAGTGATCCGAAATACCTTGGCAATGTCATGTTTACGGCATAGATCGGCGAAGGCGTCTTCCCACCGTTTGCGAAATTCCTTTCGGCTGCCTTCTGATGCAAGTGGGCGTCCACGAAGCGGGCTCTCCGACGGCACGTCGACGGGTTCCCACCGTCCAGGGACTTGCCGACTCAGTTCGTCAATCTGGTTGACGGCAAAGATAATCGGGGCGTTTCTATCAAGCTGATCGTCTGCTTCGCGATATCCAACGCGGATTTCTCTGATGACGGCTTGGGCTGGGTAGAACTGCGCCCGATCGTTGCCGCCTAATCGCCTTGCCACGTGTACCTTGCGAGGGGCACCGGTATCGCGGTTCAGGCAGCGTATTCCGATGGTCCAGGGGATCTTGGAGCCTTTGGGCTCGGCAACGATTTCTGACACCGGCGCGGCCGTGAATTCCCCCAGTAGTCTGCGCCGCTCCTGGTCGGCGGGGTGGGAAGACATCTCGTCATTCGTCAAGCCGGCGCGAACGGACTTCTGAAGCCACAGCACGAAAGTCTCGCCCGCAGTATCGCGATTAGCAAGCAGTGATTCTCGTAGCGTCCGGTGCGCGATAACGTCGATTTGATTGTCTCGTTGTTTCTCGCCTTTAAGCAGATTGGCCAGGACCGTAGCTGCTGGCATGCGTTTCATCGGTATGCCAGCGGCCGTTTTTCCGAACGGATCAAGCTTGTGAGCTGCCTTACGTTTTCGGTTCCAGTTGAAGGCGCTCAAAGCAATGGTGATGTAGTTTAAGCCGGCATCGGTTTCAAAGTGCGGCACGACGACGACGGATTCAACGGCCGGCAGACCATCTTGCATGGCCGGCGCAGCCTCCTTGACTGATTCCATCCAGCGCAGAACGTCATCCCGGCTGGTTGTCCACTTGCGATTCTCTAGGGCCGATGCCGATGGCAGACGGCAGCCTAACACGATGGCGTCCACCGCATGGTTGCGGAGATCGTCTGCCTCTCTCGCTTCAGCTTTGTCGTAACTTGGCAGGATTACGGAACGATACAACGCCGTGTGCCGCCCCGCCCGAAACGCGATTTCGGGTCTCTGTCCTGTTCGCTCGGAAATCTTGGTTGCCAAGTACCGACCAAGTGGTCGCGGTGCCCGCTGGGTCGCAGTGATGCTTACGAGGTTGTCGGCGATCATTCCGATCAATTGCTGGGCACGCTCGGAAGTAGCCGACCGCCGTAATAGGTTCAGCATTCCTTTCTTGATCGTATGGTATGGGTGCAAAACCTTCTTTGCTTTGAGGTAATCGCAGTACGCCGCGTAGGCGTCGTCATGAATCGTCATACCTGCATCGAACGCGGTTCGGCCACCTTTCCTGGCGTTGCACTTGGTGCAGGCTGGCACAATGTTGAAGTACGAATCGAAAGGGAAGTCACTTCGGTTGTAGACGTGCTCGATTTCCGAGAATGCCTCTTGACCACAATAGGCACAGCGGTTGCCGAATTCGGCTTTCAACATGTCCCGCCGTCCGTCAAATCCCGCCTGTGGTCCATGCCAGTACATCTCGGCGGCCCGATCTTCCGGCATCTTCTGCCGCTGCTTGATTGGACCGGACAGAATATCGAACGCGACCCTTTCGACAACAACGCGGTCAATCCTGCCCCCTGCCAACGGCAGAAACCGGCCTTCGATCAAACGCCAGAGCCTTCTAAACACGATCTGTTGCGTGCGCGAGATCAAGTCGCTGTCGCGGATATCCTCCCGGTTTGGAATCGGCTCCGACGCCATGATGTGGTCAACGAACATCGCCGAATGCTGACGGCAATAGCGAACGCGGCCGGCATCCTTGCCTTCAATGACGTTGTTTAGATTCGACTGGTAGTAGTCTGACCAATTGGAATCGAACTGAGCGGCGGTTTCCTCCGATGCCTCTCTGCGCACACGCTTGCGAACATGTGAGTAGATAGTTCGTTTACGGGCGTTGATTTGCTTGCGGTACGCCGTCGACGCCTTGCTTCGACGATGACCTTTGGCTAATCCTGCAAGTTCACGCACCCAATGGTCGACCGACTTGCGAAACCGCTCCGGTTCGTTACTTTCCCGAAAGATCGGCTGCAACCACAGGAAGATGCACTGTTGGAGGCGTCCCTGGATGTCGTGTCCCGCCCGCGGGACGTTGTTGCGGCATCCAGCCCAGTTACAGCGCGATCGTCCGCGGTTCTCAAAGCGGGCAGGTCTTAGCTCCGCACTAGGCTGGCGCAATCGGTTAAGATGTTTCGAACAGGCGGCGAGGACGCGCTCACGGAATTCGGGCGTTATGGCCTGCTCCACTTCTTCTTCAAGCGACTGAAAAAACCGCGCCCGGGAGACGCGAAAGGTCTGCTCGTCTTGATCATCGTCCGATTCATGACTGAACCCGCGCCGTCCACAGAATCGCAGAATCTGGTCGGCGTTGGGCACGTCTGCCAGAGATTGGGCGAGCCGTCGCAATCGTCGCCGGTGCGTTTTGCGGGTTCTCCGCAGTCGTCGCGTATCCGCTCTCGGCTTGACGAGTTCTTTGAGGGGCTTCGGGTCGACTACAACGGTACAGGCGTACAAGACCCGATTCGGAGCGCCTTCTGCGTGCTCGACCAGCGCCAACCCGATGTACTTCGCGCCATAGTCAATCGCGATGGTTGTGGACGGTAGGGGCATGATCGTCGCGAACCTGGAGGAATCGGAAAACACCGGGGGTTTCGCGATTGTCGAAACCAGTTATTGGAACTGGGTTTAACGCTACAAAGTTGTCGAGAACCTCCTTCGATCCGAGTACGATCGGATGGGTTCGCGATTCGTGCATTCTATCCAAGGGCGTGATAACGACTTACGCAGTCGGGGCGCAACGACCCGAGGAAAACGATGTTGCCTGAAACGGCAACCACACCAGCAGTAGGCAGAGTCCAGCTCGCGCAACGACCCGAGGAAAACGATGTTGCCTGAAACTCTAACAGATGTCGTTGCTCTTCCTTGTCCAGCGGCGCAACGACCCGAGGAAAACGATGTTGCCTGAAACATCTGGCGTAGATAGTCGGGCTTCGGTGGGCGCAACGACCCGAGGAAAACGATGTTGCCTGAAACGTCGTAAGCGTCCAGGGGTGGGGGGATCAGGCTTGGCGCAACGACCCGAGGAAAACGATGTTGCTGCAATTCCAAAATAATATGGACTCACCATTATGGACGAGAGCCATTTCGACAGTCTTCTCTATGACCGTCATGCAGGGCCAGGAACTGTCCGCATTCCTGGGTGCTGGCTCGCGTCTAGGCTCTTTTCAGACGCGACATCTCTGAATGCACGAATTGCCAAAGACCAAAACGATCCGTCGCCGATCGTAGCCGTTCCATCGTCATGGGCCTATCGGAACTATTGGCCCACAGTAAGAATGAGCGTATCAGTTGTTCGCTCGGCATGCAAGCAAGAAGGCCATGCTGGATTCAATTTTCCTTGAGTGCCTGGTCGGATGCCCTGGAGCGGCGGCTTGGGTGCGTTTTGAAATGGGAGGTTCTCCCCAGACTACCTGAGACCTTGCGGTACTAGACGTGTCGCGGTCGTGAGACCGTGACACAACACGGTGCCCGCTGTGCAACAAGGTACGGAACGGCTCAGAATCGAGTATGGCCATTCAGGAAACCACCGAACATAGATCTTCCGCCAGACGCCCGAAGACTTCGCGAGTGACAGTGATCGGGATCGCTTCTCTCGGCCGCTCCGGATGTTTTTCGTAGCGGCGCAGGCGAGACTGGCCGGGCCTGATCTCCAGTTCATAATAGCCAATCGACTCGTCGTCACGGTGTGGTGGGCGCGACCGCAACTGGACGATCCGCCACTGCTCGTCTACCTCGATCACATCCAGCGGTTCTAACAGATAGCCCAGCTTGACGCTTAGACTCTCGGCCATTTCTCTCAACTGGCCGATCGAGGCGTCGGCGGTTTGCTCGGATACGAAGTCAATCGTATCGAAGGAACAGGCCAGCGCGTCCACCGCCGTGATTTCACAGGCCAATCGGCCACTATCGGTCTCCAGATCCAAGCGTTGCGTTTTGCCTTCGGCCCATTCGGACATGAGTCGATTCAGTTCGCGGTCTATTTTCTGCTTTAGCGTCATAGCTCATCTCCCTCTTCCATGGTCACCATTTCGTCCGTCTGTTCCGACGAATGTCGGCGACCGTCATAAGAGAGCACTGTGATGTAGCCGTCCAGAACGGTTTCAATGTGAACCGGCCGGCCCCACAGCGTCTGTAAGTTCCTCAGCGTATCGTGGGCGTGAGTCAGCTTCAGTTCCGCGCCGTAGTAGTCGTGCTCCAAATACAGTTCTCCGCGGTTCTTGTAGTTTCCATCACGGACCCGAATGATCGGTCGTCCAAGATTGGTCAGGTTGAACAGCAGCCGTTGTTTGATTCGAGCGAATTCGCGGCTTTCGATTTCGTAATATCCCGACAATTCGTTGAAGCCGAAGGAAAACAGCTTGTGCTGACGACAGAACTCGATCGTGAGAAACTCGTCGATGAACGTCGGATCGTTGTGGATGCGCCGGACTTCGAAGATCTTCTGTCGCCCCAAACCGGCCGCCGTGTCCCAGTTCCGCTTCGCCGCCATGTCCTCGCAGTGGTCGTATTCGTCGCCGAAGCAGCCTCGATTCCAACGGTCTTCGACGTCGCGAAACAGCTCGACGCCCAGTTTGTAAGGATTCAACTGCATCGGCGAACTGGCCAACGTGCCGGCGCAATGATCGGCATAGGACACCACGTCGGCCGGTTCGATCCCGTGGCGAGTCATGATCGTCGAATGCCAGTAGGTGGCCCAGCCTTCGTTCATAATCTTCGTTTGGCCTTGGGGCGCGAAGTAGTAGGTCTCGTCCCGGACGATGGACAACACGTCTGCTTGCCATGGCCGAAGCGGCGCGTTTTCCGCCACAAACAGCATCACGTCACTCGTCGGTTCAGCCGGCAGCCGTTTCTTCCTTTCGCGGTTTCGACGTTGTCGTTCAACATCTGCCGTCAGAGCCTCCGGAGGATTGACGTATGGCTCCATGTAGTGTTTCGCCTGGTATCGGGCCGGTACCGGCTGATCTTCGTCTTCTTCCGTGTGCTCGGGAAACTCGTACTTGTCGGTGTCGTCGTACCGCTTGATGAAAGGCGAGTGCAGATCGATCAGATCGTCGATACTCAAGCAAGCGTCGATGAACTCCTCGACGGTCTCTACACCGAACCGGTCCATGTAGCGACGGATCCGGTTACCGTGGTTGGCCATTTCGTCGATCATCCGCCGGTTCGTTCTGTCGAACCAGCAGTTGTTCTTGAAAAAGTCGCAGTGACCGTACACGTGGGCCATGACCAGCTTGTGGTCGGCCAGCGAATTGCTGGACAGCAGGTAGGCATAGCAAGGATCGTTGTTGATCACCATTTCGTAGATCTTTTGCAGGCCGTACGAGTAGCTCTTGGACAACTGCTCGTATTCCATTCCGAAACGCCAGTGTGGATACCGCGTCGGAAAGCCACCGTACGCTGCCACAGAGTTCAACTGCTCGTGGCCCACGAGTTCGAAGACCGTAGGGAAGAAATCCAGCCCGTAGTCGCGAGCGTGCCGTTCCATCTTGTCCTGGACTCGGACCAGTTCTGCCGGCAAAGGTCGAAAGTGGTGAGTGGCAATCATCTCGGCTCGCTCCCTCTCCCGATCGAGGGCACATGTGAGATCTGTCTGTATTTATCCTCGTTTAACCGCAAGCCGGAGGCGTGCGCGTCGCAGCAATACGATGCTCGGAAGACGCGCACGCCTCCAGAGACTGCTGAATTAGTCGTGGGGTAAGCTTCCAGCTTGCCAAATACGTAGTTCAGGAAAACGCGGAAATTAATAATGCACAAGGTTGGCAAGCTGGAAGCTTACCCCACTTTGGTTTCCGCTAGCATTTCAGCGGGCTCCTCCGGCTTGCGGTTAAACCAATCGATGGCCCGCAACGCCTATTTCCCCTTTCCCAAAAACTCCTTGATGGAATCGTAAATCGCGTCTCTATCTGGGATCTCGGACAGCACCAACTTCTCATGCTCGCGCCCAAACACGCCTTCCAAAAGATGCATGTATTCCCCGCCGCCGTACGGGCTTTCCACCTGGCCGTAGCAAAACAGATTACTCCGCGGCAGCAATCGGGAACCCAGCACGGACAACGCATCGCGGCTGTCTTCGCCCCAATTGTCTCCGTCTGAAAACTGAAAGCAGTAGATGTTCCAATCCTCCGGATCAAACTGGTTTTCGATCAACCCCGCACAGACTTCATAGGCAGAACTGATCCGCGTCCCACCGCTTTCCCTTGTGTGATAAAACGTGTGTTCGTCCACTTCCTTGGCCGAAGCGTCGTGGATGACATAGCGGCGTTCGACACCGTCGTATTGGCTTTTCAGCCATGCGTCAATCCAGAACGCTTCGGTACGGACGATATCCTTCTGGTCGTCGGTCATCGACCCGGAAACATCCATCATGTAAATGATCACGGCGTTCGCTTCCGGTTCGGGCTCCGTCTCCCACGAACGGTAGCGGCGATCGTCGCGTATCGGTACCACGCTCGGCTTCGATCGGTCGTAGGCACCTTCGCGGATTTGCCTGCGAAGCGCCTCGACATAAGTCCGTTTGAAGTGCCGCAGCGATTCAGGACCAACGCGGCGGATGCTCCGGTAGCGTGTCTTCTCTTGGATTATCCTGGCTTTCCCTTTTGGCTCGATGCGCGGAAGCTCCAATTCGTCACCAAGGATCTCCGCCAGCTCTTCCAGCGACACCTCCACCTCCAGAATATGGGCCCCCGGCTCGCTGCCGGCCTGACCGAGCCCATCGTCGTCCGGCTCGCCTGGAGCCAGCGGTTGGCCCGGTTCGCCATCGCCCCTGCCGACGCCTCCACGACTGTTCTTGCCGTATCGGAAACGCGGAACGTCCAACTGGGGAACCGGGATACTGACCAAGTCTTTCCCCTTGCGGCCGATCATTTCGCCACGCGTAACGTATCGGCGCAGGTTCTCCCGGATCTTCCCTTTGACGATCTGACGGAACCGTGTTTTGTCGCGTTCGATTTTTGTGGACATTTGTCATTCGGTGACTATTCCATTGCATCCCCACGAGCAAAAATGCTGGCCACGAAGTTCAGCACGTCCGTCGCACTCTCTTCGTCGTATCCGTGGTCTCGGATCAAGCGGCCCTTGACCACATCGATCTTGGCCTGCGTTTCCTGGTCGACGACGTTGGAAACGAGGCTGGTCAACTTGATCGAATCCTTCTGGTCCTCGAACAGTTTCAATTGCAGCGCCTTGTAGAGCCGCTCGTTCGACTTGTAGTCGAACTGCTTGCCGTCCAAGGACAACGCACCGATGTAGTTCATCATTTCACGCCGGAAATCATCCTTGCGGCTGTCCGGGATGTCGATCTTCTCCTCGATGGACCGCATCAGACGCTCGTCCGGTTCCTCGTACTGACCCGTGAACTTGTTCTTCACCTTCTCACGCTGTGTGTACGCCTTGACATTGTCGATGTAGTTGCCGCACAGACGTGCCAAAGCGTCCTCGTCGGCAGCGATTGCACGTTGCACTTCGTTTTTCACAATGTTCTCGTACTCCTCTTTGGCGACGCCCAGCAAATCTCGATACCGCGTACGAAGTTCGTCGTTGGTGATCAGCGAATGATGCTGCAAGCCGGTATCCAATTCGTTCAGCACCATGAAGGGATTGATCGACTTGGCATCCGGATGGACGACCAGTGCGTTGGAGATCTTGTCCTGGACGTAACGCGGCGAAATACCCTGCATTCCTTCGTTGGTCGTTTCTTTCTTCAATTCCTTGACGTTCTCTTCGGTGAAGCCCGGCAGGGTCTTGCCGTTGTACAGCTTGAGCTTCTGCAGCAGCGTCAAGCCAGCGTGCTTCGGCTCCTCCAGCCGAGTCAGCACTGCCCACATGGCAGCCATTTCGATCGTGTGCGGTGCGATATGCTTGCCCTTGACTCTCTGTTCGTTGTAGTCCTTCTCGTAGATCTTGATCTCGTCGTCCAAGCGAGTCACGTAGGGGACGTCGATCTTCACCGTCCGGTCGCGAAGCGCCTCCATAAACTCGTTGTTTTGCAGCCGGCGGTATTCCGGTTCGTTCGTGTGACCAATGATCACCTCGTCGATGTCGGTCTGAGCGAACTTCTTCGGCTTGACCTTGTGCTCCTGGCTGGCCCCCAGCAGGTCGTACAGGAACGCGACGTCCAGTTTCAGCACCTCGATGAATTCGATAATGCCCCGATTGGCAATGTTGAATTCGCCGTCGAAGTTGAACGCTCGCGGATCACTGTCGCTGCCGTATTCCGCGATCTTCCGATAGTTGATGTCGCCGGTCAGTTCCGTGGAGTCTTGGTTCTTCTCGTCCTTGGGTTGAAACGTGCCGATCCCGACGCGGTCCTGCTCGCTCAGCAGCACGCGTTTGACGCGAACGTCCTGGATCACCTTGGTCCAATCACCGCCGTGCTCTCTCAGCCGCTCGCCGTACATGAAGCGGCAAAATGGGTCGAGGTCGCCGGTAACTTGCACCTGGAAATCGTCGTGTTCGTGGCCGGCGTTCAGATCGGCACAGACTTCAGCGCGAAAACGATCAGGAAACAAGTGCAACGGTTCCTCGTTCATCGGGCACCAATGGACGTCACTCGATTCCTCGTCGCGCCAGCCGAGCGTATACAATGCGCCTTCGTCCGTCGCGCAGTACCGCTCCAGACCCTTCTTCAGCAGCCGGGCGATCGTACTCTTGCTACTGCCCACGGGACCGTGCAGCAAAAGTACTCGCTTCTCGATCCCATAGCCTCGCGCTGCACTTTTGATGGCGTTGACCAAGTGTTCCAGCCATTCGTCCAGGCCAAACACGGCATCCCGACCATTGTCCATCGGGTCATCAAAGAAACAATAATGCGTCCGCTTCTCGCCTCTGGTCGGCTCATACACGTCGCGTTCGAACGAGACGATCATGTCGTACACGCGCTGGAACGCGTTGCGCGTGATCTTGGGATGCTCGCGCACCAGATCGAGATACTCCTCGAACGTGCCTTCCCAGGTCTTCTTGCGGAACTGTTCGAGGTTCTGACGCTCCGCAATCAGTGAGACGATTGTTTGACCGCTCATGATTGTCCACTGCCTTCTGTTGGAGGTTCAGTCCCCTGTCAACGCCAATACCCTACTCACTTGCCGTCCCCGATCTGACCCATGCTTTCGGTGGGAAAGCCAGTCCGGCTCGCTCGAGGCCGCGCAGCACGAAACGCACCACGGGAAAATCCAAATATTGCCCCGCGGTGCGGCCGGGGACGAACAAGAGAAGTTGCAAAAGAGCGCTAGGTCCAACCTGCGTGAAGAGGCAGTCTGGGAGGAAGTCCAATGGACTATTGCGTAAAGAAGTCCATCTCTACGGTTTGTTTGCTGCCTCTCCTCGCTCTACGATCACGATAATTGTAGACGCGAGGTACGACAACGTGAAATGTGATGACTGGTCTCATGATCGACGTTCGCTCGTCGACAAGACCTTTGCGCCGTAGCGAGTTGCGACGCGTCGGTCAAACGTGGGCTCCGTATGGAGAATTCTGAATCGCCGCTGGTCAGTTGGGCAAATGTGACAAATACGCAGACTTGGTCTGTCGCTGGGAAGTGACGCGACAAACTGGTCGGCATGTGGCCGATTAGGCTACCGGACAGTATGCTGGTATTGTCCGATTTGGGCGACGGGATCATTGCTGTCATGCTCAACTCTACCCGAAGACGCTGATGCTTTCGACGCGGCTTAAGGCGAGCGGCAGATGAAAATCTACCGTGGGATAGGCTTCCAGCCTGTCAAATATGCGGCCTGACAGGCTGGAAGCCTATCCCACGGGTACGCGAATTTCCGCCGCTCGCCTAAGGATGCATATTGAGGAAATCGCAAGATGATTCATTTCGACGCTAAGCTCGCCGGCTGGATTCCTTCCTCGGTCGCCGGGATCCTGATCGCTGTCCTACCTTCGGCCATGCTTGCGGCGCCGCAGCCCGGCGACCTGTTTCGAGAGTATCGCTGGACAAAAGAAGGCGGCGATGCCGGCGGATCGTTGCGGGTTGGTGGTCGCTTGGACTACGGCGGCGGTCCCGTCGAGCTTGCGTACGACTTCGACCTAGACGGTGCGACACGCGTCGAAGTGGTCGTTGAGAAGCTGCTCTGCCACGACGGCACGCGTGGCTTGGCCATATCCGTGAACGACCACGAGTGGATCAAGTTTCCAGAGGCGAAAGGCATCCCTGAGCCGCAATGGGACTATCAGCATCATACCTACCCGATCGTCGACGTGCCGTTGAAGCAACTTAACGTCGGCGTGGGAAACCAGTTTCGTTTGAGAGTCGACGAGGAGCATTCCTGGCGCTGGCCCCAGAATCTGATCTACGGTGTCCATTTCCGCGTCTACTATGATACGGAGCGGAAGCCACATCCAACCGGACGACTTGTCTCGCCGTTCAAGAACGCCAAGCTGGGCACCAAAGTTGAATTGCGGGCGGAGGCGTCCAGCCCCAATGGCCGGATCGAACGAGTGGACTTTTTCGGCCGGTTCGAAGATGTGAATTTCGAAGGCGACGGAGTCTACACACAGTGGCACTACCATTATGTTCGCTCGCAACTGGCCGGAAACATCGGCAGTGCGAACGCTGCTCCTTGGAGCGTGGCCTGGGATACATCCTGGGTACCCGATCAGCCTTGCCCCGTGGAGCTGGCAGCCTGGATCACCGATGAAACGGGGTTGACGTGGTTCACTGAAGCAGTCGATGGCCTAACGTTAGATCGTGGTGGTTCTTCCGTCGAATTGTGCAAGCCGTACGACGTCCCGAAGAAATGGGTAACCCGGAAGGGAGAAGGCGAGGAGAAATTTCATATCCAAGGCGACTTGGCCAGAGCCACGGCCGCCCAGTTGGTTTGGTGCAGTTGGAGCCCGGGCTACATGGAAGGCATCTACATCAACGACCAAGAGGTCTTTCACCGGGAAGGACCGCGTTACGCGTACTACCTCCATCGCGTGACGCTCGAAGATCTGTCCATGCTGAAAGTCGGCGAGAACTTGCTTAAGACGGGTAAGACGCCCAAGCATAACGGCAAGATGGTCCACGGCATGGAGGTGAATTGGCCGGGCATAATGGTATTGATCCAATACAGGAAATAGCCTACGAGCAACAAGGTGGGAGCCGCCTCGGCCCGCTGGCCGGTAGCGTGCGTGGACGCCGGGGTGTCATCGGCCGCCAGCCGCGAACCTCTGGCATGGGGAGAAGGCACGTCAAAGCGGCCGTTAGTCGCGTCGACATGAGACTATCCTCACGTCATCTCAGAAGTCCAACTGTCCGAGGAACTTCAGACTCTGAGGAATCTGCTTGACGACCGTTGGCGATTCGTCCTCGATGAAGTAGTACTTCACGCCCAGTTTCTGGGCCGTGCCCAGTAACGCAGGCCAATCCACCTGACCGGTTCCCAGTGCCACATCGTTGGTCAGATCGGTACTTCCGGCAAGGCTGCCCGTCGGAACTCCCTTTTTGAGATCCTTCAAGTGGAACAGCAGCCAGCGGTCGGGATACCTCTTCAATAGCTCGACTGGATCCTGGGCGGGCAAGACAGTCCACAGCACATCCATTTGGAAGTACACGTACCGCGGATCCGTCTCGGCCATTAACAGGTCGAACAGCGTTCCGTCCTCGTACGGATAGAACTCGTACCCGTGGTTGTGGTAGTAGAACTTCAGGCCGTGTTCTGCCAGGGCTTTACCCGCGGCATTGAACACGGCCGCCGCGGCGCGGCACTGTTGTTCGTCAAACGGCTTCTTGTGTCCGATCCACGCGCAACCCGCATAGATAAGCCCCAACTCCTTGGCCTCGCCGACAATACCCTCGACGTCATCCTTCAATCGATTGAAGGGAAAGTGGCTACCGATCGCCACAAGACCGCGTTTGTCGAGTTCCGCTTTGAACTCCTTCGTCGACATGCCGTACGTTCCCGCCACCTCGACATACTTGAATCCCCACTGCTCGACCATGTCCAGCGTTGCGGCAACGCCTTTATCCTTGAACACGTTGCGAAGACTGTACAACTGCAAGCCTGTCGGCCCGTGGAAACTGTCGCTTTCGCCGACTTCGGCGGCAACTGCACTGCTGCTGAGAGTGGAACACGTGACGACTACCACAGCAATTGAGAGGATCTTTCGCATCTGTTGGTCTCCTGGCAGAGTGGGCAAGTGTATCTCGTGTGTGCGGGAGTCATACTATCATCCCGAGCATGCCAACGAAAGTGCACCGTTCTGTGAAGATGCCGCTACGTGTTCGTTCGGCCGGCCGAGTTTCCGTCAGCGCACGCTCATGCGACCGCGAGCATTCACAGCCTCGGGGACGGCTGACTTCTGACGAGCCGCCTCCGTGTCCCAGTACGCCAAGTCATTGATCGTCGCATGGCTGGCGAAGACCCGAACGTACACGCCGCAGCATTCGTCCGTGGCAGGCTTGTTGTTGTAGACGACCGTGTGCCCGCCGAGATCGAGCGTGATGTTGCTGGTGTGAATTTTGAACGCCGTCCCGTCGGCGACTACGTCTTTGGTGAGGAAGTAATAGCCCCCGACCTTGTCGAGCGTGCTAGGTGCATCGATAAGAATTGCACTGTTGCGGCTTGAGTTTGATTCTCCTAGACCGAGAACGCCTTGCGCAGCAATGCTAGGCTCTTGGGAATGGCCGTCTTGGGATCCTCGCGTCCCTCGAACTCCAGTGAAACATAGCCGCGATAGCCATGCCTGCCCAAGATCGCAGCAATCCGCTCGTAGTCCAGATCGAGCGCGTACCAAACGCCGCCGCCGAAGTACGTCTTCGCCTGGACGAAGACGGTTTTCGGCGCAATCATTTCCAGCCTTTTGTACGGATCTTCGAGAAAGTTGCCCGTGTCCATGGTGACCTGAAGCCACGGCGAATCGATGGCATCGACGATCCGCATCACGCCCTGCGGTGTGAGACCGAGCCCCCAGTGGTTCTCCAGACCGAGCACCACGCCGCACCGCTCGGCAGCGGGCAGGCATTTCTCCAGACTTTCGATTACCCAGGGAAAGGCATCTTCGTCGGTGTAGCCCTCCAGCGGCGGCTCGATGCCGCGGTTCTTCATCAGCTCGTCGAAGTCGCGGCTGGTACCCCAGCGGCCCGTGTTCACGCGAATCGTAGGGATGCCCAACTTGTAGGCCAGCTCGATACTGGCAACGGTCTTGGCGACGTTGGCCATACGGTCCTCGGACTCGGGCGAGACGAAGTCTTGGTGCGTTGACATGCCGCAAAGACTCAGCCCGGCGACGAAAGCCTGACGTTTCAGCGACTGGAGGTAGGCATCATCTCTGCGGTGCATTTGGATTTCGAGGATTTCGACTGCGTCAAAACCCATCTCGCCGGCCAGGGCGATGCAATCCTCGATTTTCAGTTTCGCTCCGGCGCGGTAACGCCAGTAGGAATAGGTCGACACGGCGATCGGGTTGCTGCGGCGGGCGCCGGATTCCGGTGTGGAGGCTGCCGGATCAGCCTGCCCCTTCGCGCCAGATGAGGCCCACAAGCCGGCGGCAGCAGCCGAGCCGATCAGAAACTCGCGGCGGTCGTGCGTCATAATGTCCTCCTCAACCCTCGACGTGAATCAGCAGGCACAGAGAATTGGCATCATTATCGTAAACATGTTTCCACAGCGTTCACAGCTAGGTGCTGCACGCGATTCATAAATCGAGCGGCAGATAGCATTCGACTTCCCCTGTCTGGATGAGTTCTAATCGCGACGTTTCGAGGTGTAGTATTCCCAATCGGACGATGGATGGCAACGGGTCGGCTCAGCATGCTCCGTCCGGTTGCTGCTGACGTATCGCCTTCCACCGGGCGTCAAACTTAGGGCTTCAATCACAAGAAGGCGGCCGCACTGACGAATAGAACTCAGCGGCTCACAACTAACGCGTACTTCCTTGCTGCGGCATGACAGACCATGCTCATTCCTTATGGGACGGACGCTCCTGTTTATCACATCCCCGTTGGCACGATCGGCCTGATTGCGACCAACACAGCCATCTTCTGTCTCACGCTCGACACGAATACTACGCCGTATTGTCTGGCACTGGGCAACGGCCTGCACCCGGCGCAATGGCTGAGCCACATGTTCCTGCACGCGAACTTGGCCCACTTGCTGGGAAACATGATTTTCCTGTGGTGTTTCGGGTTGATCGTCGAAGGAAAACTGGGCTGGTGGAAGTTCCTTCCGTTGTATCTGGCGATCGGTATGACGGTCGGTTTAGTCATCCAGGTCGCAATGCTTGGCGGCTTGTCCTCGCACGCACTTGGTGCCTCGGCTGCTATATCGGGAATCATGGTCATTGCTTGCTTGTGGGCGCCGGAGAATGAAGTTCAGTTAGTCTGGATTATCTTCTATCGGCCGTACTATTTCGAAGCTCGGACATTGGTCGTGGGCGCTTGGTTTGTGGGCTGGGATATTGTGTACCTGTGCTTCATCAAATCAATTGCCAGCGGGCCAGGAGCGCATTTATTGGGCGGCTTGCTCGGAGTTGCCGCCGCGTTTGTATTTCTCAAGCGCCGTTGGGTCGATTGCGAAGGGTGGGATATCATCTCGGTCTACGCAACCGGCAGGAAGGAAGGGAGTAGCAGGGCAAAGATCGATGCTAGCCAGGACAAGGCCGAACGGGACGTAAAACGCCGACTAATCGCCGAGCGAGTTGAGGCGGGCCGCCCGCAGGTCACCGTCTTCTTGCAGCAACAGAACGTGGACGCAGCCGTCCGATTGTTCTCCAAACTTCAAGAGATCGAGCCAACGGTCGCATGGAAGCGGCGTGAGCTGCATGTGGTCGTCACTCAACTGCTGCAAGCCGGACGTGGGAACGAAGCGATCCCGTTCATGCGAGAGTTGGTCGAGCGTTTCCCAGACTGCGATCCCTCGGTGCGACTTCGTTTGGCTTGGGCCATGCTGCGGATGCAACAGCGACCCGCGGAAGCGTTGCGGATCCTCTCTCGAGTACACGTTGGCTCGCTCGATGCACGACAACAGGATTCCTACCGGCGGCTCGTCGCTCACGCCCAACGGCTGCAGGCGGAAGGTGTTGTCGAGTTGAGCAAAGGATGAGAAGAGAGCTTGTCAGCGGTTTCGCCGCGCGTCTCGCGTTGGTAAACTGTGAACTCAAGAACCGTCCGTCTTCCCAATACTCTGTCGACCACGTCTTCAACGCCTCTGGTTCGTATCGCTTGCCAGCACGATTAATTGGTTGAAACGTCATGATGAGCTACGCAGATTCCGGGCCAACGCTATTCGTTGCGTTGGTGCTTGGGGTGATTGTCTGCCCGCCTCGCAATTGCACGGTGGCGCAAACGGCATCTCCAGCAGATCGTGGCATCAAATTGGATGGCGTAACACCCGAAGCTGCTATTCGCACTTTCTACAATGCTCTCGCAAGAGGCGATGCACGGTCAGCCTTCCGACTGCTCGTGACGCCGGCAGAAATGGCTGAATGGACCGAGATCCAGGCGAATATGTCTGTCTCATTCCAACGTCTGGGAACGGCAGCCGTTTTCCAGTTCGGCGATGATGGCAAGTTACTCCAAGTTTCAGTGCCGGCCGAGATTGCTCTGCGGAAACTAGACACAATCAAGCCGATTCAAGACGGTGACACCGCGGAATGGCGCATCAATCCGAAAGTCCCGATGAAGATGAAACGAGTCCATGGACATTGGAGACTTGATCTCTATTCGTCGTTTAAGACACGGGCACATCTCAGGCAAATCAATGCAGTACACAGGAGAGTGGCAGCCTACGTTGGTAGAATCGCTACTGAGATTGCCGATGGCAAATTCGAGTCGGTTGCTGATGTGCGTGAGGAGTTCAAGAGACAGCGAGAAGCGATGAACAACGACTTTGCCAAGTAGCCCGTGCGGGCCATTCACAACGATCGCGCCCACCCCCCTCTGCCCGCTTGCCGCTGAGATGGACGAGGGGTAGAAGGCATGTGGCGAAGATTGACAGACCAATGCTTGCCTCGATAATGCACGAGTGAAAGCGGCGGAATAGCCCGCAACGCCAGCCGTACGAGCCGCCATTCCTTGTCGCAGGGTTGGATAGCCCCCATGAAGCGATGTTCGGTCGAACACTCCCAACGGTACCTGCAACGGGCACTGATCGGAGCCTTGATATGTGTGTTGCTGGCCACCAATCTCGTCACTCCGTTGTTCGTCGATTTTCACAGCGAGTGGCTCGTGGCAGTGTTTGTAGGGATGTGCATTGGCCAAGTAAACCTCATTGCGGCATGGGCGGCCCTTGCTCCGGGGAACGTCCTGTTTCGACTCCCTTGGTCGATGCTGCTTGGTGTTCTGACGTGGTACAGTCTCGTCTTGGGACACCGTCTTGCGGAACTGCTCGATTCGTTGGGTGTGGTATCATCTCACTCGAACCTCGACATGGGCGAAACGGTGCTCCTGGGAATCATTCTCGTCGTGGGCATTATCGTGGCGCAGATCCCCTTATGGATCGCGGGTCGGGTTTTTCGCTGGAAACTCGTTTGCGGCGACATGCCGGAGAGCATTCATTTGCCCCAGTTTAACCTCCGTCATCTTTTGTTGGGCATGTTCCTCCTCTCCTTGGTGTTGGGTGCAGCGCGTGTGATCTTGCCCACCGAGGAGCGTTGGAGTTTTCACACGGATGACGAACTCTGGGCGATCCTCGGCGCCGTGATTCTCTGTAACCTGCTGATCACGGTTCCCTGCATCTGGGGCTCGTTCGCGCCAACCGCTGTGTTGCTCCCACTGGCTGTTGCCTGGACGGCCTATTGCGCCGTGCTGACCCTTGTGGAGTTTGGTGTGCTGTGTCTAATTCTCGGTTCACCCGGCAACGACGTGGTCGAGATCATCATCACATTCTTCCTGCTGAATCTGTCGCAGTGCGGAACCGTTCTTGGCAGCTTTCTCCTTCTTCGCGCGGTGGGCTTCCGTTTTGTTCGGTTGCCAATCACGAGAAAGCCTTGTCTCCAGATCCCAGTCAGTGAATCAAACGGCTGCGATTCCTTCACAGTATCACGTCCGGCAAAGCCAAAGTCATCGTCCGCCCCTCCGCCCGATTGCCGCTGAGATGGATTGGGGGAGGCAGGAATGTGGGTAGATTGACAGACCGGGGCTTGTGCCGATAATGCGCAATCAGCAACGATGGGAATACCCCGCCGCGTAGGTCGGTATAGTAACAGGCCATCTGACAGTAAGAGTGCTCAGTGAATCTACTTCCAGCAGGCAAATCGAACGTTATCGCGATTTGTTGCGTATCCTTGGTCGCAACGTTGTCCATCTCAATTCGTGCTGACGACCAAATGGCGAAGGCATCAAGCGCGAACAGGCCGTCGACCGCGACATTGATCAAGAGCGCAAACAAAGGCGACGGCAAAGCGGCCGCAACTCTTCTCAACCGCTCGCTGGTAACGCCGGACGGAAAAGCCGACAAGCCGCTCATCGATTGGTTTCGCGATGCTGCTCAGCAGGAAAACGCCAGAGCAATGTGCCGGCTAGGTGACGTCTATCAAATAGGCGTTGGCGTCGAGAAGAATTACAGAACGGCGATGAAGTGGTATCGAAAGGCAGCCGATGCCGGACACCCCTGCGGTATGGCGGGAATTGGCTGGATGCACTTCAAGGGGTACGGCGTCCCGGAAGCCCCGAAGGAAGCGCTCAAGTGGTACTGTTTAGCCGCTGACAAAGGCGGACACGAGGGAATGAATAATCTTGGGTGGCTCTATCGGCAGGGAATCGCGGTGGAAAAGGACCTGTCGACTGCGGCGTACTGGTTTGAGAAAGCCTCCGCGCTCGGAAATCCGTTCGCCATGGACAGCCTGGCGGATATGTATCTTGATGGTGAAGGCGTTCCAAAGGACACGAAGAGAGCGGTCGAACTGCTCACGGAGGCGGCAACCGATGAGCACACCGTATCAATGATCAAACTCGGACAACTGTACTTTGGCCTGAAGGGAGTCGAGCAGAACTACACTGAGGCGCTTGCCTGGTCCCGGCGTGCCGCGACACTAGGTGACCCGAACGGAATGCGCCAAGTTGGCTTTGTCTACCTTCGTGGACTTGGTTTGCCCGTTGACGAGTCGCAAGCGTTCACCTGGTACGAGAAGGCCATGGATCGCGGTCATCCCGAAGCCGTGCTCGACGTGTTCGGCTTCTATCTTCAAGGCATAGGAGTGGAACGCTCATCGGCCAAGGCCATCGAAGTCTTGGAGAAAGGAGCGGCAGATGGCAACGCCTACGCGGCCACTCAACTGGGGCATGTCAATTTCGAAGGCAAGCTTGTCGAGAGGGACTACGAGAAGGCAAGGCAGTTGTACGTGCAGGCTGCGGAGTCTGGACATGCCCCAGCGATGCTCTCCCTGGCTTCCATCTACGCGGGTGGATACGGTGTAAAGAAGAACCGGCACCTGGTGATCGAGTGGCTTGAAAAGGCTGCCGCTTTGGGGAATCCTCAGGCGATTGAATACCTACGTGTGCAGAGTAACACGACGAAGCCCAAGCGGTGATACTACCGTGGCCAAATCAGTAGCCGAGGCGGTTGCCAACCCAGCCCCCACGCCGCCGGACGCAGGAAAGTCAGCAAGAACTACCCACACCACCTCAACAAAGCTCTCCATCGCCTGCTTGCCGCTGAGATGGACGGGGGGCGAGATGTGCAGAAGATTGACAGACCGGGGCATGGGCCGATAACCCTGCTGCGGGAAGCAAATACATCGACACCGACTCGGCCAAGACCCGGTCCGACGTGTCGCCCTTGCCCGTGCCGATAACGACGTAGAAACTCGTGCCGAGTGGCACGTTTGTTTGTCTCGCCCCCGGCCGAGGATAGCCATAGGGGTCGTGCCTCTGGCAGATTGTCGTTATGCCTTTCGCGTCCGGGATCGATTTCCAGGAAGTACATCTTTGCCTTCGGCAGATACGCTGAGTCCAGGAAAGACCGTACACACTGCGGCCACAATTGCTAGAATTGCTTTCATTGTTCCCCCGATGTGTTCATCGAGAAGGAGTACGTCGGCACGTCGCCGAGACGATGCGGTCGCTGAGCCCAATCCGCAAAACAGGAGACCGGTGGGTAGCGACAATTAGTTTTCCCGGCTTGCGACAATTGGAATTCCTGGGTTGAA
>JACKQG010001030.1_pt1 | contig 39268 bp, 29 predicted proteins | sample 8237621 | NCBI WGS metagenome assembly JACKQG01 (sample SAMN15677084, study PRJNA649215) | marine metagenome | biome: marine; feature: Black Sea; material: saline water; isolation source: suspended particulate matter (SPM) from the Black Sea western gyre | collected 2013-06-09/2013-06-10 | depth... | reverse complement strand
GTCGGCCAGAGTGAAGCCATCGTGACTGGTGATAAAATTGATGGAGTTGCAGGGATGTCGACCACTGACCTGATAAAGATCGGAACTGCCGGCGATCCGGGTGGCAAGGGCTGAGACAGTATTATCGTGTCCAGCCATGAAGGCGCGCACATCATCGCGAAAGCGCCCGTTCCATTCGGCCCATCGGCGGTCGGTTGAAAAGCTGCCGACCTGATAGAGTCCGGCTGCATCCCAGGCTTCCGCAATAATCTTGATGTCACGCAGAATCGGGTCTTCGGCGATCATTTCGATCATTGGCGGGTTTGCCAGAACCTGCCCGGTCATGTCGCGGCCCAGGATTGAGGCCAGGTCAAAGCGAAAGCCGTCCACGTGCATCTCCATGACCCAGTAGCGCAGCGAGTCACGGATCATCTCCCGGACCACCGGATGGTTACAGTTCATGGTGTTTCCACAGCCCGAGAAATTGAGGTATTCCCGTGTGACAGGGTCCAGGAGGTAATAAACTGTGTTGTCAATGCCGCGAAAGCTGCTGGTAATGCCATTGTATCCGCCCTCACCGCTATGGTTGTATACCATATCAAGGATAACTTCGATCCCTGCCTGATGCAGAGCGCGAACCATTGCCTTGAATTCGTTGATGTGGTTTTCGGGATCGGCGGCATAGCCGGATTTGAGAGCAAAAAAAGAGATGGGACTGTAGCCCCAGAAATTTTTAAGACTGACACCGGTTTCAGGGTTACTGACAGTCGTGTCGTTTTCGTCAAATTCGGTGACCGGCAGGAGCTCCACTGCGGTGATTCCCAATGTCTTGAAATAGGGGATTTTGTCGATAAGTCCCCGGTAGGTTCCCGGGTGTCTGGATGTGCCGCTGGGGTTTTTGGTGTATCCGCGAACATGCAGTTCGTAAATGATTGAATCCTTGAGAGGGGTCTTGGGCGGAAGGTCATCCTGCCAGTCAAAGTCGTGATGGAGCAGGCGGCAACAGGGGCGTCTGCCTGCCTGGCATCTCTCCCCCCAGGCCCGTGGGCGCAGGGCCTGGCTGTAAGGGTCTAACAGGATTGGTTGCAGGGTATGGGCTTGGCCGGAGGTGTTGTCCTCTTCGCCCGTCATCCGATACCCGTAATAAAAATCCAAATGGATTTCACTGAGGCAAATGTGCCAGATATCACCGGTGCGGTTTTGTTCGTGGCTTAACGGGATCTCGTGGAGCTTTATTTCTCCGGTAACAGGTAGTTTTATTTCAAGAATCAGCGTTACGTTTATAGCCGAGCGTGAGAAGACGGCAAAATTTATACCTTGCTCCTGGACACTGGCCCCCAGGGGCAGGGGGGTACCTCTGGACAATTGAAAGGGGAAATTTACCTTGTGCATATTGGTAATAATTATTATAATTATAAAAAGTTCATCAGGTAGGATCTTTAGATAAAGGATACACCAGGACCGGAAAAAATCAGAATGCTTTTTGTCCGGTCAAATCAGGTGGAGCTGGAATCTTCAATACGACACAGGGAGGCATGACATGGGAACGTTATTCAGAAAAGTAAAGGCCGACGACAGGGCAATTGCAGCCATCGACTGGGATATGACACCGGATATTTCGTTTGGAACGTTTGAGTCCTGGGGCGGGCGGGAACGCGTCCGTAACAATGATGAGTTGATTTACTATTTTTATGTCAGTAATTGGGGGCATGAACCGGTGGTTTGTTTGATGGAACGTGGAGTCAAGCATGCCAAAATTCTGGCCAAGGTTCATGCTCCAAGGAAAATGGTCAGTGACTGTGTCCGTGATCAGGGTTCGTCATCCATCTTTGAAAAAAGTTATGCCATTGATGGAAAACTGAAAAAATGGCTCCTGGATCATGTGGTGGATCATTTTGATGAGAGTGTTGTGGAGGCAGTTGTTGAAGAGGTTGAGGTGGAGGATATGGGCTCTGGTCTTCCCCCGGTGGCCGAGGTTCAGTTTGAAGGTGGACAGATTGTCCTGCCTTCAGCCCCTGCAGTGTTTGTTGAACAGGATCTTCCGGAGAGAATTCTCAAGTGGAATCTGTATGACAGTAAGCTGAACCCTCAAGGAGACTTTGCCAATGCCCTGGGAGACAATGGTGACGGATTGACAGTCACAGATTGCCGGACCGGACTCATGTGGCAACGGGCTGGTCTTGATATTTCTTCTCACCGTGTCATGCGGAAGAAGATTGCCGAATTGAACGAGCAGGGCTTCGCGGGCTTTGACGACTGGCGTCTGCCGACTCTTGAAGAGGCATTGTCGCTCATGGAGCCAGCGTTGAATGATAAGGGCGTTCACCTTGACCCTTGTTTTTCGGCCAAGCAACCTTTTATTTTTATCGCAGCGCAGCGGACACCGGGCGGGTACTGGTTTGTTGATTATAAACAAGGCCGACCGTTCTGGTCATCCGGGACGATTCCCGGAGGCTTTGGTCGTCTGTGTCGTAAAGCATAGCGTGGGTGACACTACAAGTATGCAGTGAAGGCCGGTGTGTATCGGCCGATGGAAGTACCAAAGGGAGCACATCAAAGGCAGGGTCATTAAGTTGGCTCTGCCTTTTTTTTTATATTGCGGAAACGCTTTCCAACCCGGGAGGTGAGTTGCTGTTGTCGGTGTGCGGAAAGGGGGTGCTCTGGGGGTTGGAGAGGGAGGGGTGCAACGCATACGGGCGGGGCCATTAAAGGCTGCTAATGAAGAAATGTGTCAGATGCAAAATTTTACTTTTGTTGGAAAAAGATTGCCCCAGGGTAAAACAATTACAGCATGAATAGTTCCCTATTTTCAATATCCAGACAAGCCCCATATTAAGAGATTATCGAATATACATTGACTTACTGGGTGTGTTAGCCTATGTTGAATCTTCAAATTCGCAAATTGGCCATCCGATTCCTCGGTAATTGAATGCCTTTTTGTCCTCTCAATCTTGTTTTATTCTATTTTTTATCAGCTCTAATTAGCAGCTCTTTCTACCAAGTTCTCAGTGCCTTTCAGCTTGTTCTCCCCTAGCCAATCGGCAGTAAATACTATTTATTTACATCCCTAAACTGCATCGTGTTTTTGTCAGTTGTTGCCACTGCCATGGTCTGGTTATAAATTCGAAGGTAATATATAATGAAAGACAGGATTATTTGTCCCAGTCTTAAGAATGAACAAGTCCGCACGGCACTGCTGTTGGCTGCCGGTACTGGTAGTCGCCTTGCCCCATTGACCGATCTGGCACCCAAGTGCCTTGTTCCGGTCAATGAAATATCTATTCTTGAAAGGTTGGTCGATTCTCTTAAGGAACACAATTTCAACCGGTTGGTTATAGTTGTCGGGCATCAAGCTGACTGCATCCGTAATTTTCTTGGTACTCGATCCGGTGGCATGGAAATTACTTATATTGTTAGTCCATTGTACAAAACAACCAACAATATCTATTCGTTATGGCTTGCCAGAAAGATCATAGATGAACCGTTTCTACTCATTGAAAGCGATCTTGTTTTCGACCCGAAGCTGCTTAAAGGGATGCTGTGTCCTGACCGAATTGCTGTGGGCAAATCCCATGCATGGATGAACGGCACCACAGTGACAATCAATAACACCCAGAAGGTTGATGCATTTCATTGCGGCGCACATAATCATGATGACAACCATTACAAAACCGTCAACATTTACAGCCTTTCTTCTGCGACCTGGCAACTGGTCCGGGAAAGACTGGAGTCGCATATTTCAAATAATTTAGTCAATGGCTACTATGAGACTGTTTTTGCAGATATGGTAGACGAGGGCAGCCTCTCCTTTTCACCGGTTTTCTTTGATTGCAATCGTTGGTATGAGATTGACACCATTTCTGATTTGCGAATAGCAGAAAAGATGCCGGGTCTCCGCCACCGTCCTTTTGTTACTGTCACCGATCATGTTGCAGGCAAGCCCAAAGTCCACAAGTCGCCAGCCTTTAATCAATTGAAGACTGATGTCCCTTTCAAGAAGGCCGCTTTTCGTCAATCGGACAGAAAGGTGTCCAAGCCAAGAATGTCAGCTGTGACGTTACCTCAATAATTCATTAAAAAGTGAGAAATGACTCCTAAGAATTCTTCTGCTCAAGAGAGCTATAAATTTGTTTCCAGTCAGCATGGCGGCTATTGGCGCCATGATTTTATCGATCATAACTACCTTTACAATCTGTATTTTCCCCCTGAGGATTTTTTCACCCATATTACCAAAAAAATACATCAACTGGTGTTAAACTATCCCATTGCCCAGAAAGATCTGGCAGGCCTGGTGGGTGATTTGATCGGTCAGAAGCCGGAGCATATTGTCGTTGGTAATGGAGCGGCAGAGCTTATCAAGATTATTGCCGGAATGAATCGTAAATTGATTGTGCCGGTTCCGTCATTTAATGAATACGCCAATGCATGTCTTCATGGAAATGTCGTTGAGTTTGCTCTTGAAGCACCTTCATTTCAGCTGGATGTGGATAAATTTGCCGCTGAGGCCATCCGCTCTAAGGCTCGTTTGGCAGTGGTGGTCAGCCCCAATAATCCCACCTCATTATTGGTTCCGAAAGCTGAACTTGTTCGTTTAGTGAAGAAACTTGCCGACCATGACTGTATGCTCATTGTTGATGAGTCTTTCATTGATTTTGCTCAAAACCGTGACCAGGAAACTCTTGAAAATGATATTGAAAACTATCCGAACCTGGTCATTTTCAAAAGCATGAGTAAGGCCTATGGTATTTGCGGCATCCGGATCGGTTACATGCTCACCGCTAACACCGATTTTGCAACAAAAGTTCGGCAAGGGATCCATATTTGGAATCTTAATGGTTTTGCTGAAGAATTTCTGCGTCTTGCCCCGCAGTATCGTCAGGCGTTTACTGATAGCTGTGATAAGGTCAAGGCTGATCGGGATCATTTTTATAAACAACTGCAAACGATCCAGGGGATGATAGTTTATCCGCCTGACGCTAACTATATTTTCTGCCGTCTGCCCGATCATGCCGCATCAGCTCCCGAAGTAACTGAAAAACTGTTTATTACGCACAATATGTATATAAAGCATTGTCAAGGGAAGACCATGCCGGAATCGGACCGTTATCTGCGGATAGCCAGCCGCACCCAGGCAGAAAACACAAAATTAGTTGAAGCCTTGCACGACGTTATTGGTCTGGAGACCAAATAATGGCAGATCAACATGCACCACATTCACCTCCTTCCATACTCTCTTTTGCCAAAGACCTGCCGAACATCTGTTCTCTGGTAGGACTTTTATGCGCGGTCCTTGCTATTTATTTTGCGATCCTGGGCAACTTTCCAGCCGCAATGATTGGTCTGATATGGGCGGTATTCTTTGACTGGACTGATGGTATTATTGCCCGGCACCTGAAAGGGCGCAATAAGAAACAAGGGGAGTTCGGAGGACAGCTCGATTCCCTGATCGACATTATCAGCTTCGGTATTTGCCCGGCTGTTGTTTTGCTGAGCTATGGGAATTTCAGTCCCTGGTTCCTGCCCGGAGCCTTTCTTGCCGTTGCGACCGGGGTGCTCAGGCTTAGTTATTTCAATGTCTTCGGTCTGGTTGGCAAGTCTACCTATATGGGGCTGGCGCTGGACAACAATGTTATTATCCTGACCTTTGTCTTTTTATTTAGCAGCATGGTAGACCGCAATATTTTCACAGGTATCCTCTATATCCTGATTGTAGTACTGGCCATCATGAACGTGGCACCTATCAAAACTCCCAAGTTTGCCGGTCGCTGGTATTACGTTCTCATGCTTTATACCTTGGTTCTGACGGTTGTATTTGGCAGTCAATTATTGGCATGACAGACTATAAATCTCTGCGCCAATGTATTTCGGATAATGATGATGAACTGGTCATTTACGGGGCAGATAGTTTTTCTCAGTTTCCACGACGTAATGGTTCGGTACATTCAAAATGCGACAGGGCATTAGCGGCAGCTCGCTTTGACGATTTGGTGGTTTTACGCACCTCCTTAGACCACGATTACTACGACTGGTTGCGTTCATGTGGTCTGGGAACCATCCATGTCGTTGAATATAAGACCTCTGCCACGAATATGAGTCTCGCCGAGCTTATTATCGCAGATCCTGGCCCGGTGCTGAAGGTCATCAAAGAGCTGGGCCGTAAACCTGTCTTTGCGCCATGGTTTAGTGGATTATTAGAGGAAACGGCGGCCCAGGTTCTTGGTGCTGAGCATTTTGGTACGTCCCAGGTTGTTACGCTGAAATATAATGACAAGGCAGAGTTTAAAACCATTTGTCAGCGCTTGGCCATCCCGGTGGTTGAAGGAGAAACGTTTACTCTGCAACCGGAAGATAAGGCGAATTGTCATGAAATGACAGCCATTGTCAGGCGCTACCTGGCCACCCACGAAACCGTGATTGTTCGTGGCACTCTCGCTGAATCAGCTATGTCATTATATAAGACAAAGGGTCTTGATTTAGAAACCTTGTATCGTGAAATTGCTGACAGTGGCGAGAGACAGGTGCTTGTTGAACCCTTCCTTGACGTCACTTCAACCCCGAATGACCAATGGGCTATTGGTCGTGATGGATCTATCGACCATCTGGGGATGTTGGATCAAATCTGTGAGAGAGGCTTGGTCTATATTGGTAATATAAAAGGCCAACAACCAGCCAAAGACGTCTATGACTATATTCGTGACGCCTCGTATAAGATCGTCACTGATATGGCAAAATCAGGTTACTGTGGGGTAGTGGGCCTTGATTATATCGTCTCTAAAGAGGGTATATTTCCAGTGGAAAATAATGCCCGTTTTAATGGCTCATCCTATGTGGGCATGCTTGTTCATAATATTGAGCAGATAACCGCAACCCCAATTCCTTTTTGGAAATTCACCAAAACCAGAACCTCCCCCTGTTCATTTCCTGAACTTGTCGATCGCCTGGGACCCAACCTATATGACAGCAGCAGAATGAATTGCGTATTTCCCCTTAATTGCAAAGAGTTATCAGGGACTGGAGATTTTAACATTGTGCTGCTGGCCGAAAACCTGCAACAGGTGAGCAAACTGGAGGATTCATTGAAAAGTATCGGTATAACAAGAGAGCATGCTCGTTTCCCTTACGGGATTGAAAAAGTTTCCACGGCTCATGTTGGATTCGCTTCAACCTAGACGTGAAATGTCTCGTAAAGCTTAACAAGAACATTATTGATCAAGCTCAGCCACACAGGTCCGGCAGTAGTTGATCAGAAGTTCATTCATTAATTATGAGGAGTGAAAGCTATGAGCAAAGAACACAAAAGCATTAAGGCGAGTAAAAAGAAACCGGCCATGACCCCAAAAGAAAAGAAGGCTGCCAAAAAAGTCAAGAAAGAATCCAAGGGGCTTTTGGGTGATAACTAGACGTGCGAAATGTAACTTCTCTCTGCAAGTCAATTGTCTGATATTATGAGAACAAGATAGCACGTATATTTGAGACAGCTGCATTGAATGAAAGGTAGTGCCATTAGTTTGGTGCTGCCTTTTTGTATTGAGACCCAAGTATCTTGGGCTATGAGGCATGCGAGAGCAGCCTGTGTCTGGATTATTATTGTAAGGAGAGAGAGTCCAGGCCGGACTTTTTTCTGTTTGGAGCAGAGTTGGTGCGCTGGTCAGAAAAGTTTTATCGAGAAAGGCTGTCGCTATCGACCTTGGCCAACAGTTGCTGGCTTTGTTTGTTGAGGGCAATTTTACGTTCAAAACCGTATTCGACCAGGTGCTTGATGTCACTCCACATGGTCTCACTTCCCATAATGGCAACGATTATCTCGTCATTTCCCCGTTTGAATTTCCCCACATAGGTCTGTCGGGCGGCATTGGTATATCCTGTCTTGCCACCTTCTGTTCCTTCCACCTGCCAGAGCGCCTTGTTGTGACTGCGGAGCATATTGCCGTCCGTGGTCAGCGTCTTGGTCTTGCCCATTCGATGTGAAAATTCTTTGTCCTGCATGGCATGACGGAAAATGGCGGCCAGATCCCTGGCGGTACTGGTCTGGCCTTTTGCGGTCAGGCCTGAGGCCGTTTTGCAGACTGTGTTTTTAGCCCCCCAGAGTTCTGCTCGCAGGGTCATCATTTTGGCAAAGGATTTTTCTGAGCCGGCAATTTTTTCGGCCAGGGCAACGCTGGCATCATTGGCCGAGGCCATGAGGACTGCGTTGATCAGGTCGTCTGCCTTGTACTGTTTGCGTTGATCAAGGTATATTTTTGAGCGGGGCTGGCGGGCGGCTTTGTTGCTGACCGGTACCTGATCATTTGCGGAGAGGGATTTGAGGGCGATTGCCCCGGTGAGGACTTTGATGGTACTGGCCGGCTGGCGGGGGAGATCCGGCGAGCGGGAGAACAGGGTGCGACCATTTTGAGCGTCGATAATAATGGCGCTTTTGGCAGAGATCTTTTTACGGATATTGCCGGTTTTTTTACTGGCAACTTGTTTTGACCCTATGTTTTTTTTATGTTGAGATATGTTGCGGTACTTCCCCAGAACCGGTATGGCGCTGTGATTGGAGAGGGTAACGGTTTGTTTTTTGCTGCTGATTGTCCGTTTGGCGCTGTCTTTAAATATCGGGACGGCCAGGGCTTGTGAGGAGGGAGCCAGGAGAGTTGCCAGGAGAAAAAAGAAAGCAATACTGAGCCAGGCGGGACGATGGTGTAACTGTTTGAAAAATAGAAAATTCATATCATCTTTGAATATTTTTATAACTCCAAACCATGAAGATTAACTTTTTTTATAATGAATGCCAGTGGTTGTCAAGTTGTTTTGTGTTATGGTGCCGTATTTTCGTCTGAATGTATTGTTGCCTGTGTGAATAAATAAGTCTTCTCAATTGACCGAACCTCTTGTTTTAGGTAGTATATTTCGCAATCAATGATGCGTTGTTTGATTATCATGCTGTTTTTGTGGTGAAAACTGATTAGAGGATTTTGATGACACCAAGTGCCGATGTGGGAATGACCCTTAATTATGTATTGGATTCCAGTTGTGAAAAGTTTGGTGAGCAACCGGCCATAGGAATGGCCATGGAGAAGCCGCTGACGTATAACGAACTCCATGAGCGAGTTATTACTTTGGCTCACTGTCTGCAACAGAGCGGAATCCGAAAAGATAGTCGAGTTGCCCTTCTGGCTGAAAATTCTCATTTCTGGGCTATGGCTTATTTTGCCGTTATTCGTCTGGGAGCTGTCGCTGTGCCCATTCTGCCCGACTTGCCCGAAGCCGATGTGCATCATATCCTGACCGAAATGAAAGTTGAGATTGTCTTTACTTCCCAGCGTCAGATTGAAAAACTTTATGAGCTGAATCAAAAATTTCTGAAGCAGGTCGTCACTCTTGATGATACCCCGGGCGTGGCCGATCTGATGAATGTCACTGCCTTGTCTGAGTATATGACCGGGCAGGGTGAGGACGATCAGAAAAAGGAGCCTTTTGCCGAAGTACAGGAGGATGATTTGGCCTCGATCCTTTATACTTCGGGAACCTCCGGCTATTCCAAGGCAGTCATGTTGAGTCATAAAAACCTGACTTCCAATGCCTATTCCGCAGCTTCAATGATCAAAATTGAACCGGGTTCGGCCTTTCTGTCTATCCTGCCTGTTTCCCATGCCTATGAATTTACATTGGGGCTCGTATTGCCCCTGCTTAAAGGGGCACGGGTGGCCTATGCCGGTAGGACTCCAACCCCTGCAATATTGCAGAAACTTTGCCAGCATGAGCGACCCTATGGCATGTTTGCTGTCCCCCTTGTTATGGAAAAAATCTATAAAAAAAGGGTGCTTCCCAATATCAACGCGAGCCGACCCCTTTCCCTGGTCTGTAAGTTCTCCCTTGGGAGGAAGTTGATTTACAAGAAGATTGGCGCAAAATTGCTGGACTTTTTTGGTGGAAATCTTCAACTGCTGGGCATTGGTGGGGCCGCTCTTAATCCCGAGGTCGAGCAGTTTCTTTTGGATGCTGGTCTCCCCTATCTTGTTGGTTATGGCCTCAGTGAGTCTGCGCCATTGTTGTCCGGAGGCCCCCCTGGTGATAAAACCATTGCTGTAGGCTCGGCTGGTAAGCCTCTTCCTGGTGTTGAGATCCGCATTGATAATCCGGACCCGGAGACTGGTGTTGGCGAGATCATGGGCCGTGGGCCGAATGTCATGCATGGTTATTTCAATGATCCTGAGAGTACTGCTAAGACGCTGAGTGAGGATGGCTGGCTGGCAACCGGAGATTTGGGGATCGTGGATGAGGCCGGGAACCTTCATGTTCGCGGACGGTCCAAAAATGTGATTGTCATGGCCAATGGAGAGAATGTGTATCCTGAGCCCATCGAGCATAAGATGAACGCCTACTCTTGGGTTGTTGAGGTTCTGGTGGTTGAAAACAATGGTCGTCTCGATGCCTGGATTTACCCGGATTATGAGGTGATTGATGAGCAGACTGCGGGCAAGACCAGCAGGGAACGACAGGCTCATATTGCAGAGTTGCTGGAGAGCATGCGCGTCGAAGTGAACAGCAAAGTGAGCACGTCTTCACGGGTTGCCAGGATTTCCGAGCGGCGCGAGCCCTTTATCAAAACGGCCACCCATAAGATCAAACGCTATTTGTATGATGGCGGGGCCATGGTGTCCTGAGTCGTCTGTTTTTTGTTCTTGGGGGTAAGTGTCTGTGGACAGGAGCTCGTTGCGGGCTCTGTCGGAGAAGAAGGACGAGGAGTCCATCAGGCGGGTTGTCCGGCTGGTGAGAGAATAGAAGAATATTAAGGGAGAGATGAGATGAAGAAGATATTTTCAGTGGCGGCTGTAGCAATTCTGTGCCAAACGGTTGGGGTGACTTCATCCCTGGCCGGTGCGATTGACAACCTGCACAACTACAGCGCCGAGTATATCCGCACCCTGAACCGGAACGCGGCCACAGATTCCGCGGATATCGTGGCCTACAACCCGGCCGGTGTGATGGCCATGGATGATGGCTCCTATGTGAATCTGTCCCTGCAGTATCTGGATAAAGATTATGAAAATATTTTAACTGGTCTGCCCAATGGTCAGGATGGAACCTTGACGCAGGACGAGCCTTCCATTATACCAGGTTTTTTTGCTCTCCATAAAAAGGAGAAATGGGCGGCTTTTGCGGCGGTCACTGTACCGGCGGGTGGTGGAAAGGTGGATTTCGAAGAGGGGAGTGCGACCTTGCAGCTTCTTAATCTGTCCATTTTTGGAGGATTGCCACTTACTGCGCAACAATCGGAAGGGGAGGAGGTCTATGTGGGTGTGACCCTGGGAGGGGCGTATCAGCTGAATGATGATCTCTCTGTTTCAGCAGGGTTGAGACATATTAAGGCCGATCGGTCAGCGAAGGCGAGTTTTACAAATGCTGGTGGTGCTGATGTTGCCGTTGATTATGAGTCTGAGGCCGATGGCTGGGGTGGAATTTTCGGTGTCAACTATAAGGCCAGCGATAAGTTGAACCTGGCAGCTCGTTATGAGACCCGGACAAAGCTTGATTTTGAGCATACCGTTACGGCTGATACCGCACTTGGTGCACCTCCAACACCGACCCTTTTACAGGTGATAGGGGTAACGGATGGGATGGAAGAGCGGCGCGATTTACCAGCTATTCTTGGTCTGGGCCTCTCACACCAGTGTACTCCGGCTCTAAAAGTGGACGTGAATCTGACCTATTATTTCAATGAAGATGCGAATTGGGCCGGAGCCGAAGATGATGTCAATGACGGTTATGAGTTCGGTATTGCTCTGGAGTACGCGGTCAATGATCGTCTGCGGGTCAGTGGTGGCTACATGTATACTGAAACCGGTATTGATGTGGAGCATACTGTTGCGGAATCACCCAAGCTGGATGTGAACACCTTTGGCGGCGGCTTTGCCTATGCCCTGAAAGATAATCTTGAGTTGAACGTTGGACTGGGTGTTTCTCTGTACGATGATGATTCCTATCAGCCTGCACCTACCACTATTCCTGGTCTGACTGTTGGTTACGAAAAAGAGGTCATTTTCTATTCCACCGGCCTGCAGTACTCTTTCTAAGCTGAGGGAATCCTGATCACCTGTCAGGTTTGTTTCGAGGCCCCTGCCGTTGTTAAACGGCAGGGGCCTTTTTTTGTGCGTGGTTCTCAGGCCAGGAGCAGGCGGTTGGCAAAGGAGATGATCGGGATGATCATGGATGAGAGGATGCCGCTAAAGGCCAGGAGCATGATGATGATAAAGCCGTAGCGCTCAAGGGAGGCGAAGGACTGTGCCTGTTGCGGGGGCAGCAGTCCCATGAGGATTTTGCTGCCGTCCAGGGGCGGGATGGGCAGGAAGTTAAAGATGCACAGGACCAGATTGATCCAGACGCTGGCAATCAGGCAAGCATTGAGCGGCACGATGATGGCCTTGGCCAGGGGTGAGTAGGGCAGAACAGCTGCCAATGCCCAGAGGCCTTTGGCGGCCACGGCGCTGATCAGGGCCAATCCCAGGTTGACAGCAGGGCCGGCCAGGGCAACCCAGAGCATGTCCCGACGCGGATCACGAAAGTAAACGGGATTGACCGGTACCGGTTTTGCCCAGCCAATTTTAATCAGAAAAAAAGCAAGAGTCCCCAGAGGATCCAGATGTTTGAGCGGATTCAGGGTCAGGCGTCCGGCCAGTTTGGCCGTGGGGTCACCAAGGCGGTGGGCCACATAGCCGTGGGCAAATTCATGCACGGTTAAAGCCAGAAGCAGGGGCGGGGCCATGATGATCAGTTCAATGATAAACGAGTTTGCGTTCATAAAATATATATCAGGGGGGAAGAGTTAGTGTTTGTTGAACAGAACAACTGTAAGCACCGCCACTGAAAATAGCAATGGACGAGGGGCAGTGTCAGCTCAGGAAATCAGCGGGAAATGGTCGAGGACGTACTGGCGCTCATCGTCAAGGGTCGAGACCTGGCCATCGAGACGGGCATCCAGGAGACGATCCAGAATGGTTTTGTACAGTGGTCCTGGCAGGTAGCCCATCTCTTTGAGGTCGTTACCTGTGAGCAGTATCTCTGTCTGGCGCAGGGAGGTGACAAAGTTTGAGATGTTTTTCTTGATCTCGTTTTTGCGGGCAATGGCCATGAGGTAGAGCAGGCCTTCGTTGGTCAGTCCGCGCAGCAGACGGCAGAGTTCGCTGTTGCGGATTCCGTTTCTCTGATAAAGAACCTGGCCTGTGTGGTCAGCCAGCACCTTCTGGCTGATGAGCTGTTGTCGTGTTTTTTCGTGCAGATGGAAGCGCTGACAAAAGCTGGTCAGGTCATCCGTGCCTGATCGGGCCATGATGCTCAGCAGGTAGACAAGCCATCTGCGGCAGGGCGTGTCCAGGTATAGAAGGTCGTACCAGGACAGGGCCTGCTGTGCCTGTTTCATGATGTGGAGGAAGCGTCGATCGATTTTCAGATGAGGCTTCAGTTCCGGCCAGAGGAACTTGAAGAGGTCAAATTCAGCCAGTCGGGTCAGGGCCGGGAGTGGGTTGTCCTCGGAGAGGATCTGCTGGAGTTCGTTGAAGAAGCGCGGATCATTGCCCTTGTCGAACAGGTTCATCTTTACGGCGCTGCGGATCAGGCGATGAGTGTGTTTGGAGATGCTCAGCTCCATTCGTTGTTCAAAGCGGATGGCGCGGAAGATTCTGGTTGGGTCTTCAACAAAACTGAGGTTGTGCAGGACTCTGATAATTCCGGACTTGAGGTCGTTCTGGCAGCTGAAAAAATCAATCAGGGTACCGAACTGCTCCGCGTTGAGCTGTATGGCCATGGCGTTGATGGTGAAATCACGGCGATAGAGATCCAGTTTGATGGATGAGAGCTCTACTGTGGGCAATGCCGCCGGATATTCATAGTATTCAAGTCTGGCTGTTGCCACATCAATCTTGAAGCCGTCGGGGAGAATAACCACTGCTGTGATGAACTGCTCATGGGCTTTGCAGCGGCCGTTCAGGGCCTTGGCCAGTTCTTTGGCAAAGGCGATCCCGTTGCCCTCAATGACGATATCCAGATCAAGATTTTTCTGTTTGAGCAGCAGGTCCCGGACAAACCCACCCACAGCAAAGGCCTTGAAGTTCAGTCGGTCAGCGATCTCACCGATGGTCTTGAGCAGGACGATCAGTTCACGGTTGAGGCATTCGGTCATCAGAGAACTGGTGTTGCGGCTGCGCTGCAGGGGCTGTATCTCGCTTTCATGGTGTAAGTCCCGGGGCAGGTGGCCGGGGTCGTTCACCAGTACATTGAGAAGATCGGTGCGGGTGATGATGCCCGTGAGTTCATTTTTATCGATGATGGGGACCAGGCGCTGGCGGCGATCGATGATCAGTTTCTCGATATCACTGAGAGTGGCATCCGCAGGCAGGGCCTCGATGTCGCCTGTCATGTACTCCTGAATCTGCAGCTGCCCCAGGTTGTGGTGAATGGCCTTTTCGACGACCCGGCGAGAGATCGTCCCCAGGAGTTCGCTGGCCGCGGGAGGAGTTGAAGTGGTGTTGTCGTGCTCTGTGCTGATGACTGGCAGGACAGTGATGTTGTAGCGTGTCAGCAGGGTGTGTGCCTCGTCAATAGTGATATTGGCAGAGGCGCTGATCACCGGTTGTGACATGATTTCCCGGGCGATGGAGTGCGGGTGGATCTCCTGGTGGAGTATGCGAATGAGCCGTTCCTGGGCTTCCACCAGGGTCATGTTTTGCACTGTGGCTGAGGCTGCGGTGGAGTGGCCACCTCCGCCCAGTTCTCGGGCTATCTGGCCCACGTGAACTTCCGGGATTCGGCTGCGGCAGATCAGGTAGATTCGTCCGGCCATGCAGATCAGGGCAAAGAGGGTGTTCAAGTTTTCCATGGCCATGAACTGGCGAATGATCAGGGAAAAGTCATCCACGTAATCGGGTAGAGTCAGTGTGACAAGGACGACTTCAATCCCCTGGATGGTATAGCAACTGGCGGTTTTCTTGAGTTCGTGCAGCAGCTCGATCTGAAGTGAGGTCAGGTCGTGGCTGATGAACTGGGTCACGATGTCCAGTCTTGCGCCCTTGTGCAGGAGCCAGGCCGCAGCCTCAAGATCTGCTGGGGTGGTGGTGAGATGGGTCAGGGAGCCGGTGTCTTCGTAGATGCCCAGGCCAAAGAGCGTCGCCTCGTCCGCTGTGATGGGGATCTGCTGCTCGCGCAGTTGGCGGCAGAGGAGGGTCATGGTCGAGCCGGTGTCTTCCACGACTTCAATCTCGCCCTTGAGGTCTTCCGGGCTGTTGGGGTGATGGTCGTACAGATGGATGACAAGGTTCGGGTTGCTCAGGCAGGACTGGATGGGGCCAAGACGTGAAGTAACCCGGGTGTCGACCACGATCAGGCGATTGATCGTGGTGAAATCGATTTGTTTCAGGCGGCGAAAGGGGTATGTGGCATCCAGTTGTTCGCTGATATAAGTGCGGACGTTTTTTTCCTGTGAGCCGGGAAAGGCGAGAATGGCCCCGGGATAGAGCTTGAGTGTCGCGATCATTGAGGCCAATCCGTCAAAATCGGCATTGAGATGGGTGGTGATCAAGTCCATGGATCGCTTGTTCTTCGGTTGAAGAAAAAAATAACTCCTGCCTGATATCAGGAAGCTCTGAAGAAATGGTTTTACTTAAGCTACCTCAATTAAACCGTTTGGGGGGCAAAATGCCCATGAAAATTTCAACCCCGAGGGTGAAATTTGCGATGGACGTCTTTGAGGCGTTCTTCGTCAATATGTGTGTATATCTGTGTGGTGGCAATATCCGAATGCCCCAGCATCATCTGAACGGAGCGTAAATCTGCGCCGTGGGCCAGGAGATGGCTGGCAAAGGAATGGCGCAGCATGTGCGGGGAGATTTTTTTCCTGATTCCTGCTGATCTGGCAATGCCGCTGATAATCTGCCAGAAGCGGATTCGGGTCATGGCTTGGGCGCGATTGCTGATAAACAGGATTGGACTGCGTCGACCCTTGAGTAATTTTGGACGTGTGGTGCTGAGATAGTCTTCCAGCACGATCCTGGTCGGCTGGCCGAACGGAACAAGGCGTTCCTTGTCACCTTTGCCGCGAACCCTGACAAAGCAGGCGTTGAGGTTGCAGGCGGGAATGGTCAGATTGACCAGCTCTGAGACACGAAGGCCGGTGGCGTAGAGAAGGTGGAGCATGGCCAGGTTGCGTCGACTGAACTGTGTCTGTACAGGTCCCGGAGTCAGGAGGCGGGTGGTTTCATCCACTGTGAGGTTTTTAGGCAGACTGCGACCGCTTTTGGGCAGATCTATGGTGAGGAAGGGGTTGTGCGGGCAGAGAGATTCGCGGTGGAGGAACGTGAAGAAACTTCGAAGGGTGGAAATGCGTCGTGCGTTACTGCGGTGTGAAATCTGACGGCTCAGGCAATAGGCCAGAAACTTGTCGATGGTCCGGCTGTCAATCTGGGACAGTTCAGTGATCCGCTGTCGACGAAGAAAGCTGAGGAAGGATGCGATGTCCGCCTGGTAGGCAGATATGGTATTCTCGGCCAGTCTTTTTTCACTGATCAGATAGTGGAGAAAGAGCTCGTTGGCCGAAAGAAATTGTGCGGGGTGTGGTTTGGGGGTGGCGATGTCAGCTTGGGCGGCAAAGGATTGGGCCCAGCAGGAAAAAATAAAGAGCGGCCGCTGGAGTGAGTCTTCCGTTGCAGCCGCTCATATTTCAGTCCCGACTCAGGCTCTTTTGGTGCGATTGAACTTGCGCATCTTGCGACGTGCTTCCGCCTGTTTACGACGTTTTTTGATACTTGGTTTCTCGTAGTATTCGCGGCGTTTAAGTTCGCGCTTAATGCCATCGATCTGAAGCTTTTTTTTGAGCTGACGGATGGCGTACTCGATATCTCCTCGGACTTCAACTTCGATCATTTGGGACTCCGTTCGGGGGCAAAGGGTTCCGAAAAAGGGGCGGTCAGCAGGTGACTTAGCTCATTCAGAAAAAATATTAATTCATTAAAATTCGATTGGTCAACGGGATGACATGAAATGAAAAATCTATCGCTGTCATCAAAAAACAAGTCTTTCTTTATAAAATGAAGATGCGTTTCTGTCAATGAATTTTTCAGGATATCTGTCGTTTTCAGCGGTTACTGCGGGAAAATTTTTCCGGGATTGAGGATGTTGTGCGGGTCAAAGAGTTGCTTGATGGCCCCCATTGTCCTGATTGCTGTCGGGGCAAGTTCAAGCCCTATGTACGGGGCCTTGGTGATTCCGATTCCGTGCTCACCGGAAATGGTTCCTTCCAGCTTGATGACCTGTTTGAACAGGCGTTTCTTGGCCTGTTCAGCTCGTCCTGCTGCCCCCGGTTGATTACGGTCGTGCATGATGTTGACATGGAGGTTTCCATCCCCTGCATGACCGAAGGTGAGAATGTTCAGTTCATGTTCCCGGGAGAGTTTCTCGCAAAAAGCCACCAGGTCGGGAATCCTGGTTCTGGGGACGACCACGTCTTCGGAAATTTTGTGTGGTGCAATCTGGTAGGATGCAGGAGAGACCGCCCGCCTTGCCTGCCAGATTTGTTCGCGCTCTTTTTCGTCAGTTGCCTGTTGAATGGTACATTCTTTTTGCTCTTCTGCTGTTATGAGCTGGAGCAGTCGTTCGTGTTGTTCTGACACTTCTTTGCGGCTGCCGTCCAGCTCGAGGATAAGAATGGCCTGCACTTCTGGAGGGAAGGGGGCGGGGAGAAGGTTTGCGATAGCGCTCAGGGCAGTTCGGTCAAGGTATTCAAGAGTGCAGGGCGTGATGCCCTGGTTCAGAATTTCAGCCACGAGGCCTGTGGCCCTGGTCAATGAGGTTGAGGTGATGAGAAAGGTTTCTTTGTGTTCCGGCAATGGCAGAAGGCGGGTGATTATTTTGGTGATGATCCCCAATGTTCCCTCAGCACCGACAAAAAGTCTGGTCAGATCGTAGCCCACGACTCCTTTTTCAGTACGGGTTCCGGTATTGAGAATCTCACCGTTTGCCAGAACGACCTCAAGGCCCATGATGAAATCTTTGGTGACCCCGTATTTGACAGCCGAGGGTCCGCCCGCGCCTTCGCCCACGTTTCCTCCGATGGTGCAAAACTTGAGACTGGCCGGGTCAGGTGGGTAGAAAAGACCTGCCCGGCGGAGCTCGCGCTGGAAATCGCCGGTGATGACTCCGGGCTCGATGATGGCGACCATGTTGTCCTGGTCGATTTCAATGATCCGATTGAGACGGCTGCAGGCAAGGATCAGCCCACCCCTGACGGGCAGGGAACCACCGGTCATGCCGCTTCCGGCGCCACGCGCGATGACCGGGAAATTATGTTCAGAGGCCAGGCGCAGAAGATCCGCCACCTGTTCGCTGGAATCAGGGAAGGCCACGGCCTCCGGAAGAAAGGTCTGTCGACTGGCATCGTAGGAGTAGCAGTGCAGGTCTTCCGGGGCGGTACTGTAATGTTTTTCGCCCACAATCCGGCGGATTTTTTTGATAATATTTTTATCCATCCATGCTATTATAGCTGAACCGAAAAAAATAACAGTCTGAATTTTTCTATGGAGTTGCAGCAGATCCTGAAGTGAGGATCAGTCAACCCGATTTGTGACGAGGGAGAGTGATGGCAGCGGACAGGAACAGTAAAACAGTGGTGGCTTTGCTGGCAGGTGGACGGTCAGGCGAGCGTGAGGTTTCGCTCAAAGGGGCTGCCGGAGTGGAACAGGCTCTTGATCCGGATAGGTTTGAAATTCGGCGTTATGACCCGGCAACGGATCTGGCACGATTGGCAGCAGATGCCCAGGGAATTGATGTGGCTTTTATCCTCCTGCATGGTCGTTTTGGTGAGGATGGTACGGTTCAGGGTTTTCTTGATCTTCTGGGCATCCCCTATCAGGGAGCCGGAGTGCTGGGGAGTGCCATGGCCATGGACAAGCATGTTGCCAAGAGCCTGTATCGTCTGCACGGCTTACCCGTGGCTGACTGGGATTTGGTGCAGCCGGGGGATGATCTGGGTTACGAGGAGATGGCCGGGCGTTTGGGTCTGCCCCTGGTGGTCAAACCTGTGCGTGAAGGATCGAGTCTCGGGATGAGCATCGCCCATACGGTGCAGGAGCTGGAGGCGGGGGTTGATCTGGCATTCGGCCATGACTCCCGGGTGATGGTTGAGGCCTTTATTCGTGGCCGGGAGATCACCTCAGGAGTGATTGGTAACGAGGAACTCAGCGCCTTGCCGCTGGTGGAAATTATTCCAGGCAAGGAGTTTGCTTTTTTTGATTACACGGCCAAGTATCAGCCCGGAGCCTCCACTGAGATCTGCCCGGCACCTGTCTCTGATGATGTGACTCGACAGATACAGGAGTACGGTTTGGCAGCGCATCGGGCCCTGGAACTCAGGGGATACTCTCGAACCGATATGATCATGGCTGAGGATGGTGCGATTTATCTTCTTGAGACCAATACGATCCCGGGCATGACCCCCACCAGTCTTCTGCCCCAAGCCGCGGCCGCCTATGGCCTGGATTTTTCAGCCTTGCTGGAGCGGCTGTTGGAGCTGGCTCAGGAGTAGATTGCGGCTCCGGGGGAATGGTTTTGTGTCGGCGATAATGACTCGGCCGCTCAGGTTAAAAACGATCCTTGAACCACGGAGCAAGCACTTCCGGTACGGCAATGCTTCCATCCTCTTGCTGATAGTTCTCCATCACAGCCAGCAGGGTCCGGCCTACGGCCAGGCCTGAACCGTTCAGGGTGTGCACCAGGCGGCTCTTTTTTTCATTTTTGGGACGGTAGCGGATGCCGCCGCGTCTGGCCTGAAAGTCGAGAAAATTGGAGCAGGATGAGATTTCGCGGTAGGTTTGCTGGCTGGGCAGCCAAACTTCAATGTCATAGGTCTTGGTGGCCGAGAAGCCAAGATCACCGCTGCACAGCGTGACCACCCGGTAATGGAGGCCCAGGAGTTGCAAAACTGCTTCGGCATCGGCGAGCAGAGACTCCAGCTCTTCGGCTGAGTCTTCAGGTCGGGTGAATTTGACCATCTCGACCTTGTTAAACTGATGCTGGCGGATGAGCCCTCTGGTGTCGCGACCGTAGGAACCGGCCTCGGAGCGAAAGCAGGGGGTGTAGGCGGTGAATTTGACTGGCAGGTCACCTTCGTCAAGGGTTTCGTCGCGGAAGATGTTGGTTACCGGGACTTCCGCCGTGGGGATCAGGTATAGATCCCAGTCTTTAATGCGGAACAGATCTTCTTCAAACTTGGGTAACTGGCCCGTGGCAGTCATGGAGGCGCTGTTGACCAGAAAGGGCGGCAGAACCTCTGTGTAGCCGTGCTTCTGCGTGTGGAGGTCGAGCATGAAGTTGGTCAGGGCCCGCTCCATGCGCGAGGCGAAGCCGCTCAGGAGGGAAAATCTGGCCCCGGCAAGTTTGGCGGCTCTTTCAAAATCCAGAATATTCAGATCCTCACCAAGTTCCCAGTGGGGTTTAGGGGTGAAGGAAAAAGATGGCTTCTCGCCCCATGTCCTGACGAGGATGTTGTCTGTGTCATCCTGTCCCTCCGGTACGCTCTCGTGGCAGAGGTTGGGGATGGCCATGACGATTTCCTGGAGACTGGTCTGGATTGTGCCCAGTTGGCCATCCAGCGCCTTGATCCGGGTTGAGACTTCACGCATTTCAAGGATCAGCGGTTCAGCCGTGTCCTGGGCGTCTGCGCCACCTTTTTTGAGATTGGCGATGTCTTTTGATACCTTGTTGCGCTGGGCCTTGAGTTGTTCCACCTCGCTGAGCAGGTTCAGTCGCTGCTGGTCAATGGCTGCAAACTCATCCAGCTTGTCGGTGGTCATTCCTCTGCGGGCGGTTTTTTCTTTGACCAGGGCCAGGTTTTCTCTGATAAATCGAAGTTCAAGCATAGTAGATATTGTCTGAAAATTTCGTGGTGAATTGAAGGGGCCAGTGGTGCCGGGGCATGGCATCGTTTTGATGCCGGGTGATTTGTCGGACGCAGTGGCGACGTATGGTGGAACAGGTTTTTTTCTATCACGGCTGCCGGCAGAGCGCAACCTCTATCAAAGTAGCCTTAAATTGATTTTCAGTGGTGCATCTGCTAGATTGTTGAAAAATACTCACCGTTGGCGGTCTCTTATCCAGTCTCGTCGGGGAGATTACTGGTCATCTTGCAAGAAATGTCCTTTTATTTGATTGCTGCATCCGGGCAGAAATGAACACCATTGGCATCGATGCGACTCATCGTGATGGTTGTGTTGTTTGTGGTTTGTTCTGTTTCCAGAATAGCCTTCAGATAAAAGAGCTGATTTTCAGGGGACTTCATTACTGAACAAATGCGCGGGCAGAAAGCCCGGCCCGCTATCTATGGAAGCCTATACCTCTCTGGTGATTGTTCTCTCCGAATTGCGCCGCTCGATTCGGGCCGTAGGCTTAAGTGTCGGAATCGGAAGCCTGGCCCTGTTCTTTTTGGCCCCGCAGCTCTTGACTGTGGTTCAGGGACATCTTTCAGAAAAGCTCTACTTTTTCTCAGTGGCGGGTCCCTTTCTCGCACACGTCAAGCTGGCCCTTTTTGCGGTGTTGTTTGTTTTGATGCCCTGGCTGATGACCGTGTTGTGGCGGGCGCTGGCCAAGCCTTTTCGGGTCAAGGGGCTGCAGCTGATCCTCTTTGTTTTCTTTACTGTCCTGCTGTTTTATGCGGGAACCATGTTTTGTTACTTTATAACCTTGCCCTTTGGGGTTAAATTTCTGCTGGGTTTCGGTTCTCAAGATTTGCAGCCGGTGATTTCCATCAGCCGTTTTGTCAATTTTGTGGTTGTCTTTGTTCTGGCCTTTGGCGTGGTGTTTGAACTGCCGGTGTTCATGGTTTTTTTGGCCAAAGTTGGAGTCTGCCCCCGTGGGTTTTTTGAAAAAAACAGGCGCTATGCCCTGCTGTTGATCTCAATTTTGTCTGCTATCCTGACCCCGACTCCCGATGTTGTGAATATGCTCCTCATGGGGGGGCCGCTCTATCTTCTATATGAGGTGGGAATCCTGGTTCTGATGGCCATGCGTATTAAATAGACACCGGCTGTTTTCTGCGATGCCCATGTGCTTATATCAGAATTCGCGTAGGGAAAAACCGTGTTCGCTCAGCAGGGCGGCAGTGACACCCATGGGGCCGTTGACTCCACAGGACGGACTGCGGCTTTTGAGGAAGATGGCTGTAACCGGCTGGCTTTGGGCCAGAAGCAGAGTCTGTCTGGCTCCGCGGATAAAGGCATCGCTGGCATCCTGGTGGTCATCACGCTGCAGGACTTGGGCCTGGCCTTTGAGGACTGCATGTCCGTCTCCGTTCACAAGTTCTGCAGCGGGTCTTGGTGTGGGCAGGCCGCCCAACTGCTCCGGGCAGAAGGGGATCCAATGGCTGTTTTTCAGGACTTGCAGGCAGGTTGCGCTGGGCTTGCTCAGTCCGTCATATCGACAGGTGAGGCCAAGCAGGCAGGCACTGACCAGATAGAGAGGCGGTTGTTGCATCACAGAATCCTTCAGTTTACTGAACGGTTACAGCCCGGAGATGTTGATTGTTCACAGTCTATGCTGAATAGGTAAAAAGAAACAAGGATTGTTTGCTTCATGAAGAGAAAACCACAGATGCAGTTATCGCCAATGCAACAGAAGGCCTTTTGTCGGCTGGCGGTGCTGTTTGCCTTGTTGCTCGTGCTCTGGCTGGTCTTTGCTCCGGGAAAGGGTATTCTCTTTCTGAAGAAACAGCAATCACAGATTACGGCCCTGGAAGCTGAAACACGGGAGCTTGAGGCGGACAATGAACGACTGCGTCAGGAGATCAATCGAGTGCAGACAGACGCTGTCTATCTTGAGCAGGTGGCTCGCGGGCAGCACGGTTTGCTGAAAGAAAACGAGATGGTCTTTGAATTCCCGGACGGTAAATAGACTGAGATACAAAGAGTGGGGAAGAGCAGATACCTCTGTTCTTGCCCCCTTGCTCAGGTCTTTTGTGTCGTTGGAACGTTGTTGAAAAGCCGAACCGGCTTTTGGGCGATTATGCTCAGGAAAAACCGGAACGGGATGAACAGCCGGAAAGCGCGCCTGCCGGGATTTGACTTCCCTTGGTCGGCTGACTGCTGGTAACCGAAATAATCTTTTTGATGTCCGTACTGTTGCAGTGTTTGCAGGTGATGCTGTCAACGGCTGAGGCAATGAGGACTAGACTCTCAAAATTTTGGCCACAGCTGTTGCACTTGAATTCGTAAATGGGCATGGTTTGACTCCTTGCAAAAGTATAATAAAGGCTCAATGTCTGAACCTTGGATGTTATCGTAGCTTGATCTTATAATTGTACTTTTGCCGGATTTGTCAAGGGAGTTTGATTGGCTCTTTGAGGTTGAAACCGGGAAGGTTATTCGAGCAGGGATTTAAGAATATCGCAGGAGCGGCAAATGGCGATTTTCTCCTTGGCGTTGAGCTTGTCGGTGCAATCGCACCGAGTACCGCAGATAAACCAGCAGAGATGACCGCAGGAAAATTCATAAGCCGGGCAGTCGTCTTTCATCCCGCATTTTTTGATCTCCCAGCAGGGTTTGTCTCCAGGTTGTTCGTGTCGTATTTTGCTGAGAAAGAAAAAGAGCTGTCGTTCGATATGCGCCGGAACAGGACGCCATCCCTGCTCGTAGCTATGAATGGCTTTGAGAGAGACGCCGAGGAGATCTGCGAGTTGTTGTTGTGTGCGGAGCAGCTTTTTTCGAGCTTGGGAGAATTCTATTTTGTCCAAGATGTCCATCCTTATCTGGCGGTGTCAAAAGACAGTTGGTTGGGAAGGTTGAATGATTCAGTCAAGGGTATCCTTTGTTGAATATTCTTTCTCAATAAGTATATTATATAGCAGGATATCCTGTCGTTGTCTTTAATTTTTCGGAGAAATTTTGATGGATGCTGACCGTCGCCAACTGCTTTCTGACCTGCGATCGCAGCTTGCTTATCACTTACACATTGGAATTACTGAATATATACAGTGTGGTGATTTGCGTGATTTTCTGACTCGGGATGTTTGTTTTTTTTCTCCGGACAGGGGGGATGAATACGATCCGCAACCAGTTGCCGAGTCTGTGGAGAAACCTGCTGAGCCAAAAAATGTCACGCAGGCCTGTGCTGACACGACGAGCGACCTGACTCTCGGTGATATAGTAACTGAGGTTGGTCGTTGTCAAAGTTGCCCCCTTCATCACGAGCGGTTGGTGCCTGTGGCAGGTCGTGGTGGTGGGCGGGCTCAGTTGCTGTTTGTCGGCGGCTGGCTGGTGGGCGGTGATTCTCCAGTGTCACCCGCCGGGGAGGCGGGTTCCGGTGATGTTTTTGGCCGGGAAGAGGATGTCATGCTGGGCAAGATGATTGCGGCGATTCATTTGCAGCCGGAAGAGTGCTATGTCACGAATATCATCAAGTGCGGAATTGGTCCGCAGTCGCAACCAAGGCCTGAGCATATAGCTGTCTGCCTGTCTTATTTGCGACAGCAGATCCAAATCATCCGTCCTCGTGTGATCTGTGCCATGGGGCCAGTCGCTGTCCGCGCTTTGTTGGGGCAGAAACACTCCCTGTCCCGTTTGCGCGGCCGGTTTTACCCTTATGAGGTGGCAGGTCAGCAGATTCAGCTGATGCCAACGTACCATCCCGGCTATTTATTACGTAATCATGAAATGAAATCAGCAGTCTGGGCTGATCTTCAGGCCATTGAAAAAATGCTTGCCGGGTGATCTGGCAGAAACTAAAGGCTCCCGTGAACGATACCCTTTAGATGACAGCGGGGGAATTGGATGGTCATTTATCCAATTCCCCCGTTGTGGTTCAGGTGAATATGATTTTTGCTTCAGGCTGTCTTGAGCGCTTTAGCCCTTCGGCTTGATCACAATGGTCTTGTCGATCATGTCAACGATGGGCACGGCCGGAACTTCTGTGATCCCGTAGATGGCATCGAGGTGCATGTCGTCAGGCACATGGCTGAGAAGTTTTTCTGCAACTTTCTGGGTGGCCTGACGGAAGCGCAGTTTGATGTTGACTGTCAGTTCTTCGTCGCTGCTCAGACCGTAGTGGACGTCACGGTAGCCCTTGGGCGGGATGGTGTCGTTCCTGGAAAAGGAGATGACCTCCCATGGGTCAATGGCAAAGTGCAGAGACTCACCCATGCCGTCTGCGTTGAACAGGCGGGTCTCGGTTGGCAACTCACCTTTGGAGTCGATCTTGCCGCTGCTCATGACCACGCGACCCTGGCTGTCAGTGGCTGTGATTTCAAGCCACATCTGGCGGATATTGGTGAGTGATGTGGGGAGATTGTGGCCGGCCCGACGGTTGTGTACCCGAACCTTGATCTCGGCCAGGTCTCCGTTCCTGTAAACAGGCGATATCTCAAGTTCGGCCGCAGCCTGAAGTCTGCCCACTGCCATATCAAACTTTTGCTGGACATTGGCGGCCAGTTCGTCATCGCCTGCCTTTTTGGCTGCCAGCCCGGTGAGGTGGTAGAGGAGAAAGTTCGCCCCGTTGAAGTAATGGCGATAGTCTCCTCGTTCAGGTTTCTGGAAGGTGTCGGCTGAGCGGATAAAGGTATCCAGCTCAACCATGTGGCAATCCTGACAGGCAATCTCTTTGACTGCGTACGGGCTGTTCTTCCATTCCGTGTAGGTAGACTCAATGGCAGTGTTGCTTTCGTAATGAGTGACCTGGTGGCAGGATGCACAGAGCTCTGCCTGAAGGTGCAGCGGGGATTCAACACATTCATGAAAACCATCTCCACACCATTCGTCCGGGGTGAAGGGGCCATACTTGGTTAAAATAGCCTCCCCCTCTTCCTCCCGGCCGGGGGAAAGGATGAATGAGCCGTTTTCCGGCTGATGGCTTGGAGTCTGCCAATGGGTGTGCCCTTTGATTGAGTGACAGACATCGCATGATACGCCGGCCATGGCGACCGGTCCTAATCCTTCGAGCCCGGCACCTTTAATCTGGCCGGTGACAACAGCAGCCGGTGTGTGACAGCCTTCGCACTGCTTGGCAATGTCATGACCCACGGCCTTGATGGCCAGGTTTAATTCCCCCTGGTAGACCGGATCCTGAAAGGCCATGGAATGCATTGAGCCCTGCCATTCTTCATACTGCTGAGGATGGCATTCGCCGCAGGTTTCGGGATCGGTGAATTCAGCCGCACTTTTCTCCCACTGGATAAGAGATGGGGCGTATGGGTATTGTTCTTTGTCTACTTTGTTGGCGGCCAGTGCTGGTGCGGTCAGACCGGTTAAGAGGGCTGAGGCGATGATGACTGTTCTGAAGGTTCGTTTCTCCATGAGGGTGTGCTCCCGTTAATAGTTGACAATCTGTTAGAAATTCTCATTCAAGGGGAGTGTATCGTCTTAGAGAGATGAAGGCAAGATTTTTTGTGTATATGTGTGCAATTCCTGCCGGGAGGCTGCGGCTCATAACGATTGGATTAAGGTTACGGGCTGCTGTCCATCAGTTGACGATCTCCTGAATGGCCTGATGCAGGGCGTCAATCTCCAGGGGTTTGAGGAGATATTTTTTAATGCCACTCTTGAGTGCAGTCTCTTCGGTGACCTGTGAACTGTAGCCGGAAAACAGGATGATGGGAGTGTCGCCGCGGATGGCCAATATTTTCTGGGCCAGTTCCATACCGGTGAGTCCGGGCATGGTTTGGTCGGTGATTATCAGGTCAAACTGTTCAGGATTGGCCTGGAAGAGCTCCAGGGCGTGTGCGCTGTTGGTGACTGGTGTGACCTGATAGCCCATTCTTGTCAGATTTTGGTCGTAGAGTTTGGCAAGGTCGTGCTCATCATCCACAAACAAGATGCGTTCATGGCCTTGAGTGGATGGCATAACCGGGGGCTGGTCGGCTGATTTCATTGTGGTGGTTACTGCGGCTGGCAGAAAGACTTGAAAGGTTGCACCTCCTTCGGGGCTGCTTGAGACACGGATGAAGCCGTGGTAGCTTGCGATGATTCCGTGGATGACCGCCAGACCGAGGCCCGTTCCTTTTTCCATTTCTTTGGTGGTGAAATAGGGGTCGAAGATCCGTTCCATGGTCTCCTTGTTCATGCCATGACCGGTATCACTGACGGTGATTACGACAAACATTCCCGGGCTGACCTCAGGCTCTCCGACAATTTCGCTGACCTGGACATCTTGGCGCTGAACGCTGACCGTGAGAGTTCCTTTTTCATCTTTCATGGCCTGGAAGGCATTGGTGCACAGGTTGACCACGATTTGATGGATCTTGTCCGGTTCGGCCATGATAGACCCGCAGTCCTCATCGATGGCAGTGGAAATATCGATGGTCTGGGGCAGCGATGCACGGAGCATGCCTATAGCTTCCTGGACAATCAGATGAGGTTCTGTGAGGCCTGTCACGGAGTTGTCACTCTTGCGGCTGAAGGCCAGTATTTGTTTGACCAGCGAGGTGGCTCGATTTCCAGCGAGCAGGATTTGGTCGATACTTTCCTGGGCTCCGTTGTCAGGAGGGATCTCCAGTTTGGCCAGTTGAGAAAAGCCGATGATTGCAGTCAGGATATTGTTGAAGTCGTGGGCAATGCCGCTGGCCAAGGTGCCCATGGCCTCCATTTTGTGAGCTTGGAGCAGGTCTTTTTCGAGCTGTTTTTGTTTGGTGATGTCCCTGGCGAAATGAACAAGGTACTGGAGCTGCTTGTCTTGATCGACAATGGGCGCAGACAGGACCTGGAAGGTCTTGCCCAGTTTCTGGTGATGAATAATCTCTGAATGGTTGCGGATCTCCTGGATGGTGGACTGGGCCGGGCAGCCGGGACAGGGTTCCGGGGATCCGCGGAAAAGTTCATAGCAGGCCTTGCCGGTCATATCCTGCGGGTCGATCTCGAAGATCTGGGCGGCTGTCTGGTTGGCAAGGACAATCCGCATTTGAGGGTCTTGGATTGTGATGATCTCTGGAATGGCATTGAAGGTCTTTTCCCAGCCCTCTTTTGCAAGCTTAAACTCCATGGCTGATTTTTTCAGATCAGTGATGTTGCGACCGCTGATCACCAGGGCCTGACGGTGGCCATCGGGATCAAAGAGCGGGGTCTTGGTGAAGTCGATGGTCAGTTGGCTGCCGTCTATGGCTGTAAAGGTGCGTTCGTGGCGCTGTGGTGTACCCAGCTCCCAGGCCAGTCGGTCTGTTTTGACACCTTCAATTAATAATTTCTGATGATTGTCCAGCAGGGCGGCCAGCTCTTCATTGGTCTTGCCCTGGTAGTTGATCGTATCCAGCTGGAACATCCTGCGGGTATAGGCGTTGGCCAGCAGCCAGCGGTTATCTCCGTCCTTCAGGTACAGAAAATCTTCAATGGAGTTGATGACGGTCTCCAGCTTCTGTTCCGTGAACTGTAGCTCCTCAATCTTGTGTTGCAGGGCCTGGGTTTGCTCTGTCACCCGCTGTTCGAGTTTGAGGTTGTGGGTCTGGAGGCGATTGCTCAGGGTGGTAATGGTTAGTATTAACCGGCTGTAACTGAAGTTGAGGATGAAATACGAGGTAAGGAGTAAAATGGCGATCAGGGTCAGAACGCAGGACAGGATGAACCGCTGACTGGCCAGTTCTGCGGAGATATCCAGGGCGACGTAGATGTGCCCCTGGGGCTCGCCCCTGAAATCCGGAAGGTCCAGGACATTGATTAGAAGATGGGGGCGGTTGTCCAGGGAGATTTTCCCGATTTTGTCATCATGGTTAAAAGATCCGGGGGTGGTCTCGATTGAAAATGGTTCGGTGAACTGCAGGGCATGGGTGTCGCTTGTGAGGTGAGGGAAGTCAGGATTGGCAACGAAGGTGAAGTGTTCAGTGTCAACAGCGAGGCCGACTGGAACGTTCAATTCATTTTTGATGGTTTCCAGAAGGAGGTCATGTTTGATGCCGAATTGCAGGAGGCCGATCAACTCATTATTCAGGAAGATCGGCTCGATGATGGCGTAGAGAAATTCCTTTCCGGAGTAGCCGTAGCCTGAGACCTGCCCCTGGCGTTCATGGGCTGCAACGATATCAGGGCGTTTAGAAGAAATATTGTCGCCAAATAACTCCGGATTATGAGCCCTGAGAAAGACCTGGAAGTCTGGCAGAATCCAGGTGAATGTACTGAAACTGGGGTTTTCGTCTTTCAATAGTTGGTAGCGGGGCAGGGAGAAGCGGAGGAGTTGTTCCCGGTCCTGGCTGGCGAAACTTTCCAGCAGATTCGACTGTTGATTGATGTTTGTCGAACTTTCGATCATCCTCTTGATTCGTTGCTTGTAGGGATTGATGTGCAGGTGGGGCATGGCGTTGCCAATGGTCTGGACCGCAGCTTTTTTTTCTGTAATCAGCTGTTCGAGATGCCGCTGGTTGGTCTGGAGAAGAAAGACCACAAAGGCCGCACTGATGCTCATGAGAATAAGCATGATTGAGCCGATGACTCGCCATTTGCTGTTCAGGGGATTTGGGTGCATTTGGGCAGGTGTTTGTGGTTTATCTGTCCAGAAGTGCATGTAAAAATGGCACTGCCTGGCAAAATTTGACAATATATCAAGTTTAGGTTGGTGTGACAACCTTTAAGCCATCCCGCTGGGAAGTGAGCTGTGGACTGTGGGCTTTCCTGCTCTTTACCTGGGGCTTGGCTGAAAGAATACAGGGCTTGATTGAGATCAATGTTGCCTGAAAGAAATTCTGTGATACTCAGCACATGAATACACAATAGACTCCTCAGACGAAGTGATTGTCATCCATTCGTGTCTTGCGTCTCTGGGTGCGATGGCCTTTCTTGTCTTTACCCTGTGGATGGGATATCGGTTTTGTCGGTTCTATCTATGGCCTGCTCGGGCTGCGTGCCCTGTTCCGCCCGTTTCAGGTTCGCCGGGAGAAGGATTTGTGTATTGATTGTCACAAATGTGATCGGGTTTGTCCTGCGTCAATTCAGGTCTCCAGCAAGAAGGTAGCGAGAAGCCCGGAGTGTGTCGGTTGTTTGGAGTGTGTTGCTGTCTGCCCGAAGCAGGGCTGTATAAGTGTTGGCTTCTTTCAGAGTAGGTCAGTCCGGCCCTATCAGTTGGTACTGGCCATCGTGACATCCTTTTTGTTGTTCTATGGGGTGGCTCGTATGAGCGGGTATTGGCAGAGTGAAGTCCCGCCGGATGTTTTTCGTGATGTCTACCGGTTGGCGGATCAACTGGAGCATCCCTGATGAAGATAAGAGAGAGAAGGGCGGTTTACCAATATCTGTGAGGGGGTGCCATTGCCGTGGCAGAATTTGGGGGAATACTTGCTTGAGGGGTGTTGAGGAAAATAAGATTTTCGTTCAGGTTTCGAGTGTCGGGACGACAGACTGCTGAGATCAAATGGCCCTCATCCATTTTTACACCGCATTTATAGGTGCAACTGAGCGTTTCTGTGTGTGTTTTGTCAGTCTTAAGTTTTTGTTGTGCTGGTTTCGGTTCTGTCTTGAATTGCCGTCTTTCCGGTTGTCGGCATCGTAATTGACAGGCAAAGTGTTCAGCAATTCAAGACAGGATGACTGGAACCGCGGTGATCGCTCTGGAAATGCAAAAGTCTGTTGCGTCCCCATTTGGGGAAGATTTTCACAAAGAGATACGGGCTAGTCAGAAACGATCTTGAAAGAGAGTTTTACGCGCGCCCGGAAAATGACCCCTACGCCATTGTCGTCAATTTTCATATCCAGAGTAACAACTTCTGCAATTCTCAGATCGCGCAGACTCATTCCAGCTGACTTGACGGCATTTTGGGCAGCTTCTTCCCATGAAACAGGGCTTGATCCGACCATTTCGATGATTTTGTAAACACTTTCAGACATGGGTATTCTCCTTGGTTGAGGTTATGGGGTTGAATACACTACCTTCTGAATGTTATCTGATTTCTGGTCTCAAGTTTTAACGTCACCTTTCCGGAAAGATCGCAGTCGGTGTTGATGATTGTCAGCGAATTTCTCATGTGTTTAAATTAAGTCTATCAGGCAAAATGCCTGTTGGTCAATTTATTTACACAAAGGCTCAAAAAACAGCGCAGCGGGGGATGCGTTGGGTATTTGCATTGTTATAATTTGAGGGGACTGTGGGCTGTCGGATTGAGTGTACGCACTGGTTGGCATGTCCCCTGCGGGGTGATTCCGGCTGCGAACGTGTTCCATATTCGTTTCGGGACTGATCCATGAGCGGCGGTATTGAGCCGATAGCTGACCCTCTGGCGACCTTGCCAGAGTTAAAAACAAAAAAGCCCTTAACTCGCAATGAGCTAAGGGCTTTTTTTTGCTGGTGGGCCGTCCCGGAGTCGAACCGGGGACCTGCTGATTAAGAGTCAGATGCTCTACCAATTGAGCTAACGGCCCAAATCTTGAACGTCTTTGTAGCACACCACCGATCATCCGTCAAGCGACGGCATGCTGGTTTGACGTGAAATAGTTTTTTTCTTTTGTAGGTACTGGCCTGGTTGTCCCGAATCAGCGGTAGTAGAGGTGTGGGCTCCCCATGGTCATCAGTGATTTGTGGAGGTTTCTGCGAAATTCTCGGCGATCCCAGATGCCTTGAATGTGGCCGCGTTTGAGGGCGTTACGGGCTGAATGATAATCCGGTGGGATGTCGATACCAGTGGTTTCCCGGATGACTCTGGGGCCGGCAAAACCTATGCGGCTTGAGCGGATAGCGAATTGGTAGGGGGAACAGCCTAGGAAACTGGCCACGGGCCCGGCATAGGAGTTGTTATCGTAGACGACCATGTAAAGGCCACCGGAATTGATGTATTCACGCACCGCCATGGTGCATTTGGGCATCTGGGTGACCCCGAGGGTGCCTTCCTGGATGCGGATACCGCCGGTGGTGTGGACGTAGGCCAGTAGCGGTCGTTTTTTGCGTTTGGCAATGGCGCAGGCCTGGACGAATTTTTCTCCTTCAGCGGAACCGACCGTACCGTTGCGAAAGTCTCGATGAAGCATGGCAACGACGACCTGAATTCCCATGACTCGGGCGTGAAAGGTCAGGTTGCCGGAGCGCAGTCTGGTTTTTTTCTTATCCCCTTCCAGGCGTTTGTCAAAACCTTTGTATCCCAATGGGTTGCCGGATTCAATTTCGTCATTGAACGTGCGCAGGGAGCCGGGATCAAAAACGTTTTTCAGGTACCAGTCATATTCCATCGGGAAATGATGACCACAGGTTTCGCAGACTCCGGCAAATTCATTGTAGAGGTCAGGCACCCACAGATCCTTGCAGCCGTATCGCTCATGGTTGGGACAGGTGACTGTCTTATCTTCGCTGGCCAGGGGGCTCACATAGCCTGAGTTGATCTCAAGTGGATCCTGGGCGGTGTCGGTCTCACCGTGAGAAATTTGCATTCTGCGCCGTGCCGGTTGGTCAGGTTTGGTCAGAAAATTGCGTACCGTTTTGATCGGGCTGGTGATGCGCTGCCACAGGATAGAGCTTTCTCCCGTGACATCTTTGAATGCCTTCTGAACCTGCTTCTGTTGGTGCTTGAGTACATCGTAGCGCAGGGCGTAGTAGATGTTCTCGCTCACCTCGATGGCCCGGCTGAAAAAACTCTGGTTGATGGCTGGGTGTCCTGAAAAACCGTTGATGGCCAGGTTGTGATATTTTTTAGAACGTAAGGCCAGCAGACGCTTGATTTCTTCCTGGTTGAGATCCCAGGGGACTTCGATTTCCAGGGCCTCGGTAACTGCTCTGGCCTTTTTGCGTCGAATCTCCCATGAACGGAGAAGGTTGAAGCTTTTGGTGCTCAGAACCACCTTGTCAGTGGCCCGGATCATTTCGGCGCGCAGCTTGGCAAAAAAGGCGAAGTCGTCACGACGGGCACCAAGGGGTGGCTCTTGGACGATACGGTTGATGGTTCCGAGATTGAAGTTGTCCTGGGCTGTCAGTTTGAGTCGTTCGGCACTGAGTTCGATTAATTCGCGTGGCACCTTGCCGCCTTCTTTGACTCTCCCTTCAATGGCTGCAGCACCCTCGGGGGAAATCACCGAGTAGTAGCCGTGCGAGCACATCATGCGGAAATCGGAGAGGCCGATGGCCTCAGCCCCACCAGAGCCACCTTCGGAGATGATGGAGATCATGGGGACCCGCAGCTTAGTCATGGCATAGATGTTGCGGGCAATCTGCTGGGCTGCACCCGGATATTCTTCCACAGGATAGGAGCCCGGGGTGAAAATATAGAAGTGGATGGGGATGCCTTCGGTTTCGGCGACCTTCATGTAGCGCAGGGCCTTTTCGTTGCCCTCGGGTCTGCATGATCCGCCGTTACGGAACTCTTCGCCATGCCCGCTTTCCTGCCCGATAACCATGACTGAGGCCGTGTAGGGCCGGTTTTTGATTTTCCGTACAACGGTGGCCTTGGCGCACATCATGGCCGGGTCGATATTGGCATCATCCTCCCCGCCAAGCTCGGTGTAGTCTTCGTAGACATTCTCGAGGATATCCTTGAGTGAGAAGCGTTGGGGGGAACGGACAATTCGTACCCGTTCCATGGGCGTCAACTGTTCTTCGGCACGTTCTTCGAGGAAGCGGATTGATTCGTCAAGCTTCTGAATCTCATGGTCAAACTGTTCATAACTGTGATCGTAGACTGTCTTTTTCAGTTGATCAGAGGTCTCTTTAAAGCCATTGAGGTTACCCCAGTTGGAGTAATCCTTGAGCTGGCTGAGATAGTTGACTCGTTCTTCGATTTTATGGAGTTTTTTGAGTAGTTCTTTCATAGGAGATTCGGCCTGTCCTGTTGCCTAGAAAATGAGCAGGCGGCTCAGATTGTTCTTCAGATATGTCAGATTTGTGATGATCTGACGACCCTGGGAGTCGTGGCCGTGAATGACTGTTTCGTCAATGAACTGGATGGCCCGTTCTTTGGCTTCGTTCATGTCTTGCCCCCAAACCAGGGCCAGGGCCAGATTTGGGTCAAAGTCACTGGGGATCATGTATTCCCTGGTTGAAGGGACGTGGCTGTAGACTGCTGACCATTCATATTCGGGGAAGGTGAATTCGGTGATTGTACCGATCCAGGGGGCAAAGTCGCGTCGGGTGTCTTCGGCGACGATCCTCAGTTCAATGGAGGCACCGTGAAATTCGATGGCATTTTGCTTGTAGCCGAGTTTGTCGCCCAAGGCCAGGCGAATCTGTTCACGAATCAGGTTGGGATGCTCATTCTGATAATAGCTGATTCGGGCAGAGACGTCATTTTCCACCTGAATACGGGTGTTCACTTCGAGTAAATAGGGATTGCCCTGACGGTCGATGATCCACTCCCATGTGCCGACATTGTCGTACCCCACGTGATTTGCCAGCTTGAGTGAATATTCAACAATCTGATTTAAGACTTTTTGTTCATCAAATTCGTAATCAAAGCAGGAGTTGTCGAAACCGGGTGCGGCCTCGACTCGTTTTTGGCGGCCTGTGGACTGAATAGTGCAGTTTCGGCTGCCGAAATGGACTCGTTCGTTGTGTCGTGAGCAGAGAAGCTGGACTTCGAGGTGATTGTAATCACGCAGGCATTGCTCAATCAGAACACCTCCGTCGCCGAATTGGCGTTTGGCGTAGTTTTGGACCTGTCGGTAGATACGACGGAATTGCTCTATCTCATTGACTTCTTCGATCCCCATGCCGCCACCGCCAGCAGCAGCTTTGACCAGGATCGAGGGCGAATGAATGTTGCGATCCAGTTGGCTGTTGAGCAGGTCCTGAGCGATTTCCTCGGCTTCCATCTCGTTGTAGATAGGGCTGTCTGTGCCTGGAATCGTCGGGATTTTCAGCTTGTTGGCCACTCGCTTGGTGTTAATCTTGTCACCAAGGTCGCGGATGACTTCCCAATTGGGTCCGATAAAGATTAAAGGCCGGTCGCGCAGGGTTGCCCGTCTGGCAAAGCGAAAATCCTCCGAGAAAAAACCGTAGCCGGGATGAATTGCAGTGCAGTCAGTGTGATCGGCCACCGCGAACAGGTCATTGGGCTCTGTGTAACTTGTGATTCGCCAGGCATTCTGATCCGGGCCTTCGGTTCGGTTGAGCTGCACATGCTCAGAGTCCTGGTCAGCATCGGTGTAGACTACTGTATAATCCAGGCCCAGGTCTTTGCAGGCGTTCATGATTCGGATGGCAATCTCACCACGGTTGGCAATGAGGACCTTTCCTGTAATTTCTTGTGTCATATTTTTCGGGGTGCCATAAAAAAAAGTGCGCTGCCTGTGACAGTCACACCTGGATTTTCGGCGTCATGGCCGTTCAGGCAACAGGGGCCTGATCTGCTGTTACCGGCGGATGGTCACTGTTGATTTATTTTGACAAAACTATGGAACAATCCTTACTATAGTCGTACTAATACAATTAGAAAAGTAAAATTTATCAATCAACCCTTGCTGGTTGGTTGATCTTACTGTATCTGTGTTGTTTTTACGTGGTGTTGTTTGGTCGGGCGCATTATGGTTCCCTTGGAAAATTGTCTGTTCACCCAAGATCTGCGTTGCGCTCAATATTTTATCCTCGGAATATCGTTTTTATGCCTGCGGTAAAATTTTTTGAGCGTCTAGATCTTGAACGAAAATTCGAATTTTTCAAAGGAGCCCTTGCGGTCGTGACCGTCGGAACAAGACAGGCCTGTGAATGCTGACTTGCACACCATTACCTGGAAATTATTGAGAGAGAGATGAAAGCAGAACCCCCAGCGGAGTCTGAAGGAAAAAGTTTTTTAAAGCGCATGGTCGACGTTTTGTTTTTTTGGCGTGGCCCTGATACAAAAGAGTCTCTGGAAAATGAGATTCAGGAATTGTTGGAAGAGGGAGAAGAGCAGGGCTTCATCACCCCACTGGAAGAGCGGATGATTTCCTCGATCTTTGAGTTTCGGGAGACCGTGGTCGGTGAAGTCATGACCCCTGCGGCTGAGATTGTCAGTGCTGAGGAGTCTACTCCGGTAAAGGAGCTGGTGCGCCTGATCAGCGACAAGGGGCACACTCGAATCCCCATATATCGTATTCAGACCGATGATGTGATTGGTATTCTCCATGCCAAAGATCTGCTTCAGGTGTGTGCCCTTGATGGAGAGGATTTGTCGGTGTCAGACTGCCTTAAGTCTGTGTATGTTGTTGATGAGTCGAAGTTTATTGTTGATCTTCTGCGTGAGTTTCAGGTGCGGAAGATTCATATGGCTCTGGTCACTGACGAGTTTGGTGCCGTGCGTGGGCTGGTGACTCTCGAGGATGTTCTGGAGGAAATCGTCGGCGAGATCGATGATGAATATGACAATGATCGTTCGGAGATAAAAATTATTGATCCCCAGACGATCATGGTTCAGGCTCGAATCGATGTGGATGAGGTCGAAGATCATTTTCAGGTGGAACTTCCGGAAGGTCCATATGAATCGGTGGGCGGGCTTGTTATTCATGCCTTGGGGCGGTTGGCTGTGGCCGGTGATGAGGTGGCGGTGGGTGAACTGAACTTTCTGGTCCGGGGTGCAAGTAAGCGAAGAATAAAGACGATTCGTGTTTCCCGTACGCCTGCTGACGGAGCCCAGGAGTGAAAGACTGGCTGCTGCCTCGTGTGTTTGTGCCGGGGGTGAGTACTGCTGTCCTGCTCTGGTTGTCTCTGCCTGGTGGAGGCGAACTCTGGCCGCTGCTGTTCTTTGCATTGATTCCGTTTTTGCTGGCATTGCGAAAGAGCAGTGTCCGGCAGGCTATATGGCTTGGCCTGTGGTGCGGCCTGGCTCATTATCTCCTTCTGCTTTACTGGATTGTGATTGTCCTTGGTCGTTATGGTGGAGTGCCTCTTCCCCTGGCCGTTGGTGCGCTGTTCTTGCTGGCCTCCTATATGGCCTTTTATTTTGTTGTTTTTGCCCTTGTTGCTCACCGCTTGTTCCATTGGCCGCGACCGTTTTTTGTGTTGTTGGCCCTGCCGGCGCTCTGGGTTGGTCTGGACTGGGTTCGTTCCTGGCTGTTGACCGGTCTTCCCTGGATGGATTTGGGGTATGGCCTGGCCGGTGTCCCCTGGCTGTTGCAATCGGCCGATATCTGGGGTCATCATGGACTCACCTGGTTGATTGTTCTGGTGAATGTCCTCCTGGCATCTGTCATTGCCGCAAAGGGGCGGAAACAGTTGCCTTTGTGGGGCACAGTGTTGCTGATTTTCATGTTGGTGGCGGCCTATTCCAGTTGGCGATGGTTACAACTCGAAAAGCAAGTGGCCGCAGCTGAGACGCTTCGTGTGGGGCTGGTTCAAGGGAATATCGAGCAGGATATGAAATGGTCGCCCGAGTGGCAGCAGCGTACCGTTGATCGTTATGTTGAAGCCAGCCGGAAACTTGCCGCTGAGCAGAGACCTGATTTGATTATCTGGCCCGAGGCGGCCCTGCCTTTTTATCCGATAGATCATGAGCTGCTGGCTCCTGTTCAGGTCATGGGGCGGGAGACAGGTGTTCCTCTTCTGACCGGTGCGCCCTGGTACGAACTTGATTATGAACAGGAAAAAGTCCATTTTTATAACAGTGCCTTGTTGCAGGACACGAACGGATTTTTTGCCCAACGATATGACAAAAGTCATCTGGTGCCCTTTGGAGAGTATGTTCCTTTGCGACGTTTTCTCTTCTTTTTAAAGCCTCTGGTTGAGACCATCGGTGACTTTACGGTCGGGAGTAATGCCCAGGCTCTTGCTTGCGAGCAGGCGAGGATTGGGGTATTAATCTGTTTTGAGTCGATTTTCCCTGGGCTTGCCCGTAAACAGGTGAAGGGCGGAGCGACGTTGCTGGTCAACCTGACCAATGATGCATGGTATGGTCGTTCCAGTGCCCCGCATCAGAATCTGGCCATGGCTGTGCTGCGATCGGTGGAAAACAGGAGGAGTCTGGTTCGGGCTGCCAATACAGGCATTTCGGCTTTTATTGATCCTTTTGGCCGGGTCGGCGGGCCTTCACCGCTGTTTGATGAGTGGTCGGGTGTGGCCGATGTGGCGCTTATGGAAGAGTCGTCCTTTTATATGCAGGGAGGGTATCTCTTTGCCCCGATTTGTCTTTTATCTGGGATTGTAGCTTTGTTCATGGCCGTGTTTCGTGGCGGGGCGTATTCTGGCGGGTCTGGAAGTCGTTTGGAGATCGTTTCCAGATGAATCCTTAGCGCCCGGGTGTTTGCTTTGTGTTCGACTTCACGGATTGGTTGTGGGGTTTATTTAATATTTTTGATTAATTGGAGTATGTTATGGCAGTAGAAAGTGGAGCGGCAGTTTCAAGGCAGAAGATTAGCAATCTCAGAGGTCGGATGCTTGCGCTCAAGGAGCATCTTTGACTTAGATCACAAGAAAGACGAACTTGAACGCCTTGAGCGTCAGACTCTGGCTCCTGATTTCTGGAATGACGGGGAAGTTGCGCAGCAGGTGCAGATGGCCCATGGTCAACTCCAGGATGTGATTAAGGGCTGGGAGAACCGCTGGAGCGAGGTGGAGGAATTTGATCTGCTCCTGGGCATGGCCGCCGAGGAGGGGGACACCGATACCGAGCTCGAAGTTGCTGAAGGTTTGGAGGATATTAATCAGCAGCTTGCTGTGGCTGAGCTCGAGTGTATGTTCAGTGGTGAGCATGATGTGAATAACGCCATTCTGACCATTCATGCCGGAGCTGGTGGTACCGAGGCCCAGGACTGGTCTGAGATCCTGTTGCGTATGTATCTGCGCTGGGCTGAGGAAAAGAAATTTAAGGCTGATATCCTTGATCATCTCCCCGGTGATGAGGCCGGGACCAAGAGTGTGACCCTTATGATTAAAGGGCGTTATGCCTATGGTTATCTCCGTTCTGAGATTGGAATTCACCGACTGGTGCGGATTTCCCCCTTTGATGCCAGTGGTCGCAGGCACACCTCTTTTGCCTCGGTCATGGTTATGCCCGAGCTTGATGATTCCATTGTTGTGGATATTGATGACAAGGATCTGCGTGTGGATACATATCGGGCAAGTGGGGCCGGCGGTCAGCATGTGAATAAAACCGATTCGGCTATCCGCCTCACTCATCTCCCCACGGGTGTTGTGGTTCAGTGTCAGAACGAGCGGAGTCAGCACCGGAATAAAGATATGGCCATGAAGATGCTTGCTGCAAAACTCTATGATTTGGAGAAGAGCAAGCAGGCTGAACTGCATGAGGATCTGTGTGGAGACAAAAAAGGAATTTCCTGGGGAAGCCAGATTCGTTCTTATGTGCTCCAGCCTTACCGGATGATCAAAGACCATCGCACAGATCATGAGCAGGGGAATGTGGATGCGGTCCTTGATGGTGGTCTGGATTCCTTTATCAAGGCGTATTTGTTATGGGCGAAAT
>JACKQG010001028.1_pt1 | contig 39286 bp, 42 predicted proteins | sample 8237621 | NCBI WGS metagenome assembly JACKQG01 (sample SAMN15677084, study PRJNA649215) | marine metagenome | biome: marine; feature: Black Sea; material: saline water; isolation source: suspended particulate matter (SPM) from the Black Sea western gyre | collected 2013-06-09/2013-06-10 | depth... | reverse complement strand
TTTCCAAATCTTTGTTGAACTTGTCGGCAACAGTCACCGCGTCCTGACCGGTCATGGAGTCGGCCACGAACAAGACTTCACTCAGATGGATGGCATTTTGAATTTCTTTCAGTTCGGCCATCAGGGTCTCATCAACATGGAGGCGCCCTGCGGTGTCGATGATCAAGGTGTCGTAGTCGTGTTCAGCTGCTGCAGCCATGGCTTGACGGCAGATATCCACTGGCTTCATCTCGGTGGTCGATGGATGAACAGGGACATCGAGTCGTTTGCCCAGAACCTGCAATTGTTCAATTGCCGCCGGGCGGTAAATATCAGCTGGAACCAGATAGGGACGACGACCCTTGCTTTTCAGCATTCGCGCCAATTTACCCGAGGTTGTCGTTTTACCGGAACCTTGGAGGCCCGCCATCATGATGGTTACGGGCTGCTGGCCGTCCAGACGTAAATTTTCTGTGTTGCCGCCGAGCAGGCTGATCAGTTCGTCATGGACAATCTTGATGATCTGCTGACCCGGGGACAGGGCACGGGAAACTTCCAATCCCACGGCCTTGTCGGTGACTGCGGCAATAAATTTTTTGACCACCTGAAAGTTGACATCGGCTTCAAGTAAGGCCATGCGCACTTCGCGCATTGACTCCTTGATATTCTCCTCCGAGATTTTGCCGTGGCCACGGAGCTTTTTGAAGACTCCTTCCAGCCGGTCTGTCAGATTTTCAAACATGATTGGTACAGTGTGGTCTGTTCTGTTTTTTTTGCCTATCGTGGCAGTTTTTCTTTATCTTATGAGTACGTTATCGATCTTGCCGGCCGGTTGTGAACGTGGAAAATTGGCCACAGGAACCATAAAAGAGAATATAATTACTAAAAAAAGAAAAACCTGTCAAGCAGTGAACGGGCAACCGGTTAAAAAGTCGAGTGGTGGAGTGATGTGCCGATTTGACATGAATCAGGAGAGGGGAGAAGCGGCAGTTGCCAAGACTTCGGCCAGAAAAGTTCCTCGCCAGCCCTGAGCCTGGCGCAGGCATGCTATTTTGTCAGCTTGGCCGTGATTTTTGATCAGTTTTTTGAGTTCGGCGTTGCTGCCAATCAGAGCCGGGTCCAGACCTGCAATGTCGCTTTTCAGGGTGATAAATTCCTGGAGAGTGGCGAGCTGCTTTTTGTCTTCTGCGCTGAGCTTTGCGGAGCGCAATGAAGGTGGGTAATTTTCAGGTGCGCGTTCGAGGTTTTCGCTGATGATTGTCATCAGTTGTTTACCATAATACTTGACTGTTTTTTCGGAAATTTTGCCATAGCCTGTGATGTCTGATGATTTAAGCGGCGGTTTTTTAGACAGGGCCAGTAGAATCTGATCATTGATGATATGGCCGCGAGGGCGGTTGCGTCTTCGTGCCTCCTGTTCGCGCCATGTGCTCAGGCCTTGAAGGATGGCCAGTTCCTCGCGTTTGAGGTTGCCTGCCCCTTTGATTTTTTGATAACGCAGATCATCAGGGCCAGGCATATAGGTGGTTGGGTTGTTTAATTTGTCGAGCTCTTCTGTCATCCATGAGACTACAGTGGCATCCATCAGTGAGCTGAGAATAAGGACTCGCATTGCTCGCAGGTAACGGACATCATCCAGGGCGTAACTGAGTTGTTTGTCGCTGAGAGGTCTTCGTAGCCAGTTGGTTCGTGTCTCGGTCTTGGGCAGATTGACATCAAGGAGATCGCTTAACAGGTTGCTCAGGCTGAGAGTGGCTGGACGTCCCGCAAAACCTGCAGCAAGACGTGTGTCAAAGATATTTATGGGGCAGACATTGGTGGCTCTACTGAGGATCATCAGATCCTGCGGGGCGTCATGAAATATTTTGACAACCGCCGGATCAGCGAGTAATTCTCCTAAAGGAGAGAGGTCGTTCAAGGCGCAGGGGTCGATCAGGTAGCACTCTTCATTTGAGAGAGCCAGTTGCACTAAGGCCAGTTCCGGATAATAGGTTCTTTCCCAGATGAATTCGGTGTCCAGGCCCACGGCATCAACGGTGCGTGCCTGTTGGATGAGTTCTTTGAGTTTTGAAGCTGTGGTGATCATTGGGCTGTGGTTTCTTTTTTTGAGGGGAGGTTTTGTGGATCGTCCAATGGCACAAAGACATATCATCTCTAAAAAGACAAGCATAAATCCATGGTTCACTGAACATGAGGGTTGTTTTTCATTTGATGGTCGGGTGGTTTGCGTGTGGAGATTCTGCCTTAATCTTGAAGTGTTGTTCGGATGTGTGAGGATATAAAGGTCGTATGTTCTATTATATCTTGAAACGACTGGCGTTAATGGTGCCGACCCTGTTTGGGGTCATGCTCGTCACCTTTATCGTGACCCAGTTTGTTCCCGGTGGCCCGGTCGAGCAACTGGTCGCTCAGATGGAAGGACATGGCCGTGGTGGCGAGGTGAGCTCTGGTGTGAGCTCTTTGTATCGTGGCGATTCCGGCCTTGATAGTGAGCGGCTGGCCGGGCTTAAGGCGTTGTATGGTTTTGACCGTCCCCCTCTTGAGCGTTTTTTGACCATGATGAAGAACTACCTGTTCTTTGATTTTGGCTCGTCTTACTATTATCATCGGAGCGTGGTTGAGCTTGTCGTCTCACGAATGCCGGTGTCCATGTCTCTGGGGCTATGGAGTTTTGTGATTGTCTATGGCGTTTGTATTCCTTTGGGGATTGCCAAGGCGGTGCGTGATGGTTCCCGTTTTGATGTGTTGAGTTCCACTGCTATCCTGGTTGGGTACGCCATCCCTGGTTTTGTGCTGGCCATTGTTTTGATTGTTCTGTTCGGTGGTGGGAGTTTCTGGAGTATCTTTCCTTTGCGTGGCCTGGTTTCTGATAACTGGAGCGACCTGACATTCGGTGCTAAGATTCTTGATTATCTCTGGCACATGGTTCTGCCAATCACGGCAAGTGCCGTGGGGAGTTTGGCAGTGATGACGATGCTGACCAAAAACTCCTTTCTTGAGGAGATTCGTAAGCAGTATGTCTTGACCGCCCGAGCTAAGGGCTTGGCTGAGAGTCAGGTCCTGTATAAGCATGTCTTTCGCAATGCCATTATCCCGATTATCACTGGTTTTCCTGGTTATTTTATTGCTTCATTTTTTACCGGCAGTCTGCTCATTGAAACCATTTTTTCTCTTGATGGTATGGGGCTTTTGGCCTATCAGTCAGTGCTCAATCGTGATTATCCAGTGGTGCTGGGGACGCTTTATTTTTTTACGATCATTGGTCTGATTTCGCGTCTGTTGTCGGATCTCAGTTATGTTTTTGTTGATCCCAGAATCAGCTTTGAGGGTCTTGACTGAATAAGATATGCAAAATCCGTCAAAACAGAAGGCGATGGGGTTTGGGCAGCGCCGCTGGCATCGGTTTAAGCGCAACCGTCGCGGCTATTGGAGTCTGTTGATTTTTGGTTTCTTTTTTGTCCTCAGTTTGTGCGCCGAACTAGTCAGTAATGATGTGCCGCTTCTGGTGAGTCATGAGGGTCGACTGTATTTCCCCCTGCTCAACAGTTATCCGGAAACCACCTTTGGTGGAGAATTTGAAACCGAGGCCGATTACCTTGATCCCTACCTGCTCGAAAAATTGACTGCGCCTGGAAGTTGGTTGCTCTTTCCGGTTAATCGTCACAGTTTTAATTCCATTAATCTTGATTTAACGGTTCCTGTGCCCTCGCCACCGACCAGAACTAATCTGTTGGGTACAGATGATCGTGGTCGTGATGTTCTGGCAAGGCTTCTCTACGGTTTTCGCTTGAGTATTCTCTTTGGTCTGGCTCTGACTTTGGTTGGAACTGTGGTCGGTGTGGTCGCTGGCGGTATCCAGGGGTTTCTGGGTGGCCGCACTGATCTTTTTTTTCAGCGCTTTATTGAAATCTGGGGCGCAATGCCTGAGCTTTATCTGCTGATTATTTTTGCCTCGATTTTTAAACCCAGTATTTTGCTGCTCCTGGTTCTACTTTCTCTCTTCAGTTGGATGGGGCTGTCAGATTATGTGCGGGCCGAGTTTCTCAAGGGGCGGAACATGGAGTATGTGAAGGCTGCGCGAGCCCTGGGTGTCTCCGGGGTGACGATTATGGTTCGTCATCTTCTGCCGAACGGAATGACCCCGGTGATCACCTTTCTGCCCTTTCGTATGTCAGCGTCAATCCTGGCTTTGACAAGTCTTGATTTTCTTGGACTGGGAGTGCCTCCGTCGACCCCTAGTCTTGGTGAGCTCCTGGCTCAGGGAAAGGCCAATATTGATGCCTGGTGGCTGTCGCTTTCCACCTTTATAGTCCTGGTTGGTACCTTGGTTCTCTTGATTTTTATCGGTGAGGCCCTGCGAGAGACTTTTGATCCGCGTAAAAAATAGCGTTTGCATGAAAGATGCCCTTCTGTCCTGTGATTGGACGGTTCATTGCTGGTGTGTGTTGATGTGTTGTGGCAAAGAAGGCGTGGCTGACAATTGACAATGGTTTTCCGAGTCTATATGATGTCTTTCATGACTTTTTATTGACGGTGCAGAGACATGGCCTCACGTTGCACTTCTCAGTGCCACCTTGATCCGGGATATGAGTAGGGAATCAATGCAGGATAATTTTATAATACGTCTGGGGGCAACTGGTCTCTCTGTCCTTCAGGACTTGGGGCGCATGGGGGTGTTTCTTCTGCTTGCCCTGCGTGGTTTCTTTCGGACCCCGTTTCGCTTTGGCGAACTTATCAAGCAGATGCATTTCATCGGCGCCGGTTCTTTTGTGGTTATCTTTTTTACCGCCGCTTCCACTGGGATGGTGTTGGGCTTGCAGGGGTATTATTCTCTGCACAAGTTCGGGGCCGATGGTATGCTCGGTTCAGCTGTGGCCCTGACCCTGATCATGGAGATGGGGCCGGTTCTGACCGCACTTATGGTGGCCGGTCGCGCGGGTTCTGCCATTTGTGCAGAGCTTGGAATCATGCGAATTTCTGAGCAGATCGATGCCCTGGACTGTATGGCCATCGATCCCTTTCGCTATCTCATCAGTCCCAAGTTTCTGGCAGCTCTCATTACTGTACCTCTGTTGACCGTTCTTTTCGATGTGGTTGGTATTGCAGGTGGTTATATTGCCGGGGTCAAGCTGATGGGGGTTAACTCCGGGAGTTTTTTTGAGGGGATGCGTTCAAGCGTTACCAATCATGATATCAGACTCGGGGTGATCAAGTCTTTTGTCTTTGGACTTTTGGTGATCTGGATATGCACCGGTCGGGGATATTATGTTCATTTAATCCGTGGCGCAGGTTTTGGCGCAGAAAGTGTAAGCCGCGTAACCACTCAGGCCGTGGTCCTGTCATCGATCTCGGTGCTGGTTTTTGATTATCTGCTTACTGCGGTGTTGTTATGAGTGATACGGCCATAGAATTTAAAGGGGTGACCAAGTCTTTTGATAAGAAAAACGGTGGTCGTCAGGTCATCCTTGATCAGGTTGATTTTAAAATTCCCCGGGGGCGAACCACTGTTATTGCTGGCGGGAGCGGTCAGGGTAAGAGTGTGACACTGAAGTTGATCCTGGGGCTGATGCAGCCGGATGAGGGTCAGATTCTGGTGAACGGTGAAGGTGTGGCAGGGATTCGCGGTTTGGCCTTGGAGCGTCTGCGGACTCGGTTCGGGGTTCTGTTTCAGGGTGCGGCTCTTTTTGACAGTCTGAGTGTTTTTGAGAACGTGGCTCTGCCTCTGCGCGAACGGACAGCGAAGCGTGAGGGTGAGATTCGTGAGCAGGTTATGGGCACCCTGGCTGAACTGGAATTAGTGGGACACGAAGATAAGTTTCCGGCTCAGCTCAGTGGCGGTATGCGCAAGCGGGTTGGTTTGGCCCGGGCCTTGCAGCTTAAACCGGAGATAATGTTATTTGATGAACCAACCACAGGGCTTGATCCGGTTATGACACGGGAAATCTATCAGTTATTTGCTCGAACCCAGGAGCAGTTGGGGTACACCTCGGTGATTGTCAGCCATGACATCCCTAAGGTTTTTAATCTGGCCGATCAGGTCATTGTTCTTAATCAGGGTCAGATGGATGTCTTTGCCAGCCCCGAGGCTATTCAGTGGTCTGATGAACCCCATATTCGCCGTTTTGTGGGGACAACCATGGGGGATATCTATCAGAGTCGTATGGTTGAAGGTGAGGGCAGCATAAAGAAAAATGAGCAGGGTCAACAGATATGAAAAAAAATGGAATCGAATTGATTGTCGGTGTGTTTATGCTGGCCGGATTTTTGGCCTTTGGCTATTTGGCGTTACGTCTGGGTGAGGTCCCCTTTTTGAGTAGTGGCAAGTCGTATACGCTCAATGCTGAGTTTGATAACATTTCCGGCCTCAAAAAAGGAGCGGGGGTTCAGGTGGCTGGTGTTGATGTGGGCCAGGTGGCTCGGATCTGGCTTGGTGAGGATGAGCTGGCCCATGTGGCTCTCCGCCTGAATCGTGAGATCCGGGTACCGGTGGACTCCATGGCCTCGGTTAAATCACAGGGAATTATTGGCGACAAGTATATTCAGATCACTTTGGGTGGTGATGAGGAGATTTTTGTTGAAGGGGACGTCGTGGTTGATACTGAGTCGGCGGTGGATATTGAATCCTTGATCAGTAAATTCGCCTTCGGTGACGTTGAGTAAGGGGAGAGTGGAATGCGTTTGATGTTGACTACATTGTGTTCTTTCCTCTTTATGGCCATGTTGTTGGCTGGTTCTGTGGCCGCAGTGGAGGGTGGTTCTTCGGAAGGGGCAGCTGATCTGGATTGGCTTATGGAAGAGCCTCTGGGTGACGACGAATTTGTGGTAGAGGTGTCAGATCCCTTTGAGGGGATCAATCGGCTCTCGTTTGCATTCAACGATAAGCTGCACGATTGGTTATTGCAGCCGGTCAACCGTGTCTATAGTGCTGTGTTGCCCACTGACTTGCGCCGTTGTCTGAAGAATTTCTTCTGTAATCTAGCCAGCCCTGTTTATCTGGCCAATAATCTGCTTCAGGGGAAGCTTGCAGACAGTGGTGTGGTGCTGGCCCGTTTTGCACTGAACAGTACCATTGGTATTGGTGGGCTTGTTGACGTGGCTGAGAGTGATTTTGGTCTGCTGCGGAAAAAAGAAGACTTGGGGCAGACCCTGGGAACATGGGGGGTTGGTGAGGGATTTTATATTTGCTGGCCAGTTTTGGGTCCCTCTACACTGCGTGACAGCATGGGCATGATTGGTGATGGCATGCTTCATCCAACGGTGTTGTACCAGGATACCGGGCAATACAGCTCGTTGAGTTATACGGCTCTTCGTAAGACGAATCGTTTTTCATTGAACCCCGATGTGTATGTTGATTTGCGACGATTTTCCCTGGACCCTTATGTGGCGATGCGTCAGGCATATGCAGAATATCGCTATAATTCTCTGAACGATCAGTCCGGACAGCGGGGTGGGGTTGATGCCATGCCGGTATCGCTTGAAGCGGGAGTGAGTCTACCATGAAGAGGGGTGTGATGAACAGGAAACTGCTGGGGCCTGTTGGGCGTGTTGAATGTATTGTAATGCGTTTGGCGCTCTTGTTGTCTTTCGGTATTTTTTCGGCTTCGTCGGTGTTTGCCGGGCCAACGGAGGAGCTTCGACCGACCATGGACGCGGTTGTTGCGGTCCTGGTTGATCCCGATTTGCGCGGTGAGGAGAGGCGCAGTCAGCGCCGGACTGTTCTTATGGAGCTGGCCGCTTCTCGTTTTGATTTTGAGGAAATGTCCAAACGGGTCCTGGGGAAGGTCTGGCGCCAGATTTCAGATGAAGAAAAGGATCATTTTGTCGGTATTTTTACTCAGCTCCTTGAAAATGCGTATCTTGGTAAGATCGAAAATTATTCGGGTGAAGAGATTCGCTTTGTTGACGAACGGGTCAAGGAGAATAGGGCTGTGGTGTCGACCCTGTTTGAGCACCAAGGTCAGGATATACCGATCCATTATGTCATGCTTCTGAAAGAGGGGCGATGGTTGGTCTATGATATCAATATTGAAGGGGTAAGCTTTGTTAATAATTACAGGCAGCAGTTTACTTCGATTTTACGGCGGGAGAAATTCGCTGGTTTGGTGAGTCAGATAGAAAAGAAAAATCGTCTGAATGCTGTGGGGGGGGAAGTGCAGTGAGTCTTGGCTCGATATCTGAGGATCTGCTGGGGGTAGCCGTCCCTTTTTTTAATGCAGCTGAGCGTGCTCTGCTTGTTTCTTATCTTGTTCGGCTTGAGTTGGCAGAAGGTGAGGATTTGTTTGGTGTGGGTGAGCCTGTTGATGGTTTGTATTTTCTTGTCCGGGGGCGTCTGGCCGTTCGTAAATTAAACCCTCTGTATGGTAAGGCTCAGGTCGTTGCCCTCCTGGACCCTGGGGCCATGGTTGGTGAGGCGGCCTTGTTGGGAGCTGGAAACCATCGGGCTGAAGTTCGAGCGGTTGTTGCTGCGCAGTTTTTGTTTTTTGATAACAGTGCCCTTGAAAGGTTGTCGCAAGATTATTTCCAGTTATATTTTGGCTTGTTTCGTCGAGCTCTGGAGGTGAGTTCCCTGCGTCTGGATAAGGTTTCCGAGCGCTTGGCCGTTGTTCTGTGATGAACTGTTGGGCCATTTATTCAGGGTTCTTGCTGTCTGGTTTATTTTTTTATGGCCATTTTTGGCTGGATTGATTATTTTATCATGTTTTATTGATGGGCTTCCCCGTATCCTGTCTCGAAGTGGTGGTATTTCGGTGGGGAGCTCTGGGGTCCGGATAATTGAATTATCCGTCTATTGTTTTAGCTGAGAAAAAATAAAAAGACACGTCCCGGAAACTTTCTGTCCGTGGCGGTCTTGCTGGAGGAAATCATGGCAGTTCCAAAAAGAAGACATTCGCGCTCCCGTACTCGTAAAAGACGGTCTCATGACGCGCTCAAAGCGCCGGGCCTTTCTCTCTGCGCCGATTGTGGCGAGCCAAAGCAACCGCATCGTCTGTGTGCAAGTTGTGGTAAATACAAAGGGCGAACCGTATTTAGTTTTGACGCCGACCTCGTCTAGGAGGTAGGTGTGCGGATTGCCCTGGACGCCATGGGCGGAGATCACGGCTTTAAAGAGCTAGTGGCCGGGGCTGTGCTCGCCGCGCGTCAGTCAGAACTGCAGGTGGTCTTGGTTGGTGATGAGCAGTATCTCCGGCCATATTTGCAGCAAGTAACGAGCGACTCTTCTCTCTTGTCTCGGATTGAGATCGTCCATGCCTCCCAGGCGGTAGGTATGGACGAATCTCCTGTAGACGCCATCCGTCGTAAAAAAGATTCTTCGATCATGGTAGCTTTTGACCTTGCCTTCCGGGGGGAGGTTGAAGCTGTAGTGAGCGCCGGTAACTCCGGGGCCACCATGGCGGCTGCTGTGCGTAAACTTGGTCGAATCAAGCATGTGTCTCGGCCGGGTATTGCAGGTATCTTGCCCACTCAGAAAAAACCAGTGGTTGTGATGGATGTGGGTGCCAACGTTGACTGTCGGCCTCAGCATCTGGTGCAGTTTGCGATTATGGCTTCTAATTTTTCGCGCATACTGGATACCTCCAATCCCCGGGTCGGCATTCTCAGCATTGGTGAGGAGACCGGTAAGGGGAATATTCTGGTGAAAGAAACTCACACACGTCTGGCTAAGAGTTCATTGAACTTTATTGGTAATGTTGAGGGGCGAGACATATTTGAAGGGGATGTGGATGTTGTTGTTTGTGACGGGTTTGTCGGCAATATCTGTCTTAAAATTGGTGAGGGACTTTCTGAGTCTATCTTGCAAATGCTGAAGGAAGCAATCAACAAATCATTGATTGCCAAGATTGGTTTTCTGTTCGCTCGACCGGCTTTGCAGTCGTTTAAGAAAAGATTTGATTACGCTGAGTATGGAGGCGCACCACTTTTGGGGATCAACGGCACAGGTATTATTTGTCATGGTAAGTCTAACGCTGAGGCCATCAAGAATGCCATCTTTCAGGCTGCTGAAATGGTCAAGCTCAGAGTGAATGACCGGATTGCAGAGAGTCTGGCAGCCAATGCGCTGATTGTGGAGCCTGAAGCCTGATGGGCTCGGTGATTCTGGGAACCGGCTCGTGCCTGCCGAAGAGGGTTCGGACCAATGATGATCTGGCCAGGATTGTTGACACCAGTGATGAGTGGATTCGTACTCGTACCGGAATCCAGACTCGTCGCATTGGTGAGGCAGGGGATGAAACGTACCGCCTGGCCGCCAAGGCTGCTGAAAAGGCCTTGAGTATGGCCGGGGTTGCAGCTGAGGAGCTTGACCTGATTGTGGTCGGGACTATTACCTCGCACATGCTCATGCCTTCAACCGCTTGCTTTGTCCAGAAGGAAATCGGTGCGACGAAGGCCTTTGCCTTTGATTTGAATGCAGCCTGCTCAGGTTTTCTTTATGGCCTGGATCTGGCTGATCAATATGTTCGTGCCGATGCCAGCCGTAAAATTCTGGTGATCGGTGCCGAAACCCTCTCCACCCGTACCAACTGGGAAGATCGTAACACCTGTGTCCTGTTTGGGGACGGAGCCGGTGCCGTCGTGCTTGGCAGTGGTTCGCAGGGTCGTGGTCTGGTTGGTTCTAATCTCCGCTCTGACGGTCGACTCTGGAGCCTGCTCCATATGCATGCACCTGTGAGCAACAATGCCGATCTTGAGCAGGCAGATAACCCTGGTGTCCATATTATCATGGAGGGACGCGAGGTCTTTAAGTATGCAGTCAAGGCCATGGAGACCGCAATCAGCGACCTTTTGGCTCGTGAAGGCGTCACTCTGGATGAAATCGACCTTTTTATCCCCCATCAGGCCAATATCCGTATTCTTAATAAACTCGTGGAACGCGTTGGGATTCCTCTGGAAAAGGTATTCATCAATGTGTGGAAATATGGTAATACTTCGGCTGCATCTATCCCCATTGCTCTCGATGAGGCCAATCGGGAAGGAAGATTACAACCCGGGACAAAGCTTTTGGTTTGCTCTTTTGGTGGCGGTTTCACCTGGGGGGCAACCCTGATCAACTGGTAAACAGGAGAAAGTATGGATTATTTTTTATCTGAAGAGCAGGAGATGATCGTGGAGACAGCCCGTGAGATCACGGATGAGCGAATCATTCCAGCTCGGGCTGAACTGGACGAAAAACATGAATTTCCCCGCGCCATTCTCAATGAGATGGCTCAGGCCGACCTTTTTGCTGTGCCAATTCCCGAGGAGTATGGTGGCTTTGGTGGTGGGTGTATTGATAATGTTCTTGCTCTGGAGCAGTTGGGCCGTGGGTGTGTCGGTGTTGGTACAGCTTTTGCTGCCAGTGCTCTGGGTATATATCCGATTTTGATTGCCGGCTCTGATGAGATGAAGAGCAAGTACTTGCCGGATGTTGCCTCAGGTGCAAAATTTGCAGCCTTTGGATTGACAGAGGCCAATGCTGGATCTGATGCCTCAGGTATTCGCACAACCGCAGTTCCCGATGGTGACGAGTGGGTCATTAATGGCACCAAGCAGTGGATCACCAACGGTGGTGAGGCCCAGATTTATACCATAGTGGCCATTACCGATCGCAGTCGTGGCGCGCGCGGTGCTTCCATGTTTGTAGTGGAAGAGGGTGATGCCGGTTTTACCTGTGGTCCCAAGGAAAAGAAAATGGGAATCCGTGCCTCGTCAACCACTGAGCTGATATTCAAAGACTGCCGGATACCTAAAGACCGCCTGATCGGTCGTCTGGGGACTGGTTTTATCACGGTCATGAAGACCCTGGATTCGTCGCGGCCCGGTATTGCCGCGCTCGGTCTGGGATTGGCTCAGGGTGCATTGGATGAGGCCGCAAGCTATGCCAAGCAGCGCGTTCAGTTTGGAAAGCCTATCATTTCGTTTCAGGCTGTCCAGCATCTGCTGGCCGATATGGCCATTCAACTTGAGGCGGCGCGAGCCCTGGTTTATGGTGCGGCCAGGCATATTGACGCCCATCCGAAAGATATGACCAAGGTTTCATCCATGTGCAAGGTTTTTGCCACAGATGTGGCCATGAAGGTAGCCGTTGATGCGGTTCAGGTCATGGGCGGATATGGCTTTATGTCTGAGTATCCGGTGGAAAAAATGATGCGTGATGCCAAGATCCTGCAGATCTATGAGGGAACCAACCAGATTCAACGAAACGTGATTGGCCAGGAATTGAATAAGGAGTACTCCCGCAGCTGAGTGGGGGGAGAATAGGCAGAATGAAAATCATAGTCTGTGTGAAACAGGTTCCGGACGCCAAAGATGTACGTTTGGATCCCAAGACCAATACTCTGGCCCGCGAGGGTGTGCAGTCGATCATGAATCCTTATGATCAGCACGCCCTGGAAGAGGCCGTTCGCCTTAAAGACGAATTGGGAGCCGAAGTAACGGTTCTGACCATGGGGCCGCCGCAGGCCGAAGATGTTCTGCGCCAATCCATTGCCTGTGGCGCTGATCATGGAGTTCTGGTCTCGGATCGTGCCTTTGCCGGCGCTGATACCTGGGCCACTTCCTATACTCTGGCTCAGGCGATAGATTTCCTCGGCGGGGCTGATCTTGTTCTCTGCGGCAAACAGGCCATTGACGGTGATACTGCCCAGGTTGGGCCGGGACTGGCCATGCGTCTTGATATGCCCTTTATTACCTGTATACAGAAAGTGCGCGAGGCGGATGCTTCAGGCTTGGTGGCTGAACGGATGATGGATGACGGGTATGATGTGGTGGCTGTAGATTATCCGGTCCTTTTGACAGTGGTCAAGGATTTGAACACCCCTCGAGTTCCTTCACTCAAGGGCAAGATGCGGGCAAAGAAGGCCCAGTTTCAGGTGTTGAGCGCTGCTGATATCGGTGCGGATCCGTCCTTGATTGGTCTGGCCGGTTCACCCACTCAGGTGGTACGGGTCTTTCCTCCGAAGCCCCGGGGCGAACGGACTGTGTTGACTGGTGATATGGATGAGCAGGTCAGCGAATTGGCCCGGCGACTGAACGCCTATCTTCAATAAAGGCGGCGGAGACGAAAAGCAATGTTAATTATTGATAAGGATCTGTGTATTGGCTGTGGACTGTGCGAGGCCAGCTGCGCCTTTGCTGCCATTGAGGTGGTGGATGGTTGCGCCGTGGTCGGTGATGCCTGCACACTGTGCGGGGCTTGTGTTGAAAGCTGTGAGGTTGAGGCCCTGCGGATAGAGGGTGGTGAAAAGACTCAGGTGGTGGATCTCAATGCCTGGTCAGGAGTGTGGGTCTACGCCGAATACCGGCACAATGAACTGGCCCAGGTTGCGCTGGAATTGCTTGGTGCGGGCCGCAAGCTGGCCGATGCTCGTGGCGTCAGCTTGACCGCGGTTTTGATTGGATCTGAAACCGGCGAAACCGCACAGAAACTCATTGCTCACGGTGCTGACCGTGTCCTGCGTATCGACTCGCCTGAACTCCTTCATTTTAGTGATGAAGCCTACGGTGGAGTGTTGACCCAGCTGATCCAGGAGCAGAAACCTGAGATTGTTCTGGCCGGAGCCACGGCCATGGGGCGCTCGTTTATTCCGGCAGTAGCCAATGTCCTGGGTGCAGGACTCACAGCGGATTGCACCGAGCTTGATATTCGGGAAGAGGACGGTGCTCTGCTTCAGACTCGTCCTGCTTTTGGTGGTAATATCATGGCCACCATAGTCTGTCCCTATTCACGACCGCAGATGGCCACAGTAAGGCCCAAGGTCATGCGTGAACTTGAGTTTGATGCGACGCGCAGTGGTGAGGCTGTCGATTGTACGGTTCAGCCTGAACTCCTTAAAAGTCGTGTTCGTGTCCTGGAATCGGTAGTGGCTGACCAGGATGATGTGAATATTCAAGAGGCCGATATCCTGGTTGCCGGAGGTCGGGGGCTTGATAGTGAGAAAGGATTTGCCTTGATACGTGAACTTGCCGGAGCACTCAATGGTTCTGTTGCCGCGACTCGGGCAGCTGTTGATGCCGGTTGGATCAAATATCCGCATCAGGTGGGCCAGACAGGTAAAACCGTGGCTCCGAAGTTGTATGTTGCCTGCGGTGTCTCCGGTGCCATTCAGCATGTGGCCGGGATGCAGTCGGCCGAGACTATTGTTGCCATCAACCGGGATAAAGACGCACCGATTTTTGAAGTCGCCGATTTTGCTTTAGTTGGTGATTTGTATGAGATTGTGCCCAAATTAATCCGAGCCGTTGAGGAGCAGAGATCATCATGAGTCTGCAGGGAAAAACAGTACTTGTTACAGGTGGCAGTCGTGGTATCGGCCGTGCAGTCTGTGTGCGCCTGGCCGGGATGGGTGCATATATCTATTGCAATTATGTCAGTAATCCTGCTGCAGCCGAGGAAACACTGGAGCTGGTGCGTGCGGCTGGGGGCGACGGTGAGGCTGTTGCCTTTGATGTGGCCGATGTCGAACAGGTTCAGGCGGCCATCAAGCAGATCGGGACAGACCGTGGAACTCTCGATGTCCTGGTGAATAATGCCGGTATTACCCGTGATGGTCTGGTAGCTCGAATGAAGGAAAGTGACTGGGATGCAGTCCTGGATACCAATCTCAAGGGCGCCTTTTTCTGTGCCAAGGCAGCCAGCCGGCTGATGATGAAACAGCGTTGGGGGCGAATCATTAATATCACTTCAGTCATTGGTTTTGCCGGGAACGCCGGACAGGTTAACTATGCTGCAGCCAAAGCCGGTATGGTGGGTGTGACCAAGTCCATGGCGCGAGAGTTCGCGTCGCGTAATATCACGGTCAATGGTGTCGCGCCCGGTTATATTGTTACTGATATGACCAGTGAATTGAGTGAAGACATTCAGGATAAGATTAAAGGTGAAATACCTTTGTCACGACTTGGCAGTCCTGAGGATGTGGCCGGAGCTGTGGCCTATCTGGCCGGTAATGATGGCAGCTATGTCACAGGCCAGGTGTTGCATGTCAATGGCGGCATGTATATGTGATTGTGCCGTGAAAAGGCGCAGTGTTGAGACAGCAGTCTCTTCGTGTTCTGATTAAGATAAGAGTTGAAAGTTGTTCCACTAGGCGTTATCAAGAAAGGAAGTGTAAACGTTGACCTTTCCCGTTTGTGAGGGGTTGATTTATTAAATCATAGGATAATTTGTCCGGTTTTACTGAATAGGAGAATGAAAATGGCTATAGACCAGCAGATGGTTGATATTATTGTTGAGCAGTTGAGCGTTGAAAAAGACAAGGTTGTACCGAACGCCTCCTTTGTTGATGATTTGGGCGCTGATTCACTTGATCTTGTGGAATTGATCATGGCCATGGAAGAAGAATTCGATGTTGAAATTCCGGATGAAGAAGCCGAGAAGATCAGCACTGTTCAGAATGCTATTGATTATGTAAACAATCTCAAGAAGTAAGGTCTGGGAGAAGTATCTTGGGATGAGTCGATAACTGATGGCTTGTGTCTGAGGTTTGACCTGTTGAAAGAGGAGACTTGATGTCGAAACGCAGAGTAGTGGTGACTGGGGTTGGTTTGGTAACGCCTCTGGGTACTGGTACGGAAAAGACCTGGAGGAATATCTGTGACGGGGTCAGTGGTGTTAGTTATATCACCCGTTTTGATACCAGCGACTACGCGGTTCAAATCGCAGCTGAAGTCAAAGATTTTGAGCCGGATCTCTTTTTTGAGAAGAAGCAGGCTAAACATATGGATCTCTTTGTCCAGTATGGAGTAGCTGCGGCACGGCTGGCAGTTGATGACAGTGGTCTTGTGATTGACGAGGCGAACTGTACTCGGGTTGGGGTTATTACCGGCTGTGGTATTGGTGGACTGCCAGTGATTGAAAAAAATCACAAAACATGTCTCAATAAAGGGCCCAAGAGAATCTCGCCTTTTTTTATCCCCATGGCCATTCCCAATATGCCTTCGGGGCATATCTCCATGCAGACCGGAGCCAAGGGACCAAACCTGGCCTTGTCTACTGCCTGTGCTGCTGGTACCCATGCCGTGGGTGAGGCATTCCGTTCCATAGTTTATGGAAGCAGTGACGCAGTGATTACCGGTGGTGCTGAGTCTGTAATCTGTCCACTGGGCGTTGGTGGTTTTGCCGCCATGAAGGCTTTGTCGACTCGTAACGAGGCTCCGGAACAGGCTTCACGCCCCTTTGATAAAGATCGTGATGGTTTTATTATTGCCGAAGGCTCAGGGATGATGGTTTTAGAAGAACTTGATCATGCCCTTGCCCGTGGTGCGCGGATTTATGCCGAAGTTGTCGGTTATGGTGCCAGTAGCGACGCTTATCATATTGCCGCACCTCCAGAAAATGGAGAAGGTGGCGCCCGTTGTATGCAGATGGCCCTGGATGATGCCGGATTGAAACCTGCGGACATTGATTATATCAACGCCCATGGGACCTCAACGCCGCTCAATGATCGTTGTGAGACGCAAGCCATTAAGACAGTTTTTGGTGAACATGCGGCTCAATTAGCCATTAGTTCCACCAAGTCAATGACCGGGCATATGCTCGGTGCAGCTGGTGGTCTTGAGGCTGCATTTCTGGCCATGAGCATCCATGATCAGATTGCCCCGCCAACCATAAATCTTTCAGAACCCAGCCCTGAATGTGACCTTGATTATGTTCCCAATCAGGCCCGCTCCATGGAAATTCGTGCGGCGATGTCCAACTCGTTTGGATTTGGTGGCACGAACGGGGTACTGATTATGCGCCGTTATCAAGATTGACAGGAGAAGAAGATGAAGATTGCGATCGGTGCTGATCATGGCGGCTATCAGCTGAAAGAGAAGATCGTAGCTCAACTGATTGAGCTTGGTCATGAAGTGGAAGATGTTGGTTGCTTTGGTCCCGAGTCTGTCAATTATCCTGATTATGCCAGTCAGGTCTGTGAGCGTATTGAAGGAGCTCAGGCTCAACGCGGGATTCTGATCTGCGGTACCGGTCTGGGAATGTCCATGGCTGCCAATCGATATCCACATGTGAGGGCAGCCCTTTGTCATGAATCTTTCAGCGCCCGGTTAAGCCGGGAGCACAATAATGCGAATGTGCTTTGTCTGGGTGAGCGCGTGACCGGCACAGAACTAGCCGCAGATATCGTTACTGTTTGGTTGGCCACTGAATTTGCAGGTGGACGGCATCAGAGTCGGATTGAAAAGTTCAGTCAGTGTTAGGCAGGAGTTGATAACAAATAAACAAAAACCGGCATTGCAACAGCAAAAAGCCGGTTTTTTTGTTTACCCCTCTGGTTGCAGTATGCTGTGGATCACTGGGAATTTGAATAGTTACTATTAAAGGTGTATGCATGTCCTTGTTAAAAGAGATCGATCCGGATATCTACCGGAATATTGGTCTGGAATATGACCGTCAAAATAATCAACTTGAATTAATTGCCTCGGAGAACATTACCTCGCAAGCGGTTCTTGAGGCTCAGGGTTCTATTTTTACTAACAAATATGCTGAGGGCTATCCGAAGAAGCGTTATTATGGTGGCTGTGATTATGCCGATGAGGTCGAGTCGCTTGCCATAGCACGGGCCAAAGAGATCTTTGATGCGGACTATGCGAATGTGCAGCCCCATTCCGGTTCCCAGGCCAATATGGCGGTCTATTTTGCAACCCTTAAGCCTGGAGATAAGGTCCTGGGCATGGATCTGGCTCATGGAGGACATCTGACCCACGGCAGTGCGGTTAATTTTTCCGGCCAACTCTTTAACTTTATCTCTTACGGAGTTGAGCGGCGCAGTGAGCAGATCAATATGGACGAGGTCGAGCGGATTGCCTTTGAGAACCGCCCCAAGATGATCGTGGCAGGTGCCAGTGCCTATCCGCGACTTATTGATTTTGAACATTTTCGCCGAATTGCCGATCAGATTGGTGCTTTGTTTATGGTTGATATGGCCCATATTGCTGGGCTGGTAGCAGCCGGTGTGCATCCCTCACCTGTACCCTATGCTGATTTTGTTACCACAACTACGCATAAGACCATGCGTGGTCCTCGTGGTGGTCTGATTCTGGCTCGTGAGAAGTTTGGTAAAGCTTTGAATAGTCAGATATTTCCTGGTATTCAAGGTGGTCCGTTGGTGCACGTGATAGCAGCAAAGGCCGTTGCCTTCAAAGAGGCCATGAGCGCATCCTTTAAAGCGGATCAGCAACAGGTCGTTGTCAATGCGCAGCATCTGGCCAAGATCCTCTTGTCTAAAGGATTTCGCCTCGTTTCAGGTGGTACTGACAATCATCTTCTCTTGATTGATCTCACCAATAAGGAGATTACCGGTAAAGAGGCCGAGAATCTTCTTGAGCAGGCTGGACTCACGGTGAATAAAAACGCTATTCCTTTTGACACTCAGTCACGATTTGTCACTGGCGGTATCAGGCTTGGTACCCCGGCGGTGACCACTCGTGGCCTCAAGACACCAGAAATGGAGTTAATCGCCGATTGGATTGATCGGGTGATCAGTGGTCGGGATGAAACGGTACTCGCCAAGGTCCGTGAAGAGGTACGAGCACTGTGTGTTCGTTTTCCCATTTCAAATATTGTTGGACCTAAAAGATAATCAGGAGTTGTCATGAAATGTCCCTACTGCGGTCATGTTGACAGTAAGGTTGTTGATTCTCGTGTGAACAAAGAGAATACCATTACCCGCCGTCGACGTTCGTGCTTGGAGTGTGGACAGCGTTTTACCACGTATGAGCGGCTGGAAATGCTGGTTCCTGTCCTGGTTAAGAAGGATGGGCGACGTGAAGAATGGAATCGTCTCAAGCTGGTGGTCGGTTTAGAAAAAGCCTGCGAAAAGCGTCCGGTGAGTCGTGATGAGATTGACGCTTTTGTTGATGAAATTGAGAAACGACTCCAGGATTCAGGCTCTAAAGAGGTGAGTGCTAAAGTGGTTGGGCAATGGGTCATGGAGGCTTTACCGTCTCTTGATGAGGTGGCTTATGTCCGCTTTGCATCTGTCTATCGTCAGTTTAAAGATGTGAGTGATTTTGTCGATGAGCTTAAAACCCTGCTCGATGCCCGCGACCTGACTCAATCATGAGTGTTTCCTTGGAAGAGGATCAGAAATTTATGCGTCTGGCTCTGCGTGAGGCTCGCAAGGGGCTGGGACGTACTTCGCCAAACCCTTGTGTCGGGGCGCTGATCGTACGGGAAAATAAGGTCATCGCAACCGGTTACCATCGCAAGGCCGGTACTCCTCATGCAGAAATTCATGCCCTGCGTCGGGCTGGTGAGTTGGCACGCGGAGCTACAATTTATGTGACATTGGAGCCGTGTAATCATACCGGGCGCACCCCGCCTTGTAGCCGGGCTGTTGCTCAGGCCGGGATCAGTCGTGCGGTTGTGGGGATGGAAGACCCCAACCCACTGGTCGCTGGCAGCGGAAATGAATATCTTCGCAGTCAGGGGGTGCAAGTTCTTGCCGGTATTATGGAAAAAGAATGCCGGGCGCTGAATCGTCCTTTTATTAAACACATCACGACCGCCCTGCCATGGGTGATTCTGAAAGCCGGTATCAGCCTGGACGGTCGAATAACGTATCAACCTTCAAAGGGCGGTGCCATGACCGGCCCGGATTCCTGGCGTCAGGTGCATCGGCTTCGAAATCGTGTTGATGCCATTTTGATTGGCACAAATACTGCTCTTATCGACAACCCTTCACTGACGACCCGTCTTCCTCAAGGACGAGGGCGTGACCCTTTACGTGTTCTCCTGGATAGCCAATTGTTGCTGCCCGAGACAGCCAAGGTTCTCCGCCTTGAATCAGAGGCAGAAACCTGGGTGTTTTGTGGTCCCATGGCTGATCCTGAGAAACGTGCTCGTTTGACGCTTCTGGAGGGGGTCGAAGTCTTTCAGGTGCAGGTGGACAATAATGGCCGTCTTGATTTATTGTCCATTCTTGAAGAGTTGGGGCGGGCGGGAGTCAACTCACTTTTGGTTGAAGGTGGTGCCGCGATCCTTGGTGCTTTTTTGCGAGAAAAACTAGCTGACCAGCTGACCTTCTTTCTGGCCCCTGTCCTGGCAGGTGATCAGGGATTATCTGTGCTTCAGGGATTTTCTGCCCAAGAGCGCGCGGATGCCGTGTCTTTGGCCGAAGTACGATATCGGCGTTTGGGCGAGGATATGATGATTGATGGGGAAATTGTTTATCCTTGATTCTTTTGTCTGCCGTTGAGTCTTATTTGTCGGGGGAATCTTATTTTTTAAGGAGTTGATTGAGTGCTGGGAGTTGCTCTGCACAATGCTCCAGGCTGGCAAAGGGGATGGTGAGTGAGACTTCATCTCTTTCAAAGGAGAGGCTGTGCTGTATGTGCCAGTCCGAGGGGAGCCCAAGTGCCGCTGTTTTCTTTCTGAATTCCTTCTCCGCTGCACTGCTTCTGGGCAGGGAGCGCTTCTGTAACATTTCCAAAAGACGGCCAGTCTTTTGTGGAGGATTCATTTCCTTATTTTCAAGTATTGTTTTACTTTCCTCATCGTTGAACAGATCTCTGATTGGAGAGCTTGAGCGTCCTGATAAATCTTTGCATAGAGCGAGAAAACGTTTTTGTTTACCGTGTCCCATGCTGAGATTTTCAAATAATCTGCTGAGAAAAATTTGATCATCCCGTTCAAGACGCAGCAGTTCAAAGCCGATGGCCTCATGGATAAGCCCCTCGTGTACAAGATGCTGGCTTACTGGATCCAGTTCAAGGAGGCGGAGCAGCGTGGTGATCTGGCCTCGATGTGTCTTGCGACCCAATCGTGGAAGAAAGATATTGATGGTCGTGTCTTCTGTTACGTGTTTCTGGCAGCAGAGAAGAAAATAGGCTTGTTCCATGGGAGACAAGGGCCCTGCAGTCTGTTGATCGGTGAGGATGATATGGAGGATAGCCGGAAATTCAGTGTCGGCGGGCAGGATCCGGCAACAGCACTCTGTTTGTTCGAGAACCTGGCTGAGGCAGTGCAAACGTCTCCGGCCGGCGAGCAATTCATAACCGTTTTCTGTTCTGCGAACCACGGGCGGGTGGATGATGCCTGACCGATTCAGGGAGTTATTGAGTTGGTCGTCAGGGGTTGATTCAGTGATGAAGGGGTGGAGGTTCCACTGCCCTGAGTCGTGAATCTGGTCCAGGGCGATGCTGTCCCAGTGGGCTTGGATGGGCATAGTTGTACAATTAAGGGTCTTGAAAATGCAACACCCCTGTGAGCCAGCCATTGGGTAGACGGTTTACAGGGGTGTTGTGTTTTTTTATAAAAGTCAGTGCAGGCGCAGGTATCAGCCGTTATTGATCTTTTCGCGAAGGATGCCAGAAGGCTTAAAGGTGACCACCCGGCGTGCAGGCAGGGTTAATTCTTCACCGGTCTGTGGGTTGCGGCCCCGACGAGCTTTCTTGTCTTTGACACTGAACTTTCCAAACCCGCTGAGGAGCAGGTCGTTACCGCTGATCAGGGAGTCCTTGGATAACTTCAGGAAGGCTTCCATAGAATCAGTGGCCAGCGTTTTGGTCAATGAGGGGTGGTTTTTGAAGATCTCCTGTACGAGATCTGCCTTAGTAAGGGTCATCTTACACTCCTTTTCCTATAAATTCTGAACGATATACTATATTGGATGTTATACGTTCAAAAAAGAAAGTCAATAGTTTGTCTGGTTTTTTTGTCATTTTGTTGAGAGAATCAGGAGGGATATGTCTAGTATCCTGTCAAGGTTCAGCTGACGAATATTGCTTGTTGGTTTACGCGCCTGTTGCGTTGCGGCTTCTCAATCACATAAGCCCTGCTATGCTCAATCAACCGCGCCTTGCGGGCCAACACTGGCGCAATCGTACGCCATTTCACTCTTGGCAGGACACTGGTTGGAAAATGATAAACTAAAACTTTTTATTGGATATGACTCGCCATCGTGAAAATTGGCAGGTACATGGCAACGACTATTCCCCCGATCATGCCCCCAAGCCCGACCATCATCAAAGGTTCAATCATAGCGGTCAGGTTACTGACTGCCTGGTCGACCTCTTCGTCGTAGAAATCAGCAATCTTGCCTAACATGTCATCAAGCGCTCCAACGGATTCGCCCACATTGATCATCTGTACGACCATATTGGGAAAGACACCACTCTCCTCTAATGGATCGGCTATGGGGCGACCTTCGCTGATGCTTTTTGAAACGAGCAAGACTGCACGCTCAATAACCTTGTTCCCTGAGGTTCTGGCAACAACATTCAATGCTTCAAGAATAGGGACACCACTCTGAAGCATTGTGCTCAGTGTTCGCGTGAATTTGGCTACAGCTACTTTGCGAACCAGTGGACCAAATATCGGTGCACGCAAAATCATGGCATCTATTCTGAAGCGCCCCTTTTCTGTGGAGTAGATTTTTTTAACGATGAATACCAGTATGCCTAAGCCTATCAGCATGTATATGATATTTTGTTTCATAAAATAACTGGCACTGACAACAAACTGAGTCGGCAAAGGGAGAGCCGCTCCCATACCGGCAAACATCTGTTCAAAAACGGGAATGACGAAAATCAGGATGATAGCCAGGATACCAATAGCGATAAAAAGGCAGATGGCCGGATAAGTCATGGCTCCGCGGATTTTTTTCTGCAGAGCCAGGGATTTTTCCTGGAAGATGGCGAGTCGGCTCAGGATGGTGTCGAGGATACCGCCGGTCTCACCGGCCTCGATCATGTTAGTGTAGAGGTTGTCAAATGTTTTGGGATGCTTTCGCATGGAGTCGGAAAGAGTGGTTCCGGTTTCCACTTCACGACGAATGGCTGTAAGAGTATTGCGAAAGGGTGCTTTTTCCTGTTGCTTGGCAAGGATATCCATGCATTGGACTAAAGGAAGTCCCGCGTCGATCATGGTCGAGAGCTGGCGGGTGAAGATGACGATATCTTTGCCGGTTGTTTTGGGCTGAAGGAAGCCAATATTTTCCAGAAGATCTTTTGGCTTTTTTTTAACAATTGGATTTTGGATGCGTAGACGTTTGACATGAGCTTTGGCTGCATCTAAATCAGGAGCCTCAAGAGTACCCTGTTGTTTGGCGCCGTGTGAGTTGAGACCTTTCCATATATAGGTGTGCATGGTTGTGTTCCTGTGCAGAATGACTAAGCCGTCATGGGTCGGATCAAAAATATATTAAACTGATCTTATCGTATGTTAATTGAAAAGACAAGTGTTTGGAAACAGGTTGGTAATGTGGATCATCGGTTGTAAGTTGTTGTATCTGTATTCGGATTTTGTTCCTTGATCTCTTTTGTTCTTGAGAAAATTGGATATGGCTGGTAAAGTATGAAATTCTGTTAACTGTGAGTTTGAGAATATACTGTATAATTATTTCATTCCCCGTTTTGAATGGGGGGTGACTTTTTGTTATGGATTTGAGGAGGATGTGATGCAGGAGCAAGCTGCTGTAGGTTATGGCGAAAGAAATTTTAAGCCGGTTATTGAGAAGTGTGAAGGCTGTGAGCGGATTGTTGAAGAGGCCGGAACTCAGTTCTGCAAGTCTTATATGGTACCTGAGTCCAAGTGGCGTCTTGGGATATGTAACTTTGCTACGCATGCCAAGCCAGAGATCACAGTTGTGACTGTTAAGGTCAATCCTCTGAAAGCTGCCAAGCGCGCATCTGCTAAGAACAAGTAATTCTGATTAGTTAATTGGAACGACAAAAGCCCCGTGATCCTCGGATCACGGGGCTTTTGTCGTTTGGAGACACCTCTCTTGCTTCCTGGAGACTTGTTTTGTTGAAGCAGGTTGTGTGTTTCAGCAGTATGAGCCCTGTTTGTTTACCGTGGTCGCTCACCGAAGATTGAGGTGCCGATACGGATCAGTGTAGCCCCCTCTTCAATGGCAACGAGGTAGTCGTCAGACATGCCCATGGACAGTTCTGGCGCTCTGTCCTGTGGCAACAGCTTGTGCCTCTGTAAGTGATAAGCAAGTTCCCGCATGGCTTGGAAATGTGGCCGGGACAGCTCCGGGTCATCACTATGGGGCGGGATGCACATCAACCCCTTGATCTTGAGGTGGTTCAGAGACTGGAGCTGTTCCAGCAGCTTGCTGCACTCTTCTGGTAGGACTCCTGATTTTTGAGGCTCGCGACCGATGTTGATCTGGATCAGTCCGTCCATTGTCCGACCCAGGGAGGCGAGGTGTCGTTCGAGTGTTGTGGCCAGCTTGATTCGGTCAATCGTTTCAATCATCTGAAAAATCCCGGCAGCCACCTTGGCCTTATTGCTTTGCAAATGACCGATGAAGTGGAAGTGTGGCCCTGCTCCCAACGCGCTGATTTTTTGCTGGGCCTCCTGGAGGTAATTTTCTCCAAAGAGCATCTGGTCTGCATTCATGGCCTCTCGGATATGATCCACAGGAAATCGTTTGGAGACAGCCACCAGGCGAATCTCGTCCGGATTTCGGCCACAGCTTTGAGCTGTGGCCTTGATCGTTTTCCTGATCTGGGTAAGGTTTTCTTTGATCATCTCGTCAACTCGCATTGTTAGCAGGGGGGAAATTCAGGACACGTTGGCAATTACGGGTAGTGTGACGTGCCACTTCATCAATGGAGATCCCGCGCAGTTCCGCTATCTTCCCGGCAGTGTAGAGGGCATAGCACGGTTCGTTTCGTTTGCCTCTCCACGGCATTGGAGCCAAAAAGGGACCGTCGGTCTCCACCAGCAGAGAATCAAGCGGTATTTGAGCTGCTACTTCCTGTGTCTCGGGTGCCTTTTTAAAAGTCACAACTCCCGGGATAGAGATCAGCAGGCCCAGATCCATGACCTGTTGGGCAAGGTCGAGATTGCCGGAGAAGCAGTGCATGATTCCCCCCTGTTTCAGTGGTCCTCCTTCTCGTAACAGGCGAAGGGTGTCTTCATGGGCTTCCCGGTCGTGGATAATTACTGGGAGTTCCAATTCGGAAGCCAGCTCCAGTTGAGCCCTGAACCAGCGTCGTTGCAGCTTGGGTTCAGAGTAGAGTTTAACATAATCAAGACCTATTTCACCGTAGCCCACTATTACATCACGATGAGCCAGGGCCAGATCTTTCAGACGGCTGAGCATCTGATTATTCAGGGAGGCAGCGTCATGGGGATGGACACCTATGGTTGCACGAACCATTGGATAGCGGCGAGCCAGTTCAATGGCTCGCCGTGAGCTTGGTTCGTCGATGCCAATGGTGATGACACCCGTTACGCCCTGCTTGAGGGCCCGCTCCAGAACAGCATCGAGGTCATCACCATAGGCTTCCATATCCAGATGACAGTGGCTGTCGATGAGAGAAACATTGTCACCCAGTTGCGGTGGCGGGAGTCTTATTTTACTCACTGGTTTTGTATCCTTGTATTCATTTTCTCTTTCAGAACAGGAGGGTTACGGTAACGAACAAATGTATACAGTTCAGTGACTCAGGGCAATCAGGCTGAGTGCAGCGTAACTGATCAGCCAGATTAAAATAAAGATCAAGAGTGGTCGCAAGTAGTTGTTGGCAGGACGGAGCAGGGCAAGGGCTGCCAGAAGCAGGAGTGGAACGATCACTCCGGCTACAAGAGTCGGCAGGAAGCGAAGCAGTTCCTGGAGCCCCAGAAAGAACCAGGGGCCAGTGACGTAAAAGACGCCTAATTGTTCAGGCTCAAACGGGGCCGCAATCAACACTGAGATCAGGAGGATAAACCCGGTGAGCAGGAGGTGGTTGTTGAAAGACGCACGGTACACTCGAAGGTGCTCCCAGGCCAGAATACCCCAGAAGATGCCAAGGGTAATGACATGGTTGATGTAGACGCGTTTCATGTGGTTGTCGCTGATGGACAGCAGCAAGTCGTTTATGGGTTCTCCGGCAAGGGGGATGGCCAGAAGAATGTTTTCCGCAATGATCCCGGCCAAGGAACCTGTGCTGTCACCACGCAGGATATAGCCGGTAAAGAGAATCAGCAGGCCCACGGGAAGGGTTGCAGTCAGTTTCAACCACTGTCCCCTGGTGTAGCCTTCTGTCTTTTTGAACACGGCCACGAGGTGGGCGATGGAAAACAGGAAAAAAAACTGGCTCGAGTAGAAGTGCAGGGAGCGAAAATAGCTGCCATGCGGAACCAGAATGTCCAGTGAAGAGGATGAATAGAGTGGAGTTGCGGGGTCGTATTGCAAAGCGACCACCATTCCCGAGAGAACCGAGATGAAGAGGGTAATCAGACTCCATTCACCCCAGCGGATGCCGGTGAATGTTTTAACAATGGCGCTGATCATTATGAAGTCATCATCAGGATGAAAGGGTGACAAGATATTTGTCGCTGTTGTTCAGTTTTTCAACGTTAAAACGAGGGAGCTCTTTTTTGGCCGGGCCGTTGAGAACACCTCCGCTTGGGGAAAAACGACTCTGGTGGCAGGGGCATTCGAGGATGTTTTCCTTTTCCCGATAGTTGAGTTTACAGCCCAGGTGCGTGCAGGTACGGGAGATGGCCCAGGGGGTGATACCGTCGTCAAACAAAATAAAGTCTGGGCTTGTAAAGAATTCACCTGGTGCCAGCGAGGCCGTAACTTCAATCACCCGTGGCTTTTTAGGGACCCGAAAACCAAGAAAGCGAAGCAAGGGTAAAAACAAGGTGAGCAGACCTGCCAGGATAAGGAATCGACGCTTCTGTGGAGAGGCGGGGGGGAGGTCTGAGTCGCGTCGATTCATGGGTGCTGGTGGTCAGTCGGAAAAGATTTGCTTCAGGCGCTGATTAACATGTTCGGGCACCATTTCGCTCACGTTACCGCCGTGGCGGGAAGCATCCTTGATGATTGATGAGCTGATATAAATCCAGCGAAAGGCTGGCATCAGAAAGAGGGTGTCCACTTCCCGTTTGAGTTTACGATTCATGAGTGCCAGCTGGAATTCGTAGTCAAAGTCGGAGACTGCCCGCAGGCCACGGACGATGGCCTTGGCGCCACGTTGTTCGGCAAAATCAACGATCAGGCCAGAGACCGGAGCCACTTCGATTCGTGAGTAGCCTTCTGGAAAGCACTTTCGGGCTAAATCAATACGCTCTTCCAGTGAGAACAGGGGCGTCTTGGACGGATTGATGGCAATGGCGATGATCACCTTGTCAAAGAGATCCAGAGCCCGGTCGACAATGTCGAGATGACCCATGGTGATGGGGTCGAAGGTACCGGGGTAGATGGCGAGGGTTTTTTTCTTACTGCTCATATGGTCGCTCCTTGACCTTGGGGCCGGTAGAACCAAAAGCCGCTGTCGCCGTACTGCCGCTGATCAATCAGGTGCAGGTGGTCAGCCTGTTCGGGTAAGGTGATGTCTGCCGTTTCCTCGGCCATGATTATGGTATGGTCGTGGATCAGTGAGGTGGAGGCCAGTTCGGTGAGGATTTTTTGGGCGAGTCCCTTTCCATAGGGTGGGTCAAGGAAGATCAGATCGAACTGTCCGCTCAGCCGGTCCGAGTTGCACAAGCTGGTGAGGCCACGACTCAGATCATGGCGGATTATATCGATCATTTCTTCGTGTGCCGGTCTCCCGGTCAGACAGATTGCCACATTTTTTTTGATGAGTTGCAGGGCTGTTTGGCCGAGATCAACGAATACAATCCGTGCAGCCCCCCGACTCATGGCTTCCAGCCCCAAAGCTCCAGTTCCGGCAAACAGGTCAAGAATACGTGCATTTTGCACTTGTGTGCCAAGGATGCTGAACAGTGCTTCGCGTGCCCGATCGGCTGTGGGTCGAATCTGCTGATCTTTAGGGGCAGGGGAGAAGAGCCTTCTCCCCCGGGCCCAGCCACTGATGATTCGCAAGGTTGGGAGCCCCTTTATAGGTATTTTTCAATGTAGTGTTCGGCGATCTGCACAGCATTGAGCGCCGCACCCTTTAGGATGTTGTCAGAAACCACCCACAGGTTGATGCCGTTGGCTATGGACTCATCCTCGCGGATTCGACCAACGAGGGTCTCAAAGGAACCGGCACAATCAATGGCCATGGGATATTGATTGTTGGCCGGATCATCGACCAGTGTGACTCCCGCGGCTGTGCTCAGCAGTTCTTTGACTTCCGCTGCCGTGATCTTCTGCTCAGTTTCAATATTGACTGCCTCGGAGTGGCCGTAGACAACCGGGACGCGGACCGTCGTAGCCGTAACTCCAATGGAATCATCTTCAAAGATCTTGCGAGTCTCATTGACCATTTTCATCTCTTCCTTGGTGTAGCCGTTGTCGAGGAAGCTGTCAATGTGGGGCAGGCAGTTGAAGGCGATCTGGTGCGGATAGACCTCGCTTTTCAAGGGGTCGCCCTTGGCATAAGCCAGAACCTGCGCTTTGAGTTCTTCAATGGCTGGAGCACCGGTGCCGGAGACCGCCTGATAGGTGGAAACCACTATTCGTTTGATCTTTACTTTGTCATGGATTGGTTTCAATGCCACCAGCATTTGGATGGTTGAACAGTTGGGGTTGGCGATGATACCGCGTTTTGTATATTGGGCGATGGCGTGTGGGTTTACTTCAGGTACCACCAGTGGGATTTCCGGGTCCATGCGATAGGCGCTGGAATTATCGATGACAACAGCACCTGCGGCTGCGGCGGCGGGTGCGAAATCAAGGGAGCGTGTGGCACCGGCTGAAAAGAGAGCAATGTCAATGTCAGTAAAGGCATCTTTGCTCAGGAGTTGAACCGTGATCTCTTTACCTTGGAAGGTGAGTTTTTTGCCCACAGAGCGTTCTGAGGCCAAAAGGCGCAATTCATTAATTGGGAAGTTTTTCCGTGCCAGGACATCAAGCATGGCACCGCCCACAGCGCCAGTGGCCCCGGCAATCGCAACGTTGTATTTTTTCATGGGGTGAATCCTTTTAAATATAAGAAGAAAGTGGATAAGGCAGGGGGGCGATCAGAACACAAAGCGTGAGTTCTGTTTTGTGCCTCTTGCAGTATTGTCAGCTCAAAAGATTAAAAAATAACAGATTTCCGTGCTGGTGGCAACAGGTGGGAACTGCAGGTAGGAATTTTTGGTTTTGGCTGAACAATTTGCAAGAATAAAAAGTTGTGTTGAAGAGTTGAATGAATCCGTCAGGATGTCTGGGCGAGCAGCGAAATGGGTTCGAGCTTCAGGAAGTGGTGAGACCTGCCAACCCATATGCCGAAGATCAGGTAGGTGTGGATCGTGAAAGTCAGCTGTGAGACAGCAGGTTGTGATCTCTGCAATGATATCGTTATTGTTTCATGCCGCAGAAACGGCAGATGTCACTTTTGGTTGGAATCATTTTGTTACAGGCCGAGCAGCGTCTGATTTTGGGTACAAGATTAAACACGGCAATGAGCATGACCAGAATACCGCTGACTATGGGCACAGGTGCTGAGGCAAGTTCACTGTCGTAATTCCGTAATCCTGCAATTAAGGAGATAAGTCCCACAAGAAAGGCAATGATTCTAAACATGTTGTTGCTCCGTCGTCTGGCTGCTAGAGATGAATTTGATCAGCATGGCAAATGGTGTTTGATGGAGGTGATCCGTTGAGTCATTGAGGTTATTCCGGCGCTCCGGTGGTACTGTAAAATCTATCTTCTCGGTCAAGGTACAGTTAGCCACGTTTGTGTAATAGAATAACATCTTTGCAGATTATTTCCAGGTCTGCGTTCAAATGGTCGGCAAGCCATTGAAACGTAGCCAGGCTGAAGAAACAGACATGAGTGGGGTCGTGTGTATAATGCCAGCGGCTGAAAGATTCTTTGGTGAGAACCCGTTTGGTCATGATGCCAAGATATCCCCCGCACCTGAGAAGTCCCCAGAGCAGTTGGAGATCTCGGGCCGGATTGTACAGGTGTTCAACAACTTCAGTGGCGGTAATAAAGTCATATCTGCCTGCCAATGCATTAGGGTTCTGAGCGTAAAAAGGATCATACACCGCCATGGGAAATCCAGCCTCTTCAAACATCATCGAAAGGGCGGGGCCTGGGCCGCAACCAAAGTCGAGTCCGCGGCTGGCCGTTGGAAGACGTTGACGAAGGGGAGAGAACAGGCGGTCTAGAAATGTCCTGTATCCGGTGTCGTCAGGGTTGTTGCGGTGCAGGTCATACTCTGCTTTTTCCTGCTTTTTGGAAAGATGGTAGGCGGGTGGGACAAAGACCAGCGAGCATTTCGCGCATTGAAGGTATGGTCGTCTTTTGTCTTGATGGTATGTCTTGGGTGCCGGCGCGCTTTTACACAATGGGCAGCAGAGTATGGAGGGGGTGATTTCTCCTTTAAACAGGATGTCTGTGGGGCAAGTCTGGTCAGCACGATTTTGTGGTGCTGGAGCAATGGGGGTAAAACGAGTCATTGCACCATTGCCGCAGGGTGTCATTATGCAATGGGAGGAGGATCTTGCTGTTCGGATTTCTTTTTCTTCAGAAGAGCATCTTTGCTCGGCCTCCTGACACGCTGGATGAGGGCCATAACCGGACCGGAAAGCATGTAAATAAGAAAGAGCAGGAAGAGTATGACTTCAGGCTCTGCCGCAATCAGGGTGAAGAGCAAAATAACGCCTACCAGAATCTGGAATGAGCGCCCTTTGTCAGTCCTGGTTTGTTTGAAGCTGAGGTAGCGGTGGGTGGAGACCATCAGGTAGGACAGCAGGTAGACCAGGAACAGCAGGGAGATGTGGCGTATCTCACCGGTGATCCCGAGAAAACGGCAGAACAGAACCGAGGTGGCGATCATAAACGCAGCGGCCGGGCAGGGCAGGCCGATGAAATCTGTGGAGGAGGTGGAACTGTCTTGTGTGTTGAAGCGAGCCAGTCGTAAAGTCGTCATGGCCACGAAGAGGAAGGCGGCCAGCCATCCATAGCGACCGTAAGGAACCAGGGCCCAGAGATAGGCCAGGACAGCCGGAGCAACACCAAACGAGACCAGATCGCAGAGAGAATCCAACTCCTTGCCAAATTGACTGGTGGAGTTTGTCATTCGGGCAATGCGGCCATCGAGCCCATCAAAGACCCAGGCAACCATGATGGCGATGGCTGCGGTGACAAATTCAGCATTAATGGCCGAAACGATCGAGTAAAATCCGGAGAACAGGCCGGCCAGGGTCACCATGCAGGGGATCGGATAAAATTTGGTGCTTATTTCCGGGTTGTTGGTGGTCATCTGCTGGTGGCTCCTTGTCATAGAACGGAGTTTTAGGGAGATTCAGACTGGTATACGGGGAAGATTGTCCCTGATAACACTTGCGCAATGACGTATTTTACCTGATTAACGAAGAAAAGGCAAAAAAGAAGGAGGTCAGGCCAGGCGGCCCAGGATGGTTTCGCCTGCTTTGACTTTGTCACCAACCTGGACGTCAACTTGCGTGTCCAGTGGGAGGTATAGGTCGACCCGGCTACCAAAGCGGATCAGTCCAAAGCGTTGACCGGATTTCAGGGTGTCTCCAATTTCTGCCCAGCAGATGATGCGGCGAGCAATGAGACCAGCCATTTGAACCACTGCAATCCGCGGGCCGTGCTCGGTGGTGAGCAGGGTTGCACAAGTCTCATTGTACAGGGCGGCCTTGCTGCTGTCGGCGCTGTAGAAATTGCCGGGGCGATGGAGTATTTGCTCTACTTTACCCTTGCATGGGCTGCGGTTGACATGGACGTTGAAGATGTTCATGAATATGGAAATTTTCAACGTGCGGGAGTTAAGATAAATCTGGTCGTCAACTTCTTCAACAAGGATGACTTTACCGTCGGCCGGACAGATCAGGGCGTCTTGGTCAGAGGGAGTGAGTCGTTCCGGATCGCGGAAGAACCAGGTGATAAAACCGGTGACTGCTAAGGCGGCAAGGGTTGGAACGCTCCATTCCAGGAAGGCCAGTGTTAGAGTTACAAAGGCTGAAAAGGCGATGAATGGATAGCCTTCTTTGGCCATGGGGATACGCGGTGCGATCATGCAGGTTACCTGGGTGGGTGAGTGATCTGTTACTAAACTCAGTGTGCGGCCATGGGGCCAGAGACAAAGAGGGAGAATGCAAACAGGGCCGGGCGTGCTGACAAGCCTGGCCCTGTTCATCATATTGTAGGGCAAAAAAAGAGTGCTACAGACCGCGAACTGGATTCATGCGGGATCGACGGTGCAGAGTCAGGTCAGCTTTTACTCGCCCTGGCCATAGCGACTGTACCTGTGCGCACAATTTCCTTGATGCCGATGGGTTTGAGAATATCGATTATAGCCTTGATCTTGGTCGTGGATCCAGTGACTTCAACGATGTACGATTTGGGGCTGACATCAACGACCTTGCCGCGGAAGATGTCAATGACACGCAAAACCTCAGCTCGTGTGTTGGACTCGGCTTTGACGCGGATCAGGACCATTTCGCGTTCAACAAATTCGCCTTCACTGATATCGGTGACTTTGATGACATCAATCAGTTTGTGCAGCTGTTTGGTGATCTGTTCGACAATGGCATCATCACCACGGGTGACCAGTGTCAGAGAAGAGACGCTTTCGTCGAGGGTTTCAGCCACGCTCAGGCTCTCAATATTAAAGCCGCGGCCGCTGAATAGGCCGGTTACCCGGGAGAGGACTCCGGGCTTGTTTTGGAGGAGAACAGAAAGGGTATGTTTCATCGGTTTATCCTGTGCAATTATATTCCTGGAGGAGGACCGCAGCCCTCCGTTCGGGTTGAATTCAAAGGTGTCCGCAATTAGACGAGTAACATCTCGGTAGTGGCTTTACCGGCTGGAACCATGGGGAATACTCCCTCTTCGCGAGCGATGGTGAAGTCCATGATAACCGTATTGTCGGTGGCCAGGGCCTTTTTGATGACTCCTTCCACTTCGCTGGTCTTGGTGGCTCGCAGGCCAACTGCACCGTAAGCCTCTGCTAGTTTGACAAAGTCAGGTGTGACCTCCATGATCGTGCCCGAGTAGCGCTTGTCATAGAACAGTTCCTGCCACTGACGAACCATGCCCAGGTAGTTGTTGTTGAGAATGGCGATTTTGATGGGGCAGCCATACTGCTTTGCCGTGGCCAATTCCTGGATGCACATCTGAATGGAGCCGTCGCCGGCAACATCGATGACCGTCTCGTTGGGAAAGGCCATCTTGGCGCCGATGGCAGCAGGCATACCATAGCCCATGGTCCCGAGCCCACCGGAAGTGACCCAGCGCCGTGGGCGGTTGAACTTATAGAACTGGGCAGTCCACATTTGATGCTGGCCGACTTCGGTGGTGATGATTGCATCCCCTGCGGTGAGTTTACTCAAGGTCTCGATAACAAACTGGGGCTTAATGGTTTCACCTTCATTGGTGTAGCCCATGGGGTGCTTTTCGGTCCACTCATTGATGTTCGCAAGCCAAGGCTCATGCTTGGTTTTGATTTCATCTTCATTGAGGTCTTTTGCCTGGTCGAGCCAGCTGTTCATGGCAGTCAGAGCGTGCTTACAGTCGGCAACGATGGGGATGTCCACCTTGACGTTCTTGCTGATGGAGGTGGGGTCGATGTCGATATGAATGATTTTTGCGTTGGGGGCAAAGGCATCGACTCGGCCGGTGACACGGTCATCGAAGCGAGCACCGACGGCTATCAGAACATCGCTTTTGGATACGGCCATGTTGGCGGTGTAGCTGCCGTGCATGCCAAGCATACCCATGGATAACGGGTCGGTGCCAGGGAAACCGCCGAGCCCCATCAGGGTCATGGTGACCGGAATGTTCAGGCGCTTGGCCAACTGGGTCAGTTCCTCGTTTGAATTGGAGAGGATCACTCCGCCTCCCACATAGAGGACCGGTCGTTTTGCCTTGAGTATTGCCTTGCAGGCTTTTTCGACCTGGCCCATGTGTGGCTCATAGGTGGGCTGATAGGTCTGCATCCGGATCGGTGTTTTTTCCGGAAACTTGATCATGGTGGCGACCACGTCTTTGGGCAGATCAACGAGAACGGGGCCGGGGCGTCCGGTACGGGCAACATGAAAAGCCTCGCGGAGAGTCGGGACCAGATCCTTGGCCTCTTTGACCAGATAATTGTGCTTGGTACAGGGACGGGTGATACCGACAATGTCAACTTCCTGGAAGGCATCGTTGCCGATCAGGGCAGTGGGAACCTGGCCGGTGAGGACTACTATGGGGATTGAATCCAGGTAGGCCGTGGCAATACCGGTGACACCATTGGTGGCTCCGGGGCCAGAGGTCAGCAGGGCTACCCCTACCTCGCCTGTGACACGGGCATAGCCGTCTGCTGCGTGGACTGCGCCCTGCTCATGTCGAACAAGGACGTTCTTGATGCCCGAATCCAGCAGTTCGTCGTATAGATCAATGACTGCACCTCCGGGAAAACCGAAGATGGTGTTGACCCCTTCTTCCTGGAGACATTTAATAATGGCCTGTGAGCCGTTGATTTTTCCCATGAACCTTGTTCCTCATAGCAGATGGAGGTTTTTGAAAAACCTGAAAGATTATGACTGATACATTTTATGATAAGAGCTTGAAAATATATCTTTCACAGGCTTGGATGTCAAGAATGAAGGGTGGTTTGTCGGGTTTTTGTGGGTGGCGAACGTCTATACCAGGTGTGGACAGGGTGTTGAGTGAGGTCTGCAATGTATACGTTGACCTGCTGCAAAAAGCAGTTTGAACATTTCTGAACTTAGAATGTTGTTTTGTTGAGCCTTCTATCTGGCTGATTTTGTGAAATTGATTTGAGGTGTACCTTTTGTTCAAATGCTTGCCGGGTGAGTGTCGTTTATGGGAAGTGTTATTTTTCGTAAAGTGGTCGCTTGACAATTTTCACAGGAGGGGTTTATCTTCAAAATATCATACGTTGTTCATGGAGATTGATCAGCAGTTAGAATAATAAATGAGAGATTAACAGATGCTTCTTCGACTCAACCTGACAAATCTACTATATTGCTTGGCAACCAGCGCCGCGGCAGGAGTGGATTGTCTGTAGGGTCATCGACAGCACGTCAATACAGGTCACTTAAGCCGCGGTTCTTCAGAACGCGGCTTTTTTTATTGGGTATCTGTTTATGAGCAGTCCGTTTTGATTTTTTTATTATAGGCGCGTTGGAATCTGAAATGAATGAATATGGGCTGTTGACCATTTACTCTTCGAGTGTATGAGTTTTCTTGTATATTGATGAATTGTTTTGTTTCCAGGACCCAGCAATCAGTATCTTTGCCATGATGAGGAGTGACTTACATGCGACCGGAAAGCGTTAAAAAATATCGTCCTTATCCCCAGGTTGATTTGCCCAATCGTACCTGGCCCTCCAAAAGGATTACCCAGGCCCCGGCCTGGTGCAGCGTTGACCTGCGTGATGGTAATCAGGCCCTGGTTCAACCAATGGATGTGAAACAGAAGCTTGACCTGTATCACCTTCTGCTGGATATCGGTTTTAAGGATATTGAGGTTGGTTTTCCTTCGGCCTCTCAGGTGGAATATGATTTTGCCAGATTGCTCATTGAAAACAATCTGATTCCAGATGATGTCAGTATTCAGGTCCTGACCCCGGCCCGTGAAAACCTGATTCAAAAGACGTTTGATTCGCTGCGTGGGGCTGGTCAGGCCGTGGTCCATCTTTATAATTCCACATCCACCCTGCAGCGAGAAGCGGTCTTTAAGATGAGCCGTGCGGAGATTATTGATCTGGCTGTGTCAGGGGCTCAGGCCATCGTCGCTGCAGCGGCCAGACAGCCGGAGACCAGGTTTCGCTACGAGTATTCGCCTGAGAGTTTTACAGGTACAGAGCTTGATTTTGCCGTGGAGATCTGCGAAGCGGTGATGGATGTCTGGCAGCCGACTCCGGATAACCCGGTGATCATCAATTTGCCGGCCACGGTTGAGATGTCGACCCCTAATATCTATGCTGACCAGATTGAATGGTTCTGCTCCAGGCTCAAGAACCGTGATTGTGCCTTGATCAGTCTTCACGCCCACAATGATCGGGGCTGTGCCGTAGCCGCAACTGAACTGGCATTGATGGCTGGAGGTGATCGCGTCGAGGGAACTCTGTTTGGCAATGGTGAACGCACCGGCAATGTTGATCTGGTGACCCTTGCCTTGAACTTGTTTACTCAAGGGGTTGATCCACAGCTTGATCTCCACGACATCAACCGCCTGATTGATGTTACTGAACGGGTCACCCAGATCCCGATTCACGTTCGTCATCCGTATGCCGGTGAACTGGTCTATACCGCCTTCTCCGGTTCGCATCAGGATGCCATCAATAAAGGAATGGATGCCTGTGCCCAATCGGATGATGGGGTATGGGCTGTTCCCTATTTGCCCATTGATCCGGCTGATGTTGGCCGGACCTATGAATCGATTATTCGCATCAACAGTCAATCGGGTAAGGGTGGGGTGGCCTATGTCATGGATAAGGAATTTGGTTTTAAGATGCCCAAAGCCATGCATCCTGAGTTCGGGCTGGTGATCCAGAAGATGACAGAACAGGCCGGGCGTGAGTTGCAGCTGACTGAAATTCGAGAGGCCTTTGGGTCTGAATATTTGAACCGGACCGAGCCGTTGGCCATGGATTCATTCCATGTGATCAAGCGGCACAGTGGCCGTGATGGTGATGCTTCATCGGCCGATGTTGAGGCTGATTTGGTTGTTTCTGGTACACCCTGCCGTGTTACAGCCTTGGGAAATGGTCCATTGGATGCGTTTTGTACAGCGATCCGATCGGCAAATTTGGCCGAATTTGTTCTCTGTAACTACCACGAACACGCCTTGACCCAAGGGTCGAGTGCCCGTGCCGTGGCCTATATCGAAGTCGAGCGACCCGATGGCAGCCGTTTCTGGGGAGCGGGCGTGGATACTGATATTATTATCGCCTCAATCAAGGCCTTGATCAGTGCCTTGAATCGGGCGGCCTCTTAATCACGAGTCGGTTCTGAGTGCAGCTGGTGACCTGCGACTGGTTGAAAGCGGGGCTGGGGAAAAAGAAAAAAATTGGCTTCACAGACTGATTAAGTAAAACCCGATTCCACATACAGCCAACCAGATATTCGTGATATTGGAAACTGTGATGTTGAGGATTGCAGCCACGGGTCGGTTACGGCCAAGTAAACTCATGCAGGACTTGAACTCGGGCCAGCTGGTCAAAGTGGCAAGGACGAGAAAACCGATGAGCCCCTTGGGGGTGTTAGACTGGTCAGCGGCAAAGGAGACCACTGGGTCGAGGAAATAGCCCGCGCTCACCAGGATGATCAGGGCTGGTGGAAACCAGACTCCAGGGGAAAAAACATGTTCTGCCCTGTCGGTCTCACAGACGACTTCATGTGGTCGAAGGGTGAAGAGAATCCCGGTGGCCAGGACAGCTACCCCCAACCATAAAAGGTAGCGGCTCGGTTCGATGAAGAAAAAACTCACGGCCAGTATTGCGGTGATCACAATGGTGATCAGGGTGTAAACGGGTCGGCTTTTGGCTGTGCTGCCCAGGCGACCGCAGATGATGGCCGCGGTTAAGAGCATGATCGGATTCATGATGTTCGATCCCAAAGGGGTGGAGGCGGCAAAGAGGATGTCCCCCACCCAGAGACCTACCAGCAGGCAGAGAGCCTCAGGGCCATTGGTTATAAAACCGATCAGGGTTCCCAGTCCCCTTTTGTTTTTCAGGGATTCAATAATGATTTCGATGCTGAGGCTGATCAGCATCATCTCGATAATAATTCCGGCGGCACCGATAAAGGCGAGTTGGATATTGCCGTTGTTGAACATGGCACTGGTGCAGAAAAAACTGATGACCAGCAGCCAGACGACCAGATCGAGGTGATCGATGGAATCAATCAGAAACTGTTTCACGTTCTTATGCCTTTAAACCTGTCTTGAGCAGGAAGTTGAGGATGGCCTGCTTGTTGAGCAGGATACCGCTGAGAATGTGGCCATTGCATTTGAGGGCCGGAATCATCCGGATACCCTCTCGCCAGGCAGCCACCGGTGCGGCGGTGATTTCCTGTTCAGTAATGTTGAGTTCGGGGTGCTCTTCTGCGAGCTCATACAGAGCTTTCTTTGCCATATGGCAGCGGGGTCAGAGGTTTGAGCGGTAAAAGGTGATTTGCATGGAGGATTTGAAGGAGATTTTTTAGGGGAAGAGCAAAGAAATGCTTTTTTACGAATGCATCTGAAGCTCACCTTAATTTTTAAAGATACACCAGAGCTGCCTTGCTCGGCAACCAGTTTTGCCGGTCGTGACTGTCTTGCATGAATATCAATTATATTGATGGTAATTGTGAATAAAAAACGCAATACTATTTTAATAAAAGTGAGTATCTAATAGTTTTTCATATCAACTTTTGTCTCTTTCTTCTTTGTCATGTTTTCTGGAGAATAGTCCGTGTCACAATTAGCCATTATCACGGATCATCGTTATCTCGATCATGATACCGGTGGTGGTGACCATCCGGAAATTCCTGCCCGTCTTGAGGTGATTCGTGATCGTCTCCAGACCAGCGACTGTTTCCCCACCCTGCATTTTTACTCCCCTGAAGACGCTTCCCGAGAACGTTTGCTGGCCGTCCATGATGAGGCCTGGCTCTTTCGATTTGAAGAAGGTGCCCTGTCCGGGCGAACCTATATTGATCATAGTGATAATCAGATAGGTTATGATTCTTATGACGTGGCTGTACTGGCCGCAGGGGCCGGGATTACAGCTATTAATCTTTTAGAGAGTGGGGTTGAATCACAGGCCTTCTGTCTGGTTCGACCACCCGGTCATCATGCCGAAAAAAAGATGCCCTTTGGTTTCTGCTTCTTCAATAACTGTGTGATCGCTGCGCGGTATTGGCAGGAACTGTACGGGGTGAAGCGAATCGTCATCTTTGATTTTGATGCACATCACGGCAACGGTATTCAGTCTGCCTTTGAACGTGAGGAAAACTCTTATTACATCAGTATTCATGAACATCCCAGTTTCAGTTACCCGGGCACTGGCTATGCAGATGAAGTTGGCCTGGAGGCCGGTCGGGGAAGCATTTTGAACCTGCCTCTGCTTCCAGGGGGAAGTGATGCTGATGTCCTGCAATTACTCGAGACCTCGGTCACTGAGGCCCTTGAGCGTTGGAAACCAGAGGCCTTGATTGTGGCCGCAGGTTTTGATGCCCATATTCAGGATACCATGTCCGGACTTTCGTATTCTACGGATCTGTATCGACAAATCGGTCTTCAGATTCGGAGATGGAGTGAGCGTTATTGCCCTGGGCGTTTGTTGTCTATTCTGGAAGGTGGGTATGAGCTGGAGTCTCTGGCTGATTCAGTTGAGGCGTATGTGTCCGGGCTCCAGGGAAAAGGTGATGACAAATCCCTCACAGAAACAAGAGATCGCCGGTGAAAGATTGAGGGGGCTCTTGTGGGATTTATTGGTATTAGCTCAAGGTATGATTTGTAACGTATTTATTTGTAAAATCCGGGTTTC
>JACKQG010000135.1_pt1 | contig 39288 bp, 42 predicted proteins | sample 8237621 | NCBI WGS metagenome assembly JACKQG01 (sample SAMN15677084, study PRJNA649215) | marine metagenome | biome: marine; feature: Black Sea; material: saline water; isolation source: suspended particulate matter (SPM) from the Black Sea western gyre | collected 2013-06-09/2013-06-10 | depth... | reverse complement strand
CGGTACGAACCGATCCGCAGCGAGCGGAGACCCTTCAGGCGCCCCCGAAGAGGTTTGCCGGCATCAGGATTCCGCTCAAGGAATCCGATGGATTCCCTCACCATCTCCGCCAGCCTCCAGGGCAGGGCCTCAGTGTCCTTGCGTGCCCGGCGTCCGAGCACGACGCGGGTCACTGGCCGTCGGGTTGTCGTGTGTCCATTTCGGCCTCGAACTCGGCGAGTGTGATGAAGTCTCCCCGGGCGAAGTCGGCGAGGCCCTCTTCTATTGCAGCCATGGTCTCGGGGTCGGACAGGATCTCTGCTGTCTCCTCGAGGGCCTCGTACTCGTCGATGCCGATGAGGGTCGCTTCGGGTCGTCCGTTCCTGGTCACGACGACATGTTCGCCGCTGCGTGTGACACCGTCTAGCAGGCTTGAAAGTTCGGCCCTGAACTGACGGACTGAAACGGTTCTGGCCATGCCGTCAGAGTACATGGTCTTGAGACATATGTGTACGAATCTGTGTACACACTCTCTTCCAGTTGATGTGGCACACCGGGGCCCCGGATCGGGCAGACTTTGCGGGTTCGTGACGGCTGTTCGGGGGAGGTTGGCAGGTGGGTGAGCAGGCTTGGGACAGCTACGACTTCGTGATCGTCGGCGGTGGCTCTGCTGGATGCGCCCTCGCCAACCGCCTCAGCGCCGATCCCTCGAACCGGGTGCTGGTGCTCGAGGCCGGTCGCCCGGACTACTGGTGGGACGTGTTCATCCACATGCCTGCCGCCCTCTCGTTCGGCATAGGCAACCGGTTCTACGACTGGAAGTACGAGTCCGAGCCTGAGCCCGAGATGGGTGGCCGTCGCGTGTACCACGCACGCGGCAAGGTACTGGGTGGCTCCTCGAGCATCAACGGGATGATATTCCAGCGTGGCAACCCGATGGACTACGACCGCTGGGCAGCCACCCCCGGATGTGAGACCTGGGACTACGCCCACTGCCTGCCCTACTTCAGGCGCATGGAGACCTGCCTGGCTGGGGAGGACGACTGGCGTGGTGGTGACGGCCCTCTGATCCTTGAACGAGGCCCCGCGACCAGCCCCCTGTTCCGTGCCTTCTTCGAGGCGGTGCAACAGGCCGGCCACCCTCTTACCGGTGACGTGAACGGTTACAGGCAGGAAGGCTTCAACGCCTTTGACCGAAACATCTACAACGGCCGGCGCCTCTCGGCTGCCAGGGCCTACCTGCACCCCGTGATGGAGCGACCCAACCTGGATGTGGTTACCCGTGCCCATGCCGCCAGGGTCCTGTTCGACGGTACGAAGGCGGTGGGGGTCGAGTACCGACACGGGCCCGCTAGGCGACGGACTCGGCGTGTCGGAGCCACCGAGGTGATCTTGTGCGGCGGGGCGATCAACACGCCCCAACTGCTCCAGCTCTCAGGCATCGGACCTGCTGCCGTGCTGGCCAACGCCGGGGTAGATCAAATCGTGGACATGCCGGGTGTGGGAGAGAACCTCCAGGACCACCTGGAGGTGTATGTGCAGTACGCGTGCACAAAACCGGTTTCGATGGCGCCCTATCTGGCCATGTGGCGTCGGCCCTGGGTGGGCCTCCAGTGGCTGTTCCGACGCGGTCCTGGAGCGACCAACCACTTCGAGGCGGGTGGCTTCCTACGCAGCAACGAGGACGTGGGTTGGCCGAACCTCATGTTCCACTTCCTGCCGATAGCCATCCGGTACGACGGATCGGTGCCGTCGGCCGGTCACGGCTACCAGTTCCACATCGGCCCGATGTTCTCCAACAGCCGGGGCTGGGTGCGTATCAGGTCAGATGATCCGTTCCAGAAGCCGGAAATGCTTTTCAACTACCTGTCCACCCCGGAGGACCGGCGTGAGTGGGCCGAGGCCATCGAGGTGGCACGCAACATCATGGGACAGCCCGCCTTCGAGGAGTTCAACGGCGGCGAGCTGTCGCCTGGTCCGGAGGTCGACGGAGACGAGGCGATCCTGGAGTGGGTGCGGCGCGATGCCGAGACGGCCCTGCACCCTTCGTGCACCGCCCGGATGGGGACCGACGAGATGGCGGTGGTGGACCCGATGTCGATGCGGGTGCACGGTACGGAGGGGTTGCGGGTGGTCGATGCATCGGTCATGCCGACCCTCACGAACGGAAACATCTACGCTCCGGTGATGATGTTGGCCGAGAAAGCCGCCGACCTGATCCTGGGCAACACACCCCTGGAGGCGTCGATGGCGGCGCAGTACCGGCACGGCGAGAGCGAGGTTGACTGGTGAGCTTCACGATTGGCCTCGGGGCCAGGATCCGCAAATCGCCGTTCTATGAGGCGATGTCTGCACACGGGATGACGCATGCGAGCGTCTACAACAAGATGGTTCTTCCCGAGTCATTCGGGGATCCCGATGCTGAATACAAGGCGCTTGTGGAGCGTGTGTCGCTGTGGGACGTGGCGTGCGAACGTCAGGTTGAGGTTGTGGGGCCCGACGCCTTCGATCTGGTTCAGTATGTGTCGGCCCGGGACATGGCCGGATGTGCCGTTGGGCGGGTGCGCTACGCACCGATCTGCGACCACCAGGGGACGCTGATAAATGACCCGATGATCCTGAAGTTGGCCGAGGACCGCTTCTGGTTCTCTATTGCAGACAGCGACCTCAAGCTGTGGATCAGGGCTATCGGTGCCGAGCGTGGTCTTGACTGTCGGGTCTTTGAGCCCGACGTGTCGCCGCTGGGTGTGCAGGGTCCGCGGGCCGAGGATGTGTTGGCCGAAATGTTGGGCGAGTGGGTGCGCGACGTTCCCTTCTTTGGGTTCGTAGAGGTGGAGCACGAGGGGATTCCGTTCGTGTTGTGCCGGTCGGGGTGGAGCGGTCAGGGTGGGTTCGAGTTGTTCCTCACCGATGGTTCGCGTGGCAATGCCCTCTGGAACGCCGTATGGGCGGCCGGTGAGCGTTACGGCATCCATCCAGGTGGCCCGATGTCTGATGAGCGCATCGAGTCGGGGCTGTTTTCGTACGGGACCGACTGTGGGGGTGACGCCACGCCACTTGAGGTGGGCCTTGGCCGGTTCCTCTCCCTTGACCGGGAGGATGATTTCGTCGGGAAGTCGGCCCTGTTGGCCGAACGTGAGCGTGGCCCTGCCCGGCGCCTTGTGACGGCACTGCTGTCGGGTGAGCGGCTCGCCGTGCCGAGCGAGCACCCGTGGCCGGTTTTTGAAGTCGGTGAGGGCAGCGGTGGCGACCAGGTGGGAACCGTCCGATCAGCGGTGTGGTCACCTAAGCACGGGTCGAACCTGGCTCTGGCACTGGTCACCTCCGATGTGGCCGGGGCCGGGTTCGTGACGGTGACGCCCGAGGGTGATGAGTTGGAGGCAAGCCACCTGTCCTACTTCGGGGAGTAGGCAAGGGTAGTTCTGGGCCTTCAGGGTAAGTATCAGCCACTGTCACACCCCTTCCCTACGGTTGAGCCATGTTCAAGTTTGACGGTGTGGTCGAGCAGTTGGTCAGGGAGATGGCCCACGACGAGCTTGGCGGTTTGTCACCCGATGGAGTTGATGATCGTCTCTCGGGCTGTCAGCGCATCAGGTCGGCTGTAGCTGCGTACGAGGCGCGTCTCATCAGACATGGCGAGGTGCTGGCGGAGCGCATGGGCCTTCGGCCCGCTTCGGTTGCCCACCTGTCCGCCACGCTGGGCGTGTCGGCACGCGAGGCGCGTGCAACCGTGAAGGTCGCTGAGGCGCTCAAGGCCGTGCCTGCTGCAGAGGAGGCGCTTTCCGCGGGCCAGATCACGGCAGGCCATGCCGACGTTCTGGCCAGGCGGCTGCCCGCCGAGCACCGTGAGGCAGCTGCGGTTGATCCGGACCTGATCAGGGCTGCCTGTTGCCAGAGTGTCGACGGGTTTCGCCGCAGCGTTGACGAGTTCGTCCGGGTGCAGTCCGGCGACCTTGACGGAGCGGAGCGTGCACGGCGCCGGCATGATCGCCGCCGGGCCTCTGTGTTCACCGACGATGACGGAATGGTCCGCTTCGATGCTCTGCTCCCTCCCGACACCGGAGCCCTCGTCTCCGCTCAACTGGGTCGCATTCAAGATGGGATGTACCGGGATGTTCACGAGGCGCATTACACCGCTGGTCAGCGGGCGGCTGATTCGTTTGTGGAGATGGCCAGGCAGGCAGCGGGTGGTGGCGGGGTTGCTCTTGCAGGCTGGGTCGGGACTAATGACGCCACAGGCGAAGATGGCGCCTCTGGCGACGGGACCCCTTCAGTCAGAAACTGGCGGCGGACACGAACGGAAATGGTGGTGCTCGTGGACCACAGATGGCTCTCCGGCCAGTTGGACGATGCCATGGAAGACGGGCGCCTTCCACGTTGCGAGATCCCGGGTGTCGGGGAGTTGGCCCCGGCCACCGCCCGCCGTTTGGCCTGTGAGGCGGCGATCATCCCCATGGTCATGGGTGGATCCTCGCAACCGCTCGACGTGGGCCGCCGGCGTTACCGGGTCACCCCGGCCCAGCGCCTGGCTCTGGTGGTTCGTGACGGGGGTTGTGTGTGGCCGGGTTGCGACCACCCGCCCGCATGGTGTGAGGCACATCACCTGGACGAATGGTTGCGAGACGACGGCCCGACCGATCTTGTCAACCTGGCCCTGTTGTGTAGTCGCCACCATCACGACGTGCATGAGGGTGGCCGGGTGCTGGAACAAGATGATCAGGGCGGTTGGCAGGTCAGGCTGGGCCTGCCACCACCGAGGGCGCCAACGGCAGCGTGAGGAGCGAAGAGGTGGGTGCCCCTTGCCTACACCCTTGCGAGCAGGGTTCCGGTTCCTATACCGCCGCCGCAGCACATGGTGATGAGTGCATGGTCCGATCCGGTGCGCTGGAGTTCGTGGACGGCCTTGGTGGTGAGGATTGCTCCGGTGCCTCCAAGGGGGTGGCCGAGGGCGATGGCACCACCGTTGGGGTTCACCCTTTCCATGTCGGGTCCGAACTCCTTTTCCCATGCAAGGACAACGGAGGCAAAGGCCTCGTTGATCTCGACAACGTCGATGTCGTCGATGGACATCGAGTTGTCGGACAACAGCTTGGCTGTGGCACCGATCGGTCCGGTAAGCATGAGGGCCGGGTCGGAGCCGATGAGGCAGGTGTCCACGAACCGGGCGATCGGGGTGACACCCAGCGACTCGGCCTTTTCGGCTGTCATGAGCAGGAGCGCCCCGGCGCCGTCGGAGATCTGGGATGAGGTGGCCGCCGTGTGTACACCGTTCTCCCGGCCGGTGGGGCGGAGGCCGGCGAGCGTCTCCATGCTGGTATCACGCAGGCCCTCATCGCGGGTGATCAGCGTGGTCTCACCCGTTGGGGAACCGTCCTCATTGAGGACCGGGGCTTCGACGGGGACGATCTGTGTGCCGAACCGGTCCTCGTTCCATGCCCTTGCCGCCCGGTCCTGGGACATCTTGCCGAAGGAATCACAGTCTTCGCGGGTGATTCCCCACTGGTCGGCGATGCGCTCGGAGCCCTCGAACTGGGTGGTGAACTCGTGGTGCTCGAAGTAGTTGTGGTTGATGGGTAGGCCCGAGTCCGGGTCCTTTGGGGTGGTGGCACCGAACTTGACACGGCTCATCAACTCCACACCGCAGCCGACTGCCACATCGACAGTGCCTGAGGCAACCAGCGCGTAGGCGAGGTTGGTGGCCTGCTGGGATGACCCGCACTGGGTGTCGACCGTGGTTGCGGGAGCGTCGATCGGCAGGCCGGCCGTCAGCCACGCCGTGCGGGTCACGTTCATGGACTGCATGCCGACCTGGCCGACGCAGCCGCCCACCACCTGGCCCACCTCGAGCGGGTCGACGCCTGAGCGGTCAAAGAGGGCCTTTTGGACCGTGCCGAGCACGTCGACCGAGTGGCAGGTGGAGAGGCCGCCACCGCGTCGGCCGATGGGCGTTCTAACGGCCTCGGCGACAACGACCTGGCGGGGAGTGCTGGAACTACTGGAAGAGGGTGTGCTGCTCATTGACTGCTCCTGAGGAGAGGGTTGGTGGGGAGAGCTGGGCCAGCGGAGGTGCCTGCCTCAGGTCTCGACCCTACAGTTGGGTCGATGAGTACCTGTAAGTGGGCAACCGGGGCGTATCGGGGTAAGAGGCGTGGCTGAGGGGCACGGGCATGCAAACGCTCACGGTGGCGCCGGCACGGTGCTGCGCTGGGCGCTGGCGGCGAATGGTGTGTTGCTGGTCGTTCAGGCTGTCGGCGCCGTGGTGTTCGGCTCGCTGGCGCTGTTGGCTGACACCGTCCACCAGGGATCGGACGTGTTCGCCCTTGTCGTCGCCTCGGTTGCCGTGTCGCTCTCAGCCCGGGCACCCAGCGACAGATACAGCTTCGGGCTGCGGCGTGCGGAGGTGATGGCGGCACTCCTGAATGCGGTGCTGCTGGTGGCTGCGGCGGGTTGGATCATCGTCGAAGCGGCACGACGGCTGCCTGATCCACCGGAAATGTCAGGCTGGGGGGTGTTCACCGTGGCCGTCGTTGGTCTCCTGGTTAACGGAGGCAGCGCATGGATGCTCCAGCGCAGCGGCGACAAGAGCCTCAATGTCTCAGGCGCGGCACTCCATCTGTTGAGCGATGCAGCGGGATCCTTCGGAGTGCTGGTGGCCGGCCTGGCCGTTGTGTTCTGGGATGCCACCTGGGTGGACCCGGCTGTGTCGTTCCTGATTGCAGGACTCGTGCTATGGACCGGGGTTGGCCTGGTGAGGCGTACAACCCACATCCTGTTGGAGGGGACACCGAGTGGAGTCGACCCCGCCGAGTTGTCCGCTGTCATGAGCGCCCATGGGAGCGTCGATGATGTGCACCACCTCCACACCTGGGCGGTTGATTCCACGATGGTCGCATTGAGCGCCCACGTGGTCGTGGCGGCCGACAGCCTCCACGATGCGCAGCTGGTCGGAGCGGAGCTGGAACGACTCCTGGTTGGACAGGGGGTTGCCCACGTGACCCTGGCGCTGGAGTGTCATCCCTGCGGGGAAGATGCGCCGGTTGAGGCCTAGGTAAGAAAAGCCGTCCCGTAACAGCGGGTCAGATGGGCAGGTCTCCCGTGGCGGCCGCAGTGCTCCCGTGATCCTTGTAGGCGGCGATGGTTCGCTGGGCGATGCGCATCTGGTGGATCTCGTCTGCGCCGTCGGCAAAGCGTGCCCAGCGGGCGTGCTGGTACATGTGAGCGAGGGGAGTGTCGGTTGAGTATCCGAGAGCACCGTGGACCTGGATTGAGCGGTCGATGATGCGGTTCAGGCTGTTTGCCACAAAGTGCTTTGCCATCGAGACCTCGGACTTGAAGTCATCGCCCCGGTCGATCTTGTAGGCGGCGTGGAGCACCATCAACTTGGACTGGTAGAGCTCCATCGTCGAGTCGGCGATCATCCACTGGATTCCCTGCTTCTCGGCCAGGATCGAACCGTGGCTGTAGCGCTCGAGGGAGCGGGCGACCATCATGTCCAGGGCCATCTCCGCCTGGGCGATCCAGCGCATGCAGTGGGCCAGGCGTGCAGGGCCAAGGCGGTACTGGCCCAGCAGGTGTCCCTGACCGCGGCCGCCCAGCATCTGTGACTCGTGAACCCGCAGGTCCTCCAGGAGGATCTCGGAGTGGCCGGTGGAGCCGTGCATGGTCTCGATCTGGCGGACCTCGTTCCAGCCTTCATGGGGTAGGTCGACGAGGAACGCCGTGTTGGCTGCCTGAGGAAGGTCCGGGTCGTCCTCGGTGCGGGCGATGAGGATGGCGAAGCTTGCCCGGTGGGCGTTGGAGATGAACCACTTGTGACCGTTGATCACCCACTCCTCGCCGTCCTGGTATCCGGCGGTCCGGATGAGGGTTGGGTCTGATCCGGCCACCTCCGGTTCGGTCATGGCGAAACAGGACCAGGTTCGACCATCGCAGAGGGGCTTGAGGTAGCGCTCCTTTTGGTCATCTGTTGCCCAGTGGAGGAGCGTGTGCATGTTGCCCTCGTCGGGGGCCTGGCAGTTGAAGACCCAGGGTCCGTAGTAGGAGCAGGCGGCCTCGGCCTGCACCATTGCCAACTCGACGTGCCCAAGGCCCATGCCACCCCATTCCTCAGGCATGTGGGGCAGCCAGATGCCGGCCTTGTGGGCCTGCTTTCTCAGAGAGATGAGGGTGTCGAGGCGTTGGCGACCTTCGGCATGCTCCAGCTCCACCTCGGCCGGCCTGATCACCTCGTCTACGAAGGCACGTACCTTGCTACGCAGAGCCTCCAGTTCAGGAGAGAAGCTGAAGTCGATGGTCATGGCGGTGCTGGCGGGCAGTCTGGTGGACAGGCGATCCTCTACAGGCTTTTCCCGGGCCGGCCAGGACCCTCTGCTGCTGCTCCCCGCATGTCGGAGTTGAGCTGAGCGTCGGCCATGAGGCCTGCCATCACATCGGTCAGGTCGGCCGGGTCATCGGGCTGGACAGCGGTCGGTCCCAGGTGCCACTGCTCCGCGATGCCCAACTGGCTGCCGTGCACGTCGAACACCCTGCCGGTCACGTTCTGGGCGGCCTCACTGCAGAGCCACACCGTTGGGACGGCGATCCAGCGGGGGCTCATGGCCTCCTTGGTTTCCTCGTCCATTGATTCCCATCCGGCCAGGCCGGATGTCATCCGTGTGAACGCACCGGGCGCGAGACAGTTGACGGTGACGCCGTACCGGACGAGCTCCATGGCGCTGATGATCGTGAAGGCTGCGATACCTGCCTTGGCTGCTCCGTAGTTGCACTGGCCGACGTTTCCGTAGATACCCGACGGCGAGGATGTGTTGATGATGCGGCCGAACAGTTCCTCTGGGGCGTAGTCGCCGGACTTTGCCTGCTCCCTCCAGTGGACGGCGGCGTGGTGAGAGGGTGCAAAGGTGCCCTTCAGGTGGACATCGATTACGGCGTCCCAGTCGGATTCAGACATTGAAAAGACCATCCGGTCCCTGAGGATTCCTGCGTTGTTGACGAGGATGTCGAGGCGGCCCCAGGTGTCGATGGCCTGCTGCACCATCGCGCCTGCGGCATCGAAGTCGGCGACGTTGGCGCCGTTGACCACGGCCTCGCCACCCATGGCCTCGATCTCGGCCACGACCTCCTGGGCCGGGGAGAGGTCGGTACCCGAGCCGGAGGCATCGCCACCGAGGTCGTTAACCACGACCCTGGCGCCGTTCTCGGCCAGGAGCAGGGCGTGTTCACGCCCGATGCCACGGCCTGCGCCGGTAACTATTGCTACACGGCCTTCACAGAGGTTTCCCATTGTTGATCCTGCTCCTGATAGTTGGGGGAGATAGAGCCTGGTGCCACAGGCCGCTCTCTAGGCGGCCGGGGCATGCGCACACAGCCTCTCACCTGGCTGGTCGCCCGAGCCAACCGGAGATGACAGCAGACAGATGAGGCTCGGGAAGTAGGGTCGGCACTTCGATCCTGAAAGAGGGGAGCCAGACATGGTCAGGTGTGCGTTCGTCGGTCTGGGGGTGATGGGGTTTCCAATGGCGGGTCATCTCCAGGCGGCAGGTCACCTGACCACCGTGTACAACCGAACAGCTTCCAGAGCCGAGGCATGGGTGCAAGAGCACGGTGGTGCAATGGCAGCGACTCCAGCCGAGGCGGCCGCCGGTGCAGATGTCGTGATGATGTGTGTGGGCAATGATGACGACGTCAGGTCTGTCGTGTTCGGCGATTCCGGTGTTCTGGCCGGGATGGCCGGCGCTGGAGGAGCAGCGACGCTCGTTGACCACACGACCGCTTCCGCCGAGGTGGCCCGGGAAGTGTCCGCTGCGGCTGGCGATCTGGGTGCCGGTTTCGTGGATGCCCCGGTCTCCGGTGGCCAGGCGGGCGCCGAGAACGGGCAGCTCAGCATCATGTGTGGTGGTGACCCGGAGGTCTTCGAAGGCATCCGGCCCGTGATCGGCTCCTACGCCAAGGCAACTGTCCTGGTGGGGCCTGTCGGCCATGGACAGCTCACAAAGATGGTCAACCAGATCTGCATCGGCGGCCTCATCCAGGGTCTGGCTGAGGCACTCGACTTTGCCCGCAGAGCCGGTCTCGACCTGGAACAGGTTCTGGCCGCAATCAGCAAGGGGGCATCAGGTTCATGGCAGATGGACAACCGTGCCCGCACGATGTTGGAGCGCCACTTCGACCACGGGTTCGCCATCGACTGGATGCGCAAGGACTTCGGCATCGTGTTCGACGAGGCCGCAAGGCTGGGTGCTTCGTTGCCGTTCACTGAGTTGGCTGACCAGAACTACCAGAAACTCCAGGAGCAGGGCCACGGCAGGTGGGATACGTCTGCAGTGATAGAGCTCCTGCGCGAGGACTGAGACACCGCGGGCTGCGAACCCCCGCAGAAATTAGGCCAGGATCTGTGACAGGAAGAGCTTGGTGCGGTCCTCGGTCGGGTTGGTGAAGAAATGCTCGGGGGTGCCGACCTCGACGATCTGGCCCTCCTCCATGAAGATGATCCGGTCGGCCACCTCCTTGGCGAAGCCCATCTCGTGGGTAACGACCATCATGGTCATTCCTGAGAGCGCCAGATTCTTCATGACGTCAAGGACCTCTTTGATCATCTCCGGGTCGAGAGCCGATGTCGGCTCATCGAACAGCATGATCTTGGGCTCCATGGCCAGAGCCCTGGCAATGGCCACGCGCTGCTGCTGACCACCCGACAGCTGCCCGGGGTGCTTGTCTGCCTGCTCGGGGATCCCGACCAGCTCCAACAGGGCCTGGGCCTGCTCCTCGGCCTCGGCCTTGGGCTTCTTTCGTACCCAGATCGGCGCCAGGCTTACGTTGTCGCGGACCTTCAGGTGGGGGAACAGGTTGAACTGCTGGAATACCATTCCGACCTCGGAGCGGACCTTTTCGATATTGCGTAGGTCGTTTGTCAGCTCGACACCGTCGACGACGATCCGGCCCTCCTGGTGCTCCTCCAGGCGGTTGATGCAGCGGATCCAGGTGGACTTGCCGGAGCCCGATGGTCCAAGGACCACAACGACCTCCTGTTCCTTGATGGTTGCAGAGACGCCTTCGAGCGCCTGAAAGTCGCCGTACCACTTGCTGATGTCCTCACAGATGATCATGTCAGCGGCATTGCTCAGGTCGCGGTCGCTGCGTGCAACACCTCCGGAGTCAGCGCCCGTCTCGGTCACGTCGGTCACATCGGTCATGTCGGTTAGCCCTCTTGTTGGGGAAGCCCGCAGCGTGAAGCTGGTGGCTGGTGGATCAGGTGGGATGGGTCGGGTGTCGGTGTCTGAAACATTGTGGTGCTCACTGTTCGCCCAGGCCCACGCGCTGCTCGAGTCGTTGACTGGCCTTGGACATGGAATAGGAGATCACCCAGTAGATGAGCGAAATGACCATGAGGTTCTCCCGGGTGCTTCCCATGAACTCGGTCTGGTTGGGAATGATCGCCTTGGCCACGAAGAGCAGATCGAAGAGGCCGATGATGACCAGGAGCGAGGTTTCCTTGAATGTGCCGATCACCTGGCCCACGAGGGGTGGTATGGCCACCCGGAGGGCCTGTGGAAGGACGATGAACACGGTCTTTTGGGAGGTGGTCATCCCCACAGCCTCGGCTGCCTCGTGTTGCCCACGGGTGACCGACTGGATTCCACCGCGGACGTTCTCGGCCAGATAGGCGGAGGCAAACAGCGCGTAGCCGATGGTAACTGCAGCCACCTCCGAAAGACTCATGCCGTCCGGCAGGAACAGGGGAACCATCACGCTGAAGAATATGAGGATCGTGATCAGGGGGACACCCCGTACGAACTCGATGAACCAGGTGGCCAGCAACCTGAAGATCGGCATGCTCGAGGTGCGGGCAAGGGCCAGCATCACACCAAGTGGGAACGACACCAGCAGGGTGAAGAACGCCACCATGAGCGTCATGGAAAAGCCGCCCAGAAAGAACTGTCCCGGGACCGGCACGGTTGATGGGGTGTTGATCGCCGTGACAAGCCATGACACGAAGATGGCGACACCGGTCCAGACGGCCGCATAGCGGTGCCGGGTCTCACGATCCCCGCTGAAGGTCGGTCCGGCGAGGGCAAACATTGCCAGGAGCAGCATGAGGATCCGGATGATCATTCGCATGGGCGTCAGGAAGGATCCGAATGCCAGGAAGAGGACGGTTACGGCGACCATCCGGCCCACCTCACCGGTTTCCGGATTGGTCAGCCAGAACAGGAGGGCGCTACCCAGGACTGCGAAAACCAGGAAGATGGGTATGTCTGTCGAGAGAACGTGGCCCATGTCGAAGTCGGGGTCGCGGAGCACGAGGAACAACAGGAGAATCGGTGTGACCATCCACGCTAGGACCAGGGAGGTTCGGGCCACCTTGGCCGGTACGCGGTCCCGGAGGAACAGGCCGGCTCCGTAGGCGGCGACGGCAATGAGCAACATGAGGGTCCAGGGCAGCTTGGTGGTCAGGTCCACTGTGCCCGGCTCAGCCAGGATCTTGGGGGTCCGGTCGATGATGAAGCTGTGATGCCCATAGGGGATGACCCACAGGGAAAGGGCAGCCAGGCCACATGCGCCTACCAGGAGGGACAGGGAACTGACCGAGCGGTCCTTTGAGGTTCTGGAGACGGCCACGCCTGAGACCAATAGGAAGACGGCAACGGCAAGCCAGGACAGCCGTGCGCTTGTGCTGAACGGCGCCAGCAACGTGGCCAGGGTGACGAAGACACCGAGAGCGATTACCCGCTTGCCAACGTCCGGCACCGGAATCCGAGAGCCGGCTCGCCAGACGGCGAGGGACAAGCCCGTGAGAATTAGGAACGCTGCCACGCTGAACCAGACACGTATGTACTGGTCGGCCGGGTAGGCGTGGGTCATCAACAGGCGCAGGTTCACTGCGGTCGCATTCCACTGGCGCAGGGGGTTGAAGATGAACCCCAGCAGACCGCGCAGCATGACCAGGATCAGGAGGCTGGAAAGTACCGTGAGAATTGAGTTGGCCACGTTCGAGAACAGGTTCTTCTTCAGCCACTCCCGGGGCGGCAGGTGTTCCTCCACGGGGGGAGTCGTGTCGGGGCGTGACATCGGGTAGAAGCTGCCGATTTCAGCGCCGGCACCGGCGAACTCACTCATCGGGTCACCTCCCTGAGATCTGGTCCGGTCATCGCTCCACCAACTTCATCCGTACGTTGTAGTAGTTGACGACGACCGAGATGGTCAGCGAGGTGGCCAGGTAGAAGAGCATCCAGACAGCGACCACCGGGAGGGTCTTGCCTGTCTGGTTGTATACGGTCTGGCCGACCTGGACTATGTCGCTGTAGCCGACTGCGATGGCCAGCGAGGTGTTCTTGGTGAGGTTCAGGTACTGGTTTCCCATCGGCGGGAGGATGATGCGGATGGCCTGGGGAAGGATGATGTGACGCAGGGACTGGGCACGGCTAAGGCCTACTGCGCTCGCCGCTTCTGTCTGGCCCTTTGGTACAGCCAGAATTCCACCACGGACGATCTCACCAATGAATGCCGAGGTGTAGAACACCACACCGAAGAAAACTGCGGCGAAGCCGATCGTCATCGTGAGGCCGTTCGTGCCGTAGTTGGCGAACTTGCCCGGCTTGACGATGTCGGGTCTCATGGCGTCGAACGGCCTGGCGGCACCGTCCACGTTGAACTTGGCTTCGATCACCCTGAAGAGGTCTGATCCGCTGTTCAGGATCCATGAGGAGAGCCCTGTCCAGTAGATGGCCACCGCGACCGCCATGAGAGCTGCGATTGCAGTGAAGATGATCCGGAAGTAGTCGTCGTCTGAGAGGGCGAGGTGGCCGACTGCGCTTCGGCGTCCGGCCAGGAAGCTCCTGATCCAGCGCCCTGCCAGGAGCACTGCGGTAGCCGAGAGGAGAATCTGGGGCAGCAGGAGCGGGAGGCTGTCCAGCAGGCCTGCAACTGCCCCCATGATCGGTCCGATGAAGCCGAACAGTGGATGGATGAATATGCCAATCAGGCCGAACACGATGAGGGTTCCGAGAGCCCAGATGACGGGTGAGGTGTTGGCACCGGATTCGTCGTGTAGTCGCACCCGCCGTTGCCGCACGAAGTGGGCGGCAATGCCGCCGACGGCCATCACCATCGCCCACTGGTAGAAGCCGTCGGCGATGAACACGCGCGGCATCGAGAGGCCCTTGTTGGAGATGTGCAGCCAGCCGTTGATCGGTCCTGTGTCTAGGCCGACCCTGGGCATTGTCGAGAGGACCGAGGAGTAGAAGATGATCTGGACGAGTAGCGGAATGTTGCGAAGGGTTTCAACCCAGATTGTGCCGAGACGCCTGACCAGCCAGTTGTTGGACAACCGGGCAAGACCCACCACCACCCCCAGCACCGTGGCGAAGATGATTCCGACCGCCGCCATTCGCAGGGTGTTGACCATGCCGACCCACAGTGCACGTCCACCGGTTGCGGGGTGTGTGTCGATTCCCTCGCTGAGTTGGATGTCGGGTGGTCGTTCCAGAAAGTCGAAACCGATGTTGATGTTCCGTGCGACAAGGTTGTCGCCGGCCTGACTCGCCAGGAACCAGAGGCCAGCGAGTACCAGGACGAGCGTCACTACCTGGGTGGTCCACTTGACGACCACAGCATCGCGCCACAGAGGCACGCGCTGCGAGACCGCCGCGTGGGTGCTGGAGGCCTGGTTGGTTGGTGCGGTCATGTCTCTCAGAAAGTATTGCCCGTTATGCGGAAGGTCCCGCTACCCGAAGGTGCAACGCACCCCCGGACAGCGGGACCATCACGCGGATTTCAGGTAACTGCTACTGGGTAGCTGTTGCCTGAATACCTATCTAACTTTCCAACTGCTCGCTTAGCGTGCAGGCGGCGAGTAGATGAGGCCGCCTTCCTTCCAGTTGGCGTTGGCTGAACCCTCGCGGACGAGGCCCACCGGGTTCAGGTTGGAGTTGTAGATGTCGCTGTAGTTGCCGACCTGCTTGATGACGTTGTAGAACGCATCAGCGCTCAGGCCCATCGTGGTCTGCAACTCACCGTCACCACCAAGGAGGCGGCCGACCTCGCCCGGCTCGCTGAGCCAGTCGTCGACGTTCGCCTGGGTTACGCCGTACTCGTCGGCGATGATCGTGGCGTACACGGTCCAGTTGACGGCGTCAGCCCATGCGGAGTCGTTCTGGCCGTAAACCGGGCCGAGGGGCTCCTTTGAGATGGGCGTCGGCGGGAAGATAACCCACTCTTCGTCGGCAGGCTGCTGCTTAACCTTGCGGCCTACCAGAGCGGAACCGTCGGTGGTGGAGATGTCGCATGCGCCGTCGAGGAACTGCTGCCAGACCTCGTCGCCGGTCTCGAACGAGTTGAGCGTGATGTTCACGCCAGCCAGCTCGGTCGCCTCTGCGATGTTCTTCTCGGTTGTCGTACCAGCGTTGGTGCAGACGACTGCGCCTTCAAGGTCGGCGATACCAGAGGTACCGGAGAACCCGTCGGAGACGCGGCCCATGAGCTGCTGTCCGTCGTAGTAGGTGGTGGGACCGAAGTCCATGCCCACATCGGTGTCACGGCTCTGGGTCCATGTCGAGTTGCGCATGAGCACGTCGACGTCGCCCGTCTGAACTGCTGTGAACCGCTCTGACGCTGTCAGCGCCATGAACATGACGGCGTTGGCGTCACCAAGCACGGCTGCTGCCACTGCACGGCAGTAGTCGGCGTCGAAACCTGTGACCGAACCATCGGCCTGGGTCTCTGAGAACGCCACTGCGCTACCGCTTACACCACACATGAGCGTGCCACGCGCCTGAACGGCGTCGAGCAGGCTTCCGCCCTGCACAACCTCGACCTCTGCAGCCGTGGTGGCCGGTGCGGCCGTGGTGGCTGCTGCAGTCGTAGGTGCAGCTGTAGCGGCCGGTGCGGCCGTGGTGGCTGCTGCGGCCGTGGTGGCCGGTGCGGCCGGTGCGTCGTCGCTGTCATCGCTACCGCACGCGGCGGCAATGACACCAATCGACAGAAACAGTGCAAGCAGCCTTACGAGCTTGCTCTTCTGCATATGAACCCCTCCGATTCGTCTTTCGACTCAATCTGACTGATCACCCGTGCAGATTGCCCGAAGAGGACAACGCTGCGCTGATGGCTACCCGTCGTTGGGTAGCGAACAACCACGTTAGGTGCCCCTCGTCACACTGGCAACCTGTGGGGGGGGGTCATGCAAGGACCCTGTGGAAGAATGATCGAATGAACGTCGAGCCGGAAACAGTGGCTGACATTGTTGATTCAGGCGCCATGACTGTCCAGACGGTGACTGGCCCCATACCGGCCGCCGACCTGGGTCGGACCCTCATGCATGAGCACCTCACCATCGGATATGCGGGTTTCGAGGCCCATTCCAGTCGTCCGGGACCTGACAGGGCCGAAATGGTGGCTGTCTGCACGGACAGGATCAGCCAACTTCAGGATCTGGGCTACTCCTCGTTGCTCGACCCCTGCCCAGCCGACCTGGGAAGGGACGTGGACCTCATGGTAGAGGTGTCCGAGGCCACGGGCTTCAACATCGTGTGTGCGACCGGCCTCTACAAGGAGGAGGAGGGCGGTACCGCCTACTGGCACTTCAGATCCCAGTTCGAAGATGTCGGTGCCGTGATGGCAGATCAGTTCATCGCCGAGTTGACGGACGGCGTCGGTAGCACTGGCGTCCGACCCGGGGTCATCAAGTGTGCGACCGGTCCGGGAGCCATGTCCGAATATGAACGGACCGTGTTCGAGGCGGCCGCTGTCGCATCCGTTTCCACCGGAGTCCCTATAACCACACACACCGACCGGGGAACAATGGGGGACCTGCAACAGGAGGTGCTCACGGACGGAGGGGTACCGGCACACAAGGTGATTGTTGGTCACTCCTGTGGCACGAACGACACCGACTATCACCTCAGGATCGCCAGCCGGGGCAGCTATCTGGGCTTTGACCGTTTCGGCATCGGCACCCTCATGCCTGATGTCGACAGGGTGGCGTCGTTGGTCCGCCTGCTCGAGCGTGGGGCAGGGGACCGGGTTGTCGTGAGCCATGACTCTGTCTGGTGCTGGAGGGGCGAGCCGTTTCCACCTGCACTGGCTGGACGCCTTGCCGACCTGTTTGACCCCACGCGTTTCGACCGGGAGATCGTGCCGATGCTCCACGACCACGGTGTGACCGACGAGCAAATTGACACGCTGGTCGTTGATAACCCCAGAAAGTTCTTTGAAGGGGCGACCCTCCCGGACCTGCCGCGCAGTCCTGAGGTGGGCTTCTAGTTGATCTGCTTCTCCATGCCCTCCCAGTATGGGGCGCGCAGTTTGAACTTCTGGAGCTTGCCTGTGGCTGTGCGTGCCAGCACGTCGCGGAACTCGACCGAGGTGGGGCACTTGAAGTGGGCCAACTTCTCACGACAGTGGTCGATCAGGTCCTGTTCGTCTGGAAGATCGGTGGCGGGTGATTCTGGCTCTCCTAGAACCACCAGCGCCTTGATGGTTTCACCCCACTTTTCGTCAGGGACCCCGATGACCGCTACCTCTGCCACGGCAGGGTGGGAGAACAGGCAGTCCTCGACCTCGATGGATGACACGTTCTCACCGCCCGAGATGATCACATCCTTCTTGCGGTCCGTGATGGTGACGTAGTTGTCGTCGCCGATGACGGCACCGTCTCCGGTGTGGAACCAGCCGTCTGCCAGAGCGGCGGTGGTTTCGTCGGGTTGGTCCCAGTAGCTCTTGAGCACGTGGTTCGTGCAGGTCAGAAGCTCGCCGTCGGGTGCGGTGTCGAGGCTCACGCCGAGTGCCGGCGCTCCGGCACGTGAGAGAAGGGATGCCCGCTCGCCCGGATCCAGATGATCCCACTCGGATCGGGTCCGGTTGATGGTCACGAGGGGTGCGGTTTCGGTGAGGCCGTAGATCTGGATGAACTCCCAACCCAGCTCGGTCTCAACTCTTTCGATGGTTCTGGTTGGTGGCGGCGCTCCGGCCACGACGATCCGCATCGTTCCTGATCCGGGAATCGGTCCGTCCCAGCCGGCAGCTGCATCCAGCACGGCTGAGATCACGGCCGGAGCCCCACACAGCAGCGTCACCCCGTGCTGGTCGACTCGGCGCAGTATCTCGGGACCGTCAACCTTGCGCAGGACTATGTGTTGGCCACCCATGGCCGTCACCGCGTAGGGCATTCCCCAGCCGTTGCAGTGGAACATCGGGAGGGTGTGCAGGTAGACGTCGCGGTCGCTTACGCCGGTATGCCAGCCGAACACGGCAGCGTTCAGCCAGAGGTTCCGGTGGGTCATTTCCACACCCTTGGGGCGGGCCGTGGTGCCGCTCGTGTAGTTGATGGTGGCTGTCGCACCCTCGTCGGGAGTCCATGGACGGGGTTCGGCGCCATCGTTAATGCCCCGGGTGAAGAGTGCATCGGACTCGTCGCCGGCCATGAGCCTGTGCTTGACCCTGATGTCGCCAAGGTCGGCTTCGAGCTCCGGATCCATGATGAGAACCTCGGCGCCGGAGTGGTCGACGATGTATTGGACCTCTTCGCGGTTCAGCCTGAAGTTGATCGGCACACCCACCCGTCCAAAGGCGCTCGTTCCGTACAGGAACACGAGCAGGCGTGCGGCGTTGTGGGAGACCATCGCAACCCGGGAACCAAGGTCCAGGCCAAGGTCGTCCAGCCCGACGGCCATCGAACGTGCCAACTCGGCGGTACGTCGGTAGGTGAGGTTGGTCAGCGGTGCGGCAGGCTGGTCGGGCTCGTCGACGATTGCGATTCGGTCGCCGTACACGAGTTCGGCGCGCCGCAGATGATCGGCGACGGTGAGCGGGATCTCCATGGGGTGCCCTTCTTGTTCCGGGAGGTCAGAGGAGACTAGTTGGCGCGTGTTGGTCGGTTACCAGTGCAGGACGATGGCCTGGTGCGCCTACGCTGCTGGAATCATCAGGAGACGAGTTCCCAGGATAGGAAAGGCGTGATGGCAGGCAGTTCAGGCGAGGACCAGGTGCTGTCCGAGTACCGGGCAAGCATCGACAACATAGATGCGGCGCTGATTCACCTGCTTGCGGAGCGATTCAGGGTTACACGTCAGGTCGGCCTGTACAAGGCCGATGCTGGTCTGCCGCCGGCTGACCCTGAGCGCGAGGCTGAGCAGGTTGAGCGGATGCGGGCGATGGCCGGAGAAGCCGGAATCGATCCTGTCTTTTCCGAGAAGTTTCTGCGGTTCGTGATCGACGAGGTGATCAGGCACCACCTTTCCGCCGGGGACTAACTGGCAGCGGCCTCGCGGTCCTTTGCCACCTCGTCCAGGTCGGCGTACTCCTCGCCTGTGTCGACCCAGTCCTCGAACTCGATGACACCGATGTCGGTGAAGCGGTCGCGGAGCCAGCCGTCACCAGCATCCAACAGCCCCAGCTTCTTGCAGTTGGGAACGATCTTGGAGAACAGCAGCCGTTGGAAGATCCGAAGCTCGTCAGGCATCCCAAGTTGGAACTTGACCATGTCCTTGACATCGACGCCGAAGCGCTCCCACATCTCCTGTCGCATGAAGCGGTCTCGCATTCGCAGGGCGGCCTCGAACGCGAACTCCTGGCGGTCTCTCAGCTCTGCCTGGGTCAACTGCTGGTAGACCTCCTGGAGGCTGATCACGCCGAAGGCAACGTGTCGGGCCTCGTCGCTCATTACGTAGCGGAGGAGCTTTTTTAGGAGGGGCTCTTCGATGGTCTGGTGCATGAAGCCGAATGCCGCCAGGGCCAGACCCTCGACCATGATCTGCATTCCGAGGTAGGTCATGTCCCAGCGGCTGTCGTTGAGGATGTCGTCGAGCAGCAGGCCCAGGTGGGTGTTGCACGGGTACTTGATGCCGTCCAACTTGGTGTCCAGATACTGGGCGAACACCTCTACGTGTCGGGCCTCGTCGACAACCTGGGTAGCGGCGTAGTACTTGGCGTCTATCCAGGGGACCGTCTCGACGATCTTGGCGGTGCATAGCAGGGCGCCCTGTTCGCCGTGCATGAACTGGGCCAGGCTCCAGTTGAGCGACTCGACACCCACCTCGGCCCATTCGTCCTCGTTGAACTTGTAGAGCGGTGACTCCGGGTTCTCGGCGAAGTACTGGACCTCGAGTGGATCGGCCGGTGCGAGGGTCTTGTACGGGTCCACGTCGATGGACCAGTCAAGGTCGGTCTGGCCGTTCCACTGTGAGGTCTTGGCCTTCTCGTAGAGCTTGTCGAGAGCGGCACGCTCACCCTTGTCGTAGTTCCAGGTGAAGATGGCGTCGGCGTTGTCCTCGACGGTGTGGATCACGCTTGTCACGTCCTCGTTCCAGACCGAGTACTCGGCAATCCGGTCGGGGTCGTTGGCGTAGGTCTCCAACTCGAAGGCCCGGCTGAGGGAGTTGCCGGGGTCGTTCGTGGCTGGAGCGTTCTCTGTCGTCGTCACTTGGTTTCTCCTGTTGGTCCGGGGCTGTCGGATGTTGGTTTGGTCGGGTTGTTGTCCTGGGTTGCCAGTGCGCCTATGACCCTGTCGATCACTGCTGTCCACTCATTTGACTTGGGAAGGTCGAGGCCCATCGCACGGGTGAGCGTCATGCCAAAGCCGATGGCGTGGGCTAGGCGGACGGTCGCGAAGCGGTCCAGGTCGGGGTCAAAGAGGCCGTCGGTTGTGGCTTCGTCGACCAATTTGGCCAACTTGGCGTCCTCGTCCTCGACTCGCCTGCGGATGGCTGCGGCCAACTCTGGGTCGCGGCGGCCTGCAACGATGGCCTCGAGGAACAGCCCGTATCCGCTGGGGAGGTCGTCGACAAGGTGGCTTCCGAGTGAGGCCAGCACGTCAGTTGCCGACTCGCCGGGGTGGTCGGTGCGGAGCAGTTGTTGGATCTCGTCAGGAACATGCATGTCGACCGCGGCCAGCAGCATTTCGGCCTTGCCTGTATACCTGCTGTAGATGGCTCCGGTTGTCACACCGGCCCGGCGGGCGATCTCGGCGACCCCGGCCCGTTCGTAGCCCTGCTCTGCGAACACCTCGGCGGCGGCGTGGAGCAGGATCTCGGTGAGTTCCTCGCCTGTTGGGGCCTCGGCCGGCGGGTCAGCCGTGAGCCCGCGCTGTGCCGGGTGAGCCCCGGTCCCCACATCAACCATGACACGATAATAACGCCTGTTATGCCGTGGTCAAGCCGGGACAGGGTGGGTCATCTGGGGAAAGCAGGGTCTAAAGTCGGCCTACCTGATGATCCGGGATTAGGAGAATGACCGTGCCATCTGACATGAAGCTTGGCGTAAGCATCTTTCCGTGTGCCTACACGATCCCTCCGGCAGAGTTGGCGGTCGCCCTGGAGGAGCGCGGCTTCGAGTCCCTCTGGTTGGCCGAGCACAGCCACATTCCGGTCGGCCGAACTGCTCCGTGGCCGGGCGGCCCTGTTCTGCCGCAGATGTATTACGACACGATGGATCCGTTCGTGTGCCTCAGCGCTGCGGCGGCGGTGACGACAAGGCTGAAGCTTGCGACGGGGATTGCACTTGTCGTCCAGCGCGACCCGATCCATCTCGCCAAGCAGGTGACGAGCATCGACGTCGTGTCGGGTGGCAGGTTCCTCTTCGGAATCGGCGCCGGCTGGGGCTTTGAGGAGATGGCCAACCACGGCACCGACCATGAGCAACGGTTTGGTCTGATGCGTGAGCGGGTCGAGGCCATGAAGGCGATCTGGGCTTCTGAGCAGGCTGAGTACCACGGCAAGCAGGTCGACTTCGATCTGATCTTTCAAAACCCCAAACCGATCCAGAACCCTCATCCGCCCATCCACGTGGGTGGGGTGTTGCCGGGAGGGCTGAAGAGGGCGGTGCGGTACGGGAACGGCTGGATACCGATTGCCGGTCGGGGCGAGTTCGACCCGGCAGCGTGGCTGGCAGCGAGAGACGAGGAGTGTGAAAAGGCGGGCCGTGACCCGTCTGAGGTCGAGGTGAGCGTGTATGGCGCTCCCCACGACGGTGCTCTCGTGGAGAAGGCCAGAGCGCTCGGAGTGGATCGCCTTGTGTTCGGGCTGCCGCCCGACGGCGCCGACGTGGTGCTGCCGTTGCTTGACGAACTTGCGACCCTGTCCGACCTGGGTTGCTCCGGTTAGCGGCGATCTAGCCCAGGGTGGCAGCCAGATCCTCGGCAAGAGCCCTTCGCTGAGCCTCTTCAAGATCGGATTCGATCACCATGTCCGGGAAGTCGCAGCCCAGCGCAACGGGAGGCGATGAGAGGTTGAAGGTCAGGTATTGCACGGCCGATAGCCGGTCGGTACCGACCTGGGAGGGGTCAAACTCGGCGTAGGAGCGCTCGTTGTCTCCTGTCACCGCGTACAGGTGCTCCTGCAGGCCGAGCCATGCCTCAAGCAGCCGTGTCCGTTCGGCTTCATCGTCGATCTCGATGAGGAGGGCGCAGCCGAGTTGGCCGGACCCACCCAGGAGACCGTTGTAGGTCTCCAACTCCTCGGCAATGGCGTCCTCACGCACGATCTTCTCGGCCCGCATGATCTCCTGGATCTGGTAGCGCATTGTGTCGTGGTTCTCGAAGAGGAAGGTCAGATGGTCGCCCAGGTGGATGCGGCGTGGGGCCTTGACGGCCATGGCTGCCCGCCGAAACTCCTCTCGCTCGTCTTCGTAGGTTTGGTAGTCGGTGATTTCTCCGCGACGGACATGGTGGAGGCAGCCTTCTTCCGTGGACTCGGGTGTTGAGACCATCAGGATTCTTCCGTTTCGACTGGTGTCGGGAAGCCGTCGGGTTCGTAGGCCCTTGCCAGGATTGACATCGGGTGCATGGGCCGACGGTCAGCGTGCTGGGCGAACTGCATCGCCGCCAGGGGGCAGTCGGTTGCCCATACCTCTGCATCGGCAGAGGCGATTCCGTCGAAGGCCTTCCTGCCGATTCGTACCGACACCTCGTAGCCCTCGGTCTTCATGGCGTAGGTGCCGTCGTGGCCACAGCACTCCATGGTGGTCGAGGGCCTGACCCCCGGGATCCGGCGTAGCAGGTCACGCCCCTTGAAACCCACAGCCTGGGCTCTTAGATGGCACGGGGCGTGGTAGCTGACGTCTCCGGGGGTGCTGGCGAAACCGTCATCGAAGCGGTCCTCGTCGCGGATGGACCAGAGGAACTCGCCCGGATCGACGACCGCCGAAGCCAACTTCTGGGCCCGTTCCCTGTCCTCTTCGGCAACCAGATCTGGATACTCGCGGCGCAGCATCATCGAACAGGTCGGGTTGATCGCCACCACGGTCTTACCGGCATCGACGTGGGGGATGAGCCTGTCCAGGTTGGCAGAGGCCTTCTCTCGGAGTGTCTCAAGGTCGCCTGACTCCCATGCCGGCATTCCGCAGCACTGGAGTCCCTTCTCACAGGTGACGTCCACGCCGTTTCTGGCAAGAACGGTGACGGTGTCGTGGCCCACCTCGGGCTCGTTGTGTTCCACGTAGCAGGTGGGGAACATGACCACCTCGCCTTCGGCCGGGTCCTTGCTGACAAGGCCCTCACTGTCGGCCCACGAGGTGAAGGTTCTCCGGGCGAACCGTGGGAGGTCCTTGTCGGGATGAATGCCGAGAAGCAGGTCAAGGAAGCGTCGGTGCAAGCGGCTTCTGGAGTTGAGGCGGTTGGCCAGACCACGTGATGCACGTGCGGCCCTAGCAGTGCGGTCCGGGTCTCCCAGCACCCGGTCGCGAAGGCTAACCCCGCCGGTACGTGTTCTCTGGGCCTTGTATCTGTGGACCAGTTTCGGGAAGTCCAACTGGAAGTCATGCCCGTCGCGGACGGTGTAGGGACACTGCACCTCGCAGAGCTTGCACTGGAAGCAGGCATCCATGACCTGGGAGGTCTCATCGTCGGTGATCATCCTCACGTCGCCGTCGTGGCGTTCATCCAGGAAGGAGAACAGCGAGGGGAAGCTGTCGCAGTACTTGAAACACATCCGACAGCCGTGACAGATCTCGAACGTACGGTCGATCTCACCCTTCAGGGCGGCCGGATCCCAGTAGATGTCGTCAGACGGGTCGTATGTGAGCCCCGGGGTGGGGGAGTACGGAATGGATCCGTGGTCGGCGGCCGTCACAGGTCACCTTTGGACGGGCACAGCCTCTTGGTGACGCTGATCGGAAGGGCGGGAGGCTCGCTCAGCTGATCGAGTCCAGCATCGACTGGAATCGACCGGCGTGGGCCTTTTCGGCTTTGGCGAGGGTCTCGAACCAGTCGGCGATCTCGTCAAAGCCCTCTTCTCGGGCCGTCTTGGCCATGCCCGGGTACATGTCGGTGTACTCGTGGGTCTCTCCGGCGACTGCCGCTGCCAGGTTCTCCTGGGTGTCTCCGATGGGGAGTCCGGTGGCCGGGTCGCCGACACCCTTGATGTAGTCGAGATGGCCGTGTGCGTGGCCGGTCTCACCGTCGGCGGTGTCGCGGAAATTGCCTGCGACATCGGGGTAGCCCTCGATGTCGGCCACCTTGGCGAAGTACAGGTAGCGCCGGTTGGCCTGGGACTCGCCGGCGAAGGCGTCCTTCAGGTTCTGGTGTGTCTGGGTTCCGTCGAGGCTCATGATGTTTCTCCTGAGGGTCTGAATCAGTGTTCGAAAGGGGACAACCGGCCCCGCCGTGAGCCTAGGCCCGTGGTTTGGCCGCTCCTGCCATCAGGGGCGTGGGCCCGCCGCCGGCAGGTTCCTAGGTGCCAAAGACGGGTACGTCCGGGCCGACGATCTTCCTGAAGATCTCAAGCACCTCGCCGTCCTCGGCATGGCGGTCGGTCTCATCCTTTGAGTACACGAGCTCACCGTCTACGCGCACGTCGTAGACCCCCTTGCTGCCCGTAATCAGCCGCAGGTCGCTGATGACGTGCTGGTAGTTGGAGAGCAGGTCCCTGACCGCGCTCACGGCGCGGGGTGAATAATCTCAGGGCACGCAGTAGGTGATCTCGATGCTGTGTTGGTCCATGAGGAGACGTTAGCCCTCACGGCGTGGTCTGGTCGAAGCGCCTGCTACGAGCAGGCTCGTGCGGTCGGCACGCACGACGACCGGCTCCCTGGCCGAGAGGCACCCGAGGAGCTCACCGTCCGCTCGCAGATCTGCTGTGGGGCCGGCGTCCAGCAACTCCAGCGAGACCTCTGCTGCCCTGAACATCGACACCTTGGGGTGGTGTACGTGTGCTCCGGTGTCGACGAGACGAAACGACTGAAGCAACTCGATACGGCTCACGTCGCCAACGACGCAGATGTCCATGAGGCCGTCGGTCGGGTCGGCCTCGGGGCAGATCTCCATGCCACCACCGAACCAGGCCGTGTTGGCAACCACGATGACTGCCGCGGTCAGGTCGGTTGCCTCACCGTCGAGGGTGAGGCGGTAGTTAGAGGGAACCATGCGTGGGATCTCGAGGAGCGTTGCGATCGTGTACCGGGAGGTGCCCCGCGGGAAGCTCATGGTGTTGGCCCGGCTGTTCACGGCGGTGGGAAAGCCCGCTATCAGGCTTGTTACCACGGGCCGTTCGGCACCGCTGATGAGGTTGATCGCGAGAGGCTCTGAGAGGGCCATGTCCACGTTTTCCTCAAGATTTCCGTTCAAGAGGCCCAGCGCCCTCGCAGCATCGTCGCCGGTGCCACTGGGAAGGATCCCGAGCACTCGTCTGGTGTCGGCCAGGAGGGAGGCCGCCAGGTGGACGGTCCCGTCACCGCCCATGACCAGAACCCGCCCGGCAGACGACCTCTCAACCGCCCTGGTGCTCTCCTCGGCGGAATCTGCGACCAGAAGCTCAACAGCGATGTCGCGTTCCCTGAGAAGCGACAGTGCCCTCTCCAGATGTCGCGTGGCCCGACCTGCGTGTGCTGCTGGGTTAGCGAGCAGGGCCACCTCGTGGACATCGTTCTCGGTGGATTCGGTCACTGATACATCATCGCTCATCGGTAGCCTCACCGCGTATGAGAGCCGTATTCGCCTTCCCGTGTCGCCGTCTGGCGGCTGCTGTCCTGCTTGCGGGGGTGGTGGTTTCGTGTGGTGGTGCCGAGGCACCCCTGTCGCCACCTGCGGATGGGGTGTTGCGTGTAATCGCCCTTGACACGCTGGACTTCGATGCCGAGCAGTACGAGGCGAGGCCCGGTGAGATAACCATTCAGTACGTGCTCGATGGCATGCAGGGCCACTCGCTTGTCGTTGAGGGGCACGAGGATCGCCTCCGCCTGGAGGTGAGCGGTGGTTCCACCGACGTGGGCAGCATCGACCTCGGTGCCGGTCGGTACATCCTGTACTGCGACATCCCCGGGCACCGTGAGGGTGGAATGGAAGCCCGGTTGCTGGTCAGCTGAGCTTCTCGGTCAGGACGCGAAACGACCCGCCCCAAAGGAGCGGGTCGCTTGGAGAACCGGCCGGTCGGGCCGTTCTTGGAGCCTTGGTTCAGCCCAGGATCTCGAAGAGCAGGTAGAGCACCACGGTGATGGCGAAGCCGTACTTGATGGTGTCCGTGTGCTTGTCCAGGACGATCCTGTTCAGGACGCCGTCGTAGCCACCTACCTTGCCGAGAGCCGATAGCTCCATGGCTATCCAGATGACGGCAAAGACGATCCAGATGATGATCCTGGAACCGGCCTCGGGGGTGCCGAAGTTGGGGCCGCCGAAGTGGCTTGGCCACATCATCGTGAAGATCAGGGGAATCGAGAAGAGCGTGTTGACCCGGCTGGCCCTGCCGGCCCGCTTTGCGGCTGCTGGTGCCGCCGAGTCTGCCGCGCCACCTTCTGCCACGGCCACAGATGACCCGATGACGACCTGCTGTGCCGGCCATATGACCATCCAGACGTTGGCAGCCATGGTGGTGCCTAGCAGGGCTCCGAAGAGAATCCCCATTCCGGCCGCCGAACGCCAGTACTCGGAACTGGACAGCACCTCCTGGTGGGCCAGAATCCAGATTCCGGAGACCCAGGTGAGGGCTGCAGCCCAGCGGAACCACCAGAGGGTCCGCCAGGTGATCTTGCGTAGGGCCTCACCCCTTGCTGCCTCGCCCATCTCGCCGAAGGCTGAGCCCTGGATGAAGTTGAAGAAATACAGGAGTCCTATCCAGGTGATTCCTGCCAGATAGTGGGCGAAGCGCCCGAGGGCCTGTCCGCCTCCGGCAATGCCCATCCAGTTGTTAAAAAGCTCCACAGGGGTCCCCTTTGTCTAAGTTGGTCTAGCGGTTCACGATCGTTGCTCGGTTCACCGTGTCCGGTGTCCGGCACGGGCAGATCATGGCACGTTGTGGTCTCGACTCCAACCACCTCGATGCCACAGGCCGACCCCGGACAGGGTGCCTCAGTCGACCTGCACGTCGGCGAAGCGTTCCCGAAGGGTCTTCTTGGAGAACTTGCCGACAGAGGTCTTTGGTACCTCTTCGATGAACTCGATCCGGTCGGGCATCCACCACTTCACGACCCGCCCTTCCAGCCAGGCCACCACCTCCTCGGCCGAGAGCGTCGCTCCATCTGCCGTGACCACGCATGCCATTGCCCGTTCACCCCACTTGGTGGAGGCCACGCCGATTACGGCAGCCTCGACCACGTCGGGGTGGGCCATGATCTCGTTCTCCAGTTCCACCGAGCTGATCCATTCTCCGCCTGACTTGATGAGGTCCTTGGTGCGGTCGACCAGGCGGATGTAGCCCTCCGAATCGGCGGTCGCCACGTCGCCCGTCCTGAGCCAGCCGTCGTCGGTGAAGGAGTCGGCTGACCGGTCGTCGTTGTAGTAGGTGCGGGCAATCCAGGGCCCGCGCACCTGTAGTTCGCCCCTTGATTCACCGTCCCGTGGAACCTCGTCACCCGTGTCGGGGTCGGCGATGCGAAAGTCCACCCCCGGGGTGACAAGCCCGACCGTGGTCCGAAGGTCAGCCTTGGCGTCGTCGTCGAGGTGGCCGAGCGTGGACTTGATCTGGCACACGGCAGCGAGTGGGCTGGTTTCGGTCATGCCCCACGCCTGAAGCAGGGGAAGACCGGTCACCTTGCGGTATCCCTCAGAGAGGGATCTGGGAACAGCGGAACCGCCACACGGAATGGCTCGCAGTGCCGAAAGGTCGCGACCTTCCAGTTCCGGGAGGACGCCCATCCAGATGGTCGGAACTCCGGCGGCCAGGCTGACCCTTTCAGTTTCCACCAGGTCCGCCAGGGCGCCGGGAGTCAGGTTGGCACCAGGCATTACGAGAGTTGCCCCCGTTGCCACACCGGCGTGGGCGAGGCCCCATGAATTGGCGTGGAACATGGGCACGACAGGAAGGATCACGTCGCTCTCGGTTACCCCGAGCGTGTCGGCCATCATGGCTCCAAAGGTGTGGAGCACCATCGAACGGTGTGAGTAAACGACGCCTTTCGGGTCGCCGGTGGTGCCAGAGGTGTACATCATCGACCCGGCCCGGTTCTCCTCGACACGGGTCCACTGCACCGGTGAGGCCGCCCCCAGAAGTTCCTCGTAGTCGTGCACCTCGGCTCGGATGGCATCGTGATCCGGTGCCGGTGCGCCGTCATCCATGAGGACCACGTGCCTCACCGTGTCGAACGTGTCCATGAGCGGCCAGATGAGCCCCGCAACAGACTGGTCGACGAAGATGACCTCGTCCTCGGCGTGGTTGGCGATATAGGTCAACTGGTCTGGAAAGAGGCGCAGGTTCAGTGTGTGGGTGACCCTGCCGGTACAGGGAGGTGCGAAGTAGAGCTCAAGGTGGCGTGAGGTGTTCCACGCAAACGTGGCAACGCGGCCGTCCTCGCTGATGCCCAGGTTGTCTAGGACCCCGCCGAGTCGACGGGTGCGCTCACCCCAGTCGCCGTAGGAGAGACGCTCCCGGCCGGTCGGGGTTGCTGTGACGATCTGCTTGTCGGCGAACAGGTTGGTAGCGCGGTCGAAGAGGTGGATCAGCGACAGGGGGGTGTCCATCATCAGGCCATCCATAAGAGGTGCTCTCTTTCTTGTGGGTCTTGTCGGCTGTGGTTGGGTCTCAGACAGTGGCGTGGGCGAGGGCGGCTTCGGCCAGATCCACCAACTCGGTCCGCTCATCATCGGTGAGACATTCCAGGTCGCCGGCAGACGCCTGGTCGGTTGCGGCCTCTATTGCGGCGTGGACGTCGGGATCCACGGGGCCGCACGAGTGATCGCTCCAGCCGAACAGGTTGGCGTTGGCCTCGCCGCCCTTTGCCAGGACCATGGCCAGCGGCTCGGTGTCGGCTGCACGCACGGCACATATGTGCCTGCAGAAGCGGAGCTCACGCGCCACCTGGGCAAGAAGGTATGCCCTTCCCTCCGGGTCTGAGGGGCGTTCCAGGTCCCGCCAGCCTGCGAAGAGGGCGGCGTCGGTTTCGTCGGCCGAGTCAACCATCTGTTCCAGCAGGTCGGCCAGTCGCCCTGCACCCTCGAAGCCCGACAGGTACTCGCGGCCCCGCTCGACACAAACCTGGCCGTACAGCGGAGCTGCGGCAGACGGGGTCATGGCGGAATCCTCAGCGGACCAGTTGGCCGCAATCGTTTCAGGGGCCCAGAAGAACGCAGCATCCACGGCGGTGTCCAGGTCGACGTCTCCCAGCACGCCAAGACGCCCGAGCATGTAGGTCCCCATTCCGGAGGGCAGACCCAGCTCGGCTCCCCGCTTGTAGGCGTGGCCGTCCAGCATGAACTTTGCCCCCAGGTCACCGATCGGCGTGGCTGTACGGCGTGCGGCGGTCAGTGCGTCCATGGCCTGGTCTCCTAGAAATGGTCGTGTCGGAAGGTGGGGCCAACCGGGCTCCATTGTCGTAGCTGGGACGGTAGCAAACCGGTTGAAGTTGGTCTTAGCCCAGCGTTGACACGACCCCGAGTCCGGTCAGGACCAGGTTGCGGACAATGTCCCTCCAGGACAGTGGGTTCCTCGACCATGCCCCAAAACAGCCGCATGCATCACGGTGACCGGCCATGAGGCGCCCTGCGATGAGCGTTGTGAATGCCGCCAGGAGGGCCACCGCGCAGGGGCCTCCGGTGCGGGGGCTGACAACCAACAGCATGGCGGTTGCACCCTCGGTGATGGGCAGCACGACGGCCAGCAGACGCGGGTTTGGCAGGCCGAAGTCACGGAGTGTTCGGCGCGTGGCGTCCGGGTCGCGGAACTTGGAGACGGCAGCGATCATGAACACGAGCGCAAGCAACACCGCAGCCAGCCCTGCGACACCCCCCGTCACTGCGGCTCCGTCATATTGAGCATCCGAGTCTCAGTAGCCGAGCGCCACGTCGACCGTGGCGAGCAGGTCCCGGTGTTCCACGAACCTGCGAACGTTCTCCTCCACAAACGGGGTGAGCAGCACAAGGCCAGTCTCGGGTGTGTTCCCGATGTGCGGGGTGATCAGACAGTTTGGAAGGTACCAGAGGGGGTGGTCATCGGGCAGGGGTTCCGGGTCGGTTACGTCGAGGGCGGCGCCCCCGATGTTGTGGTGGGTGAGGGCGCCAACCAGGTCCTCGGTGACGATGTGGCCTCCGCGGGCCACGTTCACGATCCATGCGTCGGTAGGTAGGAGGTCCAGACGCCGTGAGTCGATGATCCCGACGGTTTCAGGGGTAAGGGCGAGGGCCAGGACCAGAAGGTCGGTCTCGGGAAGGACGTCATCGAGGAGGTCGACGGTGATCGTGTGATCTGCTCCGGGGAGCGTCGCATCGCTTCGTCGCACGACCGTGGTCCGGCAGTTGAACGGGGCAAGCAGGGGTAGCAGGGCGCCGGCGATGCCGCCCCCACCAAGGATGGTCACATGCGCACCGGCCAACTGGCGGCCCACCGGGCCGGACCAGGAATCGACACGGGCGTAACCGTGGAGGTTCTTGTACGCAGCCAAGGTCAGGGCCAGCACCGTCTCTGCAACGGCCGGAGCGTAGACACCCTTACCGCAGGTCCATGTGAGGCGGTCGTCCAGATGGTGGGCGAACGGTTCGATTCCCGCGTAGGGAAGCTGCACCCATGTGAGGCTGTCGGCACCGTCGACGACCGATGGGTACAGCTCTGGTCGTGCAGGATCGGCCCACACGAGTCCCTCAGCATCAATCGGGTCGACGAGCCGGGCACCAGCCGCCCTGACGGCCGAACACATTGCCTCGTACATCAAGGGCCTGGTGTCGGGGGCCACGGCAACAGGTCGGGTCATCGTGGAACTCTATCTACGACCCGACTCTCGGACCGGAGAGGTAACGGCCTGTAGGGGTTGTCGTTCAGGAGAAGGCGGGGGTTCCCTGATAGGGAGCCGGGTCGCCGGGTGCTGGAATCTCGGGTCGGGTCCACGCCGTCAACTCCGCAAGGTCGCTCGCCACCGTGCGCCATGCCTCAGGGTTCCATCCCTCGGCGCTGGCGATCATGGAACCGTCCTGTCTTACGCCTACGAATGCGGGAAGGGTCGTGAGGCCGAGGGAGCGGGCAAAACTCCGGTCGGGATCGGCAAGGCTCAGGATCTCATCGGCCAGCGGCCCCATGAAGCTGCCGGCACCCTCAGCATCGGTTCCGCTGAGGACAAAAGCGACACGAACATCGGCCTCGCTGAACGCTGTGAGGATGCGACGTGCCGTATCGAGGAGCCATGAACTCTCGTGCGTGAACGGATCGAGCACCACGGCGGCCAGGTGGAACGTAGTCAGCAGTTCTGAAAGTGGGCGCGAAGTCCCACCCAGAGTCACCAACCTGACCTCACCTGGACCATTGATCGTCTCTGTGTCTGCCACGGCCGATGACGCTAGCGCGCCGGCATCTGAACCACTGGCCCCGACGGGCGACCTATGCGTTGGATGGGGTGGAGGTCAGGGCCGCCACGAGAAGGTCGATGGCGGCATCGGCGAGTGCCGACATCTCCGCGTCTGTCCTGTCCTGGATGGGGTGGTCGACAAACACCCGCCGAACCGGAAGTCCGAGGGCGTTCGCCTGGACTTCTGCCGCATCCTGAAAAGGTCCGGAGGCGACGAACACACCGGGTATTCCCCGTCGTTCAAGATCGTCGATGTCGTGCACACTGCACGTCGTACAAGATCCTCAATCGGCCAGAGCCTCGATTACGGCGTCGCATGTCGTGGCGATTTCGTGGCGCAGATCGACCGGGGCAGGCTTGGCGAAGGTGGGCTTTGTGTAGCGCTCCACGCCCGCGCCCAGCCTTATCAGGTGCTCCTGGAGTCGGTCAAGGAACACGTTGCCGCGGGGCTTGGAAATGTCGAGCAGGCCGACGGTAAGGCCGGTGAGGGAGTCCACCCGGGCGGTCAGGTCGCGCCCCGCCGGCCTTCCTTCGGCCGTGGGGTCGAGGACGGTAACGCCGGTCGGGTTGATGATGGTCACTGTGTTATCTCCTTCGTCACGGGGTCACTTCCTGTCTGGCCGTTGACCCATCCACCGATGATGGCTGAGAAGAGGCCCGCCGGACCACCTGCGTGGACAACGAGTAGGCCGCCTGGTCGGAATTTGGGGAGCGACATGCCGGCAAAGTCTGATGGCAGGCCTTCGTCGATTCCTCCGGCCCCGGCAATGATGGTGTCGGCGTCGACCGTCAGGTGGCTTGAGAGTTCTTCGGTGAAGCGGGCGCGGTCCCAGCCGGCGTCCCGGTACCTGGCCATGTGCTCGGGAGAAAGTACGAGCATTGCGTCCATGCCCATCACGACCCGTGACGAGATCGTTCCGAGAAGCGAGTCGGCCAGCGACCGGGTGAGGGATTCTGCCGATCTGCTCTTCTGGTCCATGACCAGGTGAGGTCCGTCACCGGCAAATGCCGTGACCGTGTTCTGGCCCGCCCCGAAACCATGTTGCTCGGCGAGGCTGGTCCAGGGTGAGCCGGCCTGGTCCTCGGCGAAGCAGAAGCCCTGCTTGCCCATGTGGCCGAGGGTGGCCCTGTCGATGCCCCCGGGAGCCCCTCCGCCAATGTTGCGGATGACAAGTTGGACGGCACGGCCGATGGTGCTGTTGGCCCGGTTGCCGTGTCCGAGAACGTTGATCCCGTGGTTCATGCCGATCTCGTCGGCTATGGGGCCGCTCACGACCAGCACCGGTCCGACCGACATGGTCGTTGCAAGAACTCCGTGCATGTTGAACTCATCGGTGCACACGGCTTCGAGGGCGGCGAGTACAACCGGGAGGTATTCGGGTCGACAGCCAGCCATGACTGCATTGACTGCGACCTTTTCGACAGTGCACTCGACCAGATCGGGCGGCACCACCGTGACGAGATCCGCTGGATTCCGTGTGGTGCCTTCGAGCATTCGCCGGACACGGGCCTCGGTGGGGGCCACGACCGGTAGGCCATCGGTCCAGCCCCTGTCGAACATGGCCTCGGCCTCGTCTTCAAGGGAGGCGATCTGGACGTGGCGTGACTTGAGATGGCTTTCGGCCCCTGTGGCCCCGTACCTTGCCCTCAACTCGTCGACCCGCCCGGGGTCGGCCGTGAGGGAACCTCAACCCGGTTTGAAGGGAGGCAGGTCAGGCCCCAGGCCCGTCTGGCCGGTCAGGTCCTCCCACGCATCGCGGGACCAGCCCATGGTCCTCGCTGTCTCCTCACCGTCTTCGAAGCGGAGCAGCGTGGGAACTGCCTCGAGGTCGAGTCCCCAACTGACGGCGAGGTCGGTGTCGTCGACGACCCAGGGTGCGTCGACCGGGAAAGTCGGGTCGTCCTGGGTGAAGACCGTAAGGCCTGCGTCGAGGGCCAGCTGTTCAAGGACGGGAACCACCAGTTGGCAGGCGGGGCACTCCCGCTTCACCACGGCTACCAGGCCGTCAGATACCGGAGGACTGCTCACGTCGCGAGTATCGCGCGTTGTGTCGGCGACAGGGTCAGCAGGCGAAGCAGAGAGGAGTTCTCTGAGACATCCGCCACCTGAGACATCCGCCACACTCCCGCTTCGGAAATGACACCCACTCCTACCCTCGCAGTTGATGACCGATTCGCTTGACGTCCGTTTCTACGGAGTGCGTGGCTCCACGCCCTGTCCGTGCGACGCCAACAAACGGTACGGCGGCAACACCTCTTGTGTCGTGTTGGAGGCTGACGGTGCAGATCCGATCCTCCTCGACATGGGTACAGGCCTGCGATATTTCGGCATGGAGATCGATCGTGAGCCAGCGACCCCACCATTTCGTGGAACGGCGCTCGTAAGCCACCTCCACTGGGACCATGTTCAGGGGCTTCCCTTCTTCAGCCCCATCAACCGCTCCGGAGCCCACCTTGACGTGTTCGGCCCCGCAGATGGGAACCGGTCGATGAAGGCCGCCTTCGCCTCGTTCATGAACCCGCCCTACTTCCCGATCTGCATCGACGACCTTGCAGGAAACGTGGCGTTTCACGATGTCTGCGATGGAACGATGTCGATTGGCCCGGCTGTGGTCACCACGCGGAAGGTGCCACATGTCGGGGTGACAAACGGCTACAGGATCGACTGGGGTTCCGTAAGCGTCGCCTACATCAGCGACCATCAGCAACCTGTCGACGATCCCCACTGCGTCGATGAGGCGGTGCTCGAGTTGGCCGACGGGGTCGACCTGTTGATCCACGATGCCCAGTTCACCGCCGAGGAGTTCGCTCAACGGAGCGACTGGGGCCACAGCACCGTCGCCTACGCGCTGGAGGTGGCCCATCAGGCCTCGGTATCCGAGTTGGCCCTGTTCCACCACGACCCCTCGCATTGTGACGAGACGGTCGACGGCCTGCTGGCATGGGCCAGCGATGCGGCCGACGGCATGGACATTGGTCGGGTCAGCGCACCTGCAGAGGGCCAGACCGTGAAGCTGGTCGCTGCATAGCGGAGTTCTCTGAGCGCTCTCTCGACAGCCTGAACGAGTGGGGTGCCAGGTTACCCTCGCATGTACCTTCGCCGAGCAGCGGACCGGGGGACACGTGGAAGGTGATGAGATGGATGCTCAGGAGAGCCAGCAGGGTGGAATAACCCCGGACCGCTACCGAGAGGTGCTCGGGCGGTTTCCGACCGGAGTGACCCTCGTAACCGGCATGGACGGCGACGAGCCTCTGGCCGTGGTTATCGGTTCCTTCGTATCGGTGTCCATGGACCCGCCGCTGGTGGGGTTCCTGACCGGCAGCGAAGCCCGGACCTGGCCGCGGATCAGGGCAAGCGGTTCGTTCTGCGTGAACGTGCTGGCCGATGACCAGGCGGACCTTGCCAACGCCTTCTTCACCCGTGACGGAGACCCATGGGAGGGAACCGGATGGGTTCCGGGCCACTCGGGGTCACCGGTCATTCCCGCCTGCGTTGCAAGCATCGACTGCTCTGTCTTTGACGTGATGGAGGCTGGGGACCACCTGTTCGTGGTGGGAGCCGTGGTTGACCTCAAAGACCATGGGACCGACGGTTCGCCGATGGTGTTCCTGGGCGGCTCGTACGGCTCATTCGATACCTCATCTGGGTCTGGAGCCTGATGCCGGTCTACGCCATTGGTGACATCGAACCCGAGATCCACCCCTCGGCCTACGTCCACCCTCAGGCGGTCCTGATTGGTGCTGTTGTTCTGGGCCCCGAGTCGAGCGTCTGGCCCCATGCCGTCATCAGGGCAGATGAGAACAGGATCGTCATCGGGGCGAGATCGTCTGTGCAGGACAATGCCGTGCTGCACTGCACAGCCGACCTACCGACAATTGTTGGCGACGATGTCACCCTGGGTCACCTCTGCCACCTTGAGGGATGCACCATCGAGGAACAGGTCGTGGTCGGTGTCGGATCTGTCGTGCTGCACGAGGCTGTCGTGGGACGGGGGTCGATCGTTGGTGCGAATGCGGTTGTCCGTAACGGTCAGGTGGTGCCGCCGTTGTCGATGGCCCTTGGGGTGCCGGCCGCGGTTCGTGAGGGGGTAATGGTCGAGGGGGCGAACATGGAGAACGCTGAGATCTATGTCGAGAGGGCGCGTCTGTTCAGGGCGACCCTCCGTCTCATGGACTGAGGTCGTGCAACAACAAGACCACCACTTCGGGTCGGGCGCCTTGCACCTGGCTGGACACCTGGTCACACCCGATGGCGAGGGTGCTGTCAAAGATCTTCATGCCGTGTCAAACGGGGGAGTACCTGCGGTTCTGATATGCCACGGGTTCCCCAGTGGGCCCGGTGGGGGAGCCAACTCGCCGGCAACGTTTCCTGAACTGGCCAACAGGATTGCAAGGGAACTGGGGTGGGTGGCGCTGGTTCCCTACCTTCGCGGAATGCCCGGTTCGGACGGCAACTTCAGCCTTGACGGCTGGCGAGACGATCTCCTTGCTGCGGTCCGGCACCTGCGAAACGCTGAGGAGGTCGGCGTGCAGGTGAGCGGTGTGTGGGCGGTCGGTTTCGGTACTGGTGCCGGCCTTGCGATCTGTGCTGCAGCTGTTGAACAGGGGATCAACGGTGTTGGTGCACTGGCGACACCGGCCGATTGGTCTGACTGGGCGGACAACCCTCGCCGGCTGTTGTTGCATGCCCGAGACGCGGGTCTCCTGTCCGACCCGGACTTTCCAGCCGACTTTGCCAAATGGGCCGGTGCTCTGCGGTCGTTGTCGCCTGAGGCGTCGGTCGGCGGCCTTGCACCCAGGGATCTTCTCCTGGTCCACGGCAGCGACGACTACGCCGTGCCGCCGCTAGACGCCAGGGCCCTCGCTGAGGCTCACGGTGCGGCCGATCTGCGCATGATCAGCGGTGCGGGACACCACCTCCGTCATGACCCCCGGGCGATTGCGGTTCTGCTGGGTTGGCTGGTCCGCCAGAGGCGTCTTCATGGGCAGGCTGACTGAGGCCGAATATCCCGGCTCTGGTCCTGTGCAAACCCCGACATGATTGTTACTATCCACGTAGGAGAAATGTCCGATGTGGGTTCCCTCCGGGTCCCGGATCGGAAGGTCCGTATCCCGTTTCATCAGGGATCCAGCAGCCAGGAGTCCACACCCCGACATGGCACCAACCGATATCGATCTTGACCTGAGCCGGTACAAGCTGGGATGGAGTGACGAAGAGGACTACGTCTTCAAGCCCAAGAGGGGGCTCAACGAGGAGATAGTCAGGGAAATCTCCTGGATGAAGGGCGAGCCCGAGTGGATGACCGATTTCCGCCTCAGGTCCTACAAGCGCTTCGGTGACCGCCCGATGCCATGGTGGGGTGGTGACATGTCGGGAATCGACTTTGACAACATCTACTACTACATCAAGCCGACCGAGGGTCAGGCCGACGACTGGGACGATGTACCCGAGTCGATCAAGAACACGTACGAGAAGCTGGGAATCCCCGAGGCGGAGCGTAAGTACCTCGCAGGGGTAACGGCTCAGTACGAGTCAGAGGTCGTGTACCACCGCAACCGCGAGGATCTTGAAGAGCAGGGGGTCATCTTCTGCGACATGGACACCGCCCTGCGGGAACATCCCGAGATCGTCAAGGCCTGGTTCGGTCGGATAATCCCACCCAACGACAACAAGTTCTCGGCCCTCAACTCGGCAGTCTGGAGTGGCGGTTCTTTCATCTACGTTCCGCCAGGGGTGAAGGTCGAGATGCCGCTTCAGGCCTACTTCCGTATCAACGCCGAGAACATGGGTCAGTTCGAACGGACCCTCATCATCGCCGACGAGGGCTCCGAGGTTCACTACATAGAGGGCTGTTCAGCACCCGTCTACACCACAGACTCGCTCCACTCAGCAGTCGTTGAGATCGTCGTCCGGCCTTCGGCACGTGTCACCTACACCACCATCCAGAACTGGTCCAACAACGTCTACAACCTGGTCACCAAGAGGGCACGGGTCGAGGCCGAGGGCCACATGGAGTGGATCGACGGGAACATCGGATCACGCCTCACCATGAAGTACCCGGCGGTAGTGCTGGTGGGACCCAAGGCCTCCGGTGAGGTTCTCTCGGTCGCCTATGCCGGAGAAGGCCAGCATCAGGACGCCGGAGCCAAGATGACCCACGCCGCACCCGAAACCACCTCCAAGATCGTCTCCAAGTCCATTTCAAAAGACGGTGGCCGCACCAGCTACCGCGGCCTCGTGAGGATCGAGGACGATGCCTACGGCTGCAAGAGCCACGTGCAGTGCGACGCCCTGATCCTTGACGACGAGAGCATCTCCGACACCTACCCCTACATGGAGGTTGGAGCCGCCGACGCGGTCGTGGGCCATGAGGCAACCGTCTCCAAGGTTGCCGATGACCAACTCTTCTACCTGATGAGCAGGGGCCTCACAGCCGAACAGTCCATGTCCATGGTCGTGAACGGCTTCATCGAACCCATCACCAAGACGCTTCCCATGGAGTACGCGGTCGAGTGGAGCCGGCTGATTGAACTGCAGATGGAGGGGTCTGTCGGCTGATTGCCTGCATCGGCTAGGAATACCTTCCATGCCGATGCGCGAGAACTGCACGCACTTCGAGAGCCGTAGTTATCCCAACGGCGACACCGTGCGCAAGTGCGACCTTGACCTTGCACCAGAGGCCCCTTGGCGTTGCCCTGCTGACTGTGTTTCCTTTCAGAGGCGGCGAATTGACGTGAACTGGAGCCACGGTTCGCTGGTGACACCTACGACACCGGACGAACCACCGGGTCTGGGTGACGACGACAGCATTGCCGCATTGCTGGATGCTGCCGAGGAGATAATCAACGAGGCCGCGCCCGGAGTGCTGGCCGACCTGGATTCTGATCGAGGGTCTGCCGGAAAGCTCAAGAAGCGCCTCCAGCGTGGCATCAGGGGAAAGAAGGGCAAGAAGGGCAAGCGAGGCCGCAGGTAGCGCCGCTTCCTTCGGGCCCGGGCACGCTGTGGCTCAGCGTCCCGGAGAGAGCCTTACCTCGACAAGAGCCGAGAGCGGAACGTGAAGCATTGACCCGTCGTCGGCCCGCAGCATTGCCAGGTCCTTGCCGAGGCGCTCAAGGGTTCCGGTCTGTGCGGCTGTGGAACCTGCAACCACGATGGTCACATGAGGTTGGTCGCTGAGGAGGCGCTCCAGAACACCGTGCAGGTCGGTGTCGCCGGCGGGGGTGGGACGGTCGCCGACCAGGTCCGTGTCGGTTCCGAGGCGGAGGTAGGCGATGGACGTAAGTGCAAGCAGGCTCAACCCGCCGTCGCCGAGGCGCAATCCGATGAAGTCGGTGCCGACCACCTCAATGTGGCCGTTTCGGTGATCTCCGCTCGAGAGCGACACGCCGACGGAATCGCGTCTTTCGGCCAGGTCGGTCAACAGTCCCTGGAGGTGGCTGGCCTCCTCAGAGCGTTGGCGTAGCCAGGCCTCGTGTCCGAGGCGGCGGACGGCCTCTTCGGCACCCGCTTCGGCAGCGAAACGTTCCAGTGCCTCGGTTGTTGGTTCGCTCACCGTGTCCGGGCTGATTCCGCCAGATTGTTCCGGTTGTGAGCGGCCATCATCTGCGACCATGAACCGAGGGTAGCCG
>JACKQG010001027.1_pt1 | contig 39297 bp, 36 predicted proteins | sample 8237621 | NCBI WGS metagenome assembly JACKQG01 (sample SAMN15677084, study PRJNA649215) | marine metagenome | biome: marine; feature: Black Sea; material: saline water; isolation source: suspended particulate matter (SPM) from the Black Sea western gyre | collected 2013-06-09/2013-06-10 | depth... | reverse complement strand
CTTATTTTATGGTAGTGAAACCATTGTCTCTAAATTCTTAACCGGACACTAGTGAAGACCACTATTTGATTGCCAGATTATCAGTGCAAAAACATCGCGTCGCCGTAGCTGAAAAAACGGTATCGTTCGGCGACCGCCTCGGCGTAGGCGTGCAGGACGGATTCGCGGCCGGCGGTGTCGCCCGGTTGTGCGAAGGCGCTCACCAACATCAGCAGCGTGGACTTGGGCAAATGAAAATTGGTGAGCAACGCATCGACGACCTGAAACTTGTGCGGCGGGTAAATGAAAATATCCGTGCGGCCACGCTGCGGCTTGATCGCCGTGCCGGGGGTGGCGACTGACTCGAGCACGCGCATGCTGGTCGTGCCGACGGCAACGACCCGCCGTCCCTCGGCCTTGGCTTGGTTGATGGCGTCGGCGGTGGTGGCACTAATCTCGAAGCGTTCCTCGTGCATCGGGTGATCCTCGATACGATCGCACTCGACCGGCTGGAATGTTCCCGGCCCGACGTGCAACGTCACTGCCGCGAACGTCACATCCTTTGCGCGCAGCCGGTCGAGCAACTTATCGGTAAAGTGCAGCCCCGCCGTCGGCGCGGCGACTGAGCCGTCGGTTTTAGCGTACACCGTCTGGTAGCGCTCGCGATCGGCGCGGGTGTCGATCGGCGCGCGCTCGATGTACGGCGGCAATGGCGTCTCACCGATGGCTTGCAACAGTTCAGGCAGGCCGGGCGAGTCAGGGAGGCGCAACAGAACTTTGCCGGTGTCGTTTTTGTCGATCGCCTCGACCCAATGCGGGGTGGGGCGTCCGTCGAGGTCGTGCAACTGGATGCGCGTGCCGACGTGGATCCGTTTGCCGGGCCGCAGCATGCACCACCATTCACCGGGCGCGCGTTCCTCGGTGAGCAGGATTTCCACCCGCGCCCCGTCGCCTTCCTTTTGGCCGCGCACGCGCGCCGGGATGACGCGCGAGTCGTTCGCCACCAACACGTCACCCGGCCGGAGCAGGGATTCCATGTCGACAAATCGCCGGTGCGCGAAGGCGCCGCTGGCGCGCTCCAGCGTCAGTAACCGCGAAGCGTCCCGGCACTCAACGGGGTGTTGGGCGATGAGTTCCAACGGGAGGGGGTAATCGAAATCGGCCGTTTGCACGGCGGCATCTAGTAGCCGTTTTTCGAGCTGGTTTCAACGCATCGCAGATCGCAGGTCGAATCGGGGCTTGAGCAGGGGCGGTCGCGCACGTTGGCACGCCAAACTGCCCGGCCCAGTGGCGTGAACTGCTGAAAACAGCCTGAAATGGAGGAAAACCGTTAAAACAGGGGCAACAAGAAAAGTTCATTTTTTTGGAAAAATCGGTTGACGTCTTGGGGAGAAAACGGTAGAGAACGGGAAACTTTGGGGCGCACAGGGCCATTTTGGTGTCCAAGCATCCTGTTATGTCAGCAACCCAGCAACAGCCGGCGACCGTGTATTCTGGTCGATTTCGCCACGGAATCGATGGCAGTCGGCGTGTCATGGTGCCTTCCAAGTGGCGGCCCAAGTCGGGCAAAACCGAGCTGGCCATCCTCCCGTGGCCGCTGGGCGAGCAGCAGTTTCTCCTAGTCCTGCCGCCCACGCGCTGGGACATGCTGCTGGAGAGGCTCAACGAAATGTCGCTCTCCGACGACCAGGCGGCGGTGGTGGAGCGGGTCATCGGGGGTAGCTCGGCCCACCTGACATTGGACAAGGCGGGGCGGCTGTGTCTGCCTGAGGAATTGGCCGCCGTGGCCGGGTTGCAGAAGGAGGCTTTGCTCGTCGGCCGGCTCAACAAGTTCGAAATCTGGGAACCGGGCCGGTTCGCGGAGAACAACAAAGGCAACGAATCGGTCGCGGCGGCGGCCATCAAGAATTTAAACCTATGAACCTGATGCAATATCTGGCGGTTGGTGGAACCCTCGAGGGGCCAAGGGAAAAATTCCTCTCTCGCAGGATCGGGAACAGCCAGGAGAGCTACTTCGGCGAGGGAGGCGGGGAGCTTGCGCATCCGGAGCCGGTGGCGCTGTCTGAGCCGGCGGCGCGGGAAGCGGGGCAGGGCGAGTTTGGTTTTCTCGATCCGCTGGTCATCGAGCCGAAGCCGTCCGGGCCGGGGAACCACCTCGCGCTTGGCCAAGCGGAAGCCAGGCCGCGCGACCGGGACCAGGTTGAGGTGTACAGCCGCATCAGCCCGGCGCGCGTGCGGGTGGTCCGGAACGACCTGGCCGGGTCGGACCTCGCGCTTCGCGCCAGTGAAGGGGTGGAACAATTTCGCCCGAGCCTGATTGCCGAGGCACCGTCGAGAAGCTCCTGGCCCGAGCGTATGCGCGGCCGGTTTGCATCGTTGAACCGGGTGTCGCGGTGGGTGTCGCGCCGATCGTGGCGTTGGCTGCTGGCGTTCAAGTCGTTTTGGCCGGCCGGCATCATGGCCGGGGCGTCCGCCGGCAGGCTGAAGGCTGCCCGTGAAAAAGTGGCGGCGGAGCCGTCGGTGCAAACGACCTCCACCGAATTGGAGGAGGCGATCGAGATGGCCAAGGATTACAAGACGGACGTGTACGTGGACGGACGAGTGGCGTGGAGCTACGACGAGTACGCCTCCAGCGTGGAGGAAATTGTCCCGATCGAGGATGCCAATGACTTGTGACCGAATTCATCCACGAACCGGTGCTGCTGGAGGAGGCGCTCTTGGCGCTACAACCGGCGGCCGGCCGGCTGTACGTGGACGGGACGGTCGGCGGCGGTGGGCACGCGGAGGCGATCCTCGAGGTGAGCGGCCCGGACGGGCGGTTGGTCGCGTTCGATCGCGACGACCGGGCGATCGCCGCTGCGGCCAAGCGCCTGGCTCGTTTTGGCGACCGGCTGGAACTGCACCGGGAACCGTTTTCCGGCTTGGCCAAGCGCTTGGCCAAGGCGAGCTGCGACGGGGTGCTGCTGGATCTCGGGGTCAGCTCGCCGCAGCTCGACGAGCCGGGGCGCGGCTTCAGCTTCCAGGCCGAGGGACCGCTGGACATGCGGATGGATCGCCGCCAGCCGGTGACGGCGGCGCAACTGGTGAACGAGCTCGAGGCCGAAGCGTTGGCGACGATTTTTTGGGAACTGGGCGGCGAGCGCCGGTCGCGCCGCATCGCGCGGGCCATAGTTGAACAGCGAGAGATGCAGCGACTCGAAACCACCACGCAACTGGCCGACACCGTGGAGCGGGCCTGCCCCCGGCGGGGCGCGCGCACGCACCCGGCGACCGGCGTGTTTCAGGCGCTGCGCATGGCGGTGAACGACGAGCTGGGCCAGGCGCGCGCCGGGCTGGACGCCGCCTGGTCGGTGGTCAAGCCGGGTGGCCGTCTGGCGGTGATTACATTTCACTCGGGCGAGGATCGGCTGGTGAAACAGTTCAGTCGCCGCCTGGCCAAGCCGTACACCGTGCGCGGCGAGGTCGACGTGCCGGAGTTGCGCGAGCCGTGCGAGCCGTCGGCCCGGGAGCTGAACCGCCGGGCGATCAAGCCAGGCACCGCCGAGCTGGAGCGCAACCCCCGAAGCCGCAGTGCCCAGTTGCGGGCGCTCGAAAAACTGTAAGCCACCATGCCGCGCAACCGTAAAAAGCAGGACTCGCCATTGAGCGTTGGCTTGTGGATCTGGGCCGCGCTGCTCTGCGTGCTTCTCGGGGGCACGGCGATGGGGTACGTGTGGCAGAAATCGCAGATTCACCAACTCGGCACCGAGGTTCGCAAGAAGGAGGTGCGGCTGGAGCTGCTCAAGGGCGACAACGAGCGGTGGCAGCAGCTCCGCGCCGAGATGCGCTCGACCAAGAAACTTTATGACCGGGTCCGCACACTCGGGCTGGGGCTGGCGATGCCCCAGCCGGAGCAGGTGCTGCGACTCCCTGACCTTCCGCTAGACGCCAAGGAGCTGAAGCAAAGCAAACCGGGGGATTACCGAACGGTAACCAACAAGCCGCGCCGGGAACGGCCGTGACGGACATGAATAAAAACCTGTTCACAGACTGACGTGGCAACGATCGCAGCCAACGCTCACCGGGGAAGGGTGATGATCCTAGTCTCACTCATAACGGCCGGTTATGTGGGACTCGGGGTGAGGTTGGTGGATATTCAGGTGCTCCAGCACGACAAGCACGCCGCGCACGCGCTGGACAACACCCGCCGCAGGGTGATCCAAGCCTCCAGGCGCGGCGACATCCTGGACATCCGGGGCACGGTGCTGGCGACGAGCCGGATCGCCAAGACGGTGTGCGCCGACCCGTCGCTGATGGGCACCCACCAGCAGCTCGTGGCCCGGGCGATCGCGCCGTTCCTTCGGCGCGACGCTGCCGATCTGGCCAAGCGCATGCAGCGCCGCGTGTACACCGACGCGGAAGGCCGCCAGCGCGAGGACCGGCACGTCGTACTCGCGCGAAAGGTGCTGCTCGAGGATTGGCGGGGCATCACCAATGCGCTGGCGAACATCGAGTTTGGTGTCGACGTGAGGTCGCTGCCCCGCAAGGAGCGGTTGAACTATTACAACGTCCGGCGCGCCGTGTTCTGCGAGCGGGTCGATTCGCAGTTGCGCGTCTATCCCAGCGGCAACCTCGCCGCGCACGTGACCGGGTTTGTCGGGGTGCGCGACCCGGAGGGCTCGAGCCTGCCAGTGGCCGGCCTCGAGGGGAAACACGGCATCGAGAAGATGCTCGACTCGGAGCTGGAGGGCGTACGCGGCTGGCGCGAGACCGAGACCGACCGCAGCCGCCGCGAGGTGGTGGCATTTCGTGAGTACAACGTGAAGCCGCGCGACGGGATGAACGTGGTGCTGACGCTCGACGCCAACGTGCAATACATCGCCGAGAAGGCGCTCGAGACGCTTTGCGCGAAGCACACACCGGCGAGCGCCTGCGCCGTGGTGGTGGATCCGCGGACCGGCGCGATCCTCGCGTTGGCCAACCGGCCGACATTCGACCCGAACAAGCCGGGCGACTCCACCGCGGCCAACCGGCGCAATCGGGTGATCACCGACTCGTTCGAACCCGGTTCGACCTTTAAGATCGTGGCGGTGTCCGGCGCGCTCAACGAGGGTGCCGTCCGGCTGACCGACCAGTTTCACTGCGAGAACGGCCGCCTCTATTTCGCCGGGAAAGTGCTCCGCGACCACCATGCGTACGGGCCGCTTTCGGTCCAGGAGATCATCACCAAGTCATCCAACATCGGCACGGCCAAGGTGGCGATGAAACTCGGCTCGAGCCGGCTGCACAATTACATCGCCGAAATGGGCTTCGGCCAGCGCAGTGGCGTGCCATTACCGGGGGAGGTTCGCGGCATCCTGCACCCGGTCGACAAGTGGAGCAAACTCTCCATCTCCCGGATCCCGATGGGCCACGAGATTGCGGCGACGCCGCTGCAGCTCACGATGGCGATGTCCGCCATGGCCAACGGCGGCAACCTGATGCGGCCGCTGCTGGTCGACCGGTTGGTGGACCGGGACGGGAACGTCGTGATGCAGTACAAGCCCACCGTGGTTCGCAAAGTGATCCGCGACGAGACCGCGCAGCAGATGGTGAGGACGTTGATGACCGTTGTTTCCGAGGAAGGCACCGCACGACTGGCATGGCTCGAGAATTACGCCGTCGCCGGCAAGACCGGCACAGCGCAAAAGCCGTCCAAGACACGGCGCGGCTACGAGCCCGGCAAATATTTTTCGTCGTTCATCGGCTTTTTGCCGGCGGAGGCACCCCGGCTATGCATCGGGGTGTTCGTCGACGAGCCGAACAACGGGTATTACGGCGGCGTGGTGGCGGGGCCGGCGTTCAAGGTGATCGCCGAGAAATCGGCCAACTATCTCGGCCTTGAGCCGTCGGTACCGGTTCCGCCAATGTCGGAGAGCAAACCCCGGGTGGTGTCCAGATGATGGAATCGCGAACGCTGGGTTATGTGGAGGAGAGCTGCAACGGGCGGCTCGTCGCGGGCGAACGCTCGGCGAGTGTGCGCCGGGTCTGCACCGACTCGCGCTTGGCCAAGCCGGGCGACCTGTTCGTGGCGATCCGCGGCGACCGGTTCGACGGGCACGATTACCTCAGCGACGCGCTTGGCCAAGGGGCGGAGGCGGCCGTGGTAAGCCAAGCCCAGCTTGGCCAAGCGGCACCCGCTGGGCCAAGGATCGAGGTGGAGGAGACACGGGAGGCGCTTGGCCGGTTGGCGGCCCGGTACCGGCGGGACTTTGAACTGCCGGTCGTGGCGATCGGCGGCTCCAATGGCAAGACCGGCACGAAGGAGATTGTGGCCACGGTGCTCGGGCAGCGGCTCGAGACGCTCTCAAGCGAGGCCAGTTTCAACAATGACATCGGCGTACCGCTCACGCTGCTCCGGCTGCGCGAGGCCCATGAGGCGGCGGTGCTCGAGGTCGGCTCGAATCATCCGGGCGAATTACGGCCGCTGTTGCAACTCATCCGGCCAAGGTACGGCGTGCTGACGAGCATCGGGCGCGAGCATCTGGAATTTTTCGGGAACCTCGAGGGCGTGATCGAGGAGGAAGGGATGCTGGCGGAGGCGCTGCCGCCGGACGGCTGCCTGTTTGTCAACGGGGACATCGACGGATTGGAGGCCATCCGCGCCCGCTGTTGTGCAACGGTCGTCACCGTCGGGGAGGGGGCGAACTGCGACTGGCGCATTACCGGCATCGCGCTGGACGACGAAGGGACAACATTTGAACTGATTTCGCCGAAGGGAGATTGGAGCGGAGCCTGCCGCGTCAACCTGCTGGGCCGTCATAACGCCCGGAACGCCGCGCTCGCCATGGCGCTCGCGGCGGAGCTGGGCCTGAGCCGGGAGGAACTGGACCAGGGCCTGCAGCGTTGCCAACCGGCGTCGATGCGAATGGAGATGCAGACACTCGGCGGTGTCCGCATCATCAACGACGCCTACAACTCCAACCCGGACTCCCTTCTGGCGGCTTTGGAAACGCTGGAGACGTTTCCGACCGGGGGAAAACGCATCGCCGTTCTTGGCGACATGGCCGAGCTTGGCCAAGCCAGCGAGTCGGCCCACATGGAGGCGGGGCAACTCGCCGCCCGGCTCGGCCTGAACGGGCTGGTCGCCGTGGGCCGGTGGGCGGACACGACGTTGCGTGCGGCACAGGAGGCCGGCTTGGCCAACGTGGCGGCGTTCGACGACGCGGCCGTGGCCGGCCGCGCGTTGGCGGCCAAGCTGGATCACGGGGACGTGGCACTCGTCAAGGGCAGCCGCGCGGCAAGGATGGAACGCGTCATCACGGCGCTTTCGGAGGCGATGGAAACGTAGCGGGAAGGATGTTCTACTATCTCAGCCAGGTTCCGCAGTGGTTGGCCGAAAACGGCTACGCCGGCTACGCGGACGGGCTCTCCTTCCTGCGCGTGTTCCAGTACATCACCTTCCGAACCGCCGGCGCGGCGGTCACGGCGCTGCTGCTTTGCTGGTGGATCGGCCCGAAGATCATCGCATTGCTCAAGCGGCTCAAGTTCGGGCAGGAATATTCCGACAAGGCCGAGGAAGCCGGCGGGCTCGACGCGCGCGTACTCAGCAAAAAAGGCACGCCGTCGATGGGCGGTGTCATGATCGTGCTGGTGCTGGACGTGAGCACGCTGCTCTGGGCCCGGTGGAACGAATTCCTCGCGCTGTGCCTGATGTCGGTGGTGGTGCTGGCGGCACTCGGCTTTTACGACGACTGGGTCAAGCTCACCAAGCAGGATAAGGCCGGCATCCACTCGAAAGTGAAGCTGGCGGTGCAACTGGCGCTGGGCCTGTTCATCGGGCTGTACCTGTGGCATCACCCGACCAAGAGCGACTTGATCGGGAAACTGGTGGTGCCGTTTTACAGCGGGGAGATAATGTTCGCCGGGGTGGGCTTGATCGGCCTGCTGGTCACCACGTTGGCCATCGTCGGCAGCTCCAATGCTGTGAACCTGACCGACGGCCTCGACGGCCTGGCCATCGGCTGCACGCTGATCGTAACGTTCGTGTTCATCATCTTCACCTACATCGCCGGGAACAAGATCATGGCCGACTATCTGCGCGTGCCGTACGTCGAGGGGGCGGGGGAGCTGACGGTGTTTTGCGCGGCGATGATCGGGGCTGGCTTGGGCTTCCTTTGGTACAACTGCCACCCGGCACAGGTGTTCATGGGCGACACCGGGTCGCTGGCGCTGGGCGGGGTGCTGGGTGTGATCGCGGTGCTGATCCACCAGCCGTTTGTGCTGGTGATTGCCGGCGGGGTGTTCGTGATCGAGGCGGTCTCGGTGCTAGTCCAGACCGGCTGGTTCAAGCACACGCGCCGCCGGTTTGGGGAGGGGCGGCGGGTGTTCCTGATGGCGCCGTTGCATCATCATTTTGAGAAAAAAGGGTGGTACGAGTCGCAGGTCGTCGCCCGGTTTTACATTTTGGGCATTTTATTTGCGGTACTCGCTTTGAGTACGCTGAAATTGAGGTAGATTACGAAGTGATGTTCAAGCTGAAGGGCAGTCGGGTGTTGTTGGTCGGGCTCGGGTCGCGCGGCCGGGCGGCCTGCCGGCTGCTTTGCGCCAGCGGCGCCTCGGTGGTGGCGGTGGATTGCAAGGACAACGATGCGTTGCAGCAGGAAGGCAGGCGCTTGGCCAAGCTGGGGGCGGAGGTGCACCTCGGCTTGCCCAAGCCGTTGGCCAAGCTGCTCGACGGCGTCGAGCTGGGTGTGACTGGCGTGGGCGGTATCCGCGAGACCGCCTGGATGCACGCACTGCGCAAGGCCGGCATCCCGGTGATCGGCGAGCTGGAACTGGGCTTCCAGCAGTTGCGCTGCCTCAACATCGCCGTGACTGGCACCAACGGCAAAACCCCGGCGGCCGGGCTGATTGAGCAGGTGCTGGTCGGCGCGCAACGGGAGACCCGGCTGGCCGGCAAGGTGGAAAACCCCGTCTGCGATGCCGTGGACGGCTCGAAGGAACTGGATTACCTGATCCTCGCCGTGAACTCGTTCCAGCTCGAGTTGACCCAGCTATTCAGCCCGACCGTCGCCGTGGTGACAAATCTCTCGCCGGATCACATGGATCATTACGGCAACATGGAGTCGTACGTGAAGGCCAAGGCGCGGATTTTCGCCAACCAGCAGCCGTTCGACTGGGCGATCATCCAGAGCGAGGCGCTGGCGCATATCCGTTCGTTCGGCATCGAGATTCCTTCCAAGATCATCACCTTCAGCGCGAGCAACCGGCGGGCAGACATCTCGCTCGACCGCGGCCTGATCATGAGCCGCGTGCCGGGCTGGGAAGGGCCGTTGATGGACTTCAGCGATTGCCAGTTGCAGGGGGCGCACAACGCGGAGATTCTGATGGCGGCGCTGGCGGTGGGCCGGGTGTTCCGGATTCCGCTGGAGCAGTCTGCGGAAATGCTCCGGAACCACCCGACGCTGCCGCATCGGTGCGAACGGGTGGCCGAGATAGACGGCGTGAGCTTCATCAACGACTCCCGATCCACCAACCTCGCCGCCCTTGAGAAGTCACTTTCCTCAATAAAACCGGGCCCGGGAGGACGTCCAAACATCTGGTTGCTGGCCGGCGGGCGCGACAAGGCCGGTGCCTACCACGACATTGGGCCGCTGCTTTCGCAACGGGTCAAGGCGGCGTTTTTGATGGGCGAAATCCGTGAAACCGTGCGCGCCGCGTGGAGCCTGTTCACGCCTTGCCGGCTGGTGGATTCGCTGGAGGAAGCCGTCCGCCAGTGCGCAGAAATGGCCGGGGAAGGAGATGTCATTTTGCTCTCGCCAGCGAGCGAGGATTCCGGTAGCGTCAACGGCTATAAACATCGTGGCGAGATGTTTCGACGCTCAGTCGAACGCTTGGCCGGGTCTTCAACGGAAGCTGAAAGCACCGGCAGGGCCTCTTCAGCCTCAAAAATCCCCCGGGTCTTGTCGCGATGAACCGATCCTCCCAACCACAATATCTTGTGTCACCCCGTGCGCTTGGCCAAGCGCGCGCCATTTTTTCAGCCAACCAAGGAGTTAAACACCATGCCCAGTCATAATCCCCTAAGACCCAAAAGTTCCCTGCTCGAGCAGAAAGCCAAGAGCCGCTCCGGCCTGCAGATGGTAATGATCATCGTGGCCGTGCACGTGGTATTCCTCGGCGCCCTGCTGTTCTCCGGCTGCCGCCCGGATCAATCGCCCCCCGCCACGGCGGAGGAGCCCAACGCCATCCCCAGCTTGCCGCCCATTGGGGGAGAGGGGGCGGCCCCGCCGGCCGACACCAATACCGTGACGGTCGTGGAGCCGCCCGGGCCTGCCGCGCCGCCGCTGCCGGAAACCAACATCACCGGTGGTGACCCCAAGCCGCCTCCCGTGACGCGTGACCCGGAGCCGGCGGAGGACATCGTCCCGCTCGTCCCCGAGCCGTCGCGCGAGCCCGAGGTGCCGGTGGCCAGCGGGGAGACGGAGTACGTCGTGGCCAAGGGCGACAACTTCACCACCATCGCCCGGAAACACGGCGTCACAGTCCAGGCCATCAGCAAGGCCAACCCGGCAGTGGACCCGAACCGCTTGGCGATTGGCCAGGTGCTGATCATCCCGGCGAAGCCGGCGAAACCGCCCGAGCCGGCATTGCCGGAGGGCACCACGGAATACGTGGTCAAGCCCGGCGACAACCTCTACAACATCGCCAAGGCGCACAACACCACGTGGAAGGCGATCCGGGATGCCAACGAGCTGAAGACCACCGGGATTCGGGTGGGCCAAAAACTGATCATCCCCCCACCGGCGACGAGCGAGTAGTCCGCGGAGCAGACGGCCGGAATGAAGTTCGCCTCGACCACGCTGGTGTTTGTCGTCTCCGCCCTGCTGGCGCTGGGGCTGGTGATGCTCTACAGCGCCGCGATGTTTCACCGGGGGGGGGCGTTTTTGGGGTCGCAACTGATGTGGAGCTGCATCGGGCTGGGGGTCTGCTTTGCCGCGGCGATGGCGGACTACCAACTGCTGAAAAAAGTCTCGCTGCCGGCGCTGGTGCTGGCGCTGCTGCTGCTGGTGGCGGTGATGATTCCCGGCATCGGGCTGGAGCGCAACGGTGCCCGCCGCTGGCTGCAGTTGCCGGGCACGACGTTTCAGCCTTCCGAGTTTGCCAAGCTGGCCGTCATCATCGCGCTGGCTCATTACTGCGAGCGCAAGGGACGCCGGATGGGCACGTTCCGTTACGGCCTGCTGATCCCCGGGGCGGTGCTGGGATTGTTTCTTGGGCTGATTTTCATCGAGCCGGACTGGGGCGCGACGGTGCTGCTGGCCACGGTGTGCGGGTTGATGCTTTATCTGGCCGGCACGAAGCTGCGGTTCATCATCCCCCCGGTGCTGGCGCTCGGCGCGGCGGGCGGTTTTTTACTGTCGCAAAACACCGTGCGCCTGAACCGCATCACGAGCTGGCTCGACCCCGAGGGCACGAAGCAGGGGGTGGGCTATCAGGCGTGGCAGTCGCTGATCGCGCTGGGCTCGGGCGGGACGACCGGCTTGGGCCTTGGCAATGGCCGGCAAAAACTGGGCTTCGTTCCGGAGCACCAGACTGACTTCATCTTCTCGGTGATCGGCGAGGAGCTTGGCCTCGTCGCCACGATGGGCGTCGTGGTGGCGTTCGTGCTGTTCGTGGTGTGCGGGGCGTTCATTGCGATGCGGGCGCGCGACTTTTTCGGTTTCCTGCTGGCCTCCGGCATGACGCTGCTGATCGGCCTTCAGGCGTTCATCAACATCGGCGTGGTGACCAGCACGCTGCCGAACAAGGGACTCCCGCTGCCGTTCATCAGCCGCGGCGGCACGAATCTCGTGGTGATGCTGTTTTGCGTCGGGGTGCTGCTGAGCGTCGCGCGGTTTGCGAGCCGCGAGGGGCAGGCCCGGGAGGACGCCCCAACCAACCCCGGCGGGTACTCCCCGTTCCGGGCGAAGACATGAGCATGAAACGACCGGCTAAACGCATTGCCATCGCCTGCGGCGGAACCGGCGGGCACCTGTTCCCTGGCTTGGCCGTGGGGGACGCGCTCGTGGCGCGCGGCTGCGAGGTCACGCTGCTCGTCAGCCCGAAGGAGGTGGACCAGACGGCGGTCAAGTCGGCTTACGGCATGGAGGTCGAGTCGCTGCCGGTTGTTGGGCTGAGCCGCAATCTACCCCGGTTCGCCGCCAGTTTTTGGTCGTCGCTTGGCCAATGCCGAAAACGCTTCCGCGACAACCGCCCGGATGCCGTGCTGGCGATGGGCGGGTTCACCAGCGCGCCGCCGGTGATCGCCGGGAAGCTGGCCGGCGCCCGCATTTTTCTGCACGAGGCCAACGCCATCCCGGGCCGGGCGGTGAAGCTGCTGGCGCCGCTGGCCGACGAGGTGTTCGTCCAGTTCCCCGCCGCGATGCCACGCGTGTTGAGCACCGACATTCGCACCACCGGCCTGCCGGTGCGCTCAGCGATGGAGCCGTTGCCCAAGGCCGACGCGCGGGTCGCGCTTGGCTTGGCCGACGACCGGCCGGTGCTGCTCGTGATGGGTGGCAGCCAGGGGGCGCAGTCAATCAACCAAGCGATGGTCGGCTCGCTGCCGCGCTTGGCCAAGGCGGTGCCGGGACTGCAGTTCATCCACCTGACCGGCGGCGGCGTCGAGCCGGTGCGGCAGGCGTACACCGCGCTTGGCCTGGACGCCGTGGTGCGTCCGTTCTTGACCGAGATGGAGTACGCGCTGGGCGCGGCCGATCTGGCGGTGAGCCGCTCCGGGGCGTCGTCGCTCGCCGAGTTTTCGGCCATGGAACTGCCGGCCATCCTGATCCCGTACCCCACCGCAGTCGACGACCATCAGCGGATCAATGCGCAGTCGTTCGTGGACATCGGCGCGGCGCGCTGTTTTCACCAGAAACAATTGACGCCCAACCTGCTCGTCAGCCAGTTGAGCGAGCTGTTCGGCAGCCCGGCCAAGCTTGAGGCGATGGCCGGCGCGATGAAACCGTGGAAGGCGGCGCAGGCAACGGAGGAGGTTGTGCAGCGGATGTTCGAGGTGTGCGGCTGGGAGGATGTTGGCGACGACAACCTGCTGTTCACCCTGCCAAGCGGAAAGGAGGCGGCGGCATGATTACCAGCGCCGCAACACCCGTGGCGGAAGAGTTGAAAGAGAGGCTCGAGCACGCCGCCGGCGACGGGACGGTCGTCGAGACGGATTATCCGCTGGCGGAGTTGACGACCCTGCGGGCGGGCGGCCCGGCCGATTTTTTCGCTGAGCCCGAGAGTGAAGCCGGCCTCGCGGCGCTGCTGGCCGCCTGCCGGGGGCGGGGGCTGCCGGTGACGTTGCTCGGGCGCGGATCCAACTTTCTCCCGCTCGACTCCGGCGTGCGCGGCCTGACCGTGCGGCTCGGGCGGGAGCCGTTCACCGGCATCGAGCCGGACGGCCCGAGGCTCCGTTGCGGCGCGGGTGCAAGGATGAAAACCGTGGCCGCCGAGGCCAAGCGGTGCCGCCTGGCGGGGATGGAATTTCTCGAGGGCATCCCGGGCAGCCTCGGCGGCGGGCTGCGCATGAACGCCGGGGCGATGGGCAGCGAGCTGTTCGACGTGGTGGAGACGGTGCGGCTCATGGATCCCGACGGCGCGGTGTTCGAGATGCCGACCGAATCGATCGAGGTCGCCTACCGGAGCTGTCCGCTGTTGAAAAACCAGATCGCGCTGGGCGCAGTGCTGAAGGGCGAGCCGGACACCGCCGAGGCCATCGCCGGCCGCATGGCTGGGTTTGCCGAGCGGCGCTGGGGCAGCCAGCCGAAGGCCCGCAGCGCCGGCTGCATTTTCAAAAACCCGGAGGCCATTCCCGCCGGGAAGCTGGTCGACGAGCTGGGCCTCAAGGGCGCGAGCGAGGGCGGCGCGATGGTGTCGGAGGAGCACGGCAATTTTATCGTCAACAACGGCGGCGCGACGGCGGACGATGTCCTGCGCCTGATCGGCCGCATCCGGGAACGGGCGCTGACCGAGCGCGGCATCGAGTTGCAGACCGAGGTGCAGATCGTTGGCGGGGAGGAGGCACGGGGTGATTGAGCCACTCGACATCTGCGTGATGCTCGGCGGCCCGTCCGGGGAACGGGAGGTGTCGCTCCAGTCCGGCGCGGCCGTGGCGGACGCGCTGCGAAGCCTCGGCCACCGGGTGAGCGAGATCGATCCCGTGGACGGCGAGTTTCGGCTGCCGCCAAACACCGCCGTGGTGTTTATCGCGCTGCACGGGACGTACGGGGAGGACGGCACCGTGCAGGCGAAGCTCGATGCGCTGGGCGTGCCGTACACCGGCTGCGGTGAAGCGGTGAGCCGGCTCGCGTTCGACAAGGTGGCGGCCAAGCGCGCCTGCGCCCGGGACGGCTTGGCCACGGCGATCGACTGCGTGGTGGATGTCCCCGAGGCCGGGCTGCCGGACCGGCTCGATCTGCCGCTGGTGCTCAAGCCGGTTTGCCAGGGCTCAAGTATCGGGCTTGAGTTTGTCGAGACGGCGGCCGCTTGGCCAAGCGGCTTGGCCAAGGCGCTCGAGGGCGGCGGCCCGGTGCTGGTCGAGGAACGGATCGACGGCCGGGAAGTCACGGTCGGCGTGGTCGGCGGCCAGTCGCTTCCGGTGGTCGAGATCACGCCCAAGCGCGGTGCCTACGACTATGCCAACAAATACACCGACGGTGCCACCGAGTACGCCTGTCCGGCTCCGTTTGACGCCGGGGCCACGCGCCGTATCCAGCATGCCGGGGAACAGGCACTGGCCGCCGTCGGCGGCGGCAACTGCGCCCGGGTCGACTTTATCGTGCAGCCGGACGGTGAGCCTGTGTTCCTGGAGGTCAACACCGTTCCGGGCATGACCGAGACGAGCCTGCTGCCCAAGGCGGCTGCGGCGACCGGCACCGGGTTCGTCGAATTGTGCGACTGGCTGGTCGAGCTGGCATTGGAAAACCCGCCATTGGCGGCCACCGGATGAGGTAACTTTGACATGGCATTGACAGCGAAACGTCGGAACAGCAAGTCGGGGCGGAAAAAACTGCTCTCGGTCAAGGTGCAGTCGCAGCGGACCCGGCGCGAGCGGCTGCGCTGGCTGCGCACGTCGTCGGCTTGGGTCGCTGCGATCGCGGTGATCACCGCCGTTGCATGGCAGGGCGGTGCCTTCGCGCTCGACCGGCTCGTGTACGAGAACGAGTCGTTCTCCGTCCGGCAGCTGGATTACCGGACCGACGGGATCATCAGCGTCGGCCAACTCGAGCAATGGGGCGGCGTGCGCTCCGGCGACAACCTGCTCAAGCTTGATCTGCTGCGGATCAAGCGCGACATCGAGCTGGCCCCCCGGGTGAAGGCGGCGTCTGTGGAGCGTTTTCTGCCGGACACCCTGCAGGTGCGGGTCGCCGAGCGGGTGCCGATGGCGCAGGTCTGGGCCTGGCAGCGTGACGGTGGCGGCGTGACGGACTACGACTGCGTGAGGCTGCAACTGGATGAGACCGGCCACGTGATGAGCCCGATCGACGGCCGCTCGGTGGTGGCACCGGAGAAGCAGGCCGAATGGTCGCTGCCGGTCGTCTCCGGGATCGACCTGAATAAACTCAAGTCACTCGCCCCCGGTCGTCCGGCTGGGTTGCCCAAGCTGCAGGCTGCACTTGGCCTCATCGGCGAGTTTCGCCGCTCGCCGCTGGCTGGCGTGGTGGATTTGCGCGTGATCGACCTTTCCCAGCCGCGCATCCTGCGGGTCACCACCGGCGACGGGGGGCAGGTGGATCTCTCGACCGAGCGCTTGGCCCGGCAGCTCAACCGCTGGGGCCGCATCCGGGCGCACGGGCAGAAGTTCGGACTGGCCATCGAGACGGTGGACCTTTCTGTGACCAACAACGTGCCCGTGCGCTGGATGCTCTCCCCGACGGTTGCCGACATCAAAAGCGGCCAAAACATGGCCGGGAAATGAACAAACCGTGAATGGATCACAAATCATTGTTGGCCTTGAGATTGGCACCTCCAAGGTGTGCGTCGCCGTGGGGGAGGTGAGCGGCGGCCAGGCGGTCAACATCATCGGCCTTGGCCAGGCGAAGTCCCGGGGCGTCCGCAAGGGGGAGATCATCGACGTTGCCTTGGCCGAGGAGGATGTGCGCAATGCCATCGTCGAGGCGGAGCAGGTGGCCGACGTCGAGATTCGCTCGGTGTTCCTCGGTGTCACCGGCAGCCACATCCGCGGCTTCAACAACACCGGTGTTCATCCCGTGGTCTCGGCCGATCGCGAGATCACCGGCGACGACATTCAGGATGTCATCAAGAACGCCAAGGCGATCAACCTGCCGACCGACCACTCGGTGGTGCACGTCATTCGGCAGCACTTTCGCGTGGACGGGCAGGACGGCGTGCTCAACCCGGAAGGCATGCTCGGGGCCAAGATCGAAGTGGACGTGCACGTCGTCAGCGGCCGGTACAACCGGCTGCAAAACCCGATCCGGCTCGTCAACGGCCTGCACCTGGAGGTGGACGACATTGCCTCCTCCGCCCTGGCCACCTCATTGGCCATCCTCGGTACCGAGCAGAAGGAGTTGGGCACGCTGGTGATCGACCTTGGTGCCGGCGTCACCGAGTATGCAGTCTACTCCGCCGGCGTCATCAAGCACACCGGCGTGCTGGCGGTCGGGGGCGACCACGTTTCCAACGACCTCGCCTACGGGCTGAAGGTGCCGCTGGCCCGGGCTGAGCAAATCAAGATCGAGCACGGGTCGGCCTTGATCGATCCCGGGGCGCGGGACCGAAAGATCGACCTGTCCGACGACAGTCTAATCCCGGGTCGGCGGGTCAACCTCGGGCATTTGCAGAAGATCATGTCGATGCGGCTTCAGGAGACGTTCGAGTTGATCGCCAAAGACATTGGCCAAGCGGGGTTGATCGAGTACCTCCGGGCCGGGGTGGTGCTTAGTGGCGGGGGCGCGCGCATCCCGCACATCACGAAACTGGCCCGCGACGTGTTCAACCTCCCGGTGGCCATCGGCCGCTCCAGCACGGTGAGCGGCGTCAAGAATGCGCTGGACGAACCGGAATTCGCCACGTCGGTGGGGCTGATCAAGTTTGGGGCGTTTCAAGCGCAGGCCGCGCCGCGCCGCGCCGGGTTCGGCCGGGTGATTCGGCGGCAGGTCGCCGCATTGTTCGGCCGTTGATGCAGGGAGAGTCATGAGCAAACCGGGAAAGAAACCAACTACCGCCAACCCGACCATCCGCCTGATCGGCCTCGGCGAGACCGGCGTCAAGCTGGTCGAGACCTTGGCCATGATCGCGCCCGAGGGCGTCGTGGCGCATTCGCTGGACACCGACAACCGCAGTCTCTCCCGATGCCATCAGTCACGGACGTTTCTGCTTGGCCAAGCGATCCCATGCGGCCTGGGCACCGGGGGCGACTCGGCATTGGCCCGGGCCGCCGTCGAGTCCGACAGCGACGAACTGGCTGGGATTGTCGATGACGCCGACTTGGTTTTTATCGTTGCCGGGATGGGGGGCGGCACCGGCACGGGAGCCGCGCCGTTTTTGGCAAACTTGGCCAAGCAGGCCGGGGCGCTGGTGGTGGGCGTGGCGGCAACCCCGTTCGACTGTGAAGGCATCCAGCGCTGCAACCAGGCGATCGGCGGCCTGCGGGATCTCAAGCAGGTTGCCGACGCGGTTTTTCATTTTCCCAACCAAGACGTCATCCAACTGGCGGATGCCGACCTTGGGCTGCACCGGGCGTTGGACATTGCCAACCGCCACCTCTGCGAAGCGGTGCTCGGGGTGAGCCGTATGCTGCTCGAGCCCGGCATGCTCAACGTCTCCTTCGCGGATTTGCAGTCCCTGTTGCGGGACCGGCACAGCCTCGGCGCCGTGGTGCACGTCGAGGCCACCGGCGACGATCGCACCGACGATGCCATGGAAAAACTATTGTCCCACCCGGCGATCCGGGGCGGTGAGACGTTGAAGGAGGCCGGCTCACTGTTGGTGAATTTCTCGGGAGCGGAGGTGACCATGGCGGAGATGAATGCCGTCACCTCGGCGATCGGCGACCGCGCCTCTGCTGCGAGGCTGGTGGTCGGGGCCTCCGGGCACGGGAGCGGGGAGACCCTCCAACTGACCGTGGTCATCGCGCACGCCGGCAAACTGGCCGAGTCGGAACAGGATGACGCCTCGCTCAAGACAAGCCCGTCCAGTCAGGCATCCGCGCCGGGCTACTCCGATCCATTCACCTCGCCTCGGGCGGACAGTTATCTTGACTTGGGATCGGAACCCGGAAGCTCGAACCGCGGTGGTTTTGCCTATACCCCGCCGGCACCGACCGCCGATGCCTTGAGCCCCGAATGCCGCAATGACCTGATCCAGGAGGCTGCCAAGGAGGAACCCAACCGGGCCAAGCGCCGGAAAATCGTGCAGGAAATGCTGCCGCTGGAAATCGTGTCCAAGGGCCGTTTCGAGAACAGCGAACCGACCATCCACAAGGGGGAGGATCTCGACCAGCCGACCTACATCCGCCGGGGTGTCATCCTGAATTGAGGCCGATTGGCCCAGCGGGACGCCACGGCACCGGAGGGAGCGCCTGTGGCCCGCAAACCGACTCCCAAGATTGGCAAAAAAACTTCAATTTTTTGTGGTGTTCTGGAAGTTCTTTGATAAGTTTCCGCGCCTCGTTCTGCCCGGGGCGGCCAAAATTGGCTGCTGAGGGCGGAGCAAAATCAGCCGGATAATTAGTCCAAAACAGTGGCAGCAAAACGAAAAGTTGCAAAAAAAAGGGCAAAAACCGCTAAAAAAGCGGTAAAAAAAGCACCCGCAGAGAAAGCTCCGGCCAAGAAGGCCGTCGCAAAGAAGGCTCCCGCAAAGAAGAAGGCCACGCGGAGATCCAATCACCAAGTCGGGGCGGCGACCACGGCGGCTATCCTCGGTTTGCCGGCCAGTCCGGCCAAGCGCGCCGCCCAGAAACGAAAGGCGGCCAAGCTGAACAACGGCGGCAAATGGGCGAAACAGAAGCAGCTCCTGATCGACCTTCGCGACCGGTTGACCGACCAGCGCAACGGCTTGGCCAAGGAATCCGCCAAGGAGATGGAAAGCTACGGCGTCCATATGGCCGATTCCGGCACCGACAACTTCGACCGGGATTTCAACCTGAGCCTGCTCTCATCCGATCAGGATGTGATTTACGAGATCGAGGAGGCGCTCAAGCGGATCGAGAAGGACACGTACGGCGTCTGTGAGATCACCGGCAAACCGATTCCGCAGTCCCGCCTCAACGCGATCCCGTGGACGCGGTTCCGGGTGGACGCCCAGACGGAGCTGGAGCAGTACGGCATCCTGCAAAACCGCTCACTCGGGCGATTGGGAACCATCACCACGCCGGCCTCATCGGCCAAGGACAAGGTCGATAAGGAACTGCCCGAGCCCAAGTCAAAGAAAAACTAATTTATGCCCAGGGAAACAGTCATCCTCGAGTGCACGGAGGCCAAGGACGCAGGCAAGCCGGTGTCCCGCTACATGGCCCAGCGCAACAAGAAAACCCAGCCGGATCGGCTGGAGATGAAAAAATACAACCCCAACCTGCGTCGTCACACGGTGCATCGCGAGATCAAGTAATATGCCAAGGAAGAAGGACAAGAAAAAACGGGACTCGAACCAAAAGCGCCCGCCACGCCCGAAGCCTATCATCGATTTCACCGTCGATCAGCTGAACTACCGCAACACGGAATTGCTGCAGACCTTCGTGACCGGCCACGGCCGCATCCTCCCGCGCAAATACACCGGGCTGCCGGCGCATTACCAGCGCCGCATGGCCAACGCCATCAAGCGCGCGCGGCAGTTGCTCCTGATGAAGTAACCAATCTCGACACCGCCGCGCCCGGCAAGATGCGCGGCGGTTTTTCGTGCCCGCCAACGGCAGATGGAATGCACCAACCATAGCACGCTTGGCCAAGCGCTTGGCCACCCCGCCACTTGACTTACGCGCTCCTCATCTTCTCGGTGGTTGCAGCAGCGTTCACGGTGCTGTGGCTCAAGCCGTCGGACCCCAACAAGCTCAAGCTGCTGATCGCCTTCAGCGGTGCCTACCTGCTCTCGATCACCGCACTGCACCTGCTGCCGGAAGTGTTTCTGGGCGACGGCCGGGGCGCCTATTTTGGGGCGTTCCTCCTGCTCGGTTTCTTCATCCAGGTGATGCTCGAGTTTCTCTCCGGGGGGATCGAGCACGGCCACGCGCACACGCATCATCAAAGCCGCCTGCCGGTCGGGTTGATGGTGGGCCTCTGCCTGCACGCCTTCCTCGAGGGCATGCCGCTGGGCGGCGGTGAGGGCGCCCACAGCCATCACGGCCATCACGGCCACGATCACAGTGACGACCACTCCCATGGGCTGCAGCCGTTGTTGCTGGGGATCGTGCTGCACAAGTATCCCGTCGCCATGGTGTTCCTGGCGATGCTGCTCAACAGCGGCCTGGGCAAGCCGAAGGCGTTCGGTCTGCTGGCGGTGTTCGCTGCCATGGCGCCGCTGGGCACGCTGTTAAGCGGTGTCGAGATGGTGGGCCAATTCCACCGCGAAAGCTTGGCCATTGTCATCGGCATCTTCCTGCACGTCTCGACCACCATCCTTTTCGAGAGCAGCGAAGGCCACCGCTTCAACGCCTACAAGATGATGGCGATCGCCGCCGGTCTGGCTCTGGCCGCCGCCGGCATGCTGCTGCTGCATCACTGACGCCTACCGTTTCGACTTGCGGGCCGCACGCGGCTTCGCGGCGCGGAACAATTCCATCTGCCGCTCCCGCAGCATCCCGTGTGCCTTGAGCACGCGGATCAACTGCAGCACATCGGACCGCTGGTAATTCCGGTTTTTCTCCACGCCATCGATCACGGCGGAGAGCACCGCCGGAAACTCGACCACCCCGTCGACCCCCTTGCCGCGAAGCATCTCGATGCTTTCACGCCGCAGTTTTTTCGACGACGGCAGCGACGGCACGACCAAGATTTTGAGAAACCCGGCGGCGGTGCCGAAAACCTTTTCCGCCTCTTTCATCGCCGCCGGTTGTGCGAAGCGAAAAATCTCCGGCGAGTTGGCCATCACCGCCGCGCTGAACGTCTCCGTGTGCCATCCTTTTACGGCGAACACCGCGCGGCGAATGTGCTTCAAGTCCCCCTGCCGCAACTCGAACGGCAGGCCGGCTTTCGACTCAGTCGCCGCCGGGTGCGTCGCAAAAAAATCGATGTGCGAATCATTCCGCCGCGACGGTGCGACAAACTTGCGCCCCTGCTGCACCAGAAACCCACTGGCCTCAAGGAACTCCCGAACAATCGTCTCACTGATGGCGGACATTATTTTACCGAAGCGTTTATGATTGCCCTCGGGACGTCGATCCCAAATTTCACTTGGCCGATTTTTTGGGCCAGCACGAACTTGACCTCGCCGTCGCTGACTTTTTTGTCGAGCTTCATCGCGGCGAACAGCTTGGCCAACTGCGGCTTGGCCAAGCGCACCGAGGTCGGCAGGCCGGCTTGCGCGAACAGCGCCTCGATGCGATCGACGTCCGCTTGGCCAAGGCCGAGCACGTCGCACGAGATTTTCGCCGCAGCCACTTGGCCGATCGAGATCGCTTCGCCGTGCAGATATTTTCCGTAACTTGAAATCGCCTCGAGCGCGTGGCCGATGGTGTGCCCGTAGTTGAGGATGGCGCGCAGGCCGCCTTCCCGCTCGTCCTGCTCGACGACCTTGGCCTTGATTTGGCAACTGCGCGCGACGATGTGCGCCAGCCCCTTGGCGTCGAGCCGCAGCAACTCCGGCAGCGTGCGCTCGAGTCGGCGGAACAGCGCCGCGTCGTCGATGATCCCGTACTTGATCACCTCGGCGAGTCCGGCGCGCAGCTGGCGCTCGGGCAGCGTTTTGAGCGTGTCGAGGTCGCACAGCACGAGGCGCGGCTGGTAAAACGCGCCGACCAGGTTTTTGCCGGCCTTCAGGTTCACGCCGACCTTGCCGCCGACCGAGCTGTCCACCTGCGCCAGCAGCGTCGTCGGCACCTGTACGAAGCCGATGCCGCGCAAATAACTCGCGGCGAGGAAGCCGGCCATGTCGCCCACCACGCCGCCTCCCAGCGCGACGATGAACGCGCTGCGCTCGATTCGGTGCTTGGCCAGTTGGTCGTAACAGGCATGGATGGTGCGCAGGCTCTTGGCCGTCTCGCCGGCCGGCACGCGGATTTCCACCGGCGCGAAGCCGGCCTGCCGCAGTGAGGCCAGCGCCGCCTTGGCGTAGAGCGGCCCGACGGTGCGGTCGGTCACCACGGCGCAGCGTGTCCCCAGCTTGAGCCGGCGGCAGTCGACGCCCAGTCTGGGCAGCAGGCCGCCGCCGATCTTGATGGAGTAACTGCGATCCCCGAGGGGCACTTTGACCGAGCGCATGGGCGAACGATACGGATGGGAGGCCGACGGCCAAAGACAAAACGCTCAGTCGGCGAAAATGAGGCGGCCGCGCCGCACCGGCTCGGCGACGCCGTCGAGTCGCAGCGAGAGGTCGGGCAGGATGTCGGCAACCCGGCCGGCGGCGAGCCGTTTGGCGGCGTCGCGTTCGCCGGCGGTTTCCTCCCAGATTTCGACGGCGCGTCCGATGACGCAGCTGTGGCGCACATAATCGGCGTGCAACGCGCCCGGCCCGTGCTCGAGCAATTGCGCGTGCCGCTTGGCCAAGCTGTCGAGCAGCGCGGCCAGCATGGCGGGGAGGGTGATGAGAATGTCCGGCGCCAACTCGCGCAGGCTGCCGGGCGGCTGCACAAACTTGCCGCTCGGCAGTTCCGGTGTGGCGGCGATGTTGACGCCGATGCCCAGCACGGCGTGCTCGATGCGGTCGCCCTTGGCCAGGGTCGAGGTGATCACGCCGGAAATTTTTCTGCTGCCGAGCAGTACGTCATTGACCCACTTGATGCGCGTCGCTTGGCCAAGCGCGTCGAATTGGCCAAGCGCATCGACCACCGCGAGGGTCGGCAGCATGCTCAAGCCGAGGCCAAGTTCGCGCGCCGTTCGGTGGGGCGAGAACAGGGCCGTCAAATGCAGATTGCCCTCGAGCGCGCGCCACGGCCGGCCCCGGTTGCCGTGGAAATTGTCGCCGGTCATCGCCAGACAGGCAAACGGCGCGGGTGGCGTGACGCCGGCCTGGAGCAGATCGCGCAGGCCGTCCACTTGCGAGACAGCGGAGTGGCCGACGGCCATGATTTGCCGCCACGGCGGAGGGGCGGGACGGCAAACGATCTCCGCTTGGCCAAGCCCGCCGACGGCCTGCCAAGCGCACCGGGCGTCGGCCGGGAGATCGGCGGCTTGCCAGTCGGCTTGGCTGCCGGGATCGGCCAAGCCGTCCAGCGCCTCTGGGCAGTCTGTGATGATGAAAGAGTCGGGCATGCCCGTCCGCGCCGAGGGTGGCCTTGGCCAAGCGCCGGCAAAAGAAAAAACAGGCTGGAGCCGCCGGGGTGCTTCACCTACAGTCCGGCCATGCAGCGTTGGACGTGTCCCTTGCTTCTGGCCGCGGTCGTGTTTTTCTCGTGGCCGAACTACTCTCCCGCCCCGATCATTTACCGTCGCGGCGAAGGCTGGTCGTACGAGAGCATCGGCGGCGTCGGCAGCTGGCGGCGCGGCACCGCGAAGGATCAGCTCGGCGTGGCAAAGAAGGCGTACGCGGAGGAGGATTGGAAGACCGCCTTCAAGGCGGCGCGGCGCACGGTGGCCGATTGGCCGCTGTCCGACCACGCGCCGGAGGCACAGTTGCTGCTGGCCCAGACTTATGAAAAACGGGGCGACGACGAGAGGGCGTTTTCCGAGTACCAGAACCTGCTGCGGCTGTATCCGCAGAACGTCGATTTCGAGGATGTGCAGGCCCGGCAGTTCGCCATCGCCACGCGGTTTTTGAACGGCCAGCGTTACAAGCTGTGGGGCCGTATCCCGCTGTACCGCTCGATGGGCAAGACGACCATCATGTTCCAAAACATCGTCAACACCGGGCCGTTCAGTTCCGTGGCGCCCAAGGCACAGATGAACATCGGTCAAGCCTGGGTCAAGAAGGCGCGCGGCTTCCAGATTTCCCAGAACGAACGGCACAAGAACTACCGGCATGCCGTCGAGGCGTTCAGCAAGGTGGCCGACAAGTATCACGACCGCCCCGGAATCGCCGCCGAGGGATTGTTCGCCGCCGCCGCCGCCTACCAGCAGCAGTCGCTCGACGCGGAGTACGATCAGGGCGTCACCCGCAAGGCCATCGACTCTTACTCCGATTTCATCGCGCTTTATCCTGACGAGGAACAGGTGCCTGCGGCCCAGGAACGGATCAAGGCCATGAAGGTTGAGCAGGCCCGGGGCAGCCTGAAGATCGCGCGCTATTACGAGAAAAAGGGGAAACTGGCCGGCGCGACCGTCTACTACAACGAGGTGAAAGATCTCGCCCCCGGCACCGAGTATGCCGAGGTGGCGCTGCAAAAGATCGCCGAGTTGAAGCCGAAGCTCGACCCGGCAGGGGAGTCCGATGCACCGCCCCAATGATCCGCCCGCCCGCAAGCCGCGCCGCCTTGTTCTTGGCCGTTGCTTGGACGGCCGCCGGTTGTGCCAGCTACCGGCTTGGCCCGGTGAGCCCCGCGATCCCCGCCGGCCAGGCCGTCGAGGTCGGCCTGTTCCAGAATGCCACACCGCTGCCCGGCCTTTCCGAGTCGGTCAACGCCTCCATCCGTCGTGAACTGCAGCGGGACGGCACCTTCGCGCTGGCCACCGGCGGCGACGGCGATGTGCTGCTCACCGGCAGCATCGACGCTTACCGCCGGTCACCGGTGAGTTTTCAGCCGCGCGACATCCTCAGCGTGCGCGACTTCGAGGTGGAACTCGTCACCCGCGTCCGTGCCGCCGACAAGGCCACCGGCCAGGTGTTGATCGACCGCGAACTGACCGGCCGCACCACCGTCCGCCTGGGCGGCGACCTCGCCAGCGCCGAGCGGCAGGCGCTCCCGTTGCTCGCCGGCGACTTGGCCAAGCAGACCGTCGCGCTCCTCGCCGAGGGCGAGTGGTAGGCCGCCGCTTGGCCAAGCGCAGATTCTAGTCTTCCCGCGAATGTACGAGTTGCTGAAAACCAGTCCGCGCAGCAAGGCGCGACTGGGCCGGTTGACAATCAGTCGCGGCGTAATCGACACCCCGGTGTTTATGCCGGTTGGCACGCAGGCCAGCGTCAAGGCACTCGACCTGCGCGAACTCAACGAGATCGGCACGGAGATCCTGCTCGGCAACACGTACCACCTGTTTCTCCGGCCCGGTCTCGACATCATCCGCAAGGCCGGCGGATTGCACCGGTTTATGAATTGGGACAAGCCGATCCTCACCGACAGCGGCGGGTTTCAGGTTTACAGTCTGGCCAAGATCCGCAAGGTGCGAGACGACGGCGTCGAGTTCCGCTCGCACCTCAGCGGCGAGACGCTCTTCCTCGGCCCGAGGGAATCGATGGCCATCCAGCGCGAACTCGGCTCCGACATCGCGATGTTGTTCGACGAGTGCCCCCCACACGGCGCATCCGACAGTGACTTGCAGGCAGCCGTCAAGCGGACGCTCGATTGGGCCATCGTCTGCGCAGAGCAACCCCGCGCGGAGGGCCAGCTGTACTTCGGCATCGTGCAGGGCGCCAATGCCCCCGCGCTCCGCAAGCGTTGTGCGGAGGAATTGGTCGCAATGGACTTTGATGGCTACGCGATCGGTGGTGTCAGCGTTGGCGAGCCGGAGCCGGAGATGATGCACGCCGTGGAGATCACCGAGCCGCACCTGCCCGCCGGCAAGGCGCGCTACGCGATGGGCCTCGGCACCCCGGCGCAATTGATCGAGTTAGTCGCGCGCGGCGTGGACATGTTCGACTGCGTATTGCCGACCCGAGTCGCGCGCAACGGCACTGCGTACACTTCTCGCGGCGCGATCAACCTCCGCGCCAGTCACCAAAAGGAGAACTTCGGGCCGATCGAGGAGGGCTGCGACTGCTTCGCCTGCACACACCACACCCGCGCCTACCTTCGGCATATGCTCAAGGCCGGTGAAATCCTCGGGCTGCGAATGCTCAGCGTGCACAACTCGCATTTTTTTATGCAGGTGATGCGCGACATCCGCCGCCACTTGGCCAACGGCACCTTCGACGATTACCGCGATGAATTCATCGCGAATTACCAGCCGACCTCCAAAGTCATCGAGGGCCGCGCCAACTCTAGGCTCAAAGTGCAAGGTTGAGTTTTGTTAACCACGAAGGACACAAAGCGCACGAAGTATCATCAATCGAAAACTCCTCTGTGCGCTTCGTGCCCTTTGTGATTCCTTAATTGATTTTAAGGGGCTTGGCCAAGTGGGGTTCGAGGTGTTTTAAACTCTTAAACGCTTGGTCTGTTTGTTGTTTTGAAACACCGGGTTTGGATTGAATTTCCACCGCCACGGTCCAGCCAAGGTGTCTGCGAATGTCCAGAATCGCTTTGAGTTGCCCGATGATGCTCCTTCTTTTCGGCAGCATCTGGGCAAGCGCTTGGTCGGCAAACTGAATCGCCCCGTCTTTTTCAATTGCCAGTTTCAAGGTCACCCGCCCAGGCTTTGGGCCGTACGGTTTCAATTTTGCAGCCAACTGGAGTTCCGCAAGCAGGCGTTGTCCTTTGGCGTCTAATGTTGCGGTCGGCACTTGGGCAAGCGCCGGGCCGATCGAGGCGATATGGAGCCGCAGCAGTTTCAGCGGTTTGTTGCGCAGGCCGGTCTTGGCTCCACCGGAAGCGGCGTGAATCAACTCGGCAACCCGGGTTTGCCTGAGCTGCCACTCGATGTCGATCAGGTTGGAGGGGGTGCGGTGAGCGCCGGTTTTGTGGTCGATGAAAATGCGATAGGCACCAAACGGCTTGGAATCGAGTGCGCTGCCATCGATCGAGATGATCCGTTTGTGCTGGTCGCCCGGCTCGATGGTGAGTTCCTCCGGGCCAGTTTCAACTTGGGTCGGCGTGAGCGGGACACGGTGACTGTTGTCGTTCAAAAACCAAAGGCCAAACGCGCTTGGCCAAGCGAGGGCCAGTGCTTGGTCCGCTTGATTCCCGAAGGTCAACTCAAGTTGCGCCCCCCCGATCGGATCCCATTTTTTTGTTTTTGAAAGCCCAAGCAGGAGGCCGCTCTCCTGGCTGAGGGTGGTCCGCTTGGCCACGTAGGCTGTCGGGGTAAGCAGGGTGGCATTGACCGGGTTGGATCTGGCGGTTTGCCTCCAAAGCTGCCAACCGGGCGCGACTTGCGGCTGTTGGTTGTCGAGCAGGCCGGTGTATCGGGCGGTGAGTTGGTATTCGCCGGAGCGGTCGATGTTGAGCCAGTCGCCGAGGTTCGTCTCGAACACCGCAGACTTGCCCGGGAGCAGCCGCGCGGCGCGCGCGAATCGGTGCGCGGTCAACTGTGCGGCGGAAGTCGCCGGGTCCGAGTGAAGGGTGAGTTGGCCAAGCGACGCGGTGACGCGGCCGTTCAATCGGCAACAGCCCTCCCACATGAAGGCCAGTCGTTGGTCGCTGCGGTTGACGAACTCCCAGCGCAACGGCACCGGATCGCCGATGACGTGAAACGGCGCCTCGGGAATCGCGAGCCGCAGCTCCACCTCCGCCGCTTGGCCAAGCGGCGCGGCCAAGCCAAGCGCCAGCAGGAAAATGCCCAGCCGGTTACTTGGCAATTTTTTTGACGACGATGTCGTCATAGCGGATCGGAGTGCCGGAGTACGGGCTGCCCCAAATGGACGGTTTGCCGTTGCGCGGCTCCTTGGTTTCCTTGTGCGTGAGGGTGGGCTTGGCCGGTGCCTTTTCGCCGTCGGCCCAAACCGTGCCGCTGATCGTCCACTCGGTTTCGCCGGTTTGCTCGACCCGCAGCGCGAGTCGCAGCCACTCGCCGCCGCCCCACCGGAACGGCACCTTGGCCACGACGGCGCCGGCCTTAAGCAGCTCGATCACCCGCTTGGCCGGGGTGACCTGCAGCCGGTAGCCGCTGACGCCGTTCAACGCGATGCCGAATACCGGGTAGCGCCGGCCTTTTTTCGTGCCGAACATCCGCGCGCTGACCTCGTTGCCGTGCCGTGCCGACGGGCCGAACATGAAGCCGAATGCATCCAGCGGCGCACCGGGCAGCTCGAGATGCTTGTTGCCACTTTCCTGCTTCACCGCAAAGTCGCCGTCGAGCACGAGGAAATCGTCCGGCACGCCGCCAACCTCGGTTTGCTCAAAATTATTTTGATAAAGCGGCTCCGCCGCCTCAACGGAAAAGGCCAACAACCCAAGCGCCAACAAACAACGTGACGTCGCAGGTATGGATGATCTGTTCATTTGTTCAATCTCCCCTAAAGCCTTCCAGCAGGTTGCCACGCAGCGAGAGGTGGGTGGCAAGCCACGTCCACAGGCCGGCGATCAGCAGGACGCCGCCGAGAGTCGCGCCAAGCAGAGCGTACGGCACATCGGCGGTCGGGGAAAGCACGGTGGGCAGCACGGCCAATGCGGCGGCGGCGGTGCCGATCAGCAGCCCGCCGACAAGCAGGCTGAGGTATTCAGCCAGCACAAAGCGCTGGATCGATTTTTTCTCGAAGCCAACCGCGCGGAGCAGGGCGAGTTCGCCTTTGCGCTCCTGCACGTTGCGCAGGACCACGATCCCCAGCCCGAGGCTGCCGAGCAACAGGCCAAGGCCACCGAGCATCTGGAAGGTTTTCAAATAGGTGTTTTGCACGGCATTGAGCTGGCCCAGACGTTGCGTGGCGTTGATCCATTCAAACCCATGGTTTTCCAGTGCGCTGTTCAATTCGGTGCTCACGGCTTCGACTTTTTTCGCAGGTGTGTCGACGAGAAACACACGGTAACCACTTTCGCCGGGATAGCGCCTGATGAAGTCGGACTCCGGGATGATGAGGTTGCCCTGCAGGATGCTGTCGGCGATCTGGCCGACGAATTTCACCTTGAACGCGTTTCCGTGTTCGTCGGTGTAGTCAAGTGTGTCGCCGAGTTTTTTGCTCTTCATCGGGTCGCCGCCGCTCAACGCCCACATCATCACGCTTTGGTCGGCGATCACCGGCACGACATCGTCCGGCAGTTTCAGGCTGTCCCGGGCTCTATCCAGTATCTGCCACGGGTCGTCGCCGGTTTCCAACCCGTCCATTGTGGCGGTGAAGGTGAATTTTCCGGCCAACAATTCCGGCCGCACGCCGAGCAGGCGCGGTTCCAGGGCGAGGTTGAGGTTGAGGCAGTTGGCCGGGTCGCCGTCACGCAGCCGGAACGGGACGAAGCTCACGCCATTCATGAGTTCCGCGTCGAGGCCGTACGTCTCGCGATGGGCGGCATTGTTCAAGTCGTGGACGACGGCGATGCCGGCCTCGCCCATCAGTTCAAAACCGCCCGTGCCGGAGGTGGCCTTGGCGGCGTCGATGTGGGCGTCCTTTTGGAACACGCCGATCGAGGCGATCATGAAGCTGCCGCAGGCCAGCATGCCGACGGTGGCCATGCTGCGCCGGCGCCGGCGCGCGGCGTTGCGCTGGCCGAGACCGGAGAGGGTGAGCCCCTCCGCTTGGCCAAGCGCGTCCGCCTTGGCCAAGCGCGTCAACCGTGCCGACGCAAACACCAACCCGGCCAGCAGCAGCATCGCGCCCGCTCCGTAGAAGGAGTTGGGTGAGAGTTGCGTACCACTCGCGACTGCCGCACTGACGGTGACAACCGCGCCGAGCAACAAGACTCCCGCGAGGACGGTGGCGCGCTTGGTCGATTTTGAGGTGCCCGATAATTCCGGCGACTCCCCGGCGAGAAGTTCGCGGGCGGTTTGTTGTTTCAACCTCCGCAACGCCCACCAGATGGTGCCCAGCGCGACGCCAAAGCCGCTCAACGCACCCGCCGCCCATGAGGCGGTTGTGCCGTGGTAGGTCAGCGTGGCGGAGGCGACCGCTTCCGCCCAGTTGGTCGACAGCGCATGGAGCATGGCCCTGGCGAACAGCGATCCCCCGACGGCACCGACAATGCAGCCGGCGAGCGCGATCAGCCCACCCTCGAGCAGTAACATCCGTCGGACGCGTCCGGCCGGGATGCCGAGCGCCAGCAGCGTGCCGGTCTCGCGCGTGCGCTTTTCCATGGTGAACTGGAACAGGAGTGAGATCAGCATCACGGCAGCCGCGATGAGAAAAAAACTGAAGCTCATGAACAACTGGCCGAAATTCATGGCGTTGTTCACGGAACTCGACGCCTGCGTGCGCACGGCCTGGAACGCAAGGCCGGCGTCCGCCGGGTTCAGCTTGCCGAGCAACACCTGGCCGAGCTTGTCGAGCGCAGCCTCTCCGTTTTGCGGATACCTCACGGCGGTCAGGTCACCGAAACGGTTGCCCCAAATTTCCTTGCCGGTGGCCAGGCTGATGTAGGCCTTGGGCGTGCCTTTGTAGGTGTCCCAGTAATCCTCGTCCTTGTCGCGGATGGCATCGAGATCCATCGGGAAGCCGGTGTCCCAGTCGGCGCAGTTTTCCGAGTCGGTCATGCCGGGGAAGTCCGGCATGAGGGTGACGTCGGATCGGGGGTCGTCCATCGCAATGATGCCGCCAACCGTGAACGTGCCGGTTCGCTCCTCGAGTTGGCGCATCGTGCCGACGGTGTAGTAGCTCAACTCTACCTCGTCGCCGGCCTTGGCCTGCAGGTCGTCGGCGGTCCATTGGTTGAGCCAGACGGTGCCCGGTTCGAACCCGGCCAACGCGGTCGCCATCGAGTACGGCGTCGACTTGTCGCCGAGCTGGATCTTGTTCACGAAGTACGTGAGCACCTCGGTGGCGGCGGGGGCGACGGCCAGCGCCGCCTTGGCCAGCGGCGGATCGAGAAACACGCGCGGGGAGCGCAGCTCGATGCCCCTGCCGCCGGGGAGTTGAAGCAGTTGCGCCTGCGCGTCCGCGAGCCGCCAATGCCTGGCCAAGGCGGCTTGCGCTTGGCCAAGCGGATCGCCGGCCGGATCCTCGGCACGGCCGACGAGCATCAGGTTGGCCATCCCCGGTTTTTCGATCGCCTCCTGCAACTGGCCAAGCGGCACGAACGCGTTGTACGGCGGCACCTGAGACGCCTGCAACCCGAACCGGCCGAATTGCGCATCGGTGACGATGGCGGCCACCTTAAGCTGGGCCAGCGTGGCGGCGGCATCCTCGATCGGCGCCATCGGTGCATCTCGGGAAAGCTGCGACGGGTTGTGGATGCGCAGGTTGACGACGTTGCCGGCCGTGACGTTCAACTGTCCGGCCAAGCGCTCGTTGAGGACGATGGAATCGTCGGGGAGTTCGTCAAACCCGGGCGTCTCCAGGGCCAGCTCCCAAAACGCCCGATCAACGCCCATGATGACGACGTTGTTGGCGCGTGACCCGCCGGACGGCCGCCTGGCCAGGCCCGGGAGCTGGAGCAGGGCGGCGGTGTCGGTGCCAAGCTCGGCCCGGAGATCGTCGGCCAGCTTGGCCCGGAAAAGCCGGTCGTTGGAGTGCAGGGCCAACTCGGCCTTGCCGAGCCGTGCTTCCGCCATGCCGCGCAAACTGCCTCGAACCGAGTCGCCGACGAGCAGCGCGCCGACTAGAACCATCGCCCCGACGGCGACCCCCAGCATCGTGCCAACATGGCTCCGCGCGTAAAATCGGAACGACTTCAGAACCAGTGACCAGGTCGACATGGTGGCTTAACCTGTGGCGGTGGCGAATCGGCCATCCTGCAGTTGGTGCGTGGTGTCCATCCGGGTGGCGAGTTCCGTGGAGTGGGTGACGACGATCAGCGTGACATGGTCGTCGCGGTTGAGTTCGACGAGCAAATCCGCCAGCGACTGGGCGGTGGAGTGGTCGAGCGCGCCGGTCGGCTCGTCGGCGAGAATGAGGCTGGGTTGGTTGATCAGCGCGCGCACGACGGCGACACGCTGGCATTCGCCGCCGGAAAGCTGTGCCGGACGGTGGGTGAGCCGGTGCCCGAGCCCGACGCGTTCGAGCAGTTGCCGCGCCCGCTCGACGGCGGCAGCCGGGGCCTTGCCGTTTTCAGCAAGCGTGGGCAACAACACGTTTTCGAGGACGGAGCATTGCGGGAGCAAATGGTGCGACTGAAAAATGAAGCCAATTTTTTTGTTTCGAACCGAAGCCAGCTCCTGCTCCGGGAGGTCGGCCAATTCCTGGCCATCCAGCTGGATGCTGCCGCGGGTCGGGGAGTCGAGCGAGCCGAGGATGTTGAGCAGGGTGCTTTTGCCGGAGCCGGACGGGCCGACGACCGCGACGGAATCTCCCCGCCGAACGGTGAGCGAAATGCCGCGAAGCACCGGGACCGGTTCACGATCCGTGCTTTCGTACTGCTTGTGCACGTCCTCCAGGTTGAGGACGACCGGATCATTTGCCGCCATGCCCGAGACGCTACGTCACCGGCCAAGGGCCGCAAATCAAAATAGTTCGCGACACAAAAAACCACCCGGCAGGGCAGCCGGGTGGTTTGGAATCTGTCCGCTTGGCCAAGCGGTTATTTTTTGTCGTCGGCCTTCGTTTCGGCCTCCTCCTTGGCCTTCTCGATTTCGGCCGGGAGATCCTCTTTTTTGATCACCTCGATCTTGGCGCCCTTCTTCAATTCCTCGGCGGAAGGCACCTTGATAATGTCGCTGGTCACGACCTTGCCCGGGTCGGCCGGCTTCGGCGGCTGAATCGTGATGGGGGCGGGGACCGGAGTAGGGGCTGGGGGCGGAGTAGGGGCTAGGGTCGGCGGAGGCTGAAGCAGGGCGGGGAGTGCCGCGCCCGGCGTGGCCGCACCTGTGGCCTCCTCCGTTTTCTCCTCCTCCATCATCTCGGCGCGCGTCTTGTAGATGGCGTCGAATGTGTAGCTGGAGACCTTGAACGTCCACCCGGCCAGATTTTCGAGCTTGGCCATGTTGTCCGCGAAAGTCTTGTCGCGGTCGGTCTTGAGCTTCGCTTGGCTCTCCTGGTGCGCTTTTTCACGATCGGCGATGAGCTTGGCCAAGCGGTCGGCGTGCTCCTGGTCAAGGCGCTTGGCATCCTCCGGTTTTTCGTCCTTGCCGGGTTCGCGCGGCTTGGCTTCGTCCGGTTGGGGGTCCCGGGCCTTGCTTTCATCTTCCTGCGGGACGCGTGTGCCGCTCGCGGAAAGTGTCATGTAGTGATCCTCATCCTTCTTGGCCATCTTGACGACGTACTGGTAGCCCTCAAACGTGTCGATGGTGGCGGTGACGGCCTTGTCCATTCCGGTCTCCTCCGGCTTGGCCGACTTGCTGGTGACATCGTCAAAGCTTGGAAAGCCAAACACGCGGCCGGCGCTGTTGCCCTTTGAGGCGTCCAGTTTTTCCTCCGGCTTGGCGTCGGCAAGCGCCATGTCGTCCCCCTCCTTGGCACGGGTCAGCGTCCATGAGTCAGCTTTGTTTGGTTGGGCGACGGCGACTGACCTGACTTTTTCAACCTTGAAAAAATCGTCCTTGTCCAGCCAGTTGGCGGGGTCGGCGCTGACGTCATTGAGCGCGCTGGAGTAATCGATCGCGATCACGGTCACCCGGCCATCAGTCAACACGTAACGATGGTTGTCGGAGGAACCAAATGGCGAGTCGGCGTTTTGCCCGGTGTTGGCGCTTCCTTTTTTGCCGAGCAACAGGCTCTTGAGCACCTGGCCCTGCGCATCCTTGAACTCGACGAACGTGCCGGTGTTGGCCTCGTTGCCGTCCGGGGCGAGCAGCCCAAACCGCCCGTGCTGTTTTTTGCTGGCAGGGATCTGGCGCAGCGCCTTGAGGCTCACGGTGCTGCTGACCAGTTTCTGGATGTCGTCGAACTTGGCCGTGAAACCGTCGCGATCCGTCACGACCCATTGTTCCTCCTGCTGGGCCAGAGTGAGGGCGGAGTCGCTGTCCGTGATGGTGATCGTGGCGATCTTTGCCGGATCGAGATTGGTGACGACCGTTTTACCGATGCCGGATTTTGCTGGGGAACGGCCGCCTTGATCCTTAATCGAGGTAAAATAGGCGATCCCCCCCAGAACCCCCAGGGCGAGAACGGCGATGAGAAGTTGTTTTCCTTTCATGGGTGTCAGACTGCTGCGGTTTTCTTGCGTTTGCGGATAAAAAAGCCGACGCCAAACAGGATGACCAGCAGGGGCATCAGGCCGATGTTGGCGAGCTTGATCTTGAGCTTGATCCAGTCGATATCGGCGAGGAGCTCCTTGTTGGTGTCAAAGATCTGATTGTCGATCTCCAGTTGCTTGGCCTGAATTTCTTTAATCGCCTCGGGGTCGATTCGAAGCGTGAATTGGTTGCTGCCTTCTCCGACGCTCTGCAGCTCGGTCTTCTTTTGCAGGATGGTCTGCTGTTCGGCTTGGAGCTTGTTGAGCTTTTTCTCAAACTTTTTCTGGGCTTCTTTTGTCAGTTTAACGAGCGTGGTAAACGGGCGGTTCTGGTTACGGCTGCGGATGTTGATCAGAGTCTCGTCGCCAAAGTGGTCAACGAGGTTTTGGACGAAAACAAGGTTCTCGCTGATTGGAATGCGCTGCTGGAAGACGTAATGTTCGTCCACAAGGATGTCGGTGTCTCCTATGAGGCATACGAAGTTGTCCTCCTTGGACTCGGTGAGGTGCCCGGCAGAGTCGGGTTGCGTCGCGCCGGGCTTGGATGAGCCGGGCTCCTCGGCGGCCGGTTTGCCGTTGGGAAAGGCGGTCGTGAATTTGCCGCCGAGTTTCAGCGCGAGGACCTGTTTCCGGATGCCGACCGGCTTGCCGTCCTCGCTGCCGGAATAGAATGACTGCATGATCTGTTGTCCCTGGAACTGGGAGGACATACCGTCGACCAGCTTGGCGTCCTCCGAACTCGTGATCAGCTCGGTAACCGTGAGCCCGGTGGCCACGTTGCTGGTGTCAAAGCTGCCGGCGTAGGGTAGCCGGATCAGCCCCAGGTCGCGGGTGACAACTTCCCCGGAGTCCAGTGCGTCCCGGTTCAGCATGAGGTAGGCCGGTTGCAGCCGGCCCTGCGACATCGGGTCACGCGGATTCTTCAGATGGTAGTCGTAGTCGGCGACGACTTGGCTGCTGTCAAACGGGACGCCCCACTTGGAAAACAAGCGGTTCAGGTTGGAGTCGCCGCCCAGCCCGGGAAGGCGCATCTGCGGGTTTTGCTGGCCGGAATCGTCCCGCTGCGCGAGGGGATCGACAAAGGCGATCAACTTGCCTCCGCGCAGGACGAACTGGTCGATGGCGTACTCGGTGGCTTCCGATACGTTTTTTGGGTGGATGAGCATCAGGACATTCACGTTTTCCGGGATGTCGGTCGCGGCCGGCTCGAGGCGTTCCACATTGAAGTCACGTTGCAATTGCTGCAGGAAGAACCACGGCGGTTGTTGCTGGCCGCGGTTGAGCGCCGCCATCGGGTTGGAGGGATCCGGGCCTCCCCAAACATTGAGGCTGCTCATCACGCCGACCGTTTCCCGCTCTTCCTCCGTCTGGAGGACGAGCTTGATGACCCGGGAAATGTCATACTCCAGATTGGTTGACCGAGAGGGGTCGAGCACCGTGATGACCTCCGTGTTGTCGAGGTAGCTGACCGCCAAGCCAATGTAAAAGGCGTTGTTGATCAACTGGATGCCGTCGTTGGTCGCCAGTTTTTCCTCCTCGGTGTAGCGGCGTGGGTTGAGTTTGACCAGTTCCAGGTTGTCGCCGGCGTATGCCTTGTACTGGTCGAGCAGATCCTCCACGCGGCTGCCGTGCTCGTTGACGACGACCGGCACGCCCTTTTCGCCGCGGGTGACGTAAAAGCGAATCTCGAGTGGGCTGGACTCATCGTCGCCCTCGCGCTCCTTGGCCAGCGCGTCGAGCAGTAGCTTCGAACCCTTGGATAAGGTGAACAATTTGCCCTCGGTTAGGTCGCCTTTCATCTTGAGCTGCGCCGTGATGATGTTAAAGGCGATCACGCACAACAGGACCACGAGCGCCCCGCCGACGGAGTTCAGGAATACGGCAAACTTGGTTTCTTTCTTCATGGTAGCTTCCGGGTTTGAGGGTCAGGCGCGTAGGCCGCGGATAATGACGCTTGTGGCGAACAGCGGAAAGCCGATCACCGACAAAAAGTAGATCACCGCCCGGCTGTCGATCTGGCCGTTGTTGAACTGCTCGATGCCGGGCATCACGCTGAAGGCGGCGACGAACTCCACGATCGAGCGCGGCGCGAGGGTCTCGACGACATCGGTCACCGGCGGCCAGCCGCACAGCACGAGGAACAGGCAAATCACCACCGAGAGGATGAAGCTGATCACCTGGTTGCGCGTAAACGCCGAGGTCATGCTGGTGATCGAGAGGTACGCCCCGGCGAGGAAGAAGCTGCCGATGTAGCTGGCGACGATGACGCTGTTTTCAGGGTTGCCGAGGTAGTTCACGGTGATCCAAATTGGGAACGTCATCACCAGCGCCAATGTCAGGAACAGCCACGAGGCGAGGAATTTGCCGATGATGCAATGCCACAGCGTGATCGGCATGGTGAGCAGCAGTTCCATGGTGCCGAGCCGCCGTTCCTCAGACCAGAGGCGCATGCCCACGGCCGGGACGAGAAAGAGGTAGATCCACGGATGCCACATGAAAAACGCCTGCAAGTTCGCCTGGCCCCGGTCGATGAACTGGCCGATCAGGAACGTGAACGCGGCGGTCATCAGCAGGAAAATCACGAGAAACACATAGGCCACCGGCGAGTTGAAATAACCGGCCAGCTCCCGTTTTGTGATGGTCCAAATACTTTTCATCGTTGTGTGAAATTATCGGGTTTGCGTGTCGGACAGGGTGATGTTGCGGAAGACGTCGTCCAGGCGCCCCTCCTCCTTCTTGATTTCGTTGACAGTCCAGTCGCTCTGCTTGGCCACGCTGAAGATCGCTTGGCCAAGCGCACCGTCGCTGCCGGCGTCCTTGGGGAACACCCGGGCGACCACGGTCGGTGGCTTGTCGTTCACGATCGTCACCTTGGCCGACTGGATGACGGAGCCAAGTTTCTCCCGCACCGTGGCGGCTTCCGTGCCGTTTATTGAAACGAGATACGAGTTGGCCAGCTCTGACTTGGCCTTGAGTTCGTCCGGAGAACCGTTGGCCACGATCCGGCCCTGGTCGATGACGATCGCCCGCGTGCAGACGGCCTCGACCTCCTCGAGAATATGGGTGGAAAAAATGATCGCCTTGGACTGCCCCATGCGTCGGATGAGTGAGCGCACCTCGTGTTTTTGGTTGGGGTCAAGCCCGTCGGTTGGCTCGTCCATGACGAGAATGTCCGGGTCGTGAATGACCGCCTGCGCGAAGCCGGTGCGATGCCGATACCCCTTGGAGAGCGTGTCGACGCTTTGATGCCGGACCGCCTTGAGGAAGCACATCTCGATGGCGCGGTCGATCGCCTTGGCCTTGTCGGCCCCGTTGAGGCCGCGCACCTCGGCGCAAAAGGCGAGGAAGCCTTCCACCGTCATGTCGGTGTAAAGCGGTGCGCTCTCCGGGAGATAGCCGATCAGCCGCTTGGCCTCAATCGGTTTTTCCGTCACGTCATGGCCGCCGACCTTCACCACGCCCGCTGTCGGGGGAATGAATCCGGTGATCATTCGCATCGTGGTGGATTTGCCGGCGCCGTTCGGCCCGAGGAAACCCAGAATTTCTCCGCGCTGGACGGAGAAGGAGACATCGTTCACAGCCACCTTGGGGCCGAATGCCTTGCTCAGGTTCTCAACTTGTATCATTGCTTCGATCGCATGGGGTGCGGGGACAAGCATCGCACGCCGTGGGCCGGCGGCTCCGGCTCCGATTTCCCTTAATTATCCCTGTTCCCCCAAAAAGGGGCGAATAGTCTACCCCACCTGTCAAGGGGTTTCGCCCCGTTCGACGCCGGAACGCGCCAGCCGTTCAATATTTATCGTCTCCCACCGTTTGTCACGATGTTCCGAGCAACCGGCCATGTTCCTGAATGGCGAACCGATCCGTCATGCAGGCCAAACGATCGCAAATGGCGCGCTGCAGCCCGTGGCCGGGGATCAGTGACTGTATGTGCCCGCCCATCGCCTCCGGGTGTTGCTCGTAGTGGCGAAACAGTTCCCCAAGCAGCGTAGCCGCCCGCGTGTGCGGCTCGTGAACGGTGTCGTTGTAATAGAGGTTCTCGTACAGGTAGGCGCGGAGTTTCAGGTTGGCCTCGCGCCGGGCCGGGCTGTAGGCGACAAGCGGCTTGGGCTCCATGCGAACCTCGTCGGCCGATGCCACGCCGGCAGCGGCGAGGTTGGCCTCGGTAGTCTGGACAACATCGTGAACTTGATCATCGATCAGGCAGCGGATGATGAAATAGTGCCGGCACTCGTCCGCCAAGTCGCCGTGCTCCGAGCGCATGCGCCCGGAGGCTTCCCGCCAAGAGGCGATGTCGCGCTCCAGTTTCGCCTCGGTGAGCAGGCCGCAGTCGAGTCCGTCGTCCAGGTCGTGGCTGTAGTAGGTGATCTCGTCGGCGAGGTTGGCCACCTGCGCCTCAAGTGAAGGGTGGTGAGATGCAGCCGGCGCTTGGCCAAGCGGCGGCTCGGGCATTGTGTCGTGCTTGGCCAGGCCCTCCAACGTCTCCCACGACAGGTTCAACCCGGGGAAGGCGGGGTATTTCTGCTCGATCAACTCGACGACGCGGCGGCTTTGCTTATTGTGCTCGAAGCCGCCGTGGCCTTGCATCAGGTCGTTGAGCGCCTCTTCGCCGGAGTGGCCGAACGGGGGGTGGCCAAGGTCGTGGCCAAGCGCGATGGCCTCGGTGAGATCCTCGTTGAGCCGCAATGCGCGGGCGATGTTCCGGGCGATGGCGGCGACTTCCATTGTATGCGTCAGCCGTGTGCGCAGGTGATCGCCGCTGCCGCTCAGGAAAACCTGTGTCTTGCAGTCGAGCCGCCGAAAGGCGCGGGAGTGGATGATCCGGTCGCGGTCACGCTGGTACTGCGTGCGCCATTCCGGCGGGGGCTCGTGGACGTTTCGGCCCCGTGTTTCCGAGCTAAACTGGGCATAACGGGCCAGTGTGTCGCGTTCGCGGGCCTCGAGTTCTTCACAGTTGCAGGGCATCCTTTATTGGGCCTCAACGCGTATTGAGCCGAGCACCGTGTCGGCTGTTGCGCCGCGCAACTCATAAGCCCGCAGGATGACTTCCTCGATGAGGTTGTTCGGGCAGGAGGCACCGGCGGTGATGCCGAGCGTCAGTTCGCCGCCGAGCGGCAGCCAGTGTTCGGCAAGGGCCCTCTCGGGCGTGGGCGGTAATTAGTGATGAAGCCGTTCCGCCGATTCCATCTCGCTGGCGGCCTTGATGAAAGAGGTCGGCAATTTTCCCTCACCCATCTCGGCGAGGTGGGAGATGGTGGACGGGT
>JACKQG010001026.1_pt1 | contig 39346 bp, 33 predicted proteins | sample 8237621 | NCBI WGS metagenome assembly JACKQG01 (sample SAMN15677084, study PRJNA649215) | marine metagenome | biome: marine; feature: Black Sea; material: saline water; isolation source: suspended particulate matter (SPM) from the Black Sea western gyre | collected 2013-06-09/2013-06-10 | depth... | reverse complement strand
CCGGTACAGCATATCTGTCATTTTCTTGATCAATGGCGCCATAGAATTTAAAAACAGGGATACAATAAGATTATTGGCAAGTTTGCCCAGCATCTCCTGAGCCTTGATATCAAGGTCAACAAGCTTGTCTATATCATCAATGTTTTCTATCTGTGAATCCAGTATTTCTAAAAATCGTTTTAAATCAAGGGATGAAAATTTCAAGCTCGCCATGTACATGATTTCCGGATAAATTGCGCTCCAGAAACTTAAGACTTCTTCCACAAGAAAAGTGTCCAGGATGGACTCATTTTCCTGGATTTCCTTTACAGAAAAAAGGGTGGTTAAAAAATCCAATCCTCCTGTTTCCTTGAAATCCTGGATATAGACACCGTCACTTCGTCTGATATCGAGAAGGTTCATCATTTCGAGTTGTTTAAGAGCGATACGCAAAGATGCCTGGTCTACACCGAGTTCTTTGGCAAAGGTCCTTAAGGACGGTAGTTTTTCTCCGGGAGTTAATTGCCGTGTATACAATTTGATAAGCAGCAGATTAAATATCCCGTTATCTGATTTAATAATTGTTTCATCATTCATTGTTTTCTTAATTCCAGTGGCCAAGGTTTTTAAATTTTATTATTACACTATCAAGATAGATAGCATTTTTCAAACCAAATAATCAAAATAATACTTGACATCATTTAATCAATATCAAATTATAGATTTAATAAAAATTAAAATTGTAGATTCAATAATAAATTTTAGTCAGTGGATATTACACTGTCTTACCAGGAGAATGCAGGCATGGATAGGAAACGAGATTATTACGAGGATGTTCAGATTTTCACCTCCGGTACAATTGTCTTCTGGTCGGGGGTTCTGATTCTGCTCCTCAGCATCTTTCCTTTTATTGCGAAAAATTATTATGTATATGTGGCTAATTTCATGGCCATCAATGTAATCGTTGTGGTGGGCCTGAATATTCTGGTGGGCTATACGGGTCAGATTTCCATGGGGCATGCCGGCTTTTTTGCCATCGGTGCATATGGCACGATTGCCCTGATGACCCATGCCCATTTTCCTTTTTTACTGGCACTGCCCTGTGCCGGCCTTGTGGCAGCTCTTTTAGGCTTTCTGCTCGGTCTGCCGGCCCTGCGTCTGGAGGGCCCCTACCTCGCCATTGCCACGCTGGGATTCGGCATCACCGCTACCCAGATCATCGGCAAGATTAAAATGTTCGGCGAACGCCAGGGACTGCACGCCCCGGACCTGACCATTGGCTCCTGGCACATCGAGACGGACAAGGACTTTTATTTCATCCTGATCCCCATCACTTTTTTCCTGGTGCTCGTTGCCCGCAATATCATCAAAACAAAGGTGGGCCGGGCCTTTATCTCCATCCGGGACGCTGATATCGCAGCATCTACCATGGGGGTCAACCTGACCCTCTATAAAACCCTGGCCTTTGCCGTCAGCGCATTTTATGCCGGTGTCGGCGGCGGCCTTTACGCCTTTGTGCTGAGGTTCATTGAGCCCGAGCTGTTCAGTATGTTCATGTCGGTCATGTTCCTGACCATGGTGGTGGTGGGGGGTTTAGGGTCCATCATGGGATCTGTCGCCGGGGCGTGTCTCCTCGGTTTTCTCGACCTGCAGCTTCGAAATATTCTTGAAATCCCCTATGTCGGAGACTGGATAAGAGCGTTGTCAGAGTCCTATTTTACCCTTACAGGTGTCTCTAATATCCAGTTAATCGTATTCGGACTGATCCTGATCATCATCATGCTGTTCGAACCCCTGGGTATATTCGGCATCTGGATACGGTTCAAAAAGTACTGGATGACATGGCCGTTTTAAAATAAATTGAATTCATGAAAAAAACTTGAAAAGGAATACAATGGTCGATTTCTTACAGATGGTACTCAGCGGTATTGCAGTGGGCAGTTCATATGCCTTGATGGGTCTGGGGATGGTATTGATCTACAAGGCATCCGAGGTGCCCAACTTTGTGCAGGGGGAGATGGCGCTTTTGCCTGTTTTTATAGCCTTTATGCTGCTTTCCACCTATAATATCCCTTACTACATAGCTTTTCCGGCAACCTTGATCTTTGCTTTTATTCTGGGATGTTTTCTGGAATTTGCCATTCTGAGGCGTGCAAAGGAACCCAATATACTGGGCCTGATCATCATTACCATCGGCATGGAAATGATGCTCTTAGGCTTTGTTTCATGGAAATTCGGTGCTGACCAGCGGGCCATGCCGTTTCCGATCTCCACATACGACAGCATCATCATCGGGGATGTTTTCATCAGTTCTTTGGACCTGCTCACCCTGGTGGTGGCACTGGTTATTATGCTGACCCTGTTTCTCTTCTTTCGCTTTTCCAGGATGGGTGTTGCCATGAAAGCCACCCAGATGAATGAAAATGCCGCCGCCCTGATGGGCATTAAAACCAAACAGATCCGCATGGTCACCTGGGGAATTTCAGCCGTGGTGGGCTGTGTTGCAGGCTTGCTCGCCGCTCCTGTGCTGGTGGAGCCCTACATGATGTGGGGCCCTATGCTCAAAGGGTTTGCCGGTGCAGTTGTGGGCGGTATGACTTCTTTGCCGGGAGCTGTTTTCGGTGCTTATATCGTGGGCATAGTGGAACATCTCTTTGGCGGTTATATCTCCATTGAGTTTAAATCAGTGGTTGCATTTGCAATCATTGTCATAGTGCTCTGCATCAAGCCCAGCGGACTTTTTGCCAGGCATTATGTAAAGAAGGTATAAAGAAGGTGTGATAACTATTATTGGGGAATGGCTGAATCGTATTTGATCTTATTTCATTAAGGACAATTCTTTCAGCACCCTCTACTAACCAAAAAAAGGAGAAAAAGCATGAAAAAGTATCTTGTGTACGTTTTGACTTTTATGACGGTGGTCGTACTCGGCCTGGCTTTTAATGCAGCAGCGGAAGAAGGCATCACCGATACGGAAATCCATATCGGTCAGTGGGGTCCTCAGACCGGTCCGGCAGCTCCATGGGGTGCAGTGGCCAGGGGAACCGACGCTTATTTCAAGATGATCAATGAAGAAGGCGGCATCCACGGCAGAAAACTTGTCCATCACTACTTTGATGACGGCTACAATCCAGCCAAGACCATGGGAGGTGTCAAACAACTCCAGGAAGATATCGGCATGTTTGCCTGGGTTTCCGGAGTGGGAACGGCACCGGGTCTGGCTGTAAAAGACTACCTCATGGACAGGAAGATCCCCTGGATAGGACCATCTGCCGGCTCCCGCCACTGGATAGAACCGCCCAACAAGTATCTTTTCAACACCTATCCGCTTTACCTGGGAGATGCCCAGCTGCTCTGCAAATATGCGGTGGAAACCTTGGGGTTTAAAAATATTGCCATTGCCTATCAGAATGACGATTACGGCAAACAGGGGCTGGAAGGTGCCCAGAAACAGCTGGCCAAATCAGGCCTTAAGCTTGTTGCTGAAATACCGGTCAATGTGGCCGACGTGGATATGAAACCCCACATTATGAAATTCCGTAATTCAGAAGCCGAGGCAGTTCTGCTCTTCGTGGGTCCCGGGCACGTTGCCCGTCTCCAGGGCACGGGCAAGGCCATGCAGTTTGAACCCCAGTGGATGACCTCCACCACCTGCGGAGATATCCCGCTCATGATGGCCATTACCAAAGGGGGGTATGCCGGGACCATTCTGGCAAGTTTCGGTATGATGGATCCTACAGCAGTTGGTATCGGCAATATTGAAGATGTGAACGCATCCACCCACCCCGTATTAAAGAAATACCACGAAGAAGCCTTTAAAAAATTTGCTGCCAAGGAAGAACGATGGGGATTGACCTTTGCCGCAGGTATGGGATATGTCGAGCCAATGATTGAAGCCTTGAAAAACTGTGGCAGAGATCTCACACGGGAAAAACTTGTGGCAGAGATGGAAAAGATAAAAGACTTTCAGGGTATCATGGGAAAAGTCAGCTTTGCACCGTTTAAAGCCAACGATCCCAGCTGCCGCATTGGCCAGACCACCGTCTTTCTTGCACAGGCCACAGCAGATGCAAAAGCCAAGGTATTGACAGACTGGGTTAAAACCGAATACATCCCAATGGGCAAATAGCCTATTTCAGAACAGGAGGCTGCGATGCCGAACCATCCAGTCTCCTTTTACATTTAACACGAATTGCGGGAAACTTAGGCAAATGGCATTTTTTGAAGTCAAAGACCTGTCTATCCTTTTTGGCGGGTTAAAAGCCCTGGACAATATATCGTTTGAGGTGAAAAAGGGTGAGGTTTTTTCCATTATCGGCCCCAACGGGGCAGGAAAAACCACCCTTTTCAATTGTATCAACGGTATCTACAAGCCCAGTTCAGGAAAGATTCTGCTCAAGGACAAAACCATCCTGGGTAAAAAACCGGACAGGGTTGCCAGGGCAGGCATTGCCCGGACCTTTCAAAACATAGAGCTCTTTGACAACCTGAATACCATGGAAAATATCATGCTGGGACGTCATATCTACATGAAAACCGGTCTTTTCCGTGGCGGTTTTTTATGGGGCAGAAACTCTTTTGCCGGGAAAGAGGAGGTTAAACACAGAAAAAAAGTAGAAGAAATCATTGATTTTCTGGACCTCCAGGCATCCCGGAACAAGCTTGTGGGCGGCTTGCCTTACGGCACCAGAAAACAGATTGAACTGGGCCGGGCGCTGGCTCTGGAACCCGAACTGCTGCTGCTGGACGAACCCTGTGCCGGGATGAATTCCGAAGAAAAACAGGACATGATATTCTGGGTCAAGGATATACAGGATGAACTGGGAATCACCATCCTGCTCATTGAACACGACATGAACATGGTCATGGACATTTCCGATCGCATCCTGGCAATAAATTTCGGTCAGCCCATCACCGAAGGGAAACCCGAAGACGTCCAGAAGCATCCAGAAGTTTTAAAAGCCTACTTGGGAGAAGATGAAGGTGAGTGCACTGCTTGAGATAAAAAATATCGAGACCTACTACGATCTGATTTACGCCATCCGGGGGGCTTCCCTTACTGTGGAAGAGGGAAGCATAACGGCTATTCTGGGCAATAACGGCGCCGGGAAATCCACTATTTTAAAAACCATCATGGGCCTGATCGATGACCAGCCGGACAAGGGAACCATTGAGTTCATGGGTGAGCGCATCGACGGCATGGACACGGACAGGATCGTGCGCAAGGGAATTACCCTGGTGCCTGAAGGACGTGAGGTATTTGAAGAACTCACCATCCGGGAGAATCTTCTCATGGGGGCCTATACCCGGAATGACAAAAAAGGCATTGACGATGATTTTGACCGGGTTTTTAACTATTTCCCCATACTCAAGGATCGGGTGAACCAGTGGGCAGGTACCATGTCCGGGGGCGAGCAGCAGATGCTGGCCATCGGCCGAGCCCTGATGAGCCGGCCCAAACTGCTTCTCCTGGATGAACCCTCCCTGGGACTTTCTCCCCTCCTGGTAAAAGAAATCTTTGAGATTATCAGGACCATCAATGACGAGGGCGTCACCATCCTGCTTGTGGAGCAGAACGCCAGGATGGCCCTGGGTGTTTCCCAAACAGGCCTGATCCTGGAAAACGGCCGTTTTGTCATGAAGGGAAACTCCTGCGACCTGATGGAGGACAAGGACGTCAAAGAGTTTTATATGGGTGTAAAATCAGAAACATCTGCCAAGGGGTATCAGCGCTGGAAACGGAAAAAAGCATGGCGATAGAATTGATATCAAAAGCCAAATAATACATAGGTTAATAAATGTCTGAAAATAATGATTATACAGTACCGTCCAAGTTTAAGGCTGCGGTTTCCCGCTGGGGCGACCGGGTGGCCATGCGAAAGAAGGAATACGGCCTCTGGAAGGACATCACCTGGAACCAATATGACCGGAATGTTTCCCGTGTGGCTTATGCCTTGATGTCTTTGGGGCTAAAAAAAGGAGACTGTGCATCCATCATTGGTGACAACTGCCCGGAGTGGGTCTATGCAGACATCGGTATCCAGTGCTGCGGTGCTGCAACCGCCGGTGTATATTCCACAAATGCCTGGCAGCAGGTGGAGTACGTGGTGGCCAACTCAGATTCCAAAATTTTTTTCGTAGAGAATGAAGAACAGCTCGACAAGTGGATTCATTTTCGGGACAGGGCCCCTGGGCTTGAAAAAATCATCGTATGGGACACCGAGGGCCTGCATAATTTCAAAGACCCCATGGTCATGACCTTTGAGCAGTTGCTGGAACTGGGAGCCAAAAAAGAACAGGAAAACCCGGGAAGGCTTGAAGAGAGCATTCAAAAAATAGACCCTGAAGATCTTTCCGTTCTCATTTACACCTCTGGAACCACGGGACCGCCAAAAGGTGCCATGCTGACACATAAAAATTGTGTCTGGATGGGAAAGGCCATTTCGTCCAACAATCCCATGTATGACAACGATGATATCATGTCGTTTCTACCGCTCTGCCACATTTTTGAACAGCTCTTCACCATACTGGCCCATTTTGATGTGGGGCATGTGGTTAATTTTATTGAGAGCATGGACACCATCACGGACAACATGATGGAGATCTCCCCCACCGTGGGCCATGCAGTCCCCCGCATCTGGGAAAAATACTATTCTGTCATCCTGATCCGAATGGCTGATGCTACCTGGTTCAAACGCCTTGTCTTCAACTATGCCCTCAAGATCGGCAAAAAGCGGGCCGGCCTGATGATGGAGTTCAAACCCGTACCGGCCACGCTCGAGTTGTTGTACAACCTGGCTCACTTTGCCGTGTTTCGCAAACTCAAAGAGCGCCTGGGCTTTGACCGCATGCGCGTGGCCTATTCCGGTGCCGCACCCATTGCCCCTGAAATCCTCCATTTTTTCCACTCCATTGGCGTGAACCTGGTGGAGGGGTACGGGCAGACGGAAGGTACAGGCGTTACCACCACGGCCAAGCTAGGCGAGGTAAAATTCGGAACGGTGGGCGTTCCATTGGAAGGGGTACAAATTAAAATTGCCGATGACGGTGAAATTCTTGTCAGATCCCCGGGTGTATTCAAAGGATACTTCAAAAACCCAAAGGCAACAGCTGAAACCATTGTGGACGGCTGGCTACTTTCAGGTGATGTGGGAACCATTGATGACGACGGATATCTGAGCATCACTGACCGCAAAAAAGATATTATTGTAACCGCAGGCGGAAAGAATATCACCCCGCAATACATTGAAAACAAGCTCAAATCAAGCCTCTACATCAACGATGCAGTAGTAATTGGCGACAAGCGTAAATTTTTAAGCTGCCTGATCATCATTGATGAGGACAACGTGGTTAAATTCGCCCAGGACAACAAAATCCAGTTTTCCACATACAAAGACCTCACCGCCCACGAACAGATCAAATCCCTTATCGATAAAGAGATCAAAATAGTCAATGAAACTCTGTCCCAAGTGGAGAAAATTAAAAAATTCACTATTTTACCCAAAAAACTTTATGAAGAGGACGGGGAGATTACCCCCACCATGAAGGTCAAACGAAATTTCATTAACAAGGCATTTGGAGACCTGATTGAGGCAATGTATTGAAAGATTTAAATCCAATCTGTAACTATAAAACCAGGTTCGATTGAAGCACAATTGAGTCCCTGAATATTGTATTTATATTTTAATGGTAAGCATGAATTGCATACATTGCTTTCCATAGAAATATTGGAGAACCTTTCTAATAAGCTTACTATGGTTGCCAATCAGAAAATTTCTGTTGATTCTAAAATATGAAAATTCTGTGATGCGTTTATTGAAGTTTATGATTATAATCCAAACATTTTGATCAATTTATTTCATCTTCAATCAGGGGAAGCATTGAAAAATCTCTCTGATGAAGTATTGCGATACCTAAAGGAAAGTTCACTCTCGGCACAAGGAGCACTCACCAAAATAATAAAAGAAGGAGTTGAACAGGGTTTTTTTTCAAAATTGCCGGTTAAAGGTTTTATTTGCTTTAAGATTATACTATTGAGATGAATTGATTAATTAATACTTGACATTGTTTAGACAAAATATAATCTTTGATTAAACTTTATAAATTGAAAAGGTGTCAAAATGAAAGAATTTAAATTAGATGGACGAATCGCAGTTATTACAGGCGCCAGCAGGGGGATTGGACTTGCATGCGCTCAAAAGCTGGCCAAGTACGGAGCCCGATGTATCCTGGTAAGCCGGAAGGCTGAAAATCTTGAAACCGCAGCCCGGAAAATAAGAGAATCAGGAGGAAAGGCCGAAGCCATGGCGTGTCATACGGGCTATCCAGATCAGATTAAAGCCATGTATGAAAAGATTATAGAAAAATATGGAACCCTGGATATACTGGTAAATAATGCTGCCACCAATCCCCATTTTGGAGAAATGCTCACGGCAGATGAAGGTATCTGGGACAAAACCCTGGATGTAAACCTGAAAGGGCCTTTTTTCATGATTAAACATGCAGTGCCCCTCATGAAAGATAAAGGCGCCATTGTTAATGTCGCATCTGTAAATGCAGTAAGTCCCGGGCTTTTACAGGGGGTTTATTCCGCTACCAAGGCAGCCCTGGTCAATATGACACAAACCCTCTCAAGGGAACTTGCCCCAAAAGGAATCAGGATCAATTCGCTTTTGCCGGGTCTTACCGATACTAAGTTTGCAAGCGCCATCATTTCCTCGGATGAAATCTGTCAGCATGCCCTGTCCCAGATTCCCATGGGGCGGTATGCAAATCCTGATGAAATGGCTGGTGCTGTATTGTATCTTGTTTCAGATGCCGCCTCCTTCACCACCGGCGCCAGCCTGATCTGTGACGGCGGGATGTTAGTGTAACAATAATTTTGATAAAGGAATAAAGAAAATGGCTCAACTCATAGCAGATAGAAAAGAAATTGATTTTATTTTGTATGAACTTCTAGATGCTGAACAGTTACTTAAGTTTGAAAAATTTGAAGATTTTACCAAAAAAACAGTTGACATGATAATTTCTGAAGCCAGAAAACTGTCCATCAAAGAAATACTACCCACCCTTGCTGAAAGCGATAAAAACGGTGTCCGGTTTGAAAATGGTCGGGTTTTAACACCGGAATCATTTCGAAGGGCAAGACAAGCGGTTCTGGATGCAGACCTTACCTCCACCATGGAAGATACAAAATGGGGGGGACAGGGACTTCCTTTTTTAATTTCTGTAGCCATTATGGAATATACAGTGGGAGCCAATTATTCCTTGAGCGGATTTACCCACATGGGCCACGGGACAGGAAAAATGATAGAACTTTACGGAACCGACCATCAGAAAAATCTCTTTGTTAAAAATCTGTATACTGCCAAGTGGTCCGGCACCATGCTGTTGACTGAACCCGAAGCAGGGTCAGATGTCGGGGCTCTGACCACCTCCGCGAAAAAAAATGATGACGGAACCTATACCATCACCGGAAACAAGATTTTTATCACATGTGGCGATCATGATCTTACAGAAAATATTATCCACCCAGTCCTTGCCAGAATAGAGGGTGCCCCTGAGGGAAGTGCCGGTATTTCCATCTTCATTGTCCCGAAATTCTGGGTCAATGATGATAAAACCATTGGTGAATCAAATGATGTCCAGTGTGTTGGCATAGAGAAAAAAATGGGTATGCACGGTTCACCCACCTGTTCCCTGTCCCTGGGTGCCAATGGAAACTGCAGGGGCTTTTTGCTGGGAGAAGAAAACCAGGGGCTCAAGATTATGTTTCATATGATGAATGAAGCCCGCCTCAGTGTTGGTTTTCAGGGCAGTTCAGCAGCTTCATTGGCTTATCTATATGCCTTGGATTATGCAAAACAAAGAGTTCAGGGAAAAGATATTGCCAGCCTTAAAGATCCAGATGCAAAATCCATCCCCATTATTAAACACCCGGACGTACGACGGATGCTGACCGGGATGAAAGCCCAGGTGGACGGAATGAGAAGCCTTGTTTATTATGTCTATGCCTGTTTTGATAAAAAAGAAGTGGCAACCAATGAAGCAGACAAAAAATTTGCCTCTGATATGGTTGAACTTCTCACCCCAGTGGTAAAAGCCTATTGCTCAGAAAAGGGATTTGATGTCTGCATTGAAGCCATCCAGGTTTATGGCGGTTATGGATATACCAGCGAATTTCCTGCGGAACAATTGGCACGGGATGTTAAAATTGCCTCTATCTATGAAGGCACAAATGGTATCCAGGCCATGGATTTTCTGGGTAGAAAGCTTGGCATGGAAAAAGGCAATGTCTTTTTAAGTTTTCTAAATGAAATTAATAAGGCCATTGCTGCGGCAAAAGAAAAACCATCGTTGGCCCCGCTTGCCAAAGCCCTTTCAAAGCAGGTCGAAAGCCTTGGTGCAACTGCCATGATCATTGGCCAGGCAGCCAGATCGGAAAAATATGCCTCAGCCTTTGCCAATGCCCACCCTTTTCTTGAAGTTACCGGAGAAGTAACCCTGGGATGGATGCACCTTTGGCGCGCGCTGACAGCCACAACGGCACTTGAAAACAATCCAAAACAAAAAGACCGAATTTTTTATAAAGGCATTGTCACCACAGCCAGGTTCTACATTGAAACTATTTTGCCGGCAACCTATGGAAAAATGCAAGCGGTTCAAGGTCTTAGTGATGCCGCATTGATAATGGAAGAACAGGCATTTGGATAAGGACAATAGCATGGAAGCAATAAAAAATGTGCTGATTCTGGGCTCCGGAACCATGGGGCTTCAGATCGGCCTGCAATCCTTTGCAAATGCTGCATTGCTTCAAAAACGTGTGGAAAATGGAGAGTTGGGAACAAAAAGTGGTCGCGGAGTTTATTACTATCCCAAACCGGATTTTTTGAATCCGAATTTTATGGAAGGTATCCGATAAAATCAATCCGCTGCCAAGTGACATTTTTACCCTAAGGAAACAACCATGACAGACAAATTTATGAGCATAAAGAACCTGAAGTTCACCCTCCATTCAAGAGGGGGAAATTACCATTCCAAAACCCCTGAATATTTAAAAGGCCATACCCCTAAAACCATTGATATGGTGCTCAAGGCGGCCTTTGATCTGGGGAAAAAAGTGATGCACCCTGTATTTGAAGAAATGGACAGACATCCGCCTGTATTGGAAAACGGCAGGGTCCGGATTCATAAGTCGGTCAGGCCCATGCTTGAAACCCTGGGAAAAGACGGTTGGATTTCTGCAGGTTTCCCAGAAATTTGGGAAGGAGATAATATGCCGGCTTCCCTGCTCCATTGTATCAATTTTATTTTTGCTGCATCCAATTATTCTGCATCAGTCTATTCCGGGCTGACCATGGGTGCTGCAAATTTAATTTTAGGTTTTGGCTCCGAAAAACTGCAAAATGCCTATCTGTCCCCAATGCTCTCAGGCAAATGGCAGGGTACCATGGCGCTTACGGAACCCGAAGCCGGGAGTTCCTTAGGAGACCTTTGTTGTGAAGCACTGCCCGTTGAAGATGGACAATACAAAATAAACGGAGAAAAGATCTTTATCTCGGCCGGCGACCATGACGGGGTGGACAATGTCATTCATCTCATGCTGGCCAGGATTAAGGGTGCTCCTTCAGGGACAAGAGGTATCTCACTTTTCCTGGTGCCCAAATTCAGGCCTGATGAACAGGGCAATCTTATGGACAATGATGTAATCGTCACCCAGGTGTTCCACAAGCTTGGATACCGGGGAGCCCCTATCGTGGGATTGCGCATGGGGGAAAAGGGGAACTGCACAGGGTATCTGGTGGGCAAAGAGAACAAGGGATTGTCCTATATGTTCCAGATGATGAATGGTGCCCGCCTGGAAGTAGGGATGGGAGCCACGGCCATTGCTACGGCTGCCTATCATGCAGCCCTTGATTACTGCAGGACACGGCACCAGGGCAGAAAGATAGCTGACCCCAAAGATTCAGCCCCAGTCCCGATTATTCAGCACCCGGATGTCAAGCGCATGCTGCTTTTTCAAAGGGCTGTGGCGGAAGGGTCTCTATCCCTTATCCTACAATGCGGCATGTACGAGGATATCCTTGCCAAAGACCCGTCCCAGACCGATTGTCATTTGCTGTTGGAACTGCTGACTCCCATCGCCAAGACCTATCCGTCTGAAATGGGAATCCTGTCCACAAGTAACGCTATCCAATGCTTTGGCGGATATGGGTATTGTGATGATTTCCCTGCTGAACAGCATTTCAGGGATATGCGCATCCATACCATCCACGAAGGTACGACTGGAATTCAGGGCATGGATCTTCTGGGTAGAAAAGTGGTTGCAGAAAATGGCAGAGCCATGGTGTTATTAAAATATGAGATATCGGAAACGGTGAACCAAGCAAGACAGGCTGCCGGATTAGCGGATATGGCTGATGCACTTTTGTCTAATATGACACTTCTTGAAACAATAACCATGGAGTTGGTGGCACTTGCCGGGGAAAAAGGTCCGGATGCGTATCTGGCCAATGCCACTCTTTATCTTGAAATGTTCGGCATTGTGGCTATTGCCTGGCAATGGCTGTCCATGGCTCATGCAGCAGCAGAAAAATTAGAACAAGAGGTCTTGAAAAAAGCGGACAAGCTGTTTTATGAAGGAAAAATCCATGTAGCCACATACTTTTATTCCCATGAACTTGCCAAGGTTAAAAGCATATCCATGACCTTACGAAATAAAACCATGGTAACACTGGCAATGCCTGAGGCCTGTTTTACAGATTAAATCTCAATTTTTTAGGACAAACCCATAACAGGGAGACAGATAATCATATGAATAAAGATACAAAATCAGAAAACCAGGATCAGCCATTTAAATTTAAAACCAAAAATAATATTGGATATTTAACCCTGGACCGGCCCTCCACCTATAATGCCTTTGATCATAGCATGGTAAAGGCGTTTGAAACCCTTTTACAGCAGCTGCGGTACGATGAAGAGACCCGGGTCATCATCCTGGATGGCGGCGATGCCAAGGGTTTTTGCGCAGGGCTTGACATCAAAGTCTATGCCCCGCAAATTTTCAATATGACCCCTATTCAGGCTTACAATGCCCAGGTTCGAATGAGCCGGCTTTTTTTGGCTATGCGCCAGATTCCCCAGCCTGTTATTGCATGCGTCCACGGTGCCGCCGCTGGTATTGGATTTTCACTGGCCATGGCCTCGGATTTAAGAATCCTGGCTGAAAATGCAAGGTTTTCAGCCGCCTACATCAATATCGGCCTTGGCGGGGCAGACATGGCATCCAGCTATTTTTTGCCGCGGCTTATCGGAGCAGGCAGAGCCTATGAATATCTGCTCACCGGCAACTGGATGGATGCGACCGATGCCTTGAACCTGGGATTTGCTTCCCGGGTCGTGTCAAAGGATGAGATGATTAGCACCGCAGAAGACCTGGCCAAAACAATGGTTGAAAAAAACCCCATGGGGATCCGCATGACCAAGGAGGCCATTAATTGCAATCTGGATTGCGCAGGATTGGAAGCAGCTTTAAACATGGAAGATCGAAATCAGATCATGATGAGCTATACATATAGGATGAAATAAAACCTAAGAAGCTATGAAAAGAAAAAATGAACAGAATTGTAATAACCAGCATAGCAAACCATAAAGGAAAGAATCTGATGACCACTAAAATTTATCGTCAATTACAGGAACGCCTTGACCTTTTTTCCATGGGATTTCCTGCTACAGAATCCGGGATTGAAATTAAGATCTTAAAATATCTGTTCACTCCAGAGGATGCAGCAATGGCCCTGGCACTTACCCATCAGCTTGAAACGCCTGAAACCATTGCCAAGAGAATCAATCAGGCTATCGAAAAGACGGCAGTTCATTTAGATGATATGGCTGAAAGGGGATTGCTCTTTCGTGTCAAGAAAAACGGCATAATCAAATATGGTGCGATTGCCTTTGTCCACGGTATCTTTGAATTCCAGGTCAAAACACTGAAACCGGATCTGGCAAAAATGACAGGGCAGTATTTTAAGGAAGCCTTTGATTCTAACATGCAGAAAAGTGCGGATTATTTTTTAAGAGTGATCCCGGTCAATCAATCCATTGATGTCACCCATAATGTTGCGGCCTATGACGATGCAGTCCAGATTTTAAAAAGCAAGGATAGGATTATTATTACCGACTGCATCTGTAGAAAGCGGACCGAGATTATGGATGAGGGATGCGGCAAAATAAAGGAAGCCTGTTTCATGTTCGGGTCCATGGGACAATATTATCTTGACAGGGATATGGGAAGAGAAATTTCGCTGGAAAAGGCCATTGAGATACTTGAAAAATGTCGTGAACAAGGGCTTGTCACCCAACCTGCCACATCCCAGAATCCTTCCGGGATGTGCAATTGCTGCGGGGATTGCTGTGGCGTTCTTAAAGCCATAAGCCAACATCCACACCCTGCCAGTATCGTATTTTCCAATCATGTGATCACGGCAGACAGGGACGCGTGTACCGGATGTGAAGCCTGCCTGGAAAGATGTCAGATGGATGCTCTTACTCTGGATGAAGAAGAGCTCATTTGCGTATCTGAAAAACGATGTATCGGTTGCGGACTTTGTGTAACCACCTGTCCAACAGAGGCACTGACCCTTGTGGATAAACCTGAACAAGAGCTTCGCCTGCCACCTGAAACCACGGGTGCACAAATGATGCAGATGGCTAAAAAAAGAGGATTGGTTTAAAGAGGGCTGATTTAAGGAGGATAAAAATGGTTCAAAAAAAAGACATTATCAAGGCAGCAAAGGAAGCCGGTTTTGAGGACGTTGGTTTTACAACGGCCAGGCCTTTTGAAGACCATGCAAAATTACTGGCCACAATGGAGGACGAATATGCATGGACCAATGACGTCGGATTGGACCTTCACAATGGCGTTGACCCCAGAACAATTCTCCCAGAGGCAAAAACGATTATCGTCCTCATGGAAACCTATTTTCTAAAATCCTATCCAAAAACCATGGAAAGCCATTTCGGCCGATGCTATCTTGACGATGACAGGGTTACCAAAGACGGGCTTTATTTGAGAATTAAAAAATTCAGAAGCTTCTTAAGGGACAATGGTATTGATTCAAAGGTCCCTTTTAATCTTCCCCACAGGGTCGCCGCAGCCCGGGCCGGCATGGGCGGATTTGGAAAAAACTGCCTTTTTTATTCAAACAAGGTTGTCCGTGGCGGCTCATGGACCCTGCCCATTGCAGTGGTAATTGACAAGGAATTTACACCTGGAACACCCACCATCGGGATCAATTGCCCTGACTGGTGCAAGAACACCTGCATTGCAGCCTGTCCCACAAGGGCTCTGAAGGGAAATGGCAGAATAGATCCGCGAAAGTGTATATCATACCTGACTTATTTTGGAGAGGGGATTACCCCGAAAGAGTTAAGAGAACCCATGGGCTTGTATATTTACGGGTGTGACCGGTGTCAGAATGTCTGCCCCAGAAATCAGCCATGGCTGGCAAAGGAACTTCCAATCAATGATAAGGTTGTTGCAAAGGCAAAAGATTTCGATCTTTGCCTTCTCCTTCACATGGACAAGAATTATTTTAATGCAAAAATATGGCCCCACATGTTCTACATGTCGGACAAGAATTTGTGGCGATGGAAAATGAATGTTGCCCGGGTCATGGGAAACAGCCTTGATCCTTTTTATCTGCCGGATCTTGTTCGTGCATTTAATGAAAACTCTGATGAAAGAGTGAAAGCAATGATTGCATGGGCCATGGGTCATATCGGAGGAGAGTATGGTTTGTCTGCGCTAAAAAAAATAAAACCCGGCGCAACCGGACTTGTAAAAGAAGAATTAGAAGACGCAATGAAAGTTTGTGCCGGTATTTAAATTCATTTTACCGGTTTAACTGAATAATTACTTAATTTTTTTATTACAGGGCTGTGATGAAAGTACAAAATCACAGCTCTTCACAATTTTTCATTTATTGGAATAAAAAAAATCAATATCATAAAAATTACCACACTTAAAGGGAGGTGCAAAAGCAATCATCATTGCTGAAACACGAATAGATGGTCCAACAGGAAATCGGGTCGGAAATGTTGGAGAAATAAAAAACCAGAAAGCAGAGAAACCGGATCTATTTCCTATACCTGTATTCTCAATTGGAAAAAGTGATGGAATAAAACTTAAAAACAGTATGAAATCAGGACCAGTCAACGTCAAGGTTAACCTGGAATACTCTTTGGTGCCTGGCATAGCCAACAATATTGTAGGTGAACTCCCTGGTAACGGAAAAACTGATGAAACCATCATCATTGGTGGCCATTATGATAGCTGGTTTGATGGTGCGATTGATAATTTGGGCTCTCAAGCCAGTATTCTTGAAATAGCCAGATATTTTTCCATGATTCCTCAATCACAAAGAGACAGAAACATAATCTTTGTCTCCATGTTTGGTCATGAAATAGGAAACGAAACCATGGGACAGGCTGCCTTTGTCGAAAGACATGCAAACCTGCAGGGTAACTTATCGATCCTTTGGGATGATTTACTCAAAAGCGGCCCAAAGGATCCGTTTGAGGCATTGAGATACAGTCTTGAGATGATCATTTCCCATCATGAGCAAAGTGAAGTGAGAACGGGTTGTCTCATAGGAAATTTGGCGGCAGAGATCAGTGAGGCCAGTGATCTATGTCGGCAAAAAATGCATCATGCTATGACTGTCTGGAAAGATCGAGTTTCAAAACAGATCAGTCAAGGTCAAACCATGGGAACCATCAGGGGTGATATTTCAGCTGATGCCTTAACAGAATTCATCTGGAATGCCTGGGAAGGGGCACTACTGAATATGAAAATAGTGAACTCAACAGCACCGGTCAAAGAGTGCATAAGTCTCCTTTTTGATTTTTTTCTAAAACCCTGATTATGATTTATCTATATAATTAAAAAACAAATTCAACACAGACGAATAAAGGAGAAAAATGTCCAGATTATTTGAATCAACCACGATAAATGGAATGAATATAAAAAATCGGTTTGTCAGATCTGCTACCCACGAAGCAATGGCAGATCTTGATGGAAGGGTGAATGACCAGTTGTTGGCCTGCATGGCACAACTCGCCCTTGGTGAGGCCGGGCTTATTATTACGGGTCACGCCCATGTGACAATGGAAGGTCAGGCAGGCCCAAGACAGATGGGCATCTATTCCGACGTAATGATCGAAAGCTTGAAACAGGTGGCTTCAGTTGTTCATGAACACGGCAGTCTTGTTGCCGTTCAGTTGGCCCATGCCGGAAAAAACGGCATCGGAAAAGACGAATATTCACCCATGGGCCCTTCAGATGTAATTGTGGATAGTGTTAAAAAAGCGTCTGCAATGACGGTTAATGAGATTGAAAGAACTGTAAGCGCTTTTGGAGATGCTGCAGAAAGAGCTGTAAAATCAGGCTTTGATGCAGTTCAGATCCACGCGGCCCATGGCTATCTGTTGAGTCAGTTTTTGTCTGGCTATTATAACCTGCGGGATGACGTATACGGTGGAACTCTTGAAAACCGGGCAAAGTTTCTTGTTCAGGTGTACGAAGAGATCAGGCAAAGAGTCGGAAAGTCATTCCCGGTCTTGGTCAAGATCAACTCGGAGGATTTTCTTGAAGGGGGGATCACGGTAAATGAGACCATCAAGGTTTGCCATATGCTTGAAGACCGTGGAATAGACGCTATCGAGATGAGCGGCGGAACCTTCGAATCGGGCAAACTCATTCCCTCCAGGGCCGGCACATCAAAGTCTGAAGAGCGGGAAGCTTACTACAGGAAGGCTGCCGAAGAATTCAAGAAGAACATAAAGATTCCGCTTATTCTTGTGGGCGGTTTTCTGTCCTTTAATATTGCAGAAGAAGTCGTAACATCAGGATTCACAGACTATGTTGCTCTGTCTAGGCCGCTTATCAGGGAACCTGACCTTGTCAAAAGATGGGCCGCAGGAGACAGGAAAAAGGCATCCTGCATTTCATGTAATAAGTGCTTTTCAACTCTTGCCATGGAAGAGGCGTTGCATTGTGCTATTGAAAAAAAAGAATCGTTAAAAAAAGAAAAAGGAGCAAATCATGATTCAAAATAAAGAACACAACCGTTCCATCGTGCTCGCTGCACGACCCCACGGCACTCCGGTTTCCGAGAACTTCCGGATGGTGAACACACCTTTACCTAAGCCGGCTGAAGGCCAGGTGCTGCTGCGCACCGAGTATCTTTCCCTTGACCCTTATATGCGGGGCAGGATGAACGACGCGCCATCTTATGCAGAACCTGTGAAGATTGATCAAGTGATGGTGGGTGCGACAATTTCTCAGGTTGAAACATCCCGGCACCCTGATTACAAGGAAGGTGAGTGGGTCCTTGCGTATAGCGGCTGGCAGGATTATGCGCTTTCTGATGGTTCCGGCCTGACCCGATTAGGAAAAACTCCTCAGAACCCTTCCTATGCATTGGGAATATTGGGCATGCCGGGTTTTACTGCCTATATGGGGTTATTGGATATTGGCCAACCCAAACAGGGAGAGACCCTGGTTGTCGCTGCTGCCACAGGTCCTGTTGGTGCAACAGTAGGACAAATAGGGAAGTTGAAAGGTTGTCGTGTTGTCGGTATTGCCGGTGGTAGCGAAAAATGCAACTACGCAAAAGAGGTGCTTGGATTTGATGAGTGTCTGGATCACAAATCTTTGGATTTTGCCCGGCAACTTAACCAGGTTTGCCCCAAGGGAATTGACATCTATTTCGAGAGCGTAGGAGGAAAAGTATTCGATGCGGTCTTGCCGCTGCTCAATACAAAGGCCAGAATTCCGGTGTGCGGGCTTATTTCACAGTACAATGTGACTCAGCTTCCTGATGGACCGGACCGGATGTCTCTTCTGATGGGTACTATTTTAGTCAAACGATTAAAAGTTCAGGGATTCATTATTTTTGATGATTATGGCCACCGTTACGACGAATTTGCAAAAGAGATGTTCCAATGGCTGAGCACAGGACAGATAAAATACCGTGAGCATCTGATTAATGGGTTAGAGAATGCACCGAATGCTTTTATCGGCATGTTGGATGGTCAGAACTTCGGCAAATTGGTTATCCGAGTTAATGACAAACACTAATCGATCGTTTAAAAAAAGAGTTTTTCATGAAAATACTGATGCTACTAACACCCATGCCCTTGCGGGCACAACAAAAAATGAAAGAGTAATGAGATGTGAGATATGAGATGTGAGGGGGGATAGACTGATGGTTTTTTCTCACTACTCAAAACTCAAATCTCACTACTTTCATATAAACCTCCCACGATAAACTTGGAAACACAGGGCTAAAAACCGGTTTCTGGCTGGAAGAATTCGCCTCCCCTTATTACGTATTTAAAGACCAGAATGTTGACGTCACCTTAGGGTTCACTCAAAAACATCTCGCCAACACACTCCGTTTAGACACTCTGGATCCTTCAAATTTCGATGCCGTTTTCTATCCTGGAGGGCACGGACCTCTCTGGGATCTTGCTGAAGACAAAAGTTCCATTTCACTCCTGGAGACTTTTTCACAGCAAGGAAAACCGATTGGGCTGGTTTGCCATGCGCCAGGAGTTCTATACCATACAAAACGTGAGGATGGTTCCCCCTTGGTGAAAGGCAAAAGAGTAACCGGCTTCAGCAATTCTGAAGAAGAAGCTGTGCAACTCACAGAGGTTGTCCCTTTTTTACTTGAAGATATGCTCAAGTCTAACCAGGGTCTTTATCATAAGGGAGCTGACTGGGAAAGTCATGTTGAGGTTGATGGAAATCTGTTAACGGGTCAGAATCCTGCATCCTCAAAGGCGGTCGCGATTGAAATGATGAATAAGCTTCTCAATAAGTAGAGGTAGTGACGCATACCTGCCATGAATGGCAAAGTATCTGGTTAAAATTCGTCCTGGAATACACTTCACAACAGATCACCCTGAATCTTAACTATAAACAAATAGTCTAAGATTCAGGGCAATATAGATATTGCAAAAATCTTTGAAAAGATCAAAACGTATATGAAGAAAAAAAAAGACCCCAAAAAGACCAGGAAAGCAATACTTGATGCTGCATGCCTTGTTTTTGCAAAAAATTCCTATACTGCAGCCAGTATCCGTATGATTGCCAGGGAAGCTGGGTTTCCCCATGCATTAATCCGCTATTATTACCCCACAAAAGCGGATTTGTTTGATGGTGTAGCTGAATTGATATGTAAGAACCTTCACAATACCTGCGAAAAAGCTGTCATGGAAGTAAGCCACATGGAACGAGTCCAGGGTTTTTCCCTTTATGTTCAGCGATTGATTGATTTTTCTCAGAAAAACCCCTGGGTCTTTAGAATTTTATTATTGAATCTTTCCGTTGAAACCATTGAGACTGTACCCGGTCAAGCCCGAATAATCGAGACGGTGGAGACAATTCGTGAAATACTGAGCAAATCCTTGCATTTAAAGGCATCTCATGAAGAGATCTGTCGTTTTACCGATAGCTTTAATGCCTTAGCCTTCTACTACCTTGGTACCCCGACCAGTGCCGCATGGCTGCTTCATATTGACCCCGATAGTGAGGCTTATACCCAATGGATCCACAAGACATTGGTGGATATTTTTATCCCCACCCTTGAAGACTTGTTTCAAGCTGGCTGACCACTTTTATTATCCTTGTGGAACGGTCTGCTAAAGTTGACCTTTTCTTAAGTTTTTATAGCCTTCCAGTTTTATGTGCTTAAGATCACATTTTTCCTTGATAATTTCGGCTGCTGCAAGGTTTAATTCTTTTTGTTCGGCATCCACTTTTACATTAAATCCACAATTAAACGGTCCCAATCGAATGGTGTCATCTACTCCGTCATAGGTATCGTATATTTTTGTGTATGGGTGGGCAAACAGCCATCTAAGCTGCAGGGTTGTGACGGTATGTCCTGAAAGGCTGTCCATGAATTTTTCCAGGTCTTTCAGGTCCTGGTCTATAAGATTGTTCCACCCGAGAATAACATTGGCATTGACCTTAAAGCCTGCTTGCATGCAAAATTCAAGGGTTTCAACGACCTCGCTCATTATGGTGCCTTTATCCAGATATTTCCACATCCGGTCCGAGGGAAATTCAATACCAAAACCCAATGTGCAGTTTGGAATTTTTTTGTCAAAGTTTTTAATCGCCTGTTTTAGGGCATTGGTCTCTGCTTTAGCTGCCCGCATAAAGAACCGGTATTCAATATCATTCCCAATGGGCAGGTTTGGAAGAATGGCTTTGATGTGTTCCGGTGTAATAGAGCCTGTGTTTAGACGGACTATTTTGTTTCCTTTAAAGTCAAGATTTTTGAATTCAAGGTCCAGGTTTTTGCGTTTTCTGAAATGTTCCGAACAATGCTGGGCAATGGAGCAGAAAGGGCATTTTTTCCAATAGCATTGATTTTCAAGGGTATAGGAAAAATAAATTTTGCTGTTCTCAGGAATTGATTCTGGCATTTTAAGTTTCCACTTCCCTGAAAACTCTGGCACTTTGAAGAGGCTTTCAACACTTTGGCCTGTGAGTATCAGATTGGGCGGCAGCTCTTTTTCTACCTTGAAGTGAACGGAATTCCATTTGTTGTTGCCGATGCTTCGTTCAGAAGCCACAGGTCCGCCGACAATGAACTGAATATCAGGATGTTGGATTGACCAGGTGTAGGCCTGATATAAGTGGTTGAAATAACTGGCGCTGACATAGACTACTCCCTTTTGTATGGGAAGGGGAATATCCTGATAGGTTTCTTCCAAATACCACTTGTCATTGTCTTCTTCATGCAGCATCCAGTAAAAGTCACCTTTTCCATTACACAGGTCCCAGGTGTCTGAAAATCCATTGCTAAGGTCAAACCATCCGCTTTTTGTTTTGTTATAAAACTGTATGAACAAGGTATCTTTCATTTTGATATATCCATTGTTGTTTTTTATTTTAGATTGGCAATTTAATTTTTAAAATTAAATCCGGGTTGAGCCAGTATCAGTTTTTTGGTGTAGGGATGTTGAGGATCTTTAATCACCTTGTCCGCACTTCCGGTTTCAACGATAACCCCATTGTGAATTACCGCAATCCTATCACACAGGTATCTTGCTGCAGCCAGGTTGTGCGTAATAAAAAGAAAGGTCATTTTAAATTTTTTTCTAATATCCAAAAGCAATTGAAAAAGCTGGATGGCAATGGTGGCATCCAGCATTGAAGTGGGTTCATCTGCCACAATAAAGTCTGGATCCAGGATAATGGCACGTGCCACGGCGACCCGCTGCCGTTGGCCACCACTCAATTGATGAGGGTATCGGTGAAAAAAATCTTCTCCTGGAGACAGGCCCGCAATTTCAAGGGTTTCCAGCACTTTATCGCGCCGGGTGAGGGCGTTGCCGATCTTGTTGACAACCAGTGGTTCTATAATGGTTTCAGCAATAGAAAGATGAGGATTCAGGGATTGATAAGGGTCTTGGAAAATCATCTGAACCTTTGACCGATAGTGTTTCAGGGCCTTTCCTTTAAGCTTGTTTGTTGGCTTGCCATTAAGCTTTATTATCCCTTTGGTTGGTTCTTCAAGCTTTACCAAAAGCCTTCCTATCGTTGTTTTGCCACTGCCGCTCTGGCCGACAAGGCCAAAGATCTCTTTTTTTTGTATTGCCAGACTTATATTATTCAGGGCGATAATATTGGTTTCGCCTTTTGATAAAAAGTTTTTTTTTGAGCTATATTCTTTTGTCACACCATTTAATTCAATGATGGGCGTTTGTATATTTTGTTCCTCAGTCATTTTTGTCCTTATTTAATAACTCTTCGAAACAAAGAGCCTGATGTGTTGAAGAAAGGTTCACCCATTCAGGGGTTTGGCATTGGCACTTTTGAGATTTGCAATTACAATTGGCTGAGAAACGGCATCCTCCTGTCATTGTAATCAAATCAGGAGCTTCACGTATCTCAGGAACATTGATATCTTCATATGAGTCCAACGTCAGGTATGATCCCAATAGAGTTTTGGTATAAGGGTGTCGCGGAGATTTAAACACCTCTTCTCTAGTGCCTTTTTCCACTATGTGTCCGCCATACATGACACAGATGTCTTTGCAGACATCTGCAACCACGGCAATATCATGGGAAATAAAAATAACACTGGTATTCAAGGCTTTTTGAATCTTTTTGATCTCTTTTAAGATCTGGTCCTGGACAATTACATCCAGGGCTGTTGTAGGCTCATCAGCTATAATCAGTTTTGGGGCGCATGCAAGCGCCATGGCGATAATGGCTCTTTGTTTCATGCCGCCACTGTATTGATGGGGAAAATCTCTTAAACGATCTTCAGGAATTTCAACCAGGCTGAATATTTTTTTTACCTGGTTGGAAACATCTGATTTAGACATCGCAGGATTATGGATCTGTATCACTTCTGCAATCTGTTCATCCACCCGGATGACCGGATTCAAGGCATTCATTGCAGCCTGGAATATCATGGAAATTTCTTTGCCTCGGAACGCCCTCCATTTTTCATCATTAAAGCTGGCAAGGTTATTGCCGTTAAAAATGATGTCTCCCTTAAGAATGGAAGCATTTTCAGGCAAAAGACCCATAAGTGTCATTCCAATTGTGGTTTTTCCACATCCGGATTCTCCAACAAATCCCAGAGATCGGCCTTGTTCTATTGAAAAGGATATGTTATTGACAGCATTAACCATGCCTTTTTTGCTTTTATAGCCGACACTTAAATTTTCAACCTTTAGTAATGCCATTTATTCTTCCTCTTCTTCCTTCCTGAGTCTTGGATCAAGAACTTCATCCATTGCACGGCCCAGCATGTAAAATGATAGGGTCAGCAAAGAGATGCAAATACCAGGAGGTAAAAGCCAGTATGGTGCCTGGAACATATGGCCTGAGCTCCAAACCCATTGAAGCATCATGCCCCAGCTGACCTGTCCTGGATCGCCAAATCCCAAAAAAGACAGGGCTGCTTCTACCAGTATGGCTGATGTTACCCTGAATGTCATATACAAGAATGCCAATGGAAGAACATTGGGCATAATATGTTTAAAAATGATTCTGAAATTCGATGCACCCGCTACTCTGGAGGCTTCAATAAACGGCCTTGATTTCAAAGACAGGGTCTGGGAACGGATAATTCGTGATACAGATGGCCATCTCATGATTGCAATGATAAAAATAATGACCCAGATACTCAACTCCCATAATGAGGCCAGGATCAGAAGAATTACAAGGGAAGGCAGCACCATGAATATATCAGCGATCCTCATGAGGATTGTGTCAACTATTCCGCCTGCATATCCGGATATCATCCCTATTGCAGTGCCAAGAACAACACTTATGAAGGCACAGGAAAGACCTACAATGAAGGCAACTTTCGCACCTTCCAGCAGTTGCACAAAAAGATCTCTTCCAATAAAATCCGTTCCAAGCCAGTGCTGAAGACTGGGGCCGGTTGAATATGTTATGTTTGGATCAGCACCTGTCATGGGGTGATAAACAGGACCTAAAAGCGGAACGAAAAAACTTGCAATGGCCATGAGCATGAAAGCCGATAAAATAATAAGGCCTGTTTTTCCCATGGGGTTTTTTATAAATATGGCCCAGGATTTTGTAAATCTCTCGATATAATGATTTCTATGCTCTGGTTTTTTTTCTATTTTTTTCATCAGTAGCTGATCCTCGGGTCCATATATGCATACAAGAGATCCACAATCAGGTTGGCGATAAGCACCACAGCCGTTATCAGTAAAAAACAGGCCTGGGCAAGAGGATAGTCATTGTTGCTTACGGCAAAAATAAGCTCTCTGCCTATGCCTGGCCAGGTAAAAATCTGTTCTGTTAAAGCGCCGCCATTTATGGAAAAAGCAAGACTTAAGCCTACGCTGGTAATTACGGGCAGTGCAGCATTCCTGGCAGCGTGTTTATTTCGTATTACCTTGTCGGAAAGGCCTTTTGCCCTTGCCGTAATAATATATTCTTCTTTTAATACACCCAGCATACTGGATCGCATGAGTAAAAGGTAGGAGCCAAGGTGAATGAAAAAAAGTGTTAACAAAGGCAAAAACATATGGTGCAACACATCCAGCATTTTTATAAAAAAAGATGTATCATTGATCCATAATTCCGGGGAAATAATTCCACCCAGAGGAAACCAGCCAAGCTTATAGGCAAAAGCCCATAAAACAAGCAGGGCAAACCATGGGATAAAAAGGGTATGACAGAGAAGGGCGCCTATTGATAAAACATTATCAATTGCTGATCCCTTTTTCCAGGCTGCGATTTTGCCTAAAAATACTCCCGCAAATGCGGCTAAAAGCGTGGATGTGGTAAAAAGAAGAATGGTGCAGGGCATTCTGTCCAGTATTATATTGCTGACGGGTTCTCCATAATGAAAAGAATGGCCCAGATTGCCCGAAAAAAAATTTTTTATATAAATTATATATTGTTTCCACGCAGGTTCATCAAGCCCCATCTGTGCGATGAGAAGCTGGATATCCTCGGGAGTCAGTGTTGGGTCAACCATTCTTGAGACAGGATCACCGGGAGCGGCCCGGAAAAGGAAAAACAAAACCGTCAGGATAATAAAGAAAAGGATGGTTATTTCAATCAATTTATTGAAAATAATTTTTTTTGTTTTCATTTACCTTTATCCATGTTGTTAGAATATCCATTATTTTTCTTTACCATGCATAGTGACCAGATATTGCCTATACCGTCTACTTCTTCAACCCATCCTTCAAATCTTTTTTTGGAAACAGCTTCTAAAATATGGGGATTATATAAAGGGATATATGGGATATCCTCCATGAGAATTTCCTGCATTTCCCAGATCAATTTTTTCCGTTCTTCTTCATCAATAATACTAAGCTGCTTTTTAGCAATCTTATCAAAATCAGGATTGTTGTATCCGCTCATGTTCCAGCCCCTGGGTTTATCATTTTTTGAATCGAAAAATGTCCTTAGATAGTCTGGATCAAGATTAAGCTTGCCATAGCCTAAAATAAAGGCATCAAAATCATGTTTTCCTTTTACCCTGTCCAATAGTGAGTTAAAGGACATGGGTCTTGCAAAGGCGGGCATGCCTATTTTTCTGAGCCATTCCTGGATCATCATACCGGCAAAGGCCCTTTTGGGATCATAATCAGCAGGGGGTGTAAGGATTACAAAATTATCCATTGGTTTTCCATCGGGAAGACGAATTCCCTGCCCCTCAACAATGCCATTATCTGATATCACAGGTTCTTTATCCCATGTATAACCTGCTTTTTTAAGCATCTCATGGGCTGTTTTGAATCGGTCTTCATCTTTTTGCCCCACATCATATCGGCGGACATCGGGATTGTACCAGAAGGTATTTCCAGATGGTATAATAGAGTGCATGGGCGAGCCATAATTTTGAAGAATTCTTGTAAGAATGAATTCTTTGTTAATAAGGGTGGCTATGGCCTGTCGTAACATTTTATCATCAAAGGGTGGTTTTCTCAGGTTAAACCCCAGGAAATACAAAGCGTTTTTTTCATTCAGAAATACTTCAATATCTGGTTGTGCTTCAAGATCTTTTATGTACCCGGGCTGGATTTCCCACCAGAACATATCGATATCACCCTTTTTAAGGGCCAGTATTGCAACATCACTGGTCCCGTATATTTTAAAAAGGATGCTGTCCACATAAGGTCCGAGAATATAATCGCCAATTTTTTTCCCCGTACCAAAAAAATAAGGGTTCTTTTTCATGTAAACATAGGCCCCTTTTTTGTATTCAGCCAGCATAAAAGGGCCTGTACCCAGCGGTTTTTCAATGACATGGTTCTGCAGGGTACGTAAAGGTTTTTCTGTTTTTTTGGCATTGGCTGCAATTTGTTCCCATTCTTTTTTTGATACAATGGGAGTGGTTAATACCCGGGAAAGGAAAATTGCAGATGGCTCTTTTAAATAGAAAATAAGTGTGTGTTCATCAATGACATCAAGTTTTTTTATCACCTTCCATTTACTGGCATACCCGGGAATTTGAAAATCAAGAAACAATTTTCTGGTAAATACAACATCATCAGATGTAAAGTCGGTTCCATCAGACCATTTTGCAGGCCTTAATTTTATTGTATAAGACAGCTCTTCTTTATTAAAGACAGGGTCTTTTTGGGCAAGCCAGGGGATTATTTTTAATGTTTTGGGATCTCGAGTATATAAAGGCTGGTAAATCTGGGATAGAATTTTACGTGAGTTGCTATCACTTGCCAACCACACATTAAATGACTTGGGCTCTTCAGGCAACCCTATTTTAAGCAGTGCTTCTTCCTCTTTTTTCTGACAGGATAAAACCATGCCTAAAATTAATATCAAAAGCCCGGTAAATAAGACTCGTTTTAAATTGCTTTTAAATAATCTATCCAGATTCTTTTTGAAGCTCATTTTGCCGGACCTTTAAATCTGCTGCTCAATAAAATCAATGACCTTGACTTCCAGTTTTACGTTATCCAATTGATTGATCCGGGGTATGCCTCCGGGGCTGACGCAGTTAATCTCAACAAGTTTGTCACCGATAATATCAATCCCGACAAAATACAAGCCATCCTTTATTAATTGATCTTTCAAGGTTGCACATATTTCCCGTTCTTTGTGGGTGATTTCATGTTTAAATACCTTTGCACCGGCATGGACATTTGTCCTGAAGTCACCATAGAGCGATTTTCTGCCCATTGCCCCTAATATCTCCCCGTTTAAGAGCAGAATTCTGACATCCCCATTATATTTGACACTTTCTAAATATTCCTGAACCAGGGTAGGGTGACGTTCCGGATAGGGTTTGCTTGAATCAATATAATAATTGATCAATGAATTCAGATTTTCCTGATCCCGGTTGCTCACCTTGATCACGCCGTGTCCTCCGTGTCCCTGAAGGGGTTTTATAACCATGTCTCCGCCAAAAGTATCAATGATTTTTCTAATTCTGTAGGGATCTCTGGAAATATGCGTTTCAGGAATAATATCTGGGAAGTTCAATGCGTAGACCTTACTATTACCCTTTATTTGTCCCATTGTATCGTTGACCATGAAAATCTTGTCGCTGACGGGACCTAAGAATTCCATGACCTGATAACTTATGGGGGGGTCTTTTCGTAAAAACAGGGCATCCAGATCTGTAATGGTTTCAAATATCAGGTCATCCTTGTTCAGGCATTCAATCAATACCTGCCAGTAATCATTAATGGTAAGGCCAGGTTTTACTGATATATTTCGCATCCTTGCAACAACTTCATTTCCACGGATATAGACATCGTGGGGTTCCAGAAAAAACACTGTATGTCCCCTCTGGTTGCATTCATACATCAGATAACTTGTGGTTTCCAATACCGGATTGATCTTTCTTAGATTGTCCATTAAAAAGGCAATTTTCATGATTGCTTGTTTAAATCCTCCCAGTACTATATATATTAAAAGTTTAAGATTAATAATGTATCATAACAAAACAATGAAAGCCATGAATAAAAAAACTGTCCTGATCGTCACCCCGCCGTTTACAAGCCCTGCCATTCCATCTTCTACCGGCGCCTTTGCAGCTGGATGTTTTTTGCGTGAAGCCATTAATACTATAATATACGATGCCAACCTTGAGTTTTTTGTGGATCATATTTTTTCAAAAAAGGTGATAGATTTCTTCAAGTCAGAATCATTTTATGATCCTGAAAAATATCTTATAACCAGAAACCAGATAGATGATTTATTATTGTTGTACTCTGCTGCTTTTTATCCCTCCAGGATCAGATGGAGTTTTCTGTCCGGCAGTGTTATTGATGAAAGTCAAAACCCGCTTTTGATTTCGTTCTGTCATGAAAAACTCGACTTGATGCTGAAACAAGTCCTTCCAAAGGTGGTCATCCTTGCTCTGGACTCTGAAACTCAGGTTTCCGGAGCAAATACAATTATTCACTATATAAAACGTATTTTTCCTGAAATACAGACAATTGTTCTGCAGAACAATAATCATGGAGGAAATAACACCCCTGCTGCAGATCACCGTTTTTCTCTGCAAAACCTGCCGCTTTTTTTAAAATGGATAAACACTACCTGGAAACGTAAAAATCAAGATACACATGTTGAACCGGATTTTTCCATGTTCCCCTTGAAAGAATACCTGACACCGGAATTGATACTGCCGCTTCAAACCTGTATTTTTAAGGATATGTTTTTTTTCTGGGATTTTGTGGCAAAATTAAAAGAAAAATACGGAGCAAAAGGATTCCTTTTTGAGAATCAGCTTTCCTCTTTTGAATTCTTTTTGAAAAAAAAGGAACTTCCCGGACTTTTTTTTGGTGTCCATGCGGATATGGAAGACCTGGACAAGACGTATGCAGAAAATGAATACCAAAACCTTTTTTCCTCGGGAACGACTTTGATCCAATGGAAAAGCCTTGAAAAAAAAGAACCATCAAAGATAAAAAAATTATGGGATCTTTCCAAACAAGGTGTCTGGAATCATGTAAACTTAACAGACCATACCTGTAGCGCCATAAAAAACGATTGGCTCAGGTTTATATCATTAAATCCCAATATCGCCCATTCCTATGAAAATTTAATTGGCAACGGGTCAGATGGCAAATCAGATCTCACTGGCATGGATCCTTCTTTGAAAGCCTATTCAGGTGTAAAACAGCTGACGGGTGAACCTTTCTGGAAATTTTTGTCAGATCCTGCGCATCTTTTACTTTATTTAAAGTTTCATGGGAAAAAAAATCTATTCTGCCTGAGAGCAGACCGGGTCAATGAAACCCTTATTTCATTGGGAACCAGTATCACTTTTCACTTTAGAAAACCAGATGAGCTGTTACCGGGTTTTTTAGATGAGATCTGTGCAATGGTGGAAGCTGGCGGATCTGTGGATACAGCATATGTACGGTATAACCTTGAAAGAGCCTATTTAATCGGATATGCAGAGGAAAACGGTATCATTGTCGGCAATTCCAGCCTGAAGCATCCAAGAGAGGAGTTTATCCAAAGACTCAATACCATTACAGGACTTGATTTTAATCATTTTGTTGAAAGAGGCTACACCTCTGTCAGACCTGAATACAGAGCGCTTGGTGTGGGTTCCAGGCTATTGGAAGGGCTTACAAAAAGAGCGGGACAATTTAAGATTTTTTCTATTATCAGTGAAGACAATACTGCCACCCATAAGATCGCTAAAAAAAATAAAACAAAAAAAATTGCTGTGTATTATAGTGAAAAGGTTGGCAAAAAACTGGGTATATGGATGCCCGAGAATATGATTGAAAAAGACTGGGAACTTAAATTATGAATATTGGTGTTCTAACCGTCAATGATTTTTCTTTTCATCCCAACATGCGCCTTAAACAGGCGGCTGAAGCTTCAGGCAATGAGATCATTCTGATCAACCCCTATGATATCTTATGTTCTTTGAAAGACAGCCGGTTTGAATTTTTTATTGAAAAGATATACAAAGAACTGGATGTCATCATGCCCCGGCAGGGATCTCCCATGGGGGATTATGGACTGGTCCTTTTGCGCCAGTTTATGCAATCAGGCACACCCCTGGTGAACAGCCTTAAAGGCGTTACCATTGCCAGAAATCAATTTATCACCCTTCAGACCCTTGTCTCATCAGGTCTGCCTGTCCCGTCAACACTCTTTATCACCAGACAGGAATCTTTTTTACTGGCGGTGAAACAATTGGGCGGATTTCCAGTAGTGGTCAAGCAGGTGGATGGAATGGGCGGGGATGGGGTTATCAAGGTCAATAGTCAGATGGAAGCCCAGACTTTTTTAACCCAGAATCTTAAGGCCAAAAAAGGCCTTGTTGTCCAGCAGTTTATTCCACCACAGGAACGTACGGATATCAGGGTGCTGGTGATAGGCGGAAAAATAGCTGGTGCCATGGCGCTTGTGCCGGATTATCAGGATTTCAGAGCCAATATTCACCAGAAAGGACATGCCAGTCCTGTTGAAGTGACAGAATCCTGTGCCTCAATTGCCCTTAAAGCCGCAAAAGCATGTCATCTTGAAATTGCCGGCATTGATATTATTGTTGAAAAAGATTGCCCTCCCTTGATAATCGAAGTGAATTATTCACCTGGGTTCAAAGGACTTGAAGCGGCAACGGGAAAGGATATTGCAAAGCAGATGTTGGACTATGTTACATCAACCTGTGCTAAATAGTGCCTGAACGAAAAACTAGAAATATAGTTTTTCAATTTTGGTTAGAGACTTGTAACTATTCGAGATTGTTTTAGGTTTTAAGTTTTAGGATTTAGGTTAAAACTTAAAACCTAAAACTTAAACCCATGCCTGAACAAGGTTTTTGTTCAGGCACTAAATAACAGATGGTTATACTATATTATGAAAATTTCCAAGTTTAATCTGATTAAGGATGAAGAAAGTGTAAAGGCCTCGGCCCTTGTTAGTTTTGAGGACTGTAACCAGCCGGATAAAGAGGTTTTTATCAAAACCTCCAGGGCCTATGAAGAATATTTTGATGTCAACCCACATTCATTTCTGGTGGGCTGTCTTTTGCCGGCCATTCATTTTGGGGAAAAAAGAATTGCGATGGATTCAAAAGTTTGTCCGTTCTTAAAGGAAGGCCTTGAAACAGCCATGCATATCCTTGCGGACTGGACAAAGAGACAATACCATCCTTTGAAAATAGAAGCGCCCGCAATGTCTGAAATCATGCCGATCAAAACACCCGGTGCCGGCATGTTCATGTCAGGCGGCATGGATTCACTGGCTGCTTTGCGGTTAAACAGGCTCCACTATTCCAGCAGCCATCCAGGCTATGTTAAGGACAGTTTTTTTCTTCATGGATTTGATATAGGGGGTGTGGTTGAACGAGGGATGAAATACCCTGTTTTTGACAGGGCAATGGAAGCTATTTCAAAAATTACCAATGATGCTGAGCTTTCTTTGATACCGGTTTATACCAATATCCGGCATCTTTGCGATGAACGGGAACTTTGGCTGAACAGCTTTTTTGGTTCAGTCCTGGCAGCCATTGCCCATTCTTTTACCAGGAGAATGGATCTTGTTTTTATTTCATCTTCCTATGACATACCCAACCTTCACCCCTGTGGCTCTCATCCGCTTCTTGACCCTGAGTACTCTTCTTTGGATCTTCGGATAAGGCACCGGGATTACCAGCTTTCCAGGATCGAAAAAATAAAGATCGTTTCTCAATGGGATGTGGCATTTCAGAATTTCAGGGTCTGTCTTGCCAATGTTCCTGACCGCTTGAATTGCGGTAAATGCGAAAAATGTGTTAGAACCATGACTGAATTGACGGCCCTTGGACTATTAGATAAAACCCGTGCTTTTGCTGAAAACGAAATTTCATCAGAGCACATCTCTGAGTTTGATATCACCATCAGAGTCCGGCCGCCATTTTACAGGCCCTTGATTCCTCTGCTCCGCCAGCAGGGAAGAGATGACCTGGCAAGTGCAATTGAAAAACAGATTAAGTAGGGAGGAAAGATTGTCTGTCTTTAACACCGCTGTGGAGATGGCGGATACGGCGGCTTAAAACTTTGCAGATTTTCAGAGCAATCCCGGGGTATTCCATTGCCGTTTCCTTAAATTCCTGTTGATGGATGATTAAAAAACGAGATGGTTTTGTTGTTCGAATGGTTGCCGATCGCGGCTCATTTTCCAGTAGGGCCATCTCCCCGAAAGAGTCTCCCTGTCCGATAATGGCGAGGACCATTTCATCCCCATCTGTCAGTTCCTTGATGACTTCCACCTCACCATCAATAACCAGAAACACGGTTTCGCCCACATCGTTCTGCTTGATAACTGTTTGATCTTCGGGATAATTAAGTTCCTTTGTAACGGTTGCTATGGCTGCCAGCTCAGCTGGACTGAGACCGGAAAAGATTTCAATCTCCTTTAAAAGCAATATTGTTTCACCAAGGGAAATCTCGGTTGCTCTTATCCTCTGGGAATCGTTCGACGGTTTGTTATTCTTCATCTGAATCATTTGCATTTCCTTTGCAATATTCTTATTGATTGAATTTTCCAATTTTCTGAGCATCCCATTTTCCTCAATCAGAGAGGGCATGCCCTGGGTAAGATTAAGTCCCATGATAACATCCACCCAGTCTTCAGAAGATAGAAGACTTGAAAAAACCTGTTTTCCTTCAGGATCGAATTTGGGGATTATTGCCTTTTTTTTGCCTTCTGCCAGAGCCATTGCCGGAGTCGGGCTTTCCAGAAGTGGCAGCATGGCATTAAAAAGCTGGCGGTCCATGATATCATTTAAAAGTTCAATGGCGTTTGCCCTCTGGCTGGTATCTGATGAAAAAACTCCTCTCCATGCTGTTTTCATCCTGCCTGTTTGATCCCGGATCGCAAGAACACGGATAATGTTTTCAAGAACAAGCTCTTTTTGATAAATTAAATGTTCAATGGCAAGATCCCGCATTTTCCCCGGGGGTTGTTTTTCAAGATTCTGACTCATGGCAAGATATTCATAGCATTTATCCAGGTTCTTTTTGGCAAACATAAACACGTCTAATTCTTTAATATCAAGGGTTACCAATAGCTCAAAAAGGCCTCTTCTAATCCTGGTACCTGGAATGCCAAGGGATTCAACCATGATTTTGTTATTTTGGTATTCGGATTTTTTAATTTTTCTTATGGCAAATTCGTGAATCTCGTCTGAATTGTCTGCCAATTGCGAAATGGCTTTTTTCAATGAAAAATCATCATTGATATCAAGGGCATCCAAAGCTGCCATCCTGACTGTTTCATGGTCATGGGAAAAATAGGAATAGATGACAGCATTCAATTCCCCGGCCTCAAGCCTGGACAGGGCAATGATAATATCTGGTATAATCTGATCAATATCTTGCCTGTGCAGTATTTTAAGAAGGGTATCTATATATTTTTTTTCCCCACTCAATCCTGCACTGACAATTCCAGACTGTAAATCGTTTATATCATTTGATTCGATCCATCTATCAATCATGGGACCATATTTTTTTGGGTTTCCCTGATAGAGACATGCTATTGTAAACCCCTTGACGACCGGATGCGGATTGTTGATGTAAGGTGTGACAGAGACATCAATTTTTTTTATGGATTTTGAACCCTGGAGGCAGAAAATTTTTAAAATAGCAATGGTGACTTCTGGTTTTTGGGGATCTAAAAATCGCACAAGACTTTCCATGGATGTAGCAAGGCTCTGGGGAGAAATCATTTTAATCAGTGCTATCTTGGTTTGTTCATCCTGGTTTTCGAGAGTCTCAAGGATATTCTTATCCAGATCCTGACTGGAATAAAGTTTCAATAAATTTGCATGCCATACGGCATCTTTTCCCCTGGCAGACAGGAATGCCTGTTTAAGCTGGGACAAAATTTTATCTCCCTTGAAAATCTGTCCCAGTTCCTCTTTTTCCATGCTTTTGATATCCAGAAGGTTGTTGGAAATTAAATCCATCAGTATTTTGGGATATTTTGCTTTAAGGATAAAGGGTGCGGCAATCCAGGCCAGCATAAAGGGTAAAGCCACCAGGGTCAGATATTTTGGGTGAAAAAAATTTCCAGATATCAGAATCAGGCCTGATCCCACAAAAAGCGCCAGCCTGACAACAGTACCTCTGAGAAAGGGGCGGATCATCCCACGATAGGATTTTGGAAAAAGCCCTATCAATATAGAATTTGCCGGCATATTGATGGTGGTTCGAATGATATTGGTGGAAAGCCTGGCATACATGGCTGAAACAAAGTCAAAACGGAAAAGGAATGCCATAAAAGCAATTATATAATTAAAAGGATGAAACATCAAGGCAACGGGAAGGCCCCATTTCCCGTAAATTCTTCCTACAAACAAGAGAATGAACAGGCTTATCACGTTTAATCCTCCCCTGAAATATCCGAAAAATTGAATCATGCTGGCTTCGCTGGCAAACTGGTCATTTACAGCATAACTGAACTGATAGTTCATGATGGGAATAACCACGTTGGGCATAAAGGTCAGAACCAGCACTATCTTTATGAGAACCGAATCCTTGATCAGGGGCAGGACTTTTTTAAATTCCTGGATCATGGAATCCTTCTTTTTTCCATTGGTTTTACTTTTTTCTGAAAAAACCATGGAGGGATAACTGCGGCCCATGGCCTCAACTATGGCAGCTCCTATAAGCGTTGTTCCCATATACAGATATAAGAGATTATCCATCTGGAATAATTTTGCAAAATATGGTGTTCCAAAACTCCCCAGGATAAGGCCGATAACACCTCCGGCCGTTAGCAGGGGAAAGAGTCTTTTGGATTGCCTTGTATTGAAAATATCATTGCATATATTCCAGAACAGCATTGCCTGCAACAGTTCAAATTGGCTCTTGAGCATAAAAAGCAGTGGATATAAAAGTTCAAAACCAAATGGAATAAGAATGCGAATCAGGGTAACACTGATGCCGCAGAAAATAAAAACATAGGTTAGAAGTCTTGCCCCGGGCAATTTTCCCATGAAGGCTGTTAAAAATCCAGTAATGACAAAAGTAGCGACGGCATTGAGCATATTGACTATGGGAAGATATTCAACACCATATCGCTTTAGAAAAGCTGTTTCAGCATAATTGTTCAGAATGATCCCTGAACTTCGGATAATAAACAAAAGGGCGGCTGTCCACAGGAGCAGATTGACCTCTTCTTCATACAGCTTTAAAAATCCCAGAAATTTTGCCCGCATTAATCAGCCTCAAGGACCAATCTGAAACCCGTTGTTTGAAATTTTGCTCCTGGATGGGCATAGGCACGGTTGGCACTTCGGCAATACCATCCATATTTGTACCAGCTTCCCCCCCGTTTGATTCTGGTATCGGTTTTTATGGGATCATATCCTGTATAAAGCTTATTGCTTTTGTAATCCATGTATGGATCAGAACACCATTCCCATACATTCCCGTGCATATCATAGAAACCCCATGGATTCGGTGCAAAACTTTTAACGGGTGCTGCCTGGTTTGGGAGCAATTTCATGGATTTGAAGTGCTGTATGCAATCGGTTTGTTTTTGCTGGTTATTTCCATACATAGCTTTTGAACAGTCAATCGTATCCCCAAAGCTATAAGCCGTGGTTGTTCCTGCCCGGCAGGCATATTCCCATTCCATCTCCGTGGGAAGCCTGTAAACCCCTTTATTCAGCTTATTCAGCTTTTTGATAAACTCCTGACAATCATAAAAGGAAACCAGAACTACCGGCATATTATCCGTTCCCTTTATGCGGTTAAATAATTTTTTTCCAATAACAGCTTTCCATTGTTTAACTGTCACTTCGGTTGATTGAAGATAAAAGGGTTTAATAATTTTCATCTCATGCAGGATTTCGTTTTTATCACGATGCAGCTCATTTTCAGGGCTGCCCATCATAAATGATCCTGGATTAACCAGAATGAACTCCATTCCAATATGGTTGATAATTTTTTTTTCCTGTGCAAAGGGTAAAGAAGGAAAGATCCATCCTATAAGAAAGGCTGCAAAATAAAAAATAAAAAATTTAAAACCTTTATTCAGGGCATGTATTTTTAAGAAATTTATGCTGATAATAAATCTCCTTTTTAAATAATTATGGAAATCAGTTTGCAACTTAATGATTTCCTATCCAAGAACAATTTTTTTGTATTGTCAAGCGAAAAAAAGGGGAAAACAGGTAAACAAGGCCTTCAGGGATTAATATAAACCCTGGATCATCCATTTTTTTATAATCGACTTGTCTTTTGGATCCATTGAAGTGATTTGAAGCCGGTTAAAGCTTTCCCCCCCTTCTTTTTCAATGGGAATGCTTTTGGCATATATATCTTCAAAACAATGGGCGTCAAGGCAGAAATCAAATCTGAGCATGATGTCTGTAAAAGCTTCCAGCCCCGATGGAATGTGGGCATCTATTTTATGGTCATCCATCCTGATGGTTTCACCTGCCAGGGGAATAAGGTCAATTTTCTTGTCTTTGATTTTCCAGCATTGAAAAGGAAGTTTTATAGGCAATAATATTTTGCCTGCTGCAGGTGACTGCAGCAAAACATTATATCTGGATTCAATGGCAAAGACAGAATAGAAGACCAGGGGTTTTTTCATCCCCTTCATCATGGCAGTTTGGGCTGGATCGGCCTTTACATACTCTCTGACATGGTCATAGGTGGATTCTCCCACAAGGACCTGGCCACCAATACTATTGGATTCAATCCGGGCGGCAGTATTGACGGCAGCACCTACAATTCCATATTTCATTCTCAGTTCAGACCCGATATTGCCCACAATAACGGTTCCCGTATTGATTCCAATTCCCATTTCAAGGGAAGGGTAGCCTTCTGCAATGATCTCATTGTTTAGAGGGATCAGGCTGTTCTGCATTTCAAGGGCGCATGCAACAGCTCGTTCCGGGTCATTGTCGTGACTTTCCGGAGCACCAAAAATCGCAAGAATGGCATCGCCAATAATTTCATCTATTATACCTTCATACTTATGGATAATAACAGACATTTTTTCCAGGAAACGGTTCAATAATTGTACCATTTCCTCGGGATCTTTTGTTTCGGAAAGACTTGTAAATCCTCTCAGGTCAGCCATCAATACTGTTATTGTCTTTCTTGTGCCACCTATCTGCCGGCCTTTTGGGGACTCTAAAATTTCATCCACCACCTTGTTGGAAAGATACCTGCCAAAGGTCTCCCGGATAAAATTAACCAGGTTTAAACGCTCATCAGAAACGCTGAGAATGGTTTCAAGCATTTTGCCTCTGGAGGTTACAATGCTTTTGATTTCATCAGGAGCATCATCTGAAATTTCGATCTGACCTGCCCGGGTCATGTCTTCCTGAATATTTTTGTTGGCTTTGGCAATTTTTTCAAGCGGGGTTATGATTCGACGATTTAAAAATTTTTCCAATGTTATCATCATAAATGCGATGATAATCCCCACCATGATAATTATTCTGACACCATACCAGAACAGGTCCATGGGTGCAACATCTTCAGTCACCCATTTATAGAAAAGGGAAAAAACAAGGAGGGCTGCTTCAATAAATAATATCCTCCAAAAGACACCCATAAGGAGGATTATTCTTACTCCGTTTTTTTTAACCATTTGAAAGTCCTGTTTAGTGCTTGATCGAAAAATCGACGGTTTTCGGTCAAGCACTTTTTTAGATTCACTATGTGCTTGATGCCTTATACCCAGCCTCAGTTACTTCTTTAATTGCCTTTTCAACGAGATCTGGAGTGTCATCTGCATCAAAAAAGGCCTTCTTTTCATCAAGACTCACAGAAATATTGGAAACACCTTCCATCTCTTCAAGGGTTTTTTTGACCATTCCCGAGCAGTGGCCGCAGCTCATCCCCTCGACATTCAGGGTTATTCTTTGTGAAGCCATATTTAACCGTCCTTTAAAAAAAGTTAAAATTAATAGTATTTAAACTATACCATATAAGTAAACAATAATAATTGAAAAATATTCGTCAACATGTCGGCAATACATTTCTCTCTTTCGTATATATGCTTATACTTTCATTTTTTTTATGATATGTTAGGATTTTTAAATTAAAATTTCAAAGGATGAAGGATATGAAAGAATTAAAAGGATCACAAAAAAAATTTTTGAGAGGGCTTGCTCACAATTTGAATCCGGCGGCGTTTATCGGTCAAAAAGGGATTACTGAAATATTGCTGAAAGAAATTGATATGGCTCTAAAAGCCACTGAACTGATCAAAGTTAAATTTAATGATTATAAAGAAAAAGATATAAAAAATTCTTTGACCGAAGAAATTGCAAAAGCCACTGGGTCCCATATCGCAGGGATGGTAGGGCATGTACTCATTTTATACAGGCAGAATACTGATGTGGAAAAACAGTTGATCAGATTGCCCTGAACCAAAAAAAATTTTAATACGGATTCCCAGTAGTAAATAAAAATTTTAAGGGGGAAGAATGGAGTTGAATTTAAAAGGAAAAATAGCATTGGTCACGGGCTCCGGCAAAAAGACCGGGATTGGGTATGCTATTTCAAAAAAACTTGCTTCTGAAGGCTGTCATATTATCATTGCAGACTATGGAAGCGAAAAAGGTCTGGATGCTGATGTAAAAACCGGTTCCATGAATGAAATGATGTTGATCGGAGAGGAGCTGCAAAAGGCGTATGGAGTAAAAACCCTTGTCGTCAATGTTGATGTGACTCGTATGGAAACCATCCGGAATATGGTGTCTGTCATTCAGGAAAAATTTGATCGAGTTGATATTTTATGTAATAACGCAGGTGCCACATTTGGTGTGCCAAACGGTATCCATACCTATGATGAAACAGCCTGGATGAAAACCATTGATGTCAATCTCCATGG
>JACKQG010001025.1_pt1 | contig 39355 bp, 27 predicted proteins | sample 8237621 | NCBI WGS metagenome assembly JACKQG01 (sample SAMN15677084, study PRJNA649215) | marine metagenome | biome: marine; feature: Black Sea; material: saline water; isolation source: suspended particulate matter (SPM) from the Black Sea western gyre | collected 2013-06-09/2013-06-10 | depth... | reverse complement strand
AAAGATATTCTAAGCCCCGCCTCCCGATATATATCAGGATCGCGGGGCTTTTTTTTGCCTTTTTATATATATTTATATTTGGTTTAGAAATAGTATAATATCTTTGTATATATGTTAATTTATAGAAATACGATATCTAATTTCATGATCAAAATCCTTCTTTTGCTATTAATTCATGGAAACAGCTTTGCTCAAAACGAAAAATTCATTTCTACTAAGGATACTACTTTATTACAGACTGATTCATCGGTAACAACAAATTATATTATTATTTCTGATACAGTAATAACACTTATTGATACTACTTTTAATTTTACTGATTCCACATTTATACAATCTGATTCGAATAAATACGAAACAAGCATTAAACAGCGCGATTCAATTTTATCATCTTCCGATTCACTCTCTGTAAAATATTTTGAAGGAAGCGTTGAGAACTTAAAATTAAATCACCCCTACAATATCGATACTAATACGTACTGTTTTCAGAAGTTTGATCCGCTTCAAATCAACAATGGATTATATTCAACACTTAGTAATATTGGAATGGCTGCCAAAAATATGGTTTACTCCCCTACCCTGTCAACAGGCTATTATTTAGGCAGTTCCTCTTTTACAAATTACCTTTATCACAATAGCAAAGTTAAGTATTATAAACTTTTTATGCCGTATACTGACCTTAGTTATGTGATGGGGTCAAATCGTGAGCAAAATTTTAATGTGGTTTTTACCCGCAAATTTTTTAGGGGATTTACTTTCGGAATTGATTATGCCCTCAATTTCTCGCCGTCACGTAATAGTCCATATCTACGAACCGGTATAAACGAGCAACGTGCATTTTTCACATCGCAATACTATACTAAAAATAAGCGATATGGCATAATTGCTAATTATTTAATAAATAAAATAGTTGTTGAAGAAAATGGCGGTATAAAATATGATAGTATTTTTAAGGATAATCTCGAAACTGACAGAAGACTTATTCCGGTTAACCTTATGAATGCAGATAACCTGATCAAACAATCAGGTTTCTTCATCGAGCAGTATTTTAACCTCTTACCTCCAAAACTAAAAAATGATAGTATAAAAAGGAGGATTGATCCGGGGAATATTAGTTACTCATTCAGATATAAACGAAATAAAATGGTTTACCATGATGGAAGCGCATTAAGTGCTTTTTATATAAATCCTTTGTTACCAATAGATTCAATTTCGACATTTGATTCTTTATTCCAAAGTAATTTTCAAAATACCCTAAGATGGTCAAATATTGGTTATCATGAAAATCCGTTGGATAAGATTTTTTATATGTATCTGGGCGCCACTCATAGCTATATTGAACAATTGCTTCCATATGACTCTGTTAGATCAAAATATTCACAACTTACAACATTTGGCGGTGTAGCTTTTAATTTTGGTAGAAGTTTTCACCTAGGTGCTGATGTAAATTATGTATTTGGAAATTACAATCAGGATGATTATGAATTAAACGTATTACTAAAACAATATTTGGGGACAGAACTAAAGAATGTTGGATTTCTTAAATTCGGTTTAAACTTTATTAACAAAACACCTGAGTGGTATTATAATAATTATCAAAGTAATTACTACAGGTGGTCGAATAATCTGAAAAAAGAAAAATACTTCATTCTTTCAGGATCGTATAACTACAAGCAGTTTAGTGCCGGGGCAAAATTTTATACTATTGAAAATCATACTTATTTGAATGATTCCATCAGACCAAAACAAATTGAAAATGCAGAAACATTACTTCAGTTATTTGTAGAAGGCACAATACCATTGAGCAAATTTGGAATTAATACAAGAATCGTTTACCAATCAACCAGTCAGCCAAACATTATCAGATTTCCGTCATTATTAGGAGTAATGGATATTTATTTTCGAAGTGCTATTTTTAAACATGCAGCTATACTTCAGACAGGATTCCAGGTTACATATTTTTCAGAATATTACGCTGATGCATATATGCCTGAATTAAGACTTTTCTACACACAAAATAATATCAAAATTGGAAATTACCCATATTTAGATTTCTATTTTACGTTAATGGTAAAAAGGGCGAGGATGTTTTTCAAAATTGCCCATTTTAACAGCTATTTAGGTGATTACCGCTACTATCTTGCTCCCAATTATCCTGCTCGTGATGCCAGATTCTATCTAGGAGTTTCATGGAGGTTTCATGATTAAAATTTCTTATTGCTAAGTGCTCTAATTAATCATCAGGTCAATTAGAAAGTTGAAAAACCTAAGTCAACCCTCTCTCATCCTTTATGGACTCGTAGGCAGCATTTAAGGCTGTAATTTTAATTTCAGCTGCCTTTTTTATTTCTTCACCCAGATGACTTACTTTATCAGGATGATACTTCTTAGCTAGTTTCCGGTATGCAATCTTTAAGTCATCGTTAGATGCATCGGGCGATACTTCGAGTATTTGATAAGCACTATTAATATCTTTAATAAACATTGCCTTAATAGAGGCATAGTCATTTTTAAAAATTCCAAGAAAAGAGGAAATAGCTTGTATTACACTGATTTCATTGTTATTGGATTTCCCGTCTGCAAGCGCTATTCCAAACAAAAACTGAATAAGCATAAGACGGGATGAATAATCCATATTCTGCTTAATTTGATAGCTTACATCCTGAAGGTTAAAATCTTGTTTAATAAGGTCACCTAAAATTTGTGTGTATTGCGGTGCAAGTTCATTTCCAAAATTATTAGCTATAAATTGTTTAACATAATTAAGTTCAGAATGTGTAACCTTACCATCGGCTTTCATAACTGCAGCTGTTAGTATTAACAACGAAACATTAAAGTCGCCTGTTCTAGTGCGTCCAACCTGTCCGTTTGTAATGCCCGATCCGCCAACCATAGATCCAAACACAAACCCTAAAATTCCACCAATGGGACCGCCAAAAGCCCAACCTAGCCCCCCTCCTATCCATTTAGCATAATTATTGCCCGATGACTGTGTTTGACGACTAGTATTGAGATTTGAATAAGGACCTGTATCAGTTCCCGTTGCCCGTTTATTGCCAGCAGGATTACTGTCAGAGCTTCTGCCAAATTGATTTTTATCAGATGATGGTCGCCATTTCATTGCATAATATATGGCAATTCCTATAAGAAATATTAACAGTAAATAGCTCATTAGTTGTACATTAGTTTAAAAAGAAGAGTTGTTGAAAATCAATTATTACCCAATTAGATATTCGTTCTCTTCAAAACTTATACCAAATGTTTGAAGCTCTGCTAAAATTGGTTCATACATATCCTTTTCTATGGGTAGATTAACTCCTGTATGAACAAACTCTCCCGTTAGAAGTAGCTTTGTGGCAATAGCTACAGGTAAACCAACTGTCATGGCCATTGCGGTTTTGGTTTGGTTTTTACCGATAACTGCCATTGCTGACACTATCATCTTTTCAACACCTTCGAATAAGTATTTAAACTCATGCTGCATAATAATCATGTCTTTATCGTCAACATCCATACTCCATTTTTCAACCAGAAGTTGTTGGAGAATTTGAGCAGGAGTGGCTTTTTTTAGGCCAACTTTCCTATCATCAAAAATACCAAGCCATTTTAGTTTCTCAATAACAACCGGGTCGGCTGCGTTTTGACAATATTCCTGTAGCTTTATTTCCACAGGAACATTGGGTTCATAACGCAGGAATGCATTAAGGAACTGCCTGTATGACATGTTTTCTGAATCTTCAATAGTATAGCTATCCTCAGTAATTCCCAGCCTAACAAAAACATTCCATGCTTTAGAAAATCCGGGCCGTCTTATAGTTCCGCGATACATTGAAGGAATATCCTTTAAATTATAAATGGTTCTGTACTTTAGCGAATCGCGATTAGCATAAACCTCAAAATCGCCATATTCCAGTATTTTACGCGAAATAACTCGATCGAAAAGCCTGTGATATGGGATATATTTATAAAGCCCGTTGTGAATAAACTTTGATACTCCATTTCCGGCCATGACTACATTTCGTGGATTCCATGTAAACTTATAATTCCATGGATTATTATCACTTTCGGGAGCCACCAAACCACCAGTAAATGAATAAAATGAAGTTAGTTCACCTCCAAATTCTTTCACTCTGTTAATCACATTCATAGCCGACATATGATCGATACCAGGATCAAGGCCAAGCTCCATATAGATAGGGATTCCAGCTTTCCTGGCTTTCTTATCCAATGCTCTAATTTCATCAGTTTCATAGGAAGCTGTTAACATTGGTTTCCTGAGATCTATACATTTTTTAGCAACAAGAAGGTGCATCGAAGCGGGCAACATAGAAATTACAACATCGGTATCAGCTATTGTTCGCCAACTTTCGGTATCATCGCTAATATCAAATATTCTTGCCGATCCATGCTTATGATCGTTAACTTTTGCTCTTGCCGTTTCTTCATTAATATCAGCAACGGTTACATGCCAGCCGTACTTCGATGCATTATTAAGTAGATAATCAATGAGGATATTTGTTGATAATCCAGCCCCAAGTATCAATATTTTTTTCATTTTCACGGTTTTTTATAGCTAATTGCTAATTTTTTTAAATTATAAAAATCTAAATATATTTGTTAAGGTATTGATATTCTGGCGTTAACTCTCCATTATGAAGAATTAATGCCCGCTTAATAGAATATGGCAGTTTAAGATCTTCAAAAGGGACATTAAAATCGGCCGAGGCAATATCGGGGATAAATCCAACTAACGCATCCGAAAATGTTTGTGACGATTCTCTGGGCAATTCACTTGGTAATATATCAACCGCCATTATCAGTATCCCCTCACCTTTAAAGCCACAGGTTGGTTTTCGGGTATAAGGATTATAAACAAATACAGGATCTTCAATTTCGGTACCTTTGTGGGTGCATTCGATTGATCCGTCAGGATCGCATGTAATATCTCCAATAACGGTAAGCTTTGGTTCTCCCTTTTTATACAAATCTTCAAGGTAATCTTTGGTAACAATCTTCGGATAACTATCATTCCAGTACATACAATTCATGAGAATTGTAATACGTGGAATATATTGTTCAAACTTACTTCTAAAAAGTTCAGGATGATCGTAATACTCTTGAAGAACAAACTCTTTACTCTTATCTATAGGTTCACTTAGTTCCTTTTCTTTAAATACAACCTTGTAAATAACACTATTATCCGGCTTGTTGCCGACAGAAAATGTTGTAACCAATTCATCGGGAGTTATCTCTTTTATAGGAAACATATTAAGAATTTCCTGAGCACCATTTGAAACATTTCCATAACCTGTAAATCCAACCACAATTGGTTCAATTTCTGTTGGCAATCCATTCATTATTATGTTATCAGCTACTTTTGAAATGGCTTTTTTTGCATCCTCAAGTGAGTTATAATGATGTGTTTGCTTTAATTCAAGAAACGGTGTAATAACTCCTAATTCTTTCCATCGTTGCCCTGCCGACCAAAGTGAGTTTATCATTCCTGCCAGACCTGCAAATCTGCCAAAGAAAATTAATCGCTGATTTTTTTCATTTACAATGCGTTCATATTCAATTAAGTTAACTTTTTTGGTTATCATCTGCTTTAGCAACGGCATATTATACGCCTGACCCTTAATGGTATGGCTAAAGAAAATATAAGTCTTTCCATCTTCAAAAAAGTCGATGGGCATTTCCTTTACACCAAGTACAATTGTTGAATCCTTAATTTCATCAACAAGTTCTGCTCCCGCGGCTTCAAACTCTTGATCTTTAAAGATACGCTTTTCGGACCTAATAACCTCAAATTCTATCCCCATATCATTGAGACTTTCAACATGTTCAGGAACTAGGGCAACGCGCCTTTCCATTACATATTTATCTTCATGCCGGATTCCTATTTTGTGTATAACTTTAGCCATCTATATATCTCTAAATAAATAACCGCAAACTTATGAAATATCAAAAAGGAATAAGAACTTTACCAAAAAAATTTAATCATAAGTTAAACTGAAAAAATTGATTTATTAATATCAGCATAATGTGCCGAACTATACAATAGTAAATAAGTCTTAAATCCTAAATTATCCATTAAAAACAGGCCACACTTTTTTCGCATTTTTTCAATGTAATTTATATTCATTTTAATGTATTTTATAAACTCAAATGCATGTTTTTACATTACCTTTGCCTGAAAATTTTGAATATAATTTTAACAAAAATCTATAAAATGGTTAAAAGTAAGCATGTTTATCTTTTTGGCGACGGAAAAGCCGAAGGTAATGCAAAAATGAAGAATCTACTTGGAGGCAAAGGGGCAAACCTTGCCGAAATGAATTTGATAGGAGTTCCGGTACCTCCAGGATTTACAATAACAACTGAAGTTTGTACATTATACAACGAAAAAGGCTGGGATGCTGTTGTTTCTGTCATTAAAGAAGAAGTTATAAATGCTGTAACTGAACTTGAAAATATTATAGGAACTAAGTTCGGGGATAAAGACAATCCCCTATTGGTTTCAGTACGATCAGGATCAAGAGCTTCGATGCCTGGTATGATGGACACTGTTCTTAACCTTGGGCTTAATGATGAAGCTGTTGTTGGTATTGCAAAAAAATCAGGTAACGAACGTTTTGCATGGGATTCATACCGCCGTTTTGTACAAATGTTTGGTGATGTTGTTCTGGGAATGAAACCTGAGTCTAAAGAAGACCCTGACCCTTTTGAGGAGATTATCGAAAATATGAAAGAAGAAAAGGGTGTTGAATTAGATACAGATTTATCAGCTGATGACCTTAAAGAATTAGTTTCCAGATTTAAAAAAGCTGTTAAAAAGCAAACTGGTCATGATTTTCCTGTTGACCCATGGGAACAACTTTGGGGATCAATAACAGCTGTATTCGACAGCTGGATGAATGATAGGGCGATACTTTACCGTAAAATGGAAAAAATTCCTGATGATTTGGGCACTGCCGTAAATATTCAAGCAATGGTATTTGGTAATATGGGATTAAACTCAGCTACTGGCGTTGCATTTACTCGTGATGCAGGAACAGGTGAAAACTTATTTAACGGTGAATACCTTATCAATGCTCAGGGTGAAGATGTTGTAGCTGGAATTCGCACGCCGCAACAAGTTACAAAAGAGGGTTCAATACGCTGGGCAGAATTAGCCCTTGTATCAGAAAGGGAACGTGCTACAGAATTTCCTTCGCTCGAAGAGGCCATGCCTGAAATGTACAAACAATTATTCAAAACTCAGAATAAACTTGAAAGACATTATCGTGACATGCAGGATATTGAATTTACCGTTGAAAATGGTAAACTGTGGTTACTACAAACACGTAATGGAAAACGCACAGGTGCAGCAATGGTTAAAATTGCTATGGATATGCTAAAAGAAGGGATGTTAAATAAGGAAGAAGCGATTATGCGTGTAAACCCTGAAAGACTTGATGAATTACTTCACCCTGTTTTTGATACTGAAGCAATTGGTAATGCAAAAGTAATGTCGAAAGGGCTACCCGCTTCACCTGGTGCTGCTACCGGACAAATTGTTTTCCACGCTGATGATGCCGAACATTGGGCTTCTGAAGGTAAAAAAGTTATACTAGTTCGCATAGAAACCTCACCTGAAGATTTAGCAGGCATGAACTCAGCCGAAGGTATTTTAACTGCTAGAGGTGGTATGACTTCACATGCTGCAGTTGTAGCACGCGGAATGGGTAAATGTTGCGTTTCGGGTGCAGGAAGTATCAAGGTAAGTTATCAGGACAGGACTCTGAGAATGAATGATAAACTATATAAGGAAGGTGATTTTATTTCATTGAACGGATCAACCGGCGAAGTATATGATGGAAGAATAGCGACAATGGAGGCCGAATTAAGTGGCGATTTTGGCAAGCTGATGAAACTTTCGGATAAGAAGGCCAAACTTTATGTGCGCACTAATGCTGATACACCTTTCGATGCTCAAGTAGCTCGTGATTTCGGTGCTAAAGGTATAGGCCTTACACGTACCGAACATATGTTTTTTGGCGATGATAAGATCACTGCCATGCGGGAAATGATACTGGCAGCTGATGAAGCAGGAAGGCGTGTAGCATTAGCCAAACTTCTCCCTATTCAACGCACGGATTTTGAAGGTATTTTTGAGGCTATGCGTGACTTACCTGTTACAGTTAGGTTACTTGACCCACCACTTCATGAATTTGTTCCGCACGATGAAAAAGGACAAAAAGAAATGGCAAAAATTATGGGCATCACTTTACAAGAGGTTAAAGAAAAAGTAGAAGACCTTGCTGAATTCAACCCCATGCTCGGACACCGTGGTTGCCGACTTAGTAACACCTATCCTGAAATAACTGAAATGCAAAGTCGCGCAATTATTGAGGCTGCCTTAAATCTTAAGAAGCGTAAGATCAAAACGTACCCCGAAATAATGATTCCGCTTACCGGTACTTTAGCTGAAATGAAAATGCAGGAAGATATTGTAAGATCTACAATACAAAAGGTATTTGAAGAAAGAGGCGACAAAATTGACCATATGGTTGGAACAATGATTGAAATTCCCAGAGCTGCACTTACAGCTGATGAGATAGCAAAATCTGCAGAGTTTTTCTCATTCGGTACAAACGATCTTACCCAAATGACTTTTGGATATTCTCGTGACGATGCAGGTAAATTTCTTCCAATTTACATTGAAAAAGGAATTCTAAAAGATGACCCTTTCCAGGTTCTTGATCAGGAAGGCGTTGGACAACTTGTTACTATGGCTGTGAAAAAAGGTCGTAGTACAAACAAGAAAATTAAGCTTGGAATTTGCGGCGAACATGGCGGCGATCCCAGTTCAATTGAATTTTGCCATCGTGCCGGTTTACATTATGTAAGTTGTTCACCTTACCGTGTACCAATTGCACGCCTGGCAGCCGCTCAATCCACTATAGTTAACAAACGAAGTTGGAAACGTAAAAACAAGTAATTTTTATTGATTCTATATAAAGCCATTCGTGATAATTCGGGTGGCTTTTTTTTATTTGATAATATATATTTTAGTAATTTGCACACTCAATTTTTAAGTTATTTAATCCAAATATATTCATTATGATAAGAGATATCAACAAGATCAAAACCGATCTGGCCGTTTACGGTATTACTGATGTAAAAGAAATTATTTACAATCCTTCATACGAAAAACTATATGAGGACGAAATGAATCCAGAGCTTGAAGGATTTGAAAAAGGTCAGTTAAGTGAACTTGGCGCTGTAAATGTTATGACAGGTAAATTTACCGGACGCTCTCCCAAGGACAAATATATTGTACTTGATGATAAAACAAAAGACACTGTTTGGTGGACCCAACAAGGAAGGCCCTCTGACAATAAACCTGTTGATGAAGCCGCATGGAAACATTGTTACAACCTCGGCGCTAAACAGCTATCAGGAAAGAAATTATACATAGTTGATTGTTTTTCTGGTGCAAATCCTGATTCCAGAATAAATGTTCGTTTTATTATGGAAGTTGCATGGCAGGCACATTTTGTTAAAAATATGTTTATCAGGCCTACAGAAGAAGAACTTGATAACTTTGAACCTGATTTTGTTATGCTTAACGCAGCAAAAACAAACAACCCCGATTGGAAATCCATGAAACGTACAGATGGTATTCCTTTTAATTCTGAAAATTTTGTTGTTTTCAATCTCACCGAAGGAAGAGCCGTTGTTGGCGGTAGCTGGTATGGTGGAGAAATGAAAAAAGGAATTTTCTCAATTATGAATTACTATCTCCCTCTTAAAGGAATGGCAGCAATGCATTGTTCTGCCAATGTAGGGATAGACGGTGAAACTGCAATATTCTTTGGATTATCCGGAACCGGAAAAACTACTCTTTCAACTGATCCAAAACGCGCACTTATTGGTGATGATGAGCATGGTTGGGATGATGATGGCATTTTTAACTTCGAAGGCGGATGTTATGCCAAAACCATTAACCTTGACAAAGAAAGTGAGCCTGATATTTATAACGCTATTAAAAGAGACGCTCTGCTTGAAAATGTATCTTTAGATGCAGATGGTAAAATTGATTTCGAAGACGGATCAGTTACACAAAACACAAGAGTATCATACCCTATTTATCATATAGAAAATATCATTAAACCTGTTTCAAAAGCTGGCCCGGCTACAAAGGTGATTTTCCTCACTGCAGATGCATTTGGAGTTATGCCTCCTGTTGCTAAGCTAACCGCCGAACAAACAAAGTATCACTTTCTTTCAGGTTTTACAGCGAAATTAGCCGGAACTGAAGTTGGTGTTACAACCCCTGTTCCTACTTTTTCTGCTTGTTTTGGTGCTGCCTTCTTAACTCTCCACCCAACTAAATACGGTCAGGAACTTGTTAAAAGAATGGAAGCAAATAATGCAGTTGCTTACCTTGTTAATACAGGATGGAATGGTACTGGCAAACGCATTTCAATTAAAGACACAAGAGGTATTATTGATGCAATATTAGATGGTTCAATCGAAAACTCGGAAACAAAAATTATTCCTGTTTTCAACCTTGAAGTGCCAACAGCGTTACCGGGCGTTGATCCTAAGATATTGGATCCCCGCGATACTTATGCCAATCCTGCTGATTGGGATAAAAAAGCTAACGATCTGGCCACGTTATTTATTGAAAACTTTAAGAAATATACTGATAACGAAGAAGGTAAAAGTTTAGTATCTGCTGGACCACAATTGTAGGTTTTAAGTTTTGAACTTATAACTCTTCCAAAGTTTGGAACTTAACTCTTCCAAAGTTTGGAACTTTGGAAGAGTTATAAATCGTTAAAATGACAAAACTTAAAATTATCAACATCCCCAAATAGATCAATTACATCATTGCGTTTAATAAAAGTTGATTCATCGTATAAAATTGAATAATACGATGAGTAAATCCAATCATCCGGTTTTTTAACAAAGTTATGTTTTATAGGATTTAAATGAATATATAAAATTAAATCTTTAAGATAATTCTCATCGCCTACTTGCTTTCTTTTAAAATTCTTCATAAACAAACTGCCCATTCTGCCATACATCTTATTAAATGCCTGTGAGTAAGAACTAAATAAATTGGCAAACTGTTTACTTGCATATAAGGAAATAACTTTTTCTTTTTCCAGCAAAGATTCTGAACTGCAATATCTGTTAATAGCTGCTTTCCCTTTCATTGAATTAATGATTTCATTCTCATTCTTAATTCGAATTAGTAAGTGAAAATGATTAGGCATCAAACAATATACTAATGTGTCAGCTATTGGTGATATGAAATTTTTGTATCGCACCCAAAAATAGTTGTAATTCTTAGCTTCTTTGAATATCAAATCATTCCCATTAGCGTGATTATATATGTGGTAATAGTTATTTGGTAGTAATGGTTCCATATTTTTTTATTTGAACTTCACCTTTTCCAAAGTTTGAAACTTTGGAAAAGGTAATGGTAATTTAACTCAACCTAATCCTCGGATCAAGAGCAGCATAGACTATATCAACAAAGATATTAACCAATATAAGAACCAGCGAAATAGTTAATACTGAACCCATTATTACCGGTAGGTCATACTTTTCTAGTGCATCCACAATTACAACCCCTATACCCTTCCAGTCGAAAACATATTCAACAAAAACAGCTCCGGCCATTAATGATGCAAACCAACCTGTTATTGTAGTAATTACTGGGTTTAGGGCATTCCTAAGGCCATGAATTATCACGACACTAAACCCACTCAACCCTTTAGCTTTGGCCGTACGGATATAATCCTGCGACAGTATATCGAGCATTGAACTGCGAGTTAAACTAACTACAATTGCAAGTGGTCGTATACCCAAGGTGATCGCGGGCAAAATAAGATTTTTAAGATCAATATTTTTCACACCAGTATAACTATCAACAGTATAAAGACTTCCAAACATCTGTAATCCTGTGTAATCAGCCAGTACAAATGCAAATAACCATGCCATTATTATTGCTGCAAAAAATGATGGTATCGACATTCCAAAAGATGAAAATACAAGTAAAAAGCGATCCAGAAAACTATCTTTAGTTAGTGCTGCTGGAATCCCTAATAATATACCTAGTAACATTGCAATTATTATTGATGACGAAGCTAATAGCAAAGTTTTGGGAAATGCTTCGGCAATAATTTCACTTACATGGCGCCTACTCTGGTACGACCTTCTTAAATACGGTGATTTTAATATCAGAAAACCATCTGAAATTTGTATTAACTGAACTACTCCTCCATAATCCGACTTATTAAAATACCAATAACTATCGGTATTTTTAAAATTATGAAATGATATTGGTGATAAATCATTTAGAAAGTTAAGATATTGAACAGCAACAGGTTTATCCAGGCCCAAATCTTTAGTTATTGCCTCAACCGATGAAATATCTGATCGCTGCCCCACCAACATTCGGGCAGGATCACCGGGTAATATGTTAAACAGGAAGAAAATTATAGTAACGACTCCACAAAGTACTAAAAAGCCATACAATAATCGTCTGAAAACAAAATTAATCATTGTGATATTAGTTCTTTCACATAATCAGTTTGTGGAAAATCGTTGTGATGCCATTTTGTAATTACAATGCCGTTTTGAATCAATATCAATCCAGGATTTGAACGTATCATTGCCTTTAACTCTACATCATCAGCAAAAAACACATCATAATCAATAGCATATAATTCACGATACCTTTCGATAATATCTTTTGTGGAACTTGTAAGCAGTATAACATTTATATCACTATCACTCAAGCGTGTAAATAGAGTCGCAGCATCAATCATTCCCTGCCCTTTTGCCTTGTCCAGCTCATCTGATATTAAAATAAGCTGATACCCTGGATTTTCAATTATGTCATCGGTATATATATCCCCATCCTCATCTTCAACAATTAATCCATGCTTTAATATTAGTTGAGAATCATCAATGCGCTGGTTTACAAATTCCCATTTCGACATCCAAATTGAATCGTTCCATGGATAATTTGGTGAAATAAAATCTTTAATTTCTCCTGTTTTTTTATTTCGATACTCGAGATATGTTTTAACTGTTTCACGACCTGTGCTTTTCATGTCGTTTCCAATTTTCCACTCCCTAAAATCTATAACGGGAAGATGATTATAGTTATAGAAAATAAACCAGTCGAAACCAGCAAGAATTATAAGAAGCATAGTTACTTGTATCCATTTCCTCATTTGTCGTGCGATTTTGTTACGCTTTACGAATACTATCAGAGCAAATATCAGCAGGAAAATATTTTTAATAAATGTTTGCCAGTTGGATAATTTAACAGCATCACCAAAACAACCACAATCGGGTACCAGGTTGTATCTTGCATCGAAATAGGTAACAACCGTAAAAAAAATCATCATCAACAATACCCCTATAGCGGCAAGTCGAATACGTAATTTAAAAAGCAAAGCAATGCCCAACAAAAACTCAACACTGATTAGTAATACAGATAATGCAAATGAAAAGTCAACTAAAAAATACCATCCGTATACTTCAAGATAATCGACAACACGATAATTAGTACCCATGGGGTCGATTCCTTTTGTAAAAGAGGAGAAAATAAATACCATGGCCGTAAGTAGCCTTACAAATTTAACTAACAGTGGTTCGATTACTTTTTTACTATGCATCTTCTTGTTTCTCAATTATCAATTTTATTAATGCAAAAAGCGAATAATTAATAATATCCTGATAGTTTGCATCAAGTCCCTCGGATACCACTGTTTGTCCCTGGTTATCTTCAATTTGTTTAATGCGTAACAGTTTCATTAATATTATGTCGGTAAACGATGAAACACGCATGTTACGCCAAGCTTCGTCATAATCATGATTTTTGCTAAACATGAGATCTCGTGCCTCTTTAAGCTTTTTTGTATGTAAATCAATTGCATTTGCAGCATTCATATCAGCCGACTCGGCAACACCCAAATCGAGTTGGATTAATGCCATTACTGAGTAATTTACAATTCCCACAAACTCAGGAATTACTCCCTCATCTACCAGCTGCACTTCCTTAACCTGAATACTTCTTATCCTGTTAGCCTTTATATAAATCTGATCAGTTAAACTGGCTAAACGAAGTATGCGCCATGCTGTCCCATAATCCTTTTGCTTATCTTCAAAAATATTCCTGCAATAAGTGATAACTTCTTCAAATTGACTTGCCGTATTTTTATTCATAGTACTACACCAGGTTTAATTTTACCTTTGCATTAAGTTCCAAAATATTTGTATAAAAATGGTTGATAAAAATACTGCTTTTAATGAAATCAGGCCAATTAAATTAGATAATAATAAACTCATCGATTTTTCAACAGCGAAAATAATGGGTATTTTAAATCTAACTCCCGATTCATTTTATGATGGTGGTAGGTTCAAGGACAATAACAGTTTGTTGAAGAAAACTGAAGATATGATTCTGAGCGGAGCTGATATTATTGATGTTGGCGCAGTTTCCACAAGACCGGGTGCTCATAATATATCCTGTGATGATGAGTTAAAAAGAATTATTAATACGGTAGCTCTTTTAACAAAAACTTTCCCTGATGCTGTTTTTTCAATTGATACATATCGATCGAAAGTGGCAGAAGAGACCATTGCTGCGGGTGCTCATATTATCAATGACATCTCGGGTGGCACAATGGATAAACTTATGTTTGAAACCATAGCCAGATTAAAAGTTCCGTACATTCTTATGCATATTAATGGTACACCACTAACCATGCAGAAATCACCTGTTACAGATAATATAACATCAGTAGTTAAGAACTTTTTTCAAACCAGTGTTGAAAAATTAACTCAATTAGGAGTTAGTGAAATAATAATCGATCCGGGATTCGGTTTTGGAAAATCGCTGGAGTGTAATTATACTCTGTTGAAAAAAATGAATGATATACGTATAAACAATCTGCCAATCCTTGCCGGCATATCGAGGAAATCAATGATTAATAAATTATTGAACACTTTACCTCAAAATGCAATAAATGGAACAACATCTTTAAATACAATTGCATTGTTATCCGGTGCCAATATACTAAGGGTTCATGATGTTGAGGAAGCAAAACAAGTAGTTATAATTATTGATTTCATGCAAAACAATATCAATTGCAAATAAAACACCTCAATGAAATTAATAATCAGAAAAAATATCGATCCTTATTTCAATATAGCTGCAGAGGAACACTTTCTGAAAACCTTTTCTGATGATATTATTATGGTCTGGCAAAGCAGTCCTTCCGTAATTGTAGGAAAGCACCAAAACACCATGGCGGAGATAAATTTGAATTACGTAAATAAACATAATATACCTGTAATTAGAAGAATATCAGGAGGAGGAACAGTTTACCACGATGAGGGAAATATAAACTATAGCATAATTACATCATCAGAAAATAGGGAGCAGCTTGTAAATTTTAAAAGTTTCACAAAGCCTGTGATAGGATTTTTAGATTCATTGGGTTTGAAAACTGTTTTTGAAGGCAAAAATAATCTCACTATTGATGGAAAGAAATTCTCAGGAAATTCAGCTCATGTTTTTAAAAACAGAATATTAAATCACGGTACATTATTATTCAACGCCAACCTTGATAACCTTGAAGCGGCAATCTGTCCCGGCAACTTTAGTATTTCCGATAAGGCTGTAAAATCAATTAGAGCAAATGTTACAAATTTATTAGATCAACTGCGTGAGCCAATTTCAATAGAAATATTTACAGATAAGCTAATATCATATTTCAGAAATTACTTCAATATCGATTCCATTACTCAACTATCCGGAAATGATGAAACCAGTATTGCTGAACTTGTTGAAACAAAATATAAACTTTGGGACTGGAATTACGGGTATTCTCCAAAATACAATTACACATATGAGAATGGAGGTATAAAGATAAATATTGAAATTAATAAAGGTATAATTGAAAGGATTGTTATTGATGGCAACATTTCATTTAAAGATGAGGTTTGCGCAAGCCTGATAAACCTCCCTTACAAAAAAGAGGTTATTATTAATACCATCTCAAAATTTAAGGTTAACGTAAATGACGTCGATTTATACATGATACTTTTAGGGATAAGTTAATTGTTTGATAAATATATTTGGTATCATCAAAAATTTGATATTTGCTATTCAGAAAAAAATGAGCCAATTACAAGATAAAATATCAACATTAAAAAAATCATTTGATGGTGAAATATTTACCGATAAGTCAACAAGGTTGATGTATGCCACCGATGCATCTGCTTATCGTGAAATACCTCTTGCTGTTGCTTATCCGAAAACCAAATCTGATATTAAAACCCTTATAAATTTCGCAAGAGTAAATAACGCTTCAATAATACCCAGAACCGCCGGTACCTCTCTTGCAGGGCAGGTAGTAGGAAATGGAATAATAGCAGATGTGTCGAAACATATGACCCGAATAATAGAGATTAACAAAGAAGAAAATTGGGTGTTAGTTGAACCGGGCGTTATCCTGGATGAATTAAATTTGATACTCAAAGAATACGGTCTTTTTTTCGGCCCGGAAACTTCTACATCAAACCGCTGTATGATTGGAGGAATGGTTGGAAATAACGCATGTGGTTCGCATTCATTAATTTATGGAAGTACACGCGATCACACAATTGAAATTGACACAATACTGAGCGATGGAAGTGAAGCAGTTTTTAAGCCGCTTTCAATTGAAGAATTTCAAAGTAAAACTGATGGAGATACTCTTGAGAACAAAATATATAGGGGCATTGATGAAATTTTATCGGATATCGATAACCAGTTGGAGATAAAAAATGAATTTCCCGATTTAAAACTCAGGCGCCGAAACACTGGGTATGCTATAGATTTAATCCTTGAAATGCAGCCCTTTAACCCTAAGGGTGAACAATTTAACTTCTCTGGTTTACTTGCAGGCTCGGAAGGAACACTATCTTTTACAACTGCCATCAAATTGAACTTATTGCCCCTCCCACCTGCTAACAAAGCACTTGTATGTGTTCACTTTGATAGTATCAAAAATGCCTTAAAGGCAAATTTAATAGCCCTTAAACATAAACCGGTTGCTGTTGAGTTGATGGATAGCACAATACTCGAACTCACAAAAAAGAATATTGCTCAGGACAAAAATCGATTCTTTATTACAGGTGAGCCAGGTGCAATATTAATTGTTGAATTTGCTGAAGATAATCCTGAGATAATCAAGGCTAAAGCAAAAGCAATGGAAGTAGAAATGAAACAAGCAGACCTTGGCTTTCATTTTCCGATGGTAGAAGGACATGATATAAATAAAGTATGGGAACTGCGAAAAGCCGGACTTGGTATCCTTAATAATATGCCCGGTGATGCAAAACCAGTAGCAGTAATTGAAGATACAGCGATAAATCCCGAACTCCTACCCGACTACATTGATGAATTTGATAAAATCCTAAAAAAGTATAACAAAAACTGTGTTTATTATGCGCATATAGCTACCGGCGAATTACACTTACGACCTATCCTAAACCTGAAAGACCCTGTTGATGTTGAACTTTTTCACACATTGGCTAAAGAAACTGCCGAACTTGTAAAAAAATACAGGGGCTCTTTAAGCGGTGAACATGGTGATGGTAGATTAAGAGGTGAGTTCATTCCAATAATGGTCGGCGATCACAACTATCAATTATTTAAACAAATTAAGCATACATGGGATCCTCACAATATTTTCAATCCCGGAAAGATAGTTGATACGCCAAAGATGAACACTTTTTTGCGTTATGAACCGGGGCAACAAACAAGAGAAATTGAAACAGTTTTCGATTTTTCCAAAGACCTCGGTATACTGCGGGCAACTGAAAAATGCAATGGAACAGGAGCCTGTCGCAAAACAGAAGTTTTTGGCGGAACCATGTGCCCCAGTTATATGGTTAGCCGAAACGAAAGCCAGACAACGAGGGCAAGAGCAAATATTCTGAGGGAGTTCCTTACAAATTCAAATAAAACAAACCCTTTTAACCATAAAGAGATATATGATGTGATGGATATGTGTCTTTCATGTAAAGCTTGTAAATCAGAATGCCCTTCAAGTGTTGATATTACAAAACTAAAGGCCGAATTTTTACAGCATTACTATTCAGAACATCACATCCCCATAAGAACATTGTTAATTGCAAATATTGCAAAACTTAATAAAATCGGAAGTTATTTTCCCCCGCTATATAATTTCCTGACTCAAAATTCAATAATTTCAAAAATTACAACAAAATTTATTGGTTTCACATCGAAACGAAAGTTCCCTTTATTAAGTAAAATAACGCTTGATAGTTGGTTCATTAATGCGAAAAAAGATTTGAGCAAAAAATCATTTCCCAATGGGCGGGTTCATTTATTTAACGATGAATTTACTCGATTTAATGATGCCGACATTGGCATTAAAGCCATATTGCTTCTCACAAAACTGGGATACGAAGTTGTGATTCCGAAGCATGTTGAGAGTGCACGCACATATTTATCTAAAGGCTTGGTTAAAAAGGCTAAAACAATAGCTAACCGAAATATAATACTTCTAAAAAGTATTATTTCAAAACAAAGTCCTCTGGTTGGCATCGAACCTTCCACAATACTAACATTTAGAGACGAATACATTGATTTAGCCTGTTTAGAGCTTATTAATGATGCTGAGGTACTTGCAGGAAATTCATTTATGATTGAGGAATTTCTGGAGAGAGAAATAAAGGCCGGTAAAATAACAAAGGAGCAATTTACAGACAAAAAAAAGCATATCAAATTTCACGGACATTGTCACCAAAAATCATTATCAGGAACATCATCCACTTTATTTGTATTAAATTTCCCATGTAACTATACTGCCGAAGAAATTCCCTCAGGGTGTTGCGGTATGGCTGGTTCATTTGGTTTTGAGAATGAGCATTATGAAATGTCGATGAAAGTTGGTGAGTTGGTTCTATTTCCGGCAGTTAGGGAATGTAATACCAATACAATTATTGCAGCACCGGGAACTTCCTGCCGCCAACAAATTAAAGATGGCACTGCACGAGATGCTTTACACCCGGTGGAAATATTGTGGGAAGCTTGCATATAATTTCTAATTTCACAAATGAACTAATTGATCTAAACAATTCTCAAAATTTATATTTTTAAAATCAAACCAATGTCACATAATATTTCGTGCATTAGAACAATTCCAAACTGAAACCATTAAAATAATGCGTTGGAAATATAGGAATAATTTATACTTTTGCAGCCCGAATTAAAAAACGGTCCAGTAGCTCAGTTGGATAGAGCAGCAGCCTTCTAAGCTGCGGGTCACAGGTTCGAGTCCTGTCTGGATCACGTAAATATCAAAGGGTTACAGCATTAATTGTTGTAGCCTTTTTTTATTAATATATCACGGCCGGGTAAATGTGCAAGATTTTCGATAAATCAATTGGCGAAAATAATATTTCTATACCAACTCATTTTTATAAGGCAATACAAATCTTTAGTGACTCAATTAAGCACAGTACAGGTTATATTATTTTACACATCAAATTATTCATACCTCAACGCTTTGGCAGGTACAATGCGAGTAATATAATATGAAGGAATTATTAGTACCAGTAAAGAAATAATAAATGTTCCAATGTTTAAAAGCAGGAAATGGGATAAATATAATTCAACTGGAACATAGTCAACATAATATGAGTCGGGTGACAAACTTATTAAACGAAATCTTAGCTGTACAAGATAAAACAGTAACCCGATAATATTACCCCAAACCATACCGGTTACAATTATTCCTGAAGCTTTATAAAGAAATATACTACGAACAGAACTGTTTTTTGCTCCCAGAGCTTTTAATAAACCAACCATGCTGGTACGCTCAATAATTAAAATTAACAGTGTTGATACCATAGTTATAGTTGCAACCAGTATCATCAATGTGAGGATAACCACAACATTCATATCAAGGAGATTAAGCCAATTGAAAATCTGAGGATATTCATCGTACACAGTTACTACAGCTATATCGTATGGTATAGTATTGTATAGTTCAGTGGAAGTATTATTAATTTCATTTATGTCCTTCAATATAATCTCAATACTTCCAACCTCGTTGGCATTCCAGTTATTTAATTTTTGAAGATGTCTTAAATCACCAATAACATACATATTATCAATCTCTTCCATGCCTGTATTATAAATTCCGCTAATTGTGAATTTTCTTCCCCTGACGCTGGTCTCGCCTTCATCAATAAACCACATACGCAGGTGGCTGCCTACTTTAAGATTAAGCCTATTTGCAATTCTATCAGAAATTATAACTTCATCTGTTTTTACAGAATCATAAATCTCAGGATAGTTACCACTTACTAAATTACTGACAAGAAGGCTATTATCGTATTTACTGTCAACACCTTTTAGTATTATACCTTGTATTTGGTCGTCAGTTTTAATTACTCCGGCTTTTTGGGCAGTAAACTGAACATGCTTAATTTTTTTGTTACTTAGCAGTTGGTTAATTAGTTCATTAGTTACTGAAACAGGTTTTCCCTGGAGTGCCTGGTTATTATCAAATAGTACAAGCTGCAAATGTGAGGCAAACCCCATAACTTTTTCACTAACTGAATTTTTAAAACCAATTACAACAGCTACTGAAATAATCATGAGAGCAAGACCTAAGGCGATACTAACAAATGAAATTCTTACAACAGGTTTCGACAGGTTATGCAATGTACCTGAACTAATACGTTTTGCTATGAAATATTCAAAATTCAAATGCGTTATTTCTTAATAGTTTCTTTTTTGCAAATATACACTGTAAGTATTAAGTACTTAAAGTTGGGAGTGCCTAAAATGCCTAAAGTTTTAGTTTTGCTCTAAATTGATAGATAAAAATGATAATAACTTAATATTAAAAAATTTCTTTTTAAATGAGAATAAAAACGACTATAACAATTCTTTCTATACTTCTCTGGACTTCAATAATTTTCGGACAACACAATGATCTGAAACTTGTGGAGTATGATGAAATTAAGAGTGGTGCATCAAAAATGGAGAGTTATCTGCAATTATTACAACATAATAATATTGCTATTGTTGCAAATCAATCATCTTTAGTTGGTGACACTCATTTAGTTGATACACTTATCTCAGAGGGAATAAATGTTTCAAAGATATTCTGCCCTGAACACGGTTTTCGGGGAAAGGCCGCTGCCGGGGAAGAAATAAATGACAGTATTGACCCTAAAACTAACATCCCCATAATTTCACTTTATGGATCCCATAAAAAACCATCTCCTTCTGATCTTAAAAATATAGATATTGTATTGTTCGATTTACAAGATGTGGGTACCAGGTTCTACACATATATCTCAACACTAACCTATGTGTTGGAAGCTTGCGCAGAAAATAATATCCCTTTAATAGTTTTAGACAGACCAAACCCAAATGGATATACAATTGACGGCCCTGTACTTGAAAAAAAATACCGATCATTTGTTGGGTTACACCCTGTGCCGGTGATTTACGGAATGACAATTGGGGAATATGCATTGATGGTTGCCGGTGAACATTGGATAAACAAAGCAAATGATATTAACTTAAAAGTAATTTCTATAGAAAGTTATGATCATAACACGATTGTTAAATTAAAAACTAAACCGTCTCCAAACCTGCCAAACTGGCAATCGGTTTATCTATACCCATCATTATGCTTTTTTGAGGGAACTATTATGAGTGTTGGGCGCGGAACTGATTTTCCTTTCCAGATTTTCGGGCATCCCGATTATTTGATTGGCAGTTTTGTATTCACACCCCTAAGTACAGAGGGGGAGTCAAACCCTAAATACAAAGACATTCAATGCTCTGGATCTAATTTGCAGGAATACGCTGAAAATTTCAGGAAAAATAAGCAGCAAATAAATTTAAGCTGGTTAATTGGCTCTTATGAAGTAATGAATGATGGTTTTTTTAATAATTATTTCGAAAAACTTGCTGGAACAGGTGAGTTGAGAGAACAAATAATAGCCGGATTAAATGAAACTGAAATTAGAAAAAGCTGGCAACCAAAAATCAATAAGTTTAAAAAAATAAGAGCTAAGTATTTACTCTACCCATAGTGCTATTTTTATAATTTTGCGAAAATAAATCATGACATTAATAAAATCCATTTCAGGGATAAGGGGTACGATAGGTGGTCGACCCGGTGATAACCTCACTCCTATTGACATTGTAAAATTTACTGCTGCATTTGCAACGTTAATTAAAGAAAGTAAACCAGAAGGCAAGTTAAAGTTTGTAGTTGGACGGGATGCAAGAATTTCAGGAAATATAGTTGAAAGTTTGGTTGTGACAACTTTATCAGGCATGGGCATTGACGTTATAAACACAGGTCTTTCAACAACACCAACCGTTGAAATGACCGTGATTAATTTAGTAGCCGATGGCGGCATTATTATAACAGCGAGCCATAATCCAAGGGAATGGAATGCTCTTAAATTACTCAATAGTAAAGGTGAATTTATTTCAGCCGATGAAGGCGAGCGGGTACTTAAAATTGCTGAAAAAGAAAATGTTGTTTTCTGTAAAGTTGATCAGCTTGGAAAAGTAGAAAATAAAGAAGGCACTATTGCCGAACATATTAACCAAATTATCGCACTAAGCCTTGTCGATAAAAACATTATTGCAAAAGCAGGTTTCAAAGTCGTAGTTGACGCGGTAAATTCAACAGGTGGAATATCAATCCCTCCGCTACTTAAATCACTTGGGGTGAAAAACATTATTGAATTAAATTGTGAACCAACTGGAGACTTTGCACATGATCCTGAGCCTATTTCAGAAAATCTCAAGGAGATATGTGATCTTGTTGTTAAGCAAAATGCTGATATTGGTATAGTTGTGGATCCCGATGTTGACCGCCTTGCTCTGGTTATGGAAAACGGAGAACTATTTGGTGAAGAATATACTTTGGTTGCTGTTGCCGACTATATACTACAGTCTCAAAGAGGCAACACTGTTTCAAACCTGTCTTCAACACGTGCACTGCGAGATATTACCGAAAAAGCCGGAGGTATTTATACAGCTTCGGCTGTAGGTGAAGTAAATGTAGTTGAAAAGATGAAAGAAGTTAACGCTGTGATTGGTGGCGAAGGTAACGGCGGTGTTATTTATCCTGAATTGCATTATGGTCGGGATGCCCTTGTGGGAATAGCTTTAATACTTACATATCTGGCAAAGAAAAAAATAAAACTCAGCGAACTCAGAGCAGAATATCCTGGTTATTACATTTCAAAAAATAAAATTGAACTTAACTCGGGTAGGAATGTTGACAATATATTCGCAAAGGTGATATCACATTATAGCAACTTTCCGATACTTACAATTGACGGTGTTAAAATTGATTTTCCAGATGGATGGGTACATTTAAGAACATCGAATACCGAACCTATAATGCGAGTTTATGCAGAAAGTACAAGCATAGCAAAAGCTCAAAAGTATGCATATGAAGTAATTGATCTTATAACTTAATTATTTTTAGTAATTTGCAGCAGTATTGCGTAAGACATTTTCCTTATGAAAAAAAGGTATAAAAAAAAGAAATTCAAGAAGCTGACTTTCATGCTTTCGGAACGCCAAATGAAATCCTTAAACAATTACTGTGATGCCCGCAATACTACTCCTAACAAACTCTTAAAGAAAAGTATACGATTATATATTGAAAATTTTGACAAATCGGTTCCCCAGAAATACCATGTTCAACATAATCAGCTGGATTTGTTCAAAAAAGAACCAGACACATTATCAATGTTTGAATAAATCTACTCGTTAATCTAATACTAAATATTAAGTGTAAGCTAAAGTTCTTACTGGCCTTTTTTTCTTAATTTTGTAATACTTTTTTATGAATATTAATTATAGAAACTATTAAATAACCAGCATATGACCAGCGATAAAGCAAAAGAAAATAACGATAAGTTAAGACAGCAAAAATTAAAATCTCTTGAAGCAACCCTTGGCAACATTGTGAAAGCTTATGGAAAAGGTTCAATAATGAAACTTGGCGATGAAGCCGTTGTACAAGTAGCATCAATATCAACGGGGTCGATAAACCTCGACCATGCACTTGGAGTTGGCGGTGTGCCCAAGGGACGAGTAGTAGAAATTTTCGGACCTGAATCGTCAGGAAAAACTACACTTGCGCTACATATAATTGCAGAGGCGCAAAAAAAAGGTGGCATTGCTGCGTTTATTGATGCAGAACATGCATTCGACAGGTTTTATGCCGAGAAGTTGGGAATTGACATACAAAATCTGCTGATTTCACAACCCGATCACGGTGAACAGGCACTGGAAATAACCGACAGTTTAATCAGGTCAGCCGCCATTGATGTAATTGTTATTGACTCGGTGGCAGCATTAACACCTAAGAGTGAAATTGACGGTGAAATGGGCGATTCGAAAATGGGTTTACATGCGAGGCTAATGTCGCAAGCAATGCGCAAACTTACCGCCAACATTAGCAAGACAGGCACAGTTTGCATTTTTATTAACCAATTGCGTGAAAAAATAGGAGTAATGTTTGGCAACCCCGAAACTACAACCGGCGGTAACGCTCTAAAATTTTACGCATCGGTAAGATTAGACATACGGAGAATTAGCCAGATTAAAGATGGTGATGTAATTAAAGGAGGGCGTGTACGTGTAAAAGTTGTTAAAAACAAAGTAGCTCCACCTTTCCGGAAAGCAGAGTTTGACATGATTTATGGTGAAGGTATTTCTAAAATTGGTGAAATTATTGATCTTGGCGTCGACTATGGCATCATTAATAAAAGTGGTTCCTGGTTTAGCTATGGTGAAACTAAACTTGGCCAGGGCAGAGATGCTGTTAAAGCTTTGCTTATGGACAACCCTGATCTTGTTGAAAAATTGGAAACCCAAGTTAAGGAAGCTTTGGCAGCTGAATAAAATAAGTAATTTTTCCTTCACACTATTCTGGTAGTTATTATGACCAAACATTTTTTTGTTACAGTATTACTTGCTGTTGCTGTTTTTTTTGGATGCGATAATTCAAATCAAAAAAAGCAACTTCCAAATGAACATGGTGTTGATTCCATATCCATCATTTCAGAGTTATTGTTAAATGATTCGTTAAACGCTAGTTTGTTAGGTCAAAGAGCCGAATTATTTTTTCAAAAAGGTAATATTGATCCCGCTTTACGTGATTTGCAGTTCGCGCTTGAGTTATCACCTAACAACCCTAAACTTTTCATATTACTGTCGGATATTTATTTTGTACTTGGACAAACTGATAACAGTATTGTTTCTTTAAAAAAGGCAATAAAGCTGAACCCTGATGATGAAAATCCCTACTTAAAATTATCAGAAACATATATAATACTTGATAACCCAATAACCGCAATAAAATATGCCGATGAAGCTATTAAAATTAACAGGCAAAATCCTGAATCATATTATGTTAAGGCTATGGGACTTTTAGAAAATAACGATACTGCAGCAGCTATACTAAACCTTAAAATATCAACCAATCTCGATTCGAATAATTACATGGCTTTCATGCAGCTTGGTGCAATTTACACTACTGCAAACAATGCATTGTCATTTACCTATTTTAATAATGCTTTAAGAGCGGTTCCTGATGATGAGCGTGCTTTATATTTTATTGGGATGTATCATCAGGAGCATGGCGAATTTGAAAAGGCAATTGAAAGATTCAGTCGGATTACAGAGCTTTATGCCGGAAATAAACGAGCATACTATAATATGGGTTATATATATTTAGTTGAAATGGAAGATTTTGAAAAAGCAAAATTTATGTTTGAAAAAGCTGTTTCGATAAACCCACGTTTCGTGGAGGCTGTTTATAATTTAGGTCGGACAATGGAAGCAATGGGCGATTATAACGGCGCTCGTGAACAGTATAAAAAATCGTTGGAATTATTACCTAATTACCCATTAGCAGTACAAAGTATGAATAGGCTCGATGACTTACTACTTAGGAAGAATTAACATTGTGACAAAGCAGATACCAATTATTTGAATTGCTCTTTGAGTTCAATAAGTTCGTCAATCATAAGTCCACAACTTACCTTAAACTCTTCAAACAGCTTCCTGGCACCATCAATATTATTTTTATTACCCATCATTTCAAGCTTTCTAGCTTCTTCCTCAACTTCCGGTGCAATAAAATTCGCAATTACTCCTTTAAGACTATGCGCATTAAACTTGAGATTGTTAAAATCGACAGATTCAATATTATCAGAAATGGTTTTTAACCGGTCGGGAAACTCGGTTATAAAAAGGTCAATTATCTCCACAACTATTTCCTTGTCAAAATATTGAAAATTTTCTAAAAATTGTTCTCTATTTATATATCCCATTGGTTAATAGTCTTTTGTAATTTTACTTGTATTTTTCATTTTACATAATCTTGATTGTTCTATATCTCCATCAAACATGACAAATTTAACAAAACTTTTTTCTTAATAAAGAATATAAAGAATTTTGGCTAAATTTAATTTAACATTAGAAACCCAGAAAGGAACCGACCTGGTAAGTTATAAACGAAACAAAATATGCTAATGCAGTTGTGTAAATAGTTAAAAACAAGGCCCACTTCCAGTTGCCTGACTCATTTTTAATAGCGGCAACTACAGCAATACAAGGAAAATATATGAGTATAAATAACATAAATGATATAGCCACTAATGGAGTAAAAACATGCTGACCTTTTCGCGGGCCACTTTTATATACCTGGTTTTGAATTTTCTCAATAAGTAATTTACTTTCTTCAATATCTTCACCTGATTGGTATAGGACCCCCATGGTACTTATAACAATCTCTTTTGCTGCCGATCCTGCGATTAGGCCAATACCCATTTTCCAGTCGAAGCCCAGAGGTTGAATAGCAGGTTCAATAAACTTTCCAATCATACCAATATAAGAATTTTCCTGTTTCTCACTTAATTTTGTGGCTTCCAACTGAACTATTGAATCTGTAAGTACATTTGTGTTTTTTTGGATATCTGGTTGTGCTATCTGCGATTGTATCAATGCTAGCTGAGTATCATACTTATTATTTATATCGCTGTTTAACGGAAAATAACCAAGAGACCAAACTATTATTGAGGCCACAAGAATGATAGTTCCCATTTTCCTTATATATTGTTCGCCTTTAAACCATGTTTGCTTAAAAACCGACTTGAGCACAGGCATACGATATGGAGGTAACTCCATTACAAAAGGGATTGTTTCAATTGTAAAAAGTGTTTTTTTCATTATCCAGGCAACAATTCCTGCCAGAATAATCCCGAAAAGGTAAATCCCAAACAATAAACTACCCCTAAAATCAGTGAAAAATGCATTTATCAACAATATGTATACCGGGTATCTGGCGCTACACGACATAAATGGAATAATCAGCATTGTCACCAACCTATCGTTTTTATTCTCGATTGTGCGCGTTGCCATAATTGCAGGAACATTGCACCCGAAACCCATCAGCATAGGAACAAACGATTTACCATGCAGGCCAACCTTGTGCATAAGCTTATCAACAATAAACGCAACTCTGGCCATGTAACCGGAAGCCTCCATTAATGTTAAAAAGAAAAACAGTATTAAAATATTTGGAAGAAATACAATAACCCCTCCTACTCCTCCCAGTATTCCATCTACGAGCATATCTTTAATAATTCCGTTGGGGATTACTTCTGAAATCATAGTGCCAATAAATGCAACAAACATTTCAATCCATTGCATAGGATAGTCACCAATATAAAAAGTAATCTGAAATGTTAGCCAAATTGCAAACAAGAATATGGGATAACTCAATATTTTACTTGTCACAATATTATCAATAATCCTGCTTCGTGTAATTTTATTAAGTTTTGTGGAGAGTTTGAGGGTTTCTTTTAATGCCCCTTCAATAAACCCGTATTTTGAGTCGATTATTATGGTTTCTACATTTTCATTGCGCAAACTTGCGATAATATCACACTCAATTTTGGCCTGATTCTTTATTTGCTCGGCATTTTTACAAATGTTAATCCGCTTTAACTCCTCTCTATCCTGCTCAAGAAGTTTAATTGCTAAATATCGGGGTGATACTTTATTGGTTAAAGGTATGTTATCCTCAATATTTATAAGAGCCTGTAGTTCCTTTATTGATTTTTCAATCCTAATTCCATAGTTGATGTGAATATGCCGGGCAACGGGTTCATCATCATTATAAACAGATATTACTCTGTCGAACAATTCCTCAATCCCTTTTCCTCTTGAACCGACTGTTGGAACCATAGGAATTCCAATCATCTTTGAAAGGCTGTGATAATCAAATGTATCATCCTTTTCGAGAAACTCATCCCACATATTCAAAGCTACAACAACCTTGATATCCATATCAATAAGTTGTGTAGTGAGATATAGATTTCTCTCTAAATTTGATGTATCAATCACATTTAGAACTACATCGGGTAATTCATTTACTATATGATCGCGCACAAAGAGTTCCTCAGGGCTGTAAGTGGTAATTGAGTATGTTCCTGGTAAATCAACAATATTAAATGTGTACCCGGCATGAACAAAACGAGCTTCTTTAGCATCAACGGTAATACCACCGTAGTTACCTACCTTTTCCTTTGAATGTGACGCAAAATTAAAAATCGTCGTTTTACCGCAGTTTGGATTACCCACCAAAGCTACGTTTATAACTTTTTTCCTTGAGCTTAAAGGAGCAATATTTAGTGCTTGTTCAAGTTGATGTACACCTAGATATTCATTATTTTTTGCAGCTATAGAATCTCCAGTAATAACCTCTATAAGAGCAGCTTCGCTACGACGTAACGAAACCTGATAACCCATTACATTGTACTCAATAGGATCTTTTAAAGGGGCGTTTTTAACAACAATTACTTGTTTGCCTACAACGAAACCCATTTCAATTATTCTCTTTCGGAATGCTCCACGCCCCTTCACTTTCATTATAACAGCTTTATCGCCGCTTTTTAGTTCCGATAGGTTCATTTGAAAAAGGTTAGTTGTATTACGTTAAAAGTTATTAATTAATTTTCACCGCGTATATTGGTGATGTCATATCTGGTTTTTAATCTGGTAAAGTTTGTAGTGCAAAGTAATGAATTGATTTCCAGTTTTGAGATACCTATTATAGGGTATTTTAATAAGGTGAAGAAATTTCTTCGCCAAAATATATCAGGTGATGTATTCGGGCAAAAATATTACCTATGCGATACCCCCAGTGGTTAGCCATCAACAAACTACATTCGCTAACCGCGTTTTCACGTGCTGCTAATGTATTTTTTTGCATAAGTAAAATAAAGTCCTTCATATCCTGATAGATATCAGTAATGTTTTCGGACAGGCTTGCTTTCAGCGGCTCCGTTTCGTTTATATACTGTGGATCAATTACCCAGTATTCATCATCTTTACCAAACTTATCTCTTAGCACCGTGAAAATTCTTTCCCATTGCTCTTCAGTCACAAAACGCTCATTTGATTCAGGATATTCCGGGGTTACGTTGGGCAATAGCGATCCTTTTAAATAAAGTAAAGGTAATATTCGTTGCGTGAATTCAAGAATGGTTTGCTTGTCTTTTGAATCAATTGTGTCGAAAAAATAGCAGAACTCATTTGCAACGGTTGCCATTTCAATAACCGGTTTTGACAAAGTAATATCGTCAATATTGGAATCGTTCATCGTGAAATATTAATCTAAACCAAGATCTGTAATATAGCTTCTTATTTTTTTATCTAATTCAGCATCAACCTTTGTAAAATCTGATTTATTAGCCAGAGGTGCTGTTACACCAAAATAAAACTTTATTTTAGGTTCAGTTCCTGATGGTCGTACACTTACCTTTCCTCCATCGGCAGTAAAAAATTGTAGTACATTAGATGAAGGCAGGTTAATTGATTCTTCAATATCGGTTTCCATATTTTTTGAAACACCTGTAAGGTAATCCTTTATAAAAATTACTTTAGATTTATTTAAGTTTGACGGCGGATTAGCTCTAAACCCCTTCATCATTTTCTGGATTTCTTCTGCTCCTGATTGTCCCTTTCTCACAACAGAAATCAGTTTTTCTTTATAAAGTCCAAACTCTGTATATATATCCAGTAATAAATCGTAAAGTCCTAATCCTTTGTCAGCAGCCCATGCAGCAGTTTCAGCTATCATAGCACAGGAAATAACAGCATCCTTGTCTCTTACAAAATCGCCAACCAGATAGCCATAGCTTTCTTCACCGCCACCTATAAAAGTTTTTTCACCTTCAAATCTCTTTATTATGTCAGCTATATATTTAAATCCTGTGAGAACATCAAAATGTTCAACTTCGAATTTTTCTGCAATTTTAGCAAGCAATTCAGAGGTAACTATTGTTTTAACAATAAACTCATTACCTGTTAGTTTACCTGTTTCTTTCCATTTTGTAAGAAGATAATAGATTAAAAGTGAGGCCGCCTGGTTTCCATTAAGGAGTATCATATCATCACCTTTGCGGATGGCAATACCAACTCGGTCGGCATCGGGATCTGTAGCCATTACAAGATCGGCATTTATTGCTTTTGCCTTTCGCATTGCAAGTTCGAGGGCAGCAGATTCTTCCGGATTTGGTGACTTGACAGATGGAAAATTCCCATCCGGGGCCAACTGCTCATCAACCACATATACTTTTTCAAAACCAAATTTTTTCAATACCTCCGGGACAAGAGGAGCACCGGTACCATGTATATTTGTGAAAACTATTTTAAAATCTTTTTGCCTGCGGATTGCTTCTTGCGACAACGACAATGCAAGTATTTTTTCAAGATAGTTATTGTCAACTTCTTCGCCTATAATTTCAATTAACCCGTTGTTTCCATCAAATTTTACATCGGAGATGTCTTTAATTTTAAGAACTTCTTTTATAACATTTGTATCGTGTGGGCTTATCAATTGTCCACCATCATCCCAATATGCTTTATAACCGTTATATTCTTTGGGATTGTGCGATGCTGTGATAACGATTCCTCCCTGACAACCAAAATGCCTGATGGCAAATGATAATTCAGGAGTAGGACGCAAATCGTCGAATAAAAATACTTTGAAGCCATTGGCCGAAAAAACATCAGCAGTAATTTCAGCAAAATACTTACTATTGTTACGTGAATCGTAAGCAATGGCAACTTTAATAACATCAAGATCTGCGAAGTTCTTTTTCAGATAGTTGGTCATTCCTTGTGTTGCTGCACCAACAGTATATTTGTTCATCCGGTTTGAACCAACACCCATTATTCCGCGTAATCCCCCCGTACCAAATTCAAGGTCACGATAAAAAGACTCAGTTAACTCGTGTTGATCGTTTTCCATCATCTCCCTGATGGTATTTTTGGTTTCTTCATCATAATTGCCTGTAAGCCATACATTAGCTCTGTTAAGCACTCCTTCATCTATTTGCGGTTTCATATCAATCTCGTTTTTTGATCATAACTTTAAGACTATCGATCCAGTAAGGCACTTCAATCTGAAAATCAGTTTTTATTTTTGCTTTGTTAAGTACACTATAGTATGGTCTGTTAGCCTTAGAATGAAAATCTTTCGACTCGATAGCATTAACTTTACAATTAATATTTGAAATATACATTATTGCTTTTGCAAAATCGTACCAACTTATTGCGCCCTCATTGCTGTAATGATATATTTCTTTAATCTCATCATTTCCAACTTTTTGTACAATGAGCAAAATGGCTTTGGCCAGATCAGCAGCATAAGTTGGCGTACCAATTTGATCGACAACAACTCCAAGTTCATCTCTCTCCCTACCCAGACGAATCATTGTTTTTACAAAATTATTTCCATAAGACGAATAGAGCCAAGATGTTCGGATGATTATTGCTTTATTTGAATTTTCTAAAACTGCTTCTTCACCTTTTATCTTTGTTAATCCATAATACGAATCGGGAGCAGGTGGGTCATTTTCCACATAAGGTTTAAAATTCTGTCCGTTGAAAACATAATCTGTGGATATATGAATTAATAAAGCATCATTTTTATTACAAATTTGTACTAAATTTTCAACTGCATTATAATTAATCAACATTGCCAAACTACGATCCACTTCAGCTTTATCAACGGCAGTATATGCAGCACAATTTATGCAAACTGATATATCACAATTACTAAAAAAAAGATCTACTTCCTTGCTATTGGTTAAATCAAGCTCATCTACATCAGTGAAAATAAAATTGTAATCAGGAAATTGATAGGCAATGTCTTTTATTTCCGACCCAAGTTGCCCGTTGCTACCGGTGATTAGAATATTGTTCATGCTATCTGAGCTTTTTGTTAAAAGAGAAAATGATCAAATGATTAACTGAGCTTAAAATCTTTCTTGTTTACATTTAATCATTTTATCATTCCTCTTTCAGGAGTTTATCGAAAAAATCAATAGTATGTTTGAGCCCATCTTCTAGTTTAATCTTTGGTTCCCAATTTAAACTACTTTTTGCTAACGAAATATTAGGTTGCCGCTGCATAGGATCATCAAATGGAAGATCATTAAAAATTATTTTAGATTTACTTCCGATAATATCAATTACTTTATTAGCAAGTTCCAATATGGTAAATTCTCCGGGATTACCTATGTTTACCGGTCCCGTAAAATCATCTCCGGTATCCATCATTTTGGTCATTCCGTTTATCAGATCATCAACATACTGGAAACTTCTGGTTTGATCACCATTACCATATACTGTTAAATCTTTTCCTTTTAGGGCCTGTACTATAAAGTTTGATACAACCCGGCCATCATTTGGATGCATTCGTGGGCCGTAAGTATTAAAGATTCTGATAATCTTTATCCTTACATTGTTTTGCATATTGTAATTTACAAATAACGTTTCGGCTACACGCTTTCCTTCATCATAACACGAGCGAACACCAATTGGGTTAACATAACCCCAGTAATCTTCGGTTTGAGGATGAACTTGCGGATCGCCATAAACTTCACTTGTTGAGGCTTGTAATATTTTTGCATTAATTCGTTTAGCAAGGCCGAGCATATTTACGGCCCCCATTACTGATGTTTTGACCGTTTTAATCGGGTTATGCTGATAGTGAACCGGTGATGCCGGGCATGCAAGGTTATAAATTTCATCTACTTCAATAAAAAATGGCATTGTAACATCATGCCGGATTATTTCAAAATAGTGATTATCCATCAGATGCTCAATATTTTTCTTCTGTCCGGTAAAATAATTGTCGAGAGATATTACTTCATTTCCCTCATTTAGTAATCTTTCACACAGATGCGACCCAACAAATCCTGCACCGCCTGTTACCAAAATTCGTTTCATAACTATTGAATTAAGAGATGATGCGATAAAGATGCAGCGTTCATAAATTATTAACTACTAAGACATATTTACTCCGATCCCGAAATAGTCGAATCCGAAGTCTTTCATGTCGTTAACATCATAGATATTTCTGCCATCAAATATAACAGCATTTTTAAGTAGTTTTTTTACTACTTTAAATGTAGGAAACTTAAATTCCGGCCACTCGGTTAGTATAAATAAACCCTCACTATCGATCAGTGCTTCATACATTTCGTCTACAAATTCTATCTTATCGCCTAATATGCGTTTCGTTTCATCCATTGCAACAGGATCGTAAGCTTTAACCTTTGCTCCGGCCTCTAATAACTTCTTAATAACAACCAATGATGGGGCTTCGCGCATATCATCGGTTTGCGGTTTAAACGACAATCCCCATAAAGCAAAAGTTTTTCCTTTAAGATCGCCATTATAATACTTTATAGCTTTTGCAAATAATACCGATTTTTGTCTTTCGTTAACTCCTTCTACAGCTTTAAGTACAGCCATATCATATCCCAAATCGTCGGAAGTTTTAATCAACGCTTTCACATCTTTTGGAAAACACGAACCTCCATATCCTGTTCCGGGATATATGAAGTACCGCCCTATTCTTCTGTCGGAGCCAATACCTTTTCGTACAGCATTTACATTGGCACCTACTATTTCGCAAAGGTTAGCAATATCATTCATAAAGCTAATTTTGGTGGCAAGCATTGAGTTGGCAGCATATTTGGTCATTTCCGCAGAAACTATATCCATAAAAATAACAGGATGACCATTCATTGTAAAAGGTTTATAAAGCCTTTCCATTAATTTTTGGGCTTTATTAGAATCAACTCCAACCACAATTCTGTCGGGTTTCAGAAAGTCGTCAACAGCAGCACCTTCCTTCAAAAATTCAGGGTTTGAGGCAACGTCAAATTCTATATTGGCATTACGTTCGGAAAGAGCAATTTTCATGGCTTCCCTAACTTTTTCAGCTGTGCCAACAGGTACAGTGCTCTTTGTTACCATCAATACGTAGCCGGTCATATGTTTACCTACTTCTGTAGCTACTTGCAGTACATACTTTAAATCAGCACTTCCATCTTCATCAGGGGGAGTTCCTACGGCACCAAAAACCACGCTAACATTATCCAGACATTCCGAAAGTTTAGTGCAAAATTTAAGGCGTCCTTTTTTCACATTACGCTCAACCATTTCTTCCAGGCCCGGTTCGTAAATAGGTATAATACCATTGTTTAAGTTTTTAATTTTCTTTACATCGATATCAACGCAAGTTACATCAATACCAACTTCAGAAAAGCATGCACCAGTAACTAAACCAACATACCCTGTACCTACGATAGTAATTTTCATAATTTAAATTAATTTTTAGGATAACTCATTTATGGGATTATAACGTCAAAAATAGACTTTTTAGATGAATACTCTTCATATGATGACAGAAAAACAACAGATTATTTCTTTAACCATCTATCGAGCCAGTTAAAAAATGTACGTTGCCAAAGAATACCGTTTTGAGGTTTAAGAACCCAATGGTTTTCATCAGGGAAGTAAAGATATTCGGCTGGCACATCTCTTAATATTGCTGCGTTAAAGGCAGTCATACCCTGAGTTACAACAACCCTGTAATCCAATTCTCCGTGAATTACCAGTATTGGAGTATCCCAGTTTTGAACAAATTTGTGTGGTGAATGTGCATAAGATTCCTGAGCCACCTTGTTTTCCTTTTCCCAAAAAGGGCCACCTTTATCCCAATTCTCGAACCACATTTCTTCAGTTTCAAGATATTGTGCTTCTTCGTTAAAAATACCATCATGTGCTATAAACGCCTTGAACCTGCCATTATGATTTCCGGCGAGATAGTATACTGCATATCCACCCGCGCTTGCGCCTATTGCTCCTAAACGGTTTTCATCAATAAAGGGTTCTTTTGACAACTCATCGATTGCTGTTAAATAATCCTGCATGCTTTTGCCATGATAGTCGCCACTTATTTGTTCCTGCCATGCCTGGCCGAAACCTGAAACTCCCCTTCTGGCAGGTGCAACAATAATATAACCGTTAGCTGCCATTATCTGATAATTCCATCGGTAATGAAAACTTTGACTTAATGGTCCTTGGGGGCCACCCTTGCAATATAAAATGCCAGGATATTTTTTATTTGGATCGAAATCAGGTGGATAAATTACGAACACTTGCATATCCTCACCATCGTGAGTTTTAATCCAACGCTCTTCGGTTTTTCCCATTATGAGCTTATCTAAAAGTTCTTTATTAGTAAATGTCATTTGTTGGGCATCGCCACTTATGGGATCAACCAAAAATAATTCAGTTGGCATTGCCATAGTTTGCTTTGTTGCCACAAGATGATTTCCTGCTACAGTTACACCTCGATAATCGTGCATTCCTTCAGTAATTTGAATTATTTCGTCTGTGTTTAAGTTGTACCTGTAAATTTGATATGCTCCATGCCAATCACTTGTAAAATAAATACTTTTACTATTAGCCGACCATGTTATGCTTCCTGCATTCTGATCAAAATTTCTGGTTGCATAAGTAAGTTCACCTGAATTTAGATTCATAATAAAAAGGCGGTTTTGGTCCGATTCATAACCTTCTCTTTCCATACTTTCCCATGCCATATAATTTCCATCAGGAGAAAAAACCGGTGCAACATCAAAACCCATCATTCCTTTTGTTATATTAGTTGTTTCGCCGGTTTCCAAATTGTAAAAATATATATCTGAATTTGTAGATAATGTTGCTGCTTTGCCGATTAATTTTTTGCTTGTATAGGCAATTATTTTACTATCAGCACTCCAGTCGATTTGTTCAATTCCTCCAAAAGGGCTCAAAGGTGAATTGTAGGGCTCACCTTCCATAATGTCTTTATTGTTAGTTATTTGTTTACCATCATAATCAGCAACAAAAACATGGCTATAACTGTCAACCCAATGATCCCAGTGCCTGTACATTAGGTCATTCATTAACCGACCAGTTGCAAGAGGCAACCCTTCATATAAGTCTTTAAATTTTTCTTCTAATGGTACTTCTTTTGTGTAAAGAATTTTGGTTTGATCAGGAGCGTATTTAAATCCTGTAATACCTCCTTCTATCTGAGAAATTTGTTTTCGGTCGCTACCATCAAGATTCATTTCCCAAAGTTGAACAGATCCGCTTTCGGAGGTTAAAAATCCTATCTTACTGCCATCAGGTCGCCAGATTGCATTAAACTCACTTTTTGCAGATTTTGTCAGTTGCTTAACACTTTCAGCATTTACACCTACTGAGTAGAGTTCCCTGTTACCTTTATTTTGTTCAATGGAATAATATGACACTCCGTAAAGAACTGTTTCGCCATCAGGAGAAACCTGGGGATCACTAACGCGACCAAATGCCCATAAGACTTCCGGGGTCATGAGGTTACCATCTAATTTTAGATTTGGTTTTTCAATTATAACGGGCTCTTGCTGTGCAACTGATTGACAACCTGCCAGAAATAATGCGATTACGCTAACTAAAAAATATCTTTTCATATTAAGAATGGTTTATGATTTAATGCACAAAAGTAATAATTAAGTTATTGGAACTGAAAAAAACAAAGTGTTCATTGTTTTTAACAAGGTTTGTTATGTTGTACTGCACCAAAATGGGTTGGAGTTTTAATCTTTAATTTTAATAACAACAGGAACACCCGACAAACTGATTTTTAGATTATTTATGGTTCTCACAAAAGAGGGCTGTTCTGCTTGGCCTTCTGTCGATGCTAAAGGAATAACACGATCTATGGTTTCATTAAACGGGAAAGTCACCCATAGTCTCTTATCATGGTTTTCTGATGTTGGTCTCCAGGCTATTACACGTTTTATTTTCCCTTCCTTATCGCTAAATGCATAAACAAAGGCATTTTCATTTTCCATTATAACATGATGAAAGTAATAATCGCCAATTAATTTCTGCAACAATTCAAAAGAATAAAATGATAATTTCTTGCGGAAACCTTTACTGTACGACGATGTTAGCCCTGAACGGTTATGCAACATCGATGTATAATCAACATTGGCAAAATAATACCAGTAAAATTGTTCAACTCCGAGGCGATATAATAAAAGCGCCATGCGTGTTCCATAAATAGCCTGATCAAACTCTGAAATGCACACATCATGAATGCAATCATCGCCACCACCTTCGCTATCATAGCCAAATTCAGTTACGTAAACCGGTATACCCGCTAAATTTCTCTTTGAAAAATTATGAAGATTATTAACCGACCACGCTTCCGAACGGGGATCTTCAGGATTAACTGCTACTTTATCTCCATTGTAACCATATACATAAGAGTAAATATGTGTATTAAGACCATCGAGATACCTTGAATTTGCAGAGTCCAAATATTTGGAAATATAATTGTCAAGTTCTAATCCAACACTATAAGCTTGTGTTGCACAAGGTAAAATTGTAAGTTTTTCAGAATTTTGCTTAAGACCTATGCTCATACCTTCTAATATACTACGATATACGGGTTTGGAATATTCCCAGGGTTCGTTACCGATTTCTACCATAGAGATCACCGAACTGTTTTTTGAAAAATGATTGGCAAAATATCCACCATAATCCATTGCTTCGTTTTTGGTGTTTCGCCAAAGTGTATCAGGAAAAATATTATTGTTAAACATGATACAAGCATCAATATCGAAACCTTCAGCTTTCCATATTTTGTATTCCCTGTTCCAGTTCAGCCAGGAAGTGGATGCTGTTCCATTGTTACGATTCATATTGGCATAGTTGGGATTATCGGTCGGTTTGGAAATATCCCAATCAATTCGGTGGTAGTTTCGTGCCAACAAGGCAACTTTGCTGTACAACATCGGGCCGGTATCTCCAGTTAACAGGTCAGTATAAACACTGTAACCCCATCCCCAAACAGTATTGATACCAAATGATTGCGAGTATGTTTTTTTTGCAGGCATTGCTGGTAATGGTAAGCCAAATGGTCCATACTTATCGTACGCTTCAAACTCTAAGATTTTGGCCTTTTGATATATAATAGGTGTTAGTATAAATTTCACTTTTATATATCTGGCTTTTACTTCGGGTGATATAAGTTGAGGGATGAAATTTGTTGCCATAGGATTAAGCCTGGCTACTTGATGCCAACTAGTTTTGTTGTTGGACACAAACACTAAAATCGACTTTACTCCCTCGCCACTATAATGACGGCTACTTATCCAGCCAATTGATTCTGTTTTTCCAAGATCAAAAACAATTTCCTCAGTAGGCATTGATATTAATCCTGCTATTTCAAATAACTCGAAGGGCAGTTGGCTATATAGTTTTATAGATGAAACATTTAAGTCGTTCAACAACTTAATCTCTTTCAGACTGTAATTTTCTGATGGAAGATATTGATAATGTAATTTTTGATTTTTCTGATTTATTGTAATCCAAACTGTATCATCCGTTTTTATTTTAATTGACAATAAAATTATTTGTTCAGGCTTTTTAAATTTAACTTCAACAATACCACTCTCAACAATGGTTTTTGAAGAAGTTATTCCATCAAAGGCATTACCTTGATCAATCAGATTTTCTGTCAAACTAAATTTGTTATTGTCGAGAAATAAATTCAAGTCATTTCGTGTTACATAATTTGACGGTAGCGGGGCAGCCGACTCCCAATAAGTATATGTGTCACCATCAGTAATCGCACATATATTTGTACCAGAACTAACCTCAATTACTGCACCAGCAGTTAAGGGTTTAATTAAACCTGCGTTAGGATTCCATTGGGCGCTTGCAGTTAGTGCATAAAGCAAAGCAATAATTATAAAATAAGTTCTCATAAAAAAAATGTAAGGTACCAAAAGTACTAAATTTGATAAAAATCGAGTAGGGTAAAGATAGAAATAATTTCTTTCTATCTTTATTCCT